>Ga0075424_100000405_pt1 | contig 32853 bp, 27 predicted proteins | sample SoiMethybrSBSTD3_FD_75301 | JGI IMG/M metagenome (GOLD analysis project Ga0075424, IMG submission 75301) | Bulk soil microbial communities from a Populus tree surrounding site in Tennessee, USA - Soil MetaG P. TD hybrid SBSTD3 | ecosystem: Environmental > Terrestrial > Soil > Tree plantation... | reverse complement strand
CTGACGATGAACGTGTGCCACGATTGGGCCTTGCGAAGCTGGATTCTCGGGTGGGGGCCCTTTGCTCGCGTCGTCTCGCCACCGGCTCTGGCTACGGCGATTAAGGCCGATCTGGAATCCGCAACAGAGCAGTACAACGGTCCGGCTTCCGCCTCCGCTCGTTCCGAGCTTCGGCGAGACGAGTGATGCTGCGGCCCGGTCGCATCGCCATCGTCGTCGGCCTCGTGCTCGTGGCGCTGGTCGCGCCGTCGGTCGTCAAGTTCTATACAGACTGGCTGTGGTTCGGTGAAGTCGGCTATCAGCCGGTTTTCCTGACGATGCTGCGATCGCAGGGGTTGTTGTTCGTGATCGCGTTTGCCATCGCAGCCGCGTGGCTGGCCGGCAACATCCGCGTCGCGATCGCCGGCATCGGCGATCTGCGGCCGGTGTTCACGACGCGCGAGGGGCTCGAGGTCGCGCTGCCCGGCGGCCGCCAGCTTCGGACGTTGGGCATGGCGGTCGCTGTACTGTTAGCGCTGGTCGTCGCCCTCTACGCAGCCGGGAACTGGGAGACGTGGCTGCTGTGGCTCAACGCTGTCAGCTTCGGCACGAGCGATCCCATTCTCGGGCGCGACGTCAGTTACTACGTCTTCTCGCTGCCCTTCTTGCAGTTTGTTCGCGGTCTCGCGCAAGGCCTCGTGATTCTTGCCGCGCTCGTCGCGGGCGCGCTGTATCTCGTATCGGGAAGCTTGACGTCCGGCTTCCCCGCCCGCCTCTCGATGAGCGGCAACGCCAGACGGCATTTGTGTGTGCTCGGCGCCGCGTTCCTGCTGATCCTGGCGTGGAGTGCGTGGCTGCATCGCACCGAACACCTCGTCGAATCCTCAGGTCTCGTCTTCGGCGCCAGCTATGCCGACGTCTACGGGCGGATGCGCGCCAGCTTCGTCGTCATCGCAGCGTGCGTGATCGGAGCCGGGCTGGCAATGGTGCAGGCGTTCAGCGAGCGGAACTGGCCGATTCCCGTCGCCGTGGGGTTGTATCTGGTCGCGTCCATCGGCGGCGAAGTGTACAGCTCGATGCTGCAGCGCTTCATCGTGACTCCAAACGAGCAGGTCCGTGAGACGCCGTTCATCGAACACAACATCAGCGGCACGCGCCGCGCATTCGGGCTCGACGGAATCGAAGAGCGCGAGCTCTCGGGTGACGCGCCGCTCAGTCAGGACGACATCGCGCGCAACGCGACCACGCTCGAGAACGTGCGCTTGTGGGATCACGCGCCGCTGCTCGATACGTTCGGCCAGATCCAGGAGATCCGGACGTACTACGAGTTTGCGTCGGTCGACAACGATCGTTACCGCATCGGCGGATCGCTGCGGCAGGTGATGCTCTCGGCCCGAGAGCTCAACTCCAACAACCTGCCCAGCCGCACGTGGGTGAACGAGCGCTTGACCTACACGCACGGCTACGGTCTGACGCTCGGGCCGGTGAACCAGGTGACAAGCGAGGGTTTACCCGTCCTGTTCGTGCGCAACCTCCCTCCCGAAACCATCCTCGACCTGAAGATCGACGAACCGAGCATCTACTTCGGCGAGCGCGTCAACGATTGGGTGATCGTGCGCACGAACACTCCGGAATTCCACTATCCGCGTGGCGAGTCGAACGAGACCACGCGCTATTCGGGGCGCGGCGGCGTGTCGCTCGGCTCACTATGGCGGAGACTGCTGTTCGCGCTGCGATTCGGCTCGTACCAGATCATCCTCAACGACGGCATCGGCGCCGAGAGCCGCATCCTGTTCAATCGCAACATCCGCCAACGGGTGTCGACGATCGCGCCGTTCCTCGCGTTCGACCGCGATCCGTACCTCGTGCTTGCGGATGGCCGCCTGTATTGGCTCTTCGATGCCTACACGACGAGCGCGCTGTATCCGTACTCGACGCCCGCCGCCAACGTGAATTACATCCGCAACTCGGTCAAGTTCGTGATCGATGCCTACGACGGCACCACCACCGCGTATCTTGCCGACTCGCGCGATCCGATCGCCGCAACCTATGCGCGGATCTTTCCCGGCCTGTTCAAATCCATGTCCGACATGCCGGCGCCGATCCGCGAGCACGTGCGCTACCCGGAGGACATCTTCGCGCTGCAGGCCCAGGTCTATGCGACGTATCACATGACCCAGCCGGCTGTGTACTACAACCGCGAGGACCAATGGGAAATTCCGGCGGTGGACGAGAGCGCCGACAACCGAACGATGCAGCCGTACTACACGATTATGCGGCTGCCCGGCGAGCGCGACGCCGAATTCATCCAGATGCTGCCGTTCACGCCACGACGGAAGGACAACCTGTCGGCGTGGCTGGTGGCGCGCAGCGATGGCGAACACTACGGGCACCTGCGCGTGTTCGAGTTCCCCAAACAGAAACTTGTGTTCGGTCCGCGCCAGGTCGTCGCCCGCATCCTGCAGGACCAGGTGATCTCGCCGCAGATCACGTTGTGGAACCAGCAGGGCTCGCAGGTGATCTGGGGCACGCTGATGGTGATTCCCGTCGAGGAGTCGTTGATCTACGTCCGCCCGCTCTATCTGCGATCGTCAGGCGGCAAGATCCCGGAGCTCACGCGGGTGATCGTCGCCTACGACAACCGCATCGTCATGGAGAAAACCCTCGAAGCCGGTCTTGCGCGTCTCTTCAGCGGCGCGGCCCCGCCTAGCCCGCCAGCCGGTACCGAGACGCGCGCCCCAGGGAGCACGCCCGCACCCGCAACGACTGCATCCCCGACATCAGGCGGATCACCTGAACTCGGGGCGTTGGCCGCTGACGCACGCGCGCATTACGACCGCGCGGTGCAGGCGCAGCAGAAAGGCGATTGGGCGACGTATGGCGAAGAGCTTCGCCAGCTCGGACAAGTGCTCGAGAAGATGAAATCGAAATAGTGCGCCTCAAGCTGACAATCGAATACGCCGGCACCCGCTACAGCGGCTGGCAGATCCAGAAGAACGCGAAGACGGTGCAGGGAGAGATCGAGCGAGCGATCACGACCGCTACCGATCAGAACGAGTTCGAGTTGTACGGATCGGGACGCACCGATGCTGGCGTGCATGCGCTCGCACAGGTCGCGCATCTCGACATCCGATCGACGATGCCGCCGGAGACGCTGCGGCGGCGAATCAACGACGAGTTGCCGGCCGACATCAACGTGCTTCGCATCGACAAGGTCCGCCACTCGTTTCACGCCCGACACGACGCCATCGGGCGCACCTACATCTATCAAATCTCCCGCCGGCGAACGGCCTTCGCCAAGGCTTACGTGTGGTGGATCAAAGAGGATCTCGATCTCGCGCGCATGCGCGCGGTGGCGGCGCGGTTCGTTGGGTTTCACGATTTCCGCTCGTTCTCCGACAGCGATCCGCACCAGGGATCGACCGAGGTGCTGCTCGAACGACTCGATCTTGTCGAGGCCGGCGATCTCATCGTCGTTCGCGTCGACGGATCGCACTTCATCTGGAAGCTGGTGCGGCGTCTCGTCGGCGTGCTCGTCGAAGCAGGGCGCGGAGGCCTGACCGCAGACGAGGCCGCAGCGCTGCTCACGAGCGATTCGCCGATGCCGGCGCGTCTCACTGCGCCGGCATCGGGATTGTTTCTCGCCGCCGTTCGCTACAAAGGCGATGAGAAACCGCAGGCGATCGCGCCCGTGATCTCTCTGCCGCTGTACTAAGGCCTGACGCTCCGCGGAGGCGTCACGCCGTTCAGACGGAGATAGACAGCGAGCTGTCCGTAGATGTCCTGCGTATGCGCGATCGAGAAGTACGCCAGCCGCAGCCGGCTCACCGTCGGCCCCATGAATGGTAGCGACTTCACTCGCTCGGCGAGCTGCTGATCGTCGAACTCCTTCAACACCGCTGCACCGTAGTCCATCGACGCGTTCAACGCGGCAACGACATCGGCCTTCGAGGTGGCCTTCGCGTTGACCATCGGCGCCGCGGTCTTGCCGCCGAGGCCGCCAATCAACATGAGGTCGGTCGTCACCACGTGCATCACGCGTTCGGCAAAGCTCTGCTGCGCCGGCGTGGGCTTGAAGCCGAACTTGTCATCGGGCATCGCATTGACGATGCCGACGAATCCTTGCCGGTTGAACTCCCAATCAGCCTGAAGATCGCAGGCCAACGTCGTACACGCTGGCGCGCCGGGCCCGCGTCCGCGGCCCTGACCTCGACCCTCGCGACCTTGTCCTCGTTCCTGCGCCATAGCACCCACGGTGATCAGCATCACCGCGACGACTGCTCCTGCAACCAATCCCCGTGTCATGAATCGCCCTCCTCCGCAACATTCTATTTCCGGGAATTGCTTTCCTGCTAAGTTGAGCTGGTGCGATCGCTCGTCGAGGTGCTGCGCGCCGGCGCGGCCGACAATCCACTCAACATCGCCGCGACCACGATCTTCTTCCTGGCCGTCGTGCACACGTTCCTCGCTGCTCGATTCACGGATCTGGCGCACGCGGTTCAGCGAGCGCACGCCGCTCGCGCGCGCGCATCGAGCCGGCCTCCCTCACCGAACGTTCTCGCCGAGATCCTCCATTTGCTCGGCGAAGTCGAAGTCGTCTTCGGATTCTGGGTCGTACCGCTGATCGTCGTGATGACCGCACGGATCGGATGGGAGGCGACGACGCGTTACTTGAACGACACGGTGAACTACACCGAAGCGCTCTTCGTGGTGGTGATCATGGCGCTCGCGTCGACGCGTCCGATCGTCACGCTGGCCGAAACCGTCGTGCGCAGAGTCGCGACGCTGTGGAAAGCTACGCCGGCGGCATGGTGGGTCGCGATCATGATCCTCGGCCCGCTCCTCGGCTCGATCGTCACCGAGCCGGCAGCGATGACGATCAGCGCGCTCGTCCTGGCCCGCCAGTTCTTCGACCTCGGACCCAACGATCGCTTGAAGTACGCGACGCTGGGACTGCTGTTCGTCAACGTGTCGATCGGCGGCACGCTCACCCACTTCGCTGCGCCGCCGGTGTTGATGGTGGCGCGGACGTGGATGTGGGACACGCCGTTCATGCTCGCGCACTTCGGATGGCGCGCCATCCTGGCGATCGTCGTCTCGACGATGTTGGTGTTTCTGCTCTTTCGTCGCGAGTTTGTGCGACTGGCGACACGCGGCGACGTGCTCGACATCGAACAGCCCGACGAAGAGGCTGTCGGCACCGGCGCCGAACTGCTGCCGCTGCCGGCCTGGATCATCGTCATGCATGTTGCGTTCATGGCATGGACGGTCGCCAACGCGCACCATCCCGCGCTCTTCATCGGCGGGTTCCTGTTCTTCCTCGGCTTCTCACGTGCGACAGCGTCGTATCAGAGTCGTGTCGATCTGAAGGCACCGCTGCTGGTGGGGTTCTTCCTCGGCGGTCTCGTGATTCACGGCGGTTTGCAGGCGTGGTGGATTCGGCCACTGCTATCGCAGTTGTCGGAAGGATCCTTGTTCATCGGATCGACGGTGCTCACTGCGCTCAATGACAACGCGCTGATCACCTATCTCGCCACGCTCGTTCCCGACTTCGATCCGCAGTTGAAGATCGCACTGGTCGCCGGCGCGGTGACAGGTGGCGGGCTCACCGTGATCGCGAACGCGCCCAATCCCGTCGGTCAGGCACTTCTCGGGCGGTTCTTCGATCACGCAATCCATCCATGGCGCCTCTTCATCGGCGCACTGCTGCCCACACTGATCGCGGCTGCCGCGTTCAGACTCTAGGAGGGCGCTCGCTTCGCTCGCATGGGGCTGGTCGCTTCGCGACCAGTGGGGCCGACGCTTCGCGTCGGTGGGGCGCTGGCTTTGGCAAGCGTGGGAACGTGCCGCAGATCGCTATCATGCGACGCGCTTGCTGTGAGAGCCGGTATCTCGATCGAGATACCGATGTTTACGGTCCTTGCCACCTTGGTCGCGAAGCGATCGGCCCTACCGCGAGCGATAGCGAGCGGCCCCACGGCGAACGAAGTGAGCCGCCCTACGCGACCGAAGCGAGCGCCCCACGGCGAACGAAGTGAGCCGCTACACGTGAGCGCAGCGAGCGCCCCACGGCGAACGAAGTGAGCGGCCCCACCGCGCCGAAGGCGCGGCCCTACACAAATGCCACTGGGCGCGATCAGCGGCGCCATATTCGTTGGAGGCGCCGTTCATCGCGCCGGGGAATTGCTTGTAGCTTCACGTCTCTGCACTGGGCCGTTTCTTGCTGTTCTGCGCACTTCGCGCAGGATCCCCCTAGCGTAGATGAGAGCCCGCAGTGGGCACAGCGGGCCGCGGAGCAGGCCATGTCGCAGACTCGATTACTCAATCGAATCCGACGGGAGTTTCAGGAACACCCCGGGATCGCGTTGACGCTTCCTCAGGCCAAACGCCTGTGGTCGCTCGATGAACAGGCGGGATCTGACGCGTTCGAAGAACTACTCGCCGAAGGGTTTCTCCAGCGCGTGGACGATGTCTATTTGTGGGCTGAAGCGCCGGCACCGCGTTTCAGACCGAGACAGGCGGTGCGAGAAAGCCACTGATCGCTCGGTCCGCGTTCCAAGTGAGGCCGACCGCACCGTCCAACGAATTGGCCGGTGCGGCCAGAACACCGTTCGGGCTCACTGGCTGATGGTGAAGCTCACCTCATTCGACGAGCCGCTCGTCGCCGTCCCGTTCTTCGACTGTACCCGCGCATAGTAGCTGCCCGGGCTCACCGTCCACGAGTACGTCGTCTGCGTAGTATTCGTGGTCAGCGCGTTCGAGCTGCTCTGCGACGTTCCTACCAGAATCAGATACTCAGGGGCGCCAGTCGAATCCCACGCCAGGGTCACCTGCGTACCTGCAATAGTCACAATCCGGAGATTGTTGGGTGCGGTGAGCCCGCCATTCGATGGCGCTGGGGCGGGCGGTGACGGATTGCTCGGCGATGGACTCGTGGGGGATGACGGGGCTCCATTGTCGGACCCGCACGCGATAGTGAGGGTAGCGGCGATCGCGACGCAGAGCATTCCAACACGCTTCATGAGTGCTGCTCCTTTATCGAACCTCAACAAGGGCAATGCACATGCCGCGGCGACGGACGTGCAGTTCGGCGCAGTCACACACCGAGTCTGTCTGTAAGTGTCGAAATGGAGCGCTCGCGATCCGCGCGCCGTGCGACCGGATGCAGGGGTGAATACCGCAAACGATCACGGATTCCGGGCGTGACATTCGATTTCGTCGCCGTGGTCGCGCTGTGATATGACTCTTTCCTCAGAAGGGATTCCCACATGGCCACAGGACACACCCGCCGCGAAATCATCCGAACCAGTCTGGCTGTTGCGAGTTTGAGCACGCTCGGGTGGCCTGAATGGATGCTGCCAGCGCTTGCAGAGGGCGAAACGCTGGTTCCGTTCACCGATCTGCCGGATCAGTTTCCGGCCGCCGCCGTCGATCGAAGACAGTTCGACGTCCGCAAGATCGACGGCCCCTTCACCCCGAAGGATCAGTTCTTCACGACGCAGCATTACGGACATCCCGACGTTGACCCGGCTGCATTCCGCTTGAAGGTGACTGGCCTGGTCGATCGGCCACTGTCGTTGTCGCTCGACGCGATCAAGAAGATGAAGAGCACCGAGCTCGTGGCCGGGTTCGAATGCTCGGGAAACCGCCGTCCATTCCAAGGTCTGTCGAGCAATGCGCGATGGACCGGCGTACCGCTGAAGGCGGTGCTCGATCAAGCGGGCGTCAAGGCACAGGCTCGCGAGTTCGTCTTCTTCGGCGCCGATCACGGTCCGGAAGACGTCGAGTTCCGCACGCAAAAGTACAGCGTCGAGCAGCAGTTCGGCCGCAGCTTGTCGCGCGAGAAGGCACTCTCTTCCGACCCGATGCTGGTCTACGCACTCGGAGGCGAGCCGTTGACCAAGCATCAAGGCGCACCGCTTCGACTGCTCGTGCCGGGGTGGTACGGCGTGGCCAACGTGAAGTGGCTCTCGCAGATTCACGTGCAGGAGGATCAGTACCTCGGCAAGTTCCAGGCGCGGTGGTATCGCACGCTCAGAGGCGAGACCATAGACGGCCAGGTGCAGTGGAAGGAAGCCGCGATCACGCACATGCAGTTGAAGTCCTTCATCGCTCGCGTGACCCAGAGCGCAGGCCAGTACAAAGTCCTCGGTGTCGTGCTCAACGACGGCACGCCGTTGAAATCAGTGGAAGTGCGCGTCGACGAGGGCCCGTGGCAAGCAGCGACGCTCGATCCGGTGACCAGCGGAAAATACTCGTGGAAGCTCTTCACCTACACCTGGAACAACCCGACTCCGGGTGAGCACACGCTCGTCTCACGCGTCACCGACGCGAAAGGGGCGGTTCAGCCGACGGAGAAAGATCTCGAAAACAAGAAGACATTCCTCGAGGACAACTCGCAGCATCCGCGCAAGGTCAAGATCTGATCCACGTGACCAGGACGGCCGGCTAACGTCTGTTCATCGAGTGGCCGAAACAACCAGGGAGCTCTCCACTCGAGATGCGAGCAGGCTGTTTCGACGCGTTCCGTGCAGCGGCGGGCATCGCCGTAGCCGGCACGCGACCTTCGGCATCGCTCAGGGCGCCTGAGCGTCAGTCGAAGGGAGGCCGTGCACGCTGCAGCGAAGGAGTGTCGCATGACTACTCGTCGAGCCTCGCCCCGGGGTCCCCGCGACGCACGCTTGCGTCGTGGGGTGGCAATCGCGTCGGTCGTTGTTGCCGCTATCCTCGTCACCGTCCCCGCATCCGCGCAAACGCCCGTTGCCGCTGGACGCATCAAGCTCGCGTCCGGACAGGTGTTCGTCGTCCGCGGGGGAACCGCGACGGCAGCAGAGGTCGGGCAAGCCGTGCTCGAATCCGACACGCTGCGAACCGGCGCTGACGGCCGTCTCGGCGTCACGCTCCGCGACGATACACGCGTGTCGCTCGGTCCCGGCAGCGAAGTCCGATTGGACAGCTTCCTCTACACGCCGTCTGAAGGGCGGCTCGGTCTCGTGCTGAACTTCGTGCGCGGCATCGCGGTGTACGTCTCGGGCAAGATCGCGAAGCTCGCTCCCGACTCGATTCGTCTCGAAACGCCAGGCGCCATCGTCGGCGTGCGCGGGACGACGGTCGCCGTCCAGGTCGTTCCACGATGATCGATCGGCGACGGCCCGCCGTCGTGGTGGCGATCGCCGTCGCCGCTCTCGCCTACGGATGCGGGCCGAAATCTGTGCGCACCGATACCGACGCGCAGGTGCTCGTCGTCCTCATGCCTGACAAGGAGACCAACACCACCGGCAAGGTGGTGGTCTCCAACAGCGCGGGTCAAACCGAGCTCTCCACTCCCTACTCCTCGACACGCGTCACCACCAGGCGGGTGAAGCCACCGGCGCGGACGCTCAAGGAAAACGACGTGAACAAGCTGTTCGGCGACGTGGTGGCGACGCTGCCCCCGCCACCGATGCACTTCACGCTGTATTTCCGGTTCGACTCAGAGGAGCTCACCGACGAGAGCCGCAAGCTCGTTCAGGATGTCCTGGCGAACGTGAAGAAGCAGCCGGTTCCTGATGTCATCGTCATCGGCCACACCGATACCACCGGATCGGCCCCATCCAACTTCGAGCTCGGGATGCGCCGCGCCAACATGGTGCGCAGCCTGCTGATCGCGGCCGGCTTGAGCCCGTCGGCGATCGACGCCAGCTCGCACGGCGAGATGGAACTGCTCGTGCCGACCGCAAACGACGTCTTCGAGCCCAAGAATCGCCGCGTCGAAATCACCGTTCGATGACGCAGCGGTTCCGTCGCATCGTCATGATGTGCGGGATCGTGCCCACCGTGGTGGTGGCGATCCTCTCCCTTTATCGTCCGACCGCACTGGCCAAATGGGACTTCTCCGTCTACGACACGTTGTCGCGCGCGCTACCCGCACATCTTCCCAGCGACCGCATCGTCATCGTCGACGTCGACGAGCGCAGCCTGTCCAGCGTCGGCCAATGGCCGTGGCGGCGCGACGTGATGGGACAGCTGATCGACAAGCTTCGCGATTCCGGAACCGAAGTGATCGCACTCGACGTCGTGTTCGCCGAACGCGACCGCTATGATGGCAAAGACATCGCCCCAGACGATGCGCTCGCCGTCTCGCTGCGCCAAGGGCGCGTGGTGCTCGGATACGCGATGACGTTCGACGGCACCCATCACGCACCTCGCACGTGCGTCCAGCATCCGCTCGGCCTCGCGGTGATCCACCCGTCGGGCGACCAGAGCGAGGATCCGTTCTTTCGCGCCACCGGCGCCGTGTGCAATCTCGAGAGCTTGTCGGAGGCCGCGGGCGCATCGGGCTTTCTGAATGCGGCGCCCGATCCAGATGGCATCCTCCGCCGCGTACCGATGCTGGTGGAGTTCGATAGCCGCGTCTTTCCTGCGCTGTCGCTCGCCGCGGTGAGCAAATTCACGAGCGCACGACCAGTGGCCGTGCGCGTGAGCAATGTCAACAGCTCGACGCTCGTGCTCAGCGGCAATCGATCGATCTCGCTGGACGGACGCGGCAATCTGCTGCTCCGCTATCGCGGTCCCAAGCGAACGTTCCCGTACGTCTCGGCGGTCGACGTCTTGAACGGCACGAAGGGTCGCGAGACATTCGAGAAGCGAATCGCCTTCATCGGCACCACTGCGCTGGGCACACGCGAGGTCGTGGCCACACCACTCGACACGCTGTTTGCGGGCGTCGAGGTGCAGGCGACCGCGGCCGACAATCTGCTGCAGCAGGATCTGATCCGCCGTCCCGAGTTCGGCGTCGCACTCGAAACACAGATCGTGCTCTGCCTCGGTGTGCTCGCCGCTCTCCTCTTCCTGCGCTTCGGTCTGTATTGGGGCGGCTCGATCGCGACCGCGATCGGCGCCATGGTATGGGGCTCGGCGTTCTGGACGATGTCGACCGACGGGACCGCGCTGTCGCCGCTCTACCCGACGCTCGGCCTGCTCACCGCGCTCAGTGCGATGACGATTGCCGGCTTCACGCTCGAACGGCGTCGCGCCGATCAGTCGAGCGAGGACAATGCCACGTCACGGCGCCTGATGGTGCAGACGCTGTTGTCGCTCACCGGCATCCGCGACTTCGAGACCGGGCGCCACTCGCTGCGCACGCAGCGATACACCCGCATCCTCGCCGAGGAGCTCGCCAAGCATCCTTCCTATCAAGAGTACTTGAGCCCCGAACGCATCGAGCTGCTGGCGAGCCTGGCGCCGCTGCACGACATCGGCAAGGTGGGCGTACCCGACGCCGTGCTCAACAAGCCTGGCGGCTTGACGCCGGACGAGCTCGCCGAGATGCGCAAGCATCCGGCTCACGGCCGCGCCGTGATCGAGAACGCCGAACGCGCCGTCGGCGTTCGCGACGACTTCACGCTCGGCATCGCCAAGGACATCGTCTACACGCATCACGAGAAGTGGGATGGCAGCGGCTATCCGCAGGGATTGAAAGGCGCGGCGATTCCGATTCCCGGCCGCGTGATGGCGGTGGTCGACGTCTACGACGCGATCACCTCGCTGCGGCGCTATCACGCGCCGATGACGCAGCAGGAGGCCACCGCCTTCATTCTCAAAGGCAAAGGCACGCACTTCGATCCAGCGGTGGTCGACGCCTTCGTGCGGGTGTCGATGGTGCTGCACGGATTGCGGCTCGCAGAAGAACAGGAATCGGGAGTCAGGAATCAGGAATCAGGGTTGGGCAAGGAATCAGCTGTCTAAGAACAGGAATCCAACCTTTTGGGGTCGGCTGTAGTGACCTGCATGAAGATTCGTCACCCTTCCTTGCTGGACGTCGTTTATAGCTGTTGCTTCTGCCATGGCCTTTTCGGCAAGTATCCTGAACCTTAGATCGACTCGCTCGCTCCTTCAGCGCTAATCAGCAAGTGATTCTCCGACGCGAGTGAAGAGTTCACGTGTGTCGGCTGGCTGCCGCGGGCGCTGCGGCCGGGAACGTGTGCGTCCGGGATGCCGGAAGCGCGTTCTTTCCGCGCCGACCTCGGGGCGTGACGGCCTTTCACACCCAAGCGAGCTCCGCGAGCGTGCTCCCGTCTACGGCGCCGCGGCGACGTGCGTCAGATCGTGTGCGGGTGCAGCGCGGCGTCGCGCCAGCCGCAACCGCAGGCCCTCGATCACGACGTAGTACACCGGCGTGATGTAGAGCGTGAGCAGCTGCGACACGAGCAGACCGCCGACCACAGCGAGGCCCAGCGGCCGGCGCGATTCGGCGCCGGCGCCCAAGCCGAGTGCGATCGGCAGCGTGCCGACGAGCGCGGCCATCGTCGTCATCATGATCGGGCGGAATCGCACCAGGCAGGCTTCATGGATCGCTTCTGCCGGCGTCTTGCCCTGCCGCTGTGCGTCGACGGCGAAGTCGACCATCATGATGCCGTTCTTCTTCACCAGGCCAACCAGCATGATCACGCCGACGAACGCGTAGAGATTGAGCTCGGTCTTGAAGATCGTGAGCGTCAACAGCGCGCCGAGTCCTGCCGCCGGAAGACCGGAGAGAATTGTGATTGGATGGGTGAAGCTCTCGTATAGCACGCCGAGCACGATGTAGATCACGACGATGGCCATCAGCAGCACCAGGCCGAGGCCGCGCAGCGAATCCTGGAACGCCTGCGCCGTGCCCTGGAACGCGAGGATGATCGACGCCGGCAATGTCTGCGTCGCAGTGCCCTGAATATGCTGGACCGCGTCACCAAGCGCGTAGCCCGGCGCCAGGTTGAACGACACGGTGACCGATGGCAGCTGTCCGAAGTGGTTGACCTGGAACGGGCCGACGGCCGTGCTCAATCGCGCCACTGATTCGAGCGGGATCAGGCGCCCGGAGTTCGATCGCACGTAGAGTAATGACATCGCGGCCGGATCGTTCTGGAACTCGGGCGCCACGCGCAGGATCACCTGGTACTGGTTGTTCGGCGCGTAGATCTGCGAGACCTGCCGCGTGCCATAGGCGTTGTAGAGCGCGGTCTCCACCTGCGTTGCGTTCAGGCCCAGCATCGACAGCTTGTCGCGATTCATGTCGACCGTGACGAGCGGGTTGTTGATCTGCAGATCGCTGCTCACGTCCTCGAAGCCGGGACTCTGTCGAATGGCCTGCTCCATCACCGGCGCCCACTTGTAGAGCTCGTCGGTGTCGGTGTCCTGCATCGTGAACTGATACAGCGCGCGGTTCTGCCCGCCGCCGCCAAGGTTGATTGGCGGCTGGTTGACCATGAACGTGCGAATCCCGGGGATTTGCGCGAACTTCGGCCGCAGAGAGGCGATCACCTCATCGACAGTCATCTTCCGCTCGGCCCTCGGCTTCAGCTCCACGAAGAAGCGACCGGTGTTGCCGCCACCAGCCCCGTTGTTCCCGAGCAGGCCGACGTTGCTGCTGGCGCTGGTGATATTCGGGTCTTTGAGCAGGATGTCGGCGACCTGCTGCTGGTGCCGCACCATCTCGTCGAAGCTGATCCCTTGCGCGCCTTCGGTGTTGACGTTGAAGCGGCCCTGATCCTCGCTCGGCAGGAACCCCTTCGGTGTCACTGCGAACAGGTAGCCGGTTACCGCGAGCAGCAGGATCGATACCGCCATCGTGATGGCACGGTGCCGCAGGGTGAGGCTCAGCGTCCAGCCGTACGTGTTCCGCCACACGTCGAACACCCACTCGAACGCGTTGTACAGCCGACTGTGCCCTTCGGCGTGCGGCGGGCGAAGGAAGCGGCTGCATAGCATGGGTGTCAGACTGATCGAGACGAAGCCGGAGACCAGGATGGCCGCGCTGATCGTCACCGCGAATTCGTGCAGGAGCCGTCCGACAATCCCGCCCATGAACAGCACGGGGATGAAGACGGCGACGAGCGAGATCGTCATCGACAGAATCGTGAAGCCGATCTCGTGCGACGCGTCGTAGGCGGCGCGCAGCGCCGACTTCCCCATCTCCATGTGCCGCACGATGTTCTCGAGCATCACGATCGCATCGTCGACGACGAAGCCGACCGAGAGCGTGAGCGCCATCAGCGACAGGTTATCGAGGCTGTACCCGAGCAGCCACATCACCGCAAAGGTGCCGACGACCGCGCCGGGAAGCGCAAGGCTGGGGATGATCGTGGCCGAGATGTTGCGCAGAAACAGAAAGATCACCAGCACGACCAGCGCCATGGTGATGAGCAGGGTGAGCTTGACGTCGTGCACCGACTCCTTGATCGTGATCGAGCGATCGCTCCGGACATCGAGCGACACCGAGGCCGGCAGCTGCTCGCGAATCGCGGGCAGGAGCACCTTGATCCGATCGACGACGTCGACCACGTTGACGCCCGGCTGCTTCTGGATCGAGAGGTAGATGCAGCGCTCGCCGTTCTGCCAGCTCGCCGTCTTGTCGTTCTCGACGCCATCATAGACGTGCGCGACCTCGTCGAGACGCACGGGATTGCCATTGCGATAGGCGATGATGGTCGGCCCGTACGCCGCCCCTCGCAGCAGCTGTCCGTTGGTTTCGACCGAGAACGTCTTCTCGGCGTAGATCGTCCCGGTTGGAAGATTGGAATTCGCGTTCTGGATCGCCGTAGCGACTTCGTCGATGCCGATCGAGCGGGCAGCCAACTCGCGAGGATCCACGTCCACTCGGACGGCGAATTTCTGTGACCCGAACACGTTGACTTGCGCGACGCCGCTGACCGTCGAGATACGCTGGGCGAGATTCGACTGCGCGTACTCATCCAACGTCGACAGCGGCAGCGTCTTCGACCGAAGGATGATGAAGAAGATCGACTGGTCCGACGGGTTGACCTTCTGATAGGACGGCGGCGCCGGCATCTGCGGGGGCAGCTGGCGCGAGGCGCGCCCGATCATCGCCTGCACGTCCTGTGCGGCCGCGTCGATGTTGCGGCTCAGATCGAACTGCAACTGGATGTCAGTGCCGCCCTGTGTGCTGGTGGAGTTGATGCTGGTCAGCCCCGAGATCGCCGTGAACTGCTTCTCGAGCGGCAGGGCCACCGACGACGCCACGGTTTCGGCGCTGGCACCCGGGAGCGACGCGCTGACGCGGATCGCTGGAAAGTCGACGCTCGGCAGATCGGCGACCGGCAGTTCCTGGTAGGCGAGGCCGCCGAACACCAGGATCCCCAGCATCAACAGCGTCGTCGTGACCGGCCGCTTGATGAAGATCGCAGAGAGGTTCATGACGCGCCTTTCTGAGCGGCGGTGTCTTCGCCCCGCGCTGCGGTCTTCACGCTGATGTGACTGCCCGGCACCAGCCGCAGATGTCCGTCGGTGACGACGGTTTCGCCAGGCTTCAGACCGCTGGCGATCACCGTCTCGCTCGCGCTCGTGCGACTCACGACCACCGGCCGCATGTCGACGGTCTTGTCGTCCTTGACGATGAACACGTAGGGACCCTGCTGGCCAGCCTGCACTGCCGCCGTGGGCACGACAATCGCGTTCGGATCGCTCGTCAGCGTCACAACGACGTTGAGGAACTGTCCCGGCCACAACCGTCGATCCTCGTTCGGGAACGTGCCCTTCAACCTGATCGTGCCGGTCGTTTGATCGACTTGGTTGTCGACGAAGGAAATACGCCCGACCGCGGCCGGCGCGTCGTCCTTCGGCGGCGACGCAGTGACGCGAAGCGCCCCCTGCGACATGTACTTCTTCAATTCCGGAAGCCGCGCTTCCGGAATCGCAAAGGCGACCGAGATCGGGGCAATCTGATTGATCACCACGAGCGGCGTCTGATCGTTGGCCCGAACGAGATTGCCCTCGTGGACCTGCAGCGCGCCGGTGCGGCCGGAAATCGTCGCGGTGACCGTGGCGTACTGCAGTTGCACCTGCGCGTTGTCGAGCGCCGCCCGATCGGCGTTGACCGTCGCGTTCAGCGCGGTCATCGACGTGCGCGCCGTGTCGACCTGTTCTTTGGTGGCGATGCCGCGATCGGCGAGGTCCTGATACCGCTTGAACTGCGCGGCCGCGTTGGCCGCCTGGGCGACGTCGCGATCGAGATTGGCCTGCGCCTGGTCGGCGGCGGCCTCGAGGGGACGCCGATCGATCGTGAACAGGACCTGCCCCGCCTTGACATCATCGCCCTCGGTGAAGGTGACGGTGTTCAGCTGACCGGTGATCTGCGATCGAATGGCCACGCTCGAGAAGGGTTCGGCTGCGCCAATCACCGTGATCTCAATCGGGACTGACTTCCGCACGACCTGAGCGACGGTCACCGGCACGGCCGCGCCGCCACCGGCTCCCCTTCCCCCATTGCGCGCGCCCGCGGTCGCCGCGGCGTCTTCACTGGCGCAGCCGGTGGAAAATAGAGGAATGCAGGCGAACAGGGCGGCGACGAGGGGGGCGTTAGTGCGGCGCATGGGCTCCCGGGACTCTACTGGATCATATATGCGAACTCTCACGGTTCGCCGGGAGCCCCGTGCTTATCTACTGCAAGCCGGGTCGAAGCCTTTACGCGGGTCCGCTAAGTCCTCATGACACAATGATGACCCGCATGAGCACACTCACAATCAAAGTCATCGTCGGCAGCTCGCGAGCCAACCGTTTCAGCGAAAAAGTGGCCCACTGGATTCATGCCGAAGCGAAAAAGCGAGCCGACCTTGACGTCGAGCTGCTCGACCTGCGCGACTACCCGCTTCCGTTCTTCGAGGAGGCCATGCCCCCCGGTCTGGCCAAGGACGGCTATACGAACCCGGCCGTCGTGAAGTGGCGCGACAAAGTCCGCGAGGCAGACGGCTTCATCATCTGCTCGCCCGAGTACAACCACGGCTATCCCGCCGTGCTCAAGAACGCGCTGGACTACGTGTATTACGCGTGGGCCCGGAAGGCGGTCGCCTTCGTCAGCTGGGGCGGAGCTGGCGGCGCCAGGGGCGTCGAACAACTGCGCCTGGTGGCAATCGAGCTCGATATGGTGCCCACCCGATGGGCGGTGCACATCCCGAATCCGTGGTTCATCAAGGACGCGAGCGAGATTGCCAGCGAGGCGAATCAGCAGGCCGCAAAGGCGCTGCTCGACCACCTGACATGGTGGGCCGGCGCTCTCAAGACCGCGCGTACGTAGAGGCCACCTTTAGGTGGCCTTCTCATGACTTCTCCAACGACTCGACTCCGTGAGCTCGGCCTCACATTGCCGCCGGTTCCCTCACCCGGAGGCACCTACGTTCACGCTGTTCGCACCGGGCGTCTGCTGTTTCTTGCCGGCAAAGGCGCCAACTCGGCACTGGCCGGAAAAGTGGGACGCGACGTCTCGCTCGAACAGGCCTACGAGTACGCCCGCCAGACGGGCCTCGTGCTCCTGGCCGTGATGGCGCAGGAGCTCGGCTCGCTCGATCGGGTATCGCGCATCGTCAAGGTGTTCGGGGCGGTGAACGCGACACCGGAATTCGCCGATCACCCCAAGGTGGTCAACGGCTGTTCCGATCTCTTCGTCGAAGTGTTTGGCGAACGCGGCCGTCATGCCCGCACATCGGTGGGCATGGGCTCGACACCCAATCAGATCCCGGTCGAGATCGATGTCGTGGTGGAGTGTGTCGATGAGGGGTAGAACCCGGGGATGATCGCACTCACGCGTTGTCGATAGTCCACGTACGCGGGAAACACGCTCGAGAGGATCGCCTCTTCATAGTGCATCCGCATGCGCATGCAGATCGCCCAGACGATGAACGCCATCGCGATCGGCAGTGTCGGACGCGTCATCAAAAGACCCACATACGCCATGCAGCCGCCGCTGTAGATCGGATGTCGAGACCATCGATACGGACCGGTCGTCACGAGGCGGCGTGCCGCGGGTTCCGTGGCGAACGCGAACTTCAGGTGCCAGATCGCCCAGATCTCCAGGCTGAGGCCAAGCACACCAAGCAGCACGCCCACCATGCTCAGCGACAGGCTCGCCGTCATCGTCAGCCACTCGGGCTTTAGTATCGAAGCGACCAGCACGAAGGCGAACATTCCGAAGGCGCCGACATACGACACCGCGCGCCCGATCAGGTTCTGCTCCACCCGCTGCGGCTCATCTCGGATGAGGAACGAGCCGGCGGCAAACACCATGTGGACGATCGGCGGCAGGATGAACACCGTGAGCCACGGCGTTCTCACCACCGTGACCGCCGCGATGGCGAGGTGGCCGATGAAACCGAGCCAGTCGCTGGCACGTCGTGCAGGCATGGAGAACGGGAAGTGAGCTCCCAAGGCGCTCTCATGACTGCACGCGACGTGCCTGCGCAACCGCATGAATGGGTGGGCGAATTCGCGCGGCACGACGCCGGGAAGACGTCCGCACCCACGAAACTGTAATGGCGCTACGGCGTTGCGGGGTGACGGAGCTTCAGTGGCGCAGAGAACGACTTCTGGGTCCACGTACCAGCGAGCTCAGCGCCATCGGGGCTCACCGAGCCCACAAAGGTTCCACTCACGACCCTGATTTCGAAGGTGACGTTCGGTCCCTCCTGCACGATCCGAGAGATCGGGATCTCGACGGCGCCTCCATCGAGATTCACGACCGTCCCTGTCGAGGTTCCATTCGCGTGATTGGTCAGCGAGATCGCCACGCGCATCGATTTCCCGCCGACGTCGAGCGATCCATTCCACACGCCCTCGAGGCTCTTCGCGATCGCGGCACTCGATGGCCGATCGATCTTCGCGTCGCCGGTGCGTGTGAAGTCGATTGGCGCCGACAGTCCGTTTACCATGAACGCACCCGAGATGGTTCGGCCATCCGCGGTCAGTACGCCATTGAACTCCTCCGAACCCGAGCCTGAGGCGATCACGAATTGTACGAGTCGGCCATCGAGCGTCACGCTCTTCAGCGGCAGTCCTGCAATGCCTTCGCTGTCGTTGGTGAGCGTCCCAACGAATCGACCGGCGTCGCCGCGAGCGATGTCGATCGCCAGCGACAGCTGGAAGTTTGGAAGCGTGACCGTTCCTTCCCAATGCCCCGATGGATCTCCTGTCGATTGCGCCCGCGCCGGTCCTGCCATCACGAGGCAGGCGATCGCGATCAGTCCGTACCGAATCATGGTCCTCTCCTTTGCTCACCCCTGCTTGAGCACAAACGCCGGATCGCTGGCGGCGGCGCGGCGCGCCGGCACGAAGCTCGCGGCAACACCTCCGAACGCGAGCAGCGCGATGACGGTGATGTAGATAGATGGATCGAGCGTCGTCGTTCCAAACAAGAGACCGCGCATGATGTTCGCCACGCTCCAGCCCCCGAGCGCACCGAGCAGTAGACCGACGCCGATCGGACGAAAGCTCCGTGCGACGACCAGCCGCGTGACTTCGGCGGACGTTGCGCCGAGCGCCAGGCGAATGGCGATCTCATGACGTCGCTGGCCGGTCGAGAACGCCGCGACGCCATACACACCAGTCAGCGCCAGCACCAGACCAATCGCGGCAAACGCCGCGAACAAGGCAACGACCAGAAGGAAGGGCCGGAATAGTCGTGTGTCCAGCATCGTGTCGAGCGGACGAATCTCGGAGAGGGCCAGATCGGCGTCCTCGGCGCGAAGCGCGCCACGAAATAGGGCTGCCATCAGAGTGGTATCGCGCGCCGTGCGTACCGTGAACACCACGCTCTCCCCCACACGCTGCGCCAGCGGAAAATAGATGCGGGGCGGCGCCGGTTCGGTCAGCGACACGCCTTTGACGTCGTCGACCACGCCAACGATGGCGATCGCATCGCCCGTCGGATTGCCCGCGCCGTCCAACAGCGTGATGCGTTGACCGAGAGGCGATTGCGATGGCCAATATCGTCGAACGGCTTCGCGACTGATGACGGCGACGCGGGCGCTGGCCGCGCGATCCTCGTTGGTAAAGCTCCGTCCATCCAGCACCGGCAGCTTCATCACTTCACGAAACCGCGAGGTCATCGTCGCTTCGACGGCCCACGGAATCTCGCTGCCCGATTGCTGTCGGCCGGCGATCGTGAACTGACGCTGCGGCTCCGGATCGAAGACGGGGACACGCGACGTCGCCGCGACCGAATCGACGCCGGGCAGCGCCGACAGACGAGCGAGCACGGCGTCGACGGTCCTGATGCGCGAGTCATCGTCGCCGTACTTGGGTGGATCGAATCGCACGCGCACGCAGAGCACATCGGCGGAAGCAATCCCCAGCGGCACCTGCTCGCGCGCGAATACCGAGCGCACCACGAGGCCCGAGATGATGAGAACGGTGAGCGCAAATGCGACTTGCGTGATGACGAGCGCGGACCGCCTGTTGTGCAGCCGGCGAGACGGCCCAACGCGGGCGGCGTCTTTCAGATCTTCGTTGAGGTTGGGCCGCGACGACTGCAGCGCAGGTATCACGCCGAAGAGCACCGGAGTGAGAATGGACAGCACGGCGGCGAAGATCAGTGTGTCGGTGCTGAGCTCCAGCGTCTGTATGTAGCTGTCGGACGTCAGTAATTTCACGCCCGGCACCGCCGCGGCGGCCAATGCCACGCCGACGGCACCCGAGATCACGCCGAGGAACGCACCCTCCGAGATCAGCTGACGTACCAGCCGCGCTCGCGTCGCGCCAAGCGCGAGACGCAAGGCGATCTCGCGCTGGCGGGTCGAGGCACGAGCCTGCATCACGGTGCCGACATTGGCGCACGCCAGCAGCAGCACGAGACCGACGACGACGCCGGCCATCGTCAACAGGATCGGCGTGTCGGGCGAGACGTTCGCGTCGCGCATCGACAGCGCGTGAATCAGCAGACGGCCGTCGGTAACCGGATAGTCGCGGCGAAGCCGCTCGGTGATCGCTGCGAGATCGGCGTTCGCCGACGCGACCGTCTGACCATCGCGAAGCACGCCGTAGACGGCGAGATCGCGATCGCGCTGCCGCGTAGTCGACGATGATGTGTCGGCCGGAATCCAGAGATCCACCTGCCCGAGCGAGCCGACCTCGATTGTCGGCGTCAGCACACCGACCACTGCGTGCGGCGTGCCGTTGAGGATCAACGTGCGTCCGACCACGCCGGGATCGGCCTGAAAACGCGAGGTCCAGAATCGGTGGCTCAGCACGGCCACGTTCGGTCGCCCCGGTGTGTCTTCAGCCGGAAGAAAGGTGCGACCCAGTACCGGATCGAGGCCGAGCGTCGTGAAGATATTCGCGGTCGCAAGCACCGCGATCACGGGCTGCGGTTCCCCCGCGCCCGTCAACGACAGCTGGCGGCCAAACATGGCGGCGACGCTGTCGAACGCGGCGCTCTGGCGCACCACATCGCGGTACTGGGGAATCGACAGCGGATCGCGGCTCGTGGTGCTGCGCTCGTCGGCCGCGAAGATGGCGGCGAGTCGCTTGGCGTTCGCGACCGGCACCGGCGTGAACCAAAGCAGATCGCTCAGACCGAAGACGATCGTGTTCGCGGCGATGGCGATGGCCAGGGTGACGACGACGACGAACGTGACCCCCTTGTCCTTGATGAGCAGGCGCGCGCCAAAGCGCACGTCGTGCCAGAGGCCAAAGAGCGCTCGTGGCGATGCCGCCGCCGACCCGCTCCCAATCGCGAGCGGTTCACGCGCCCGTTCGCGTTCAACACCCGCCAACTCACGCACCAGGTCGGTGTCGTCCAATTCCGCCAGCGACTCGCGCACCGCGGCCTCGTGACTGGCCCCGCCGGCACACAACTCGCGATAGCGATCGTCGAGATGCTGCGAGAGCTCCTCGATGACGTCGGCTTCGCGCGCCGGTGGCAGATGCAGACCAGCAAGGCGGACTCGGATCTCCTCACGCCAGCCCGCCTTGGAGTCTGCCGTCGACCGGTCAGGCATGTTCGATCCCGGCGATGCGGCTGATGGCGTCGGCGAACGCCCGCCATGTGCTGCGTTGTGATTTGAGGATCTGCGCGCCAGCCGGCGTCAGCTTGTAGTAGCGCCGCCGACGTTGTCCGGACTTCTCGATCCAGCGGCCCTGGATCCAGCCGCGCTTCTCGAGGCGATACAGCAGCGGATAGAGCGAGGCCACTCGGAACTTGAGCACGCCCTCCGACCGCGCTTCGATCAACTTGCTCAGGTCGTAGCCGTGCCGCGACTGATCTTCGAGGAGCGAGAGGATCAGGAGCTCGGCGCTCCCTTTCTTCAACTCGCGATCGAGTCCCGCCGCCCTGCTGTTATGTTGCATAGCAACATATGCTATGAGGGTATATCGCGGGCTGTCAAGCCCCCACGTTGGGGGCCACTTTTAAGTGGCCCTCGGACGTCCTCGCCCAGAGCCTCGCGCTCGGCAGATAGCGATGGTTTCGGTTCCTGCGTACTTCGACCGCCGCGCGGTACTCATGAAGCGCGTCATGCAGCGGGCACCTGAACCGATTCTCTAAAGAATTCCGTCGGGACCGACCCTTGCTCTCTCAGAGGCCATGCAGATCGAAGCCATCCACAACGTCACGACCAGTCAGATCATCGGCGCCGCAATCGAAGTGCACCGTGTGCTCGGACCAGGCCTCCTGGAGTCGACCTACGTGGAGTGCCTGAAGATCGAGCTCCGCGAGCGCAAGCTCCGGTACATGAGCGAGCTCTCGATTCCAATCGTCTACAAAGGTACGACCCTCGATTCTGCTTACCGGATCGATTTGATCATCGAGGATCGCGTGGTTGTCGAAGTGAAATCCGTCGCTTCCGTGCTTCCGGTGCACGAAGCGCAGTTGCTGACCTATTTGAAGCTGACTGCCTGCCCTCTCGGCCTGCTCATCAACTTCAACGAATCAAAGGTCGTTGACGGAGTACATCGGATCGCGAATCCGGCGTGAGGAACGAAGGGAACGGAGGCATGTCTTGACACAGAGAAACAGAGCAACAGGGGAACGAACAGAGCTATCTGCTAACTTGCATTCGACACGCGGGCGGGGGCGCCGGCAATGCCGGCGCATGAGGCGAGAGGTGTTTACGACGACAAGCACCTCGTGATGGTGTGGTGTTTGTCGTCGTGAACACCTCTCGCCTCATCCGTGCGCGAAGCGCACAGCCCCGCCCGCGCTGTAATCGGATCGAAGCGTGCTCCTCTGTTTGATACTCCGTTCCTCTGTTGCTCTGTGTTGAAGCGAGCCTCCGTTTTCTCTGTTCCTTGGAAGTTGGAGGAGCGCTTTACTTCTTCTCCTCCGCTCTCGCGGCACTCAGCATGTTGCGCATGCCGTAGTTGCCCTCGTGGCAGGCGTACTCGAACGGCTGCTGGCTCTCATCGGCCTTGGTGAGGTTCATCGCGAACGTCCACGGTCGGGCCCAGGTGTGCGGGTCGTCGACGGTCACCGCCCATTCGACGGTATCGGGACCGAGTGGTGTGAAGCGCTCGATCATCTTCAGCTGATCGCTCGAGCCGCGGTACGGCGTCTTGTCGGTGAAGTTCGTGGTTTCAACCACGAGTGTCACACCATCCCAGCGGGCCCGGCCATCGCCGACGTATTGCCGGATGCTTGGCGCGACGTGCGGACGCCCGTCGATTGGGATCACGCGTGTGTCGTGCACCATCTCGTACGTGATCGTCACGACGCCGGGCGACTGATGGATTCGGTAGGAGTTGCCGTAGATGGCCGGCATCATCGACCCGGGAATACCGCGCGTGATGCAGCGGTCGTAGAGGCTGCGGTCCTCCCACGAATCGGCGGGGCCGCGGCCTTTGCGTGCCGCCTGACGATCGGTGGCGCGCTTCTGCGCCTCGGCGGTCTGCGGCGGTACTTTGCCATCCGGCGGATCGATGACCAGCCACGGCCGGCTGTTCAGCGCGTAGTAGTTCTCGAACCAGTGCATCGGGCTCGTCGCACCGGGGAATTCGCTCAACCCGGGCGTGCGCTCGATCGTCTGCTCTTGCCGCTGCCGCACGATCTTCGCGAGTTCGGCCGGCGTGATGTCCTCCATGCGACGCCCCTCGAACTCGGCAGGCCGTTCGAACGGAATGCCGCTCTCGTCGCTGTTGGTGAACACGCCCGTGATGTCGGGCTCGCCCCACGGCGTGCGGGCCGGCACATAGGTACCGCGCGGCGGCAACGCCGCCGCCTTCTTGCGCTGCGGGACCTCGCCCGCCTTGATCGGCTGCGCCCGCTGCGCCTCCATGTGCGCCGCAAGCGCGAGCAATAACGCCAGAGCCGCACCAACCGTTGCGAGTCCCTGTCTCACGATGCGCCTCCTACTTTCCCAGCGCGCGCGCGCCTGGGAAGACCGCAATCCGGTCGCCGCGGAACGATCCAACCCACAGATCGTTACCGATCTCGACGGCAACTGTTCCTGCACCGAAAGCGTCGCTGTTGGGCCGCCTCAACATCTCGGACACCATCAGCGTCTTTGGATCGATCTTCACCACAATCGTCGCCTGATCGGCGGGCGTGCTGCCGCCCTGCCCACTGGCGAGAATCGAGCCGTCCTTCGCCCACCTGATGTTGTCCACGCGAAAACCGAGCGGGACCTCGTCGCGTTTCGGCGGCGTCTGTCCGCGCGACAGGCGGAAGAACGACTGGCTGCCCCACGCGGCAACATACACCGTCTTCCCGTCCTCGGAGATCTCAATCCCGTTCGCTCCGGCCGCCTCGCTGCCTGGCACCTTGAGCCAGCCCGTGCTCGCATGCCACTCCCAGAGCGCTCCGTTCTTTTCTCCGGCCAGCATCTTCGTGCGATTCTCGGCGCTGATGTTGCGCGCCAGGAAGTCGGTCGCAATGAAGCCGCCGTCGGGGAGCCAGCGCACCGAGTTCAAGCCGATCGGATCCGGCGCAACCACGCAGCCGATCCACGTCAGCACCGGCGTCGCCGGCGCCGTGTCGAGCTCGAAGACTTCGATCGACTCGCGCGCGCCGTGCGCGACGGCAAACAGACGATGCACCGATTTCTTCCCCGCCTGCAATGACAGACCGTGCGTAATGAACTTCGCCTTCGCCGACTTGTCGGGCGGTCCCGAGCATCCGACGTACGCCTTCGAGTCGAATCGCACCTTCTCAGCGTCGGATGGAAACGCGACGATCGATTGGCGACTGCTGACGCGAATCAGGTTGATGCCGCCGCTGCCGCCCATCGCCGATGCCACGACCCACTGCGACCCGGGCACCACGACCAGGTCCTCCGGTCCCTGCTGGCCGCAGATGAACTGGACGGAACCTGCCGACTCACACGGCGTCGGCGCTTGCGCGATTAAGCGCATCGACAACACGACCGCCAGTGCCACACATGTCGTGACGAGCTTCTTCATGGCCATGTCTCCCTTGGCGGATTGTAGCCCCGGACCTGGACCTTTGACCTGGCACCTTTGACCTGGCACCTTTGACCTAGCACCTTTGACCTAGCACCTTTGACCTCACCTTTGCCCTTTGCCCTTTGACCTTTGCCCTATGATTGAAATCCGTGTCTGACACCCATCACGCCATCGACGCGGTGTGGCGCATGGAGGCGCCAAAGGTCATCGCCGGTCTCGCCCGCATCGTCCGCGACGTCGGCGTCGCCGAAGATCTCGCGCAGGACGCACTCGTGGCGGCGCTGGAGCAATGGCCGCAGTCGGGCATTCCCAACAACCCCGGCGCCTGGCTGATGCAGACCGCCAAGCATCGGGCCATCGATCTGCTGCGCCGGAAGACGCTGCTCGAGCGCAAGCATCAGGAGCTCGGCTACGAGATCGAGATCGAGCAGGCGCTTACGGCTCCCGACCTCGATGCCGCCCTGGACGATGATGTCGGCGACGATTTGTTGCGGTTGATGTTCACGGCGTGCCATCCCGTGCTCTCGACCGACGCGCGTGTGGCCCTGACCCTTCGCATGCTCGGAGGCCTCACCACCGAAGAAATTGCCCGCGCGTTTCTCGTCCCCGACCCGACGATTGCTCAGCGCATCGTCCGGGCAAAGAAAACCCTCGCCAAGGCGCAGGTGCCGTTCGAGGTGCCACGCGGCGCCGATAGGGCCGAGCGCCTCTCATCGGTGCTCGAAGTCATTTACCTGATCTTCAACGAAGGGTACTCGGCCACAGCCGGCGACGATTGGATGCGTCCCGCCCTCTGCGAGGAAGCGCTGCGCCTGGGACGGGTGCTCGCTGAACTCGCAACGCAAGAGCCCGAGGTGCACGGACTGGTCGCCTTGATGGAGATTCAGTCGTCGCGCGCCCGTGCACGCATCGGTCCTGACGGCGAACCGATCCTGCTCCTCGATCAGAACCGGATGTTGTGGGATCGCCTGCTGATTCGGCGCGGGCTTGCCGCACTCGCACGCGCGGAGAACCTCGAAGCCGAGGTCGGACCCTATCTGCTCCAGGCCTCCATTGCCGCGTGCCACGCCCGCGCGCGGACACCCGAAGAGACCGACTGGCGACGCATCGCGGCACTGTATCAAGCGCTCGCGTCCCTGACCCCGTCGCCGGTCGTCGAGTTGAACCGCGCTGTCGCGGTCGGCATGGCGTACGGGCCCAAGGCCGGCCTCGATCTGGTCGACGCACTCGTCGACGAGCCGACTCTGAAGGACTATCACCTCCTGCCCAGCGTCCGAGGCGATCTGCTGAACAAGCTCGGGCGCGTCGACGAAGCGCGCGCCGAGTTCGAGCGTGCCGCCGCGCTGACGCGCAATACGCGCGAGCGCGAGCTGCTGCTGAAGCGCGCGGCGGTGACCACATGACGGTCGCCGCGACGCTGCAGCGCGGACGCGACGCGTTTGATCATCACGCCTGGACCGAGGCGTACATCGCACTCACATCTGCCGATTCCGAAGAGCCCCTCGAACCGCGCGATCTGGAGCGCCTGTCGATCGCGGCGTATCTCACCGGCCAGAGCGCCGAGCGCACGAATCGTCTTCTCGCACGCGCGCACCACGCCTATCTCGAGCGCGGCGAAACCGCACGCGCGGTACAAGCCGCCTTCTGGCTCGCCTTTGCACTTCAGTTTTCCGGCGATCGTGCCCAGGCGACTGGCTGGATGGCTCGCGCGCAGCGCCTCCTCGACGACCGTCAGATCGACTGTGTCGAGCGCGGCTATCTGCTCGTCCCGCAGGCGCACCAGAAGATTGCCAGCGATGTTGCGGCGGCGGCCGCGCTGTTCGCCGACGCGGCAGCGATCGGCGATCGATTCGGCGATGCCACGCTGTCGAGCCTTGCTCGTCAAGGGCATGGTCGCGCGCTGCTGCGGCTCGGCGAAGTCGCGAAGGGAACCGCGCTGCTCGACGAAGCCATGGTGGCCGTCACGTCCGGCGACGTGTCGCCCGCGGTCGTCGGCACGATCTACTGCAGTGTGATCTCCGGGTGCTTCGAAATCTTCGATCTGCGCCGCGCGCAAGAATGGACCGATGCACTCAACCGATGGTGCGCCTCCCAACCCGGTTTGGTGGCCTATCGCGGCGATTGCCTGGTGCATCGCGCCGAAGTGATGATGGCGCACGGAGACTGGCCACAAGCGATCGAGCAGGCGCGCGAGGCCGGAGACTACTTCTCGCAGTCGGCGATGAGCACGGCGTTAGGGGCGGCGCTCTATCTCCTCGGAGAGTTGTACCGGCTTCGCGGCGATACCACGAGCGCCGAGGACGCGTACCGCCGGGCGAGCGAGGCCGGACGAACGCCGCTGCCCGGACTCGCGCTGCTCTGGCTGGCGAAGGGCGACGGCGATGCTGCCAAGGCGGCGTTGAGTCGTGCCGTCGAAGAGACCACCGAACGTCGCGCGCGCGCGATCGCACTCTCCGCGTATGTGGAGGTGCTGTTGAGCGTTGGCGATGTAGCGGAGGCTCGGCGCGCCGCGGATGAACTTGCCACCCTCGGCTCGGCGCTCGACACGCCTCTGCTGCGTGCGACGGCGGACCAGCGGATTGGTGCCGTGCTGCTCGCCCAGGCCAATCCCAAGGACGCTCTTCGAGCGCTGCACCAGGCCCGGACGATCTGGCGCGATCTCGATGTTCCCTACGAGGTTGCGCGTACCAGTGCGCTGATCGGGCGCACGTACCAGGCACTCGGCGATGCGGCAGGCGGCGAGTTGGAACTAGTCGGGGCCCGTCGCGCATTCACGGCGTTGGGCGCCGCTCACGATCTCGCCGGTCTCGACGTGCCCCAACCTCCGTCGTCGACCGCAGCAGAGGGCCCGCTGACCGCGCGGGAGATTCAGGTGCTGCGGCTCATCGCCTGTGGCAAGACGAACCGGGCCATCGCCGACGAACTGTCCATCAGCGAGAAGACCGTCGCCCGCCATGTGAGCAACATCTTCATAAAGCTCGATGTCTCGAGCCGGGCCGGGGCAACGGCTTATGCCTTTCAGCATCACATCGTTCCTGCGCGTACATAGAAATACCCATTCGAAAAAACACCCCATCTGCACATTCCGGCCGATGCGGAGCTGACAGCCCGGTCGCTAGAATCAGACCGAGGTTCAATCATGGTCGTTTCTGAACGTATTCAAACCGTCGTGATCGGTGCCGGCCAGTCGGGCCTGTCGGCCGGCTACTACCTGTCGCGGCAGAAACTCCCCTTCGTCATCCTCGATGGCAACGCACGGGTCGGCGACTCGTGGCGTCGTCGATGGGATTCGCTCCGGCTGTTCACGCCCGCACGATTCGATGCCCTTCCGGGGATGCGATTCCCGGCGCCGTCGCGATCCTTTCCAACGAAGGATCAAATGGCCGATTACCTCGAGACATATGCGAAGCAATTCGCGCTGCCGGTGCGAGCCGGGGTGAAGGTCGATCGCGTCTCACGCGAAGGACGCTCCTACATCGTCGAGGCTGGCGATCGACGCTACGAAGCCGAGCATGTCGTCGTGGCAATGGCGAACTACCAGGTGCCGCGTCTTCCGTCGTTCAGCACGCAGCTGCGATCGGACATCACGCAGCTGCACTCGATCGACTACCGCAGCCCGTCGCAGCTGCGACCTGGCCCTGTGCTTCTGGTCGGAGCCGGCAACTCGGGATCCGAGATCGCGATGGAGCTCGCGCGCACCCACAAGATCATCGTGTCCGGTCGAGACACTGGGCACGTGCCGGCTCGGATCGACGCGTTTATCACTCAGACCGTCGTGCTGCCGCTACTCTTCCGCATCATCTTCCACCGGGTGCTCACGGTGAGAACGGCGTGGGGCCGAAAGGCGCGGGCGACAATGCTGTCGCAGGGCGGGCCGCTGATTCGCGTCAAACCAAAGGACCTCGCGGCCGCCGGGGTCGAGCGCGTCGCGCGGGTGAACGGCGTGAGTGACGGCCGTCCGGTGTTGGCCGATGGCCGCGTGCTCGACATCGCCAACGTCATCTGGTGTACGGGATTCCAGCCGGGATTCTCGTGGATCGATCTGCCGGTCTTCGACGAGCACGGGCATCCCCGTCAGTACGGCGGTGTCGCGGACAACGAGCCGGGACTCTACTTTCTCGGGCTGCACTTCCTGTACTCGATGTCCTCGTCCATGATTCACGGCGTGAGCCGCGACGCCGCACGCGTCGCACGGACGATCCAGACGCGTGTGCACGCCGAAGCTGACGCGTCGCCCGCAGCGGTGGCTAGCGCTTCGCCAGCGTGAATCGCTGCGCGCGCCGATTGTTGACGATCTCGGCGGTGTAGAGGTTGCCCTTCGAGTCGGCGGCCATGTGATGCACGATGTCGAACTCACCCGCGCCCTTGCCCCGCGTCCCCACCGCGCCGATCTGCGCCATCGTCTGCCGGTCGAAGATGACGATGCGCATCAGGCCGGAGTCGACGACGTAGAGGAACTGCTGTCTCTTGTCCGGAGAAAACGCGAAGCCCGCGGGGACCGGAACCACCGTGCCGCCGTCGTTGGTCACGCGCACCTGTCGGAGGAACTTTCCCGCGGTCGTGAACATCTGGATGCGGTTGTTGATGCGGTCGGCGACGTACACCGTCCCGTCTCGCGAGACCTTGATCGCGTGCGGCAACCCGAACTCCGGCGGGCCGTCGGGAGTCGTCTGCGCCAGCGGCGCCGCCGGATTCGGCGCTATGGCTTCGGACGGCGGCGGATTGCCAAAGGCACCCCACATGCGCTTGAACTTCCCGTTCTCCGAATCGAAGACGACGACGCGTTTGTTACCGTAGCCGTCGGCGACATACACCTCTTTGGCCGACGTATCAACGAAGACGTCGGTCGCCTGGCGGACATTGTCCTTGTCGGTGTTGCCCTTACCCTGTCCGCTCTTCCCGATCTGCATCACGAACTTTCCCGCCATCGTGTACTTCACGATCATGTCGTCGCTGACCCCGGGCGTCGTCTGGCGCGGCCAGCCGGCCCTCCCGCCGATCCAGACGAAGTTGTTTGCATCGACGAAGATGCCGTGCTCGCGCGCCGGCCACGGTGAGCCGTCGGCCGGCGCGCCCCAGCTCGCGAGCAGCTTGCCCGCGGCGTCAAACTCGAGGACCGGCGGCGCGGCGTTGACGCGCTGCGCTTCGGGGATCGACTGCGGCACGTGCAGCACCCAGATGTGATCCTTGCTGTCGACGGAGATTGACGTCACCTCGCCCAGCACCCAGTTGTTCGGAATCGTGGGCCACGCAGGATCGACCTGAAACATCGGCGGTGTGGCTGATGACTGCTGCGCTGTCACCGCCACGGCACACGACACACACACTGCGGCCGCACCTACGCCGCGGAGAAATCGTCGATTCATGGGCCGCATTGTAGCCTCGTGCGCGACCGGTGGTGCTACTGTAGCCCTCATGAAACCGCTCCTCGCTGCGATCGCTTTCGGCGGACTCCTCGTGGGATTTGCCTGGCAGCAGACGTCCGGTCCGGCTAAAGCCGGACACTACGTACCGAACTACGTACTGAGCGCTCAGGCGTCGCCATCGTCGCGCACGTCCGCGGGCATCGTCGCGGCGGCCAACGCATTCCTCGCCTCGCTCTCCGACGCGCAACGGATGCAGGGCACGTTTGCGTTCGGGAGCTCGCAGCGCACGGGATGGTCCAATCTGCCGAGTCCGATGTTCCGCCGCAACGGTTTGCGCCTGGGCGATCTCATGCCCGCGCAGCGGAGCGCCGCGTTGGCGCTGATGGCAGCGGCACTCAGCCGCGAGGGCTACCAGAAGATCACCGACATCATGAACGGCGATGAAATGTTGAAGAACGCCGGCGGTGGACGCACCGGCGGGCGTCCAGGCGGTGGTGGCCGTGGCGGCGGTCCTCAGTTCGGCAGCGACGAGTACTACGTTGCGCTGCTTGGCGCCCCCTCGCCCACCGCGCCGTGGCTGATTCAGTTCGGGGGACATCACCTCGCCATCAACGTCACCGTTGTTGGCTCGATCAGCGTCATGACGCCAAGCCTGCCTGCCGCGCAACCGGCGAAGTACGTCCTGAACGGTCAGACCATCCGTCCGCTTGGCGACGAGAACGACAAGGCTTTCGCACTGATGGACACACTCGATGCCGCGCAGCGGAAGCAAGCAATCCTTCCCTATCAGGTCCGCGATCTCGTGCTCGGACCGGGCGAGGATGGCAAGACGATTCAGCCCGAGGGCATCGTCGGAACGGCGCTCAACGCCAATCAGCAGAGCCTGCTGCTCGATGTCGCGCACGAGTGGGTGGGCATCCTCAACGACGAGGCCGCCTCGGCGAAGATGAATGAGATCAAAGGCAACCTGGCCCGCACGTACTTCGCGTGGAGCGGCACGACGACCAACGGCGGTCTCGCGTACTACCGGATTCAAGGTCCGACGGTCGTCATCGAGTATGCGCCGCAGCAAGGCGACCTCGATCACATCCACACGATCTATCGCGACCCGACCAACGACTACGGCGCCAAGCTGACCTCGCGATGACCACACGCGCGATCCGCTGGCTCGGCGTCCTTCTCACTGCTGTCGCCGTCTCTCCGGTGCCAGCGGCTGCTCATCGCCTCGACGAGTGCCTGCAGGCCACGCGCGTGGAAGTCGGTTCGAATCGGATCGCTCTCGAAATCGATGTCACCCCTGGAGCACTCATCGCCTCCGAAATCTTCGAGACCATCGATACCAATCGCGACGGCGTTCTCAACGACATCGAGCGCCGCCAGTACGCACAACGGGTGCTGTCGTCGAGTCTGGTGTCGGTCGACGGACGGACGACGGTGGTCACGCTGTTGGCGCACGACTTCCCGACCAGCGATGCCATGGCTGCCGGCACGGGCACGATTCGCGTGCGCGCCGCCGCCACTGTCATCGCCGACACGGGCCGACACCGCATGGTTGTTCGCAGCGCACCGCTGCATGCGTCCAGCGTGTACCTCGTGAACGCGCTGATGCCGGCGGACGCGCGCGTGCAGTTGCGCGAGCCGCATCGCGATGCCGTTCAGCAAGAGCTCGCGCTCGATTTCGAGGTCGCTCCCGATCCCGCAGCGTTTCGTGTGGCGTGGGTCGCGGTTGCTGTCGCCCTGCTCTGCTTGCTGGCGACCGTGCGCTATTCTCGTTCGCATGGCCACTTTTCACGTGCACGGCGTGCGTTATCAAACGCGTGACGTCGAACGAGCGATCGCGTTCTACACCACACACCTCGGCTTCGTGCTGAAGCATCAAGCCGGCACGGCATTCGCCACGGTGTCGTCTAACGGCCTCGACTTGCTGCTCAGCGGTCCCGGCAGCTCAGGCGCGCGACAACTGCCGGACGGTCATACGCAGGAGCCCGGCGGGTGGAATCGGCTGGTGCTTCGAGTCGACGACCTTGCTGCGCACGCTGCCGCGCTCAAACGAGCCGGCATCCCGTCGCGCAGCGACATCATCAGCGGTCCGGGCGGCAAGCAGATGCAGATTCTCGATCCAGACGGGAATCCCATCGAACTCTTCGAGCCTGCGCGGTGATCCGGGTCGCTGCGACGGCCTGCGGCCACATGATTGTTCACATTGTCCCCAGAGCCGCGAGTGAGAGGGATCGCGAAGCCTTCAACACAGGGATCACAGTGATCACGGAGGACTGCTGGCACGTGGAGCGATCACGGACTCGCGACGTCTGTACGCCGGGTGGACGTCTGGATCGAGAGGACACCGTGATCACGAACGCCGCTCGGC
>Ga0075424_100000404_pt1 | contig 32906 bp, 32 predicted proteins | sample SoiMethybrSBSTD3_FD_75301 | JGI IMG/M metagenome (GOLD analysis project Ga0075424, IMG submission 75301) | Bulk soil microbial communities from a Populus tree surrounding site in Tennessee, USA - Soil MetaG P. TD hybrid SBSTD3 | ecosystem: Environmental > Terrestrial > Soil > Tree plantation... | reverse complement strand
CTGCCGCTGCGGTCGAGCAGGTACTTGTGGAAGTTCCAGCGCGGCGCCTGGCCGGTGGCGCGGATCAGCTGCCGGTAGAGCGGGTTCGCGCGCAGCTCGGACTTGGCGAACATCGGGAAGTCGATCGCGTACAGGTTGGTGCAGAACTCGGCGATCTGCTGGTTGGAGCCGGGCTCCTGGCCGCCGAAGTCGTTCGACGGGAAGCCGATCACGACCAGTCCTTTGCCCTTGTATTTGCGATAGAGCGCTTCCAGGCCCTCGTACTGCGGCGTGTAGCCGCACTGGCTGGCGGTATTGACCACCAGCACCACGTTTCCGGCGTACTGGCACAGCGACTGGGTGCGCTCGTCGAGGGTCTGCATGCTGCGGTCGAGGAGCGGCGGGCAGGCGGCCATGGCGGGGGCGGCGAGGAAGGCGAGGCTAATAAGGAAGAGGCGCATCGGGCTTTAGCGGTTGCAGGGCGGCGCGGAACTGGGTCTTGATGCGCTCGAGCGCCGCCGCGTTGTCGGCCTCGAAGCGCAGCACGATCACCGGCGTCGTGTTCGACGCGCGGGCGAGGCCGAAGCCGTCGCGGTACTCGACTCGCACCCCGTCGATGGTAAGCACCCGCTCGGCGCCTGGGAAGGGCTTGGCCGCCTGCAGTTTCGCGACCAGCGCGTGAGGCTCGCCCTCGGCGAGCGGCCAGTGCAGCTCCGGGGTCGAGGGCGCGTTGGGCAGCGCTGTCAGGATCGCGCTCGGATCCGCATGCCTGGACAGAATCTCCAGCAGGCGCGCGCCGCCATAAAGCGCATCGTCGAAGCCGTACCAGCGCTCCTGGAAGAACGTGTGTCCCGACATCTCGCCCGCGAGCAGGGCGCCGGTCTCCTTGAGCTTCGCCTTGATGAGCGAGTGGCCGGTCTTCCAGATGAGCGGTTTTCCGCCGTGGCGCTCGATCCAGGGCGCAAGCAGCCGCGTGCTTTTCACGTCGTAGATGATCTGCGCGCCGGGATTGCGCGAGAGCACGTCCTTCGCGAGCAGCATCAGCTGCCGGTCGGCGAAGATGATCTCGCCGTCCTTGGTCACCACGCCCAGACGATCGCCGTCGCCGTCGAAGGCGAGGCCCAGCTCTTCCTTTCCGGACCTGACCCTGCTGATCAGTTCGGCCAGATTCTCGGGCTGCGCCGGGTCCGGGTGGTGGTTGGGGAAGCGGCCGTCGACCTCGGTATAGAGCTCGGTCACCTCGCAGCCGAGGCGCCGGTAGAGGCGCGGCGCGAGCATGCCGGCGACGCCGTTGCCGCAATCGATCGCGATGCGCATCGGCCGCGCAAGCTTCACGTCGCCGGCGATGCGCTCGACGTAGGCGTCGAGCACGTCAGCCTTACTTTTTTTCCCTTTCCCGTGTTTCAGCTGATTGCGCTCGATGGCGATGCGCAGCTTCTGGATCTCGTCGCCGTAGAGCGTGGTCCCGGCCACGACCATCTTCAGGCCGTTGTACTGCGGCGGGTTGTGGCTGCCGCTCACCGCGACGCAGCTGCCGCAGCCGAGATGATGCGCGGCGAAGTAGGCGAGCGGCGTCGGCGCCATGCCGATGTCGATGGCATCCGCCCCGGCGCCGAGCAGGCCGTCGATGAGCGCGCCGGCAAGCTCGGGGCCGGATAGGCGCCCGTCGCGGCACACGGCGAAGGCGGGCGCACTGCGCTCCGCGTTTTTCTCCGCATTTTTCTCCATGGCGAGCGAGCCCAGCGCCTGGCCGATCGCGCGCACCACCTCCGGCGTCAGGCTCCGGCCGACCACGCCGCGCACGTCGTAGGTGCGGAAGATCTCGGGCGCGAGCTTCATGCGCGCAGGAACTCGACCAGCCGGCGCGCGAGCCAGCCGGAGCGGAAGCCGACGTGGCCGCCGTGCCGCGGCTGCTCCAGCGTCACGCAGGGCGCGGCGCCACGCGTCGCGGCGACGAGCGCCGCCTCGGGCAGGAAAGGGTCGTTGCGCGCATTGAGCACCAGCGTCGGCACGCGCACCCGCGCGAGCCACGGCCCGCTGGAGGCGTCGCTCCAGTAGTGCGCGACGTCGCGGAAGCCGTGCAGCGGCGCGGTGTAGGCGTCGTCGAACTCGCGGAAGGTGCGTGCGCGGCGCACTCTTTCGCCCGGGAACAGGCCCGGGAAGCGCTCGAGCTGCGCGAGCGACTTGGGCTTGAGGGTTGAAAGAAACATGCGCGTGTATAGCAGGCGGTTCACTCCGCGGTCTAGCGCGTTGCCGGCGGCGGTCAGGTCGAGCGGGGCCGACACCGCGGCGGCGCGGCGCACGCAGCGCGCGGCACCCTCGCCATTCTCGCCGAGCCACTTGAGGAGCGCGTTGCCGCCAAGCGAAACACCGATCGCATCGACGGGGCCCCGGAATTTCTTCAGGAGCCAGTCCACCTCGGCGCTGTCGCCGGAGTGATACGCGCGCGGCTTGCGGTTGGGCTCGCCCGAGCAGCCGCGCCAGTGCGGCAGCGCCACGCGCCAGCCCGCGGCGGGCAGCGCCGCCGCGAGGGTGCGGGCGTAATGGCTGTCGGAGCAGCCCTCGAGCCCGTGGAACAGCACCGCGAGGCGCGCGCTCGAAGGCGCGCCGGCGAAGTCGACGTCGACGAAGTCACCGTCGGGGCTCTCCCAGCGGCTGCGCTCGAACGCGAGGCGCGGCGGCGGGAACAGCGACGCGGCGATCGTTTCGAGGTGGCCGATCAATGCAGGAATTTCGGTCCGCGCTCGCGCTTGGCAGCCGGCTCGGGCTTCGCCGGCGCGGTGGGCGCGGGCGAGGCGTGGTGCACGATCATCCGCCAGCCGGCGGCAGTGCGCAGGTAGACGTTGGTCGCGACCACGGGCAGCGGCATCGCGTCGCCCAGGCGCTGCGCGGCATCGCCCTCGAGCGTGAAGTTCTCGTGCACGCTGTGCACGGCGAGCATCATCGCGCTGATCGCCACCTGCTGCGTGATGTGCACGCGCGCGCGCGGTCCGGCGGCGAAGATGCGCCCCCAGCTTTCGCGCACCTGGTCCTGGCCGGTGAGGCGCGCGCCGCCGGGGTGGACGCAGACGATGTCCTCGTCCTCGGCCCACACCGCCATCATGCCGTCGAGGTCGCAGCGCTCGAGCGCGTCGTAGAAGGCGTTCTCCGCATCCTGCGCGGTCGGGAAGATGCGGCCGCTCATGCGGCGGCGATTTCCTGAAGGACCCGGTCCACCGGCAGCTCGCGCATGCAACGGAAGTGCCCGAGCGGGCATTCGCGCTGGTAGCAGGGACTGCACTCGATGTGCAGCCACAGGACGCGCGGCCTGACCGAACCCCAGGGCGACTGCGGCGGCGTCTTCTGCGGGCTGGAAGAGCCATAGAGCGCAACCAGCGGCCGGCCGAGCGCGGCGGCGACGTGCATCAGGCCGGAATCGTTGCTGACCACGACCCGCGCGCCGGCGATGAGGTCGATCGCCTCGTCGAGCGTGGTCTTGCCGACGAGGTTGATGCCCGCGACGCCCTCCGCGGCCGCGGCATCGCCGCTCGAGCCGAGCAGCACCGCCGGCATGCCGAGACGGCCGGCGAGCTCGGCGAAGTAGGGCCAGCGCTTCGCCGGGCCGTACTCCGCGCCGGGGCACAGGGCGACATAGGGCTCCAGAACCCCGAAACGTTCTTTGGCGGAAGCAATCCGCGCAGGATCGACACGCAGACTCGGGGCCGGCAACTGCTCGGGGAGCGTCGTGCCCGGCGCGTCGGCGAGCCGCGCGTAGTGCTCGCGCATGCCGCCGCCCCCTTTCTCATAGAGAAGGTTGAGCAACCCATAGCGCGCTTCCCCGACGTAGCCGCTGCGCAGCGGAATGCGCGCGAAGAACGGCGTAAGCGCCGCCTTCCAGGTGTTGGGCAGGACGATGGCGTGCGCATAGCCGCGGCCTTTCAGCGCGCGGCCAAGGCGCCAGCGCTCGCCGAGCTGCAGCGCCCCGTGGCGAAAGGGCGCTTCGATCACCTCGTCGACCTCGGGCATGCGCCGCGCGACCGGCGCCACCCAGGGCGGCGCCACCACGTCGATCGGCGCATCGGGCTGCTTCTCGCGCAGTCGCGCGAGCAGCGGCTGCGCCATCAGCGCGTCGCCGATCCAGTTGGGCGCGACGACCAGGGTGCGGGGCAAACCTCAGTGGCCTTTGACCGGCTGCCCTTTGTACACGTAGAGCGTTCCGCAATAGGGGCAGCGCGACTCGCCCTCGCGCGCCACGTCGAGGAACACGCGCGGATGCCGCGCCCAGAGCGGCGCGCCGGGGAGCGGGCAGTGCAGCGGCAGCTGCTTCTCGCTGATCTCGACCTGGCGCGCGGTGTCGGTGCTCATTTGCCCTTGGATTTTACCGGGGTGAGCCAGTGGCGGCGCTTGCGGTCCTTGCCGGTCACCACGTCGAAGAAGGCCTTCTGGATGCTCTTCGTCACCGGGCCGGCCTTGCCCGCGCCGATCTGGCGGCCGTCGAGCTCGCGGATCGGCGTCACCTCGGCCGCGGTGCCGGTGAAGAACGCCTCGTCGGCGATGTAGACGTCGTCGCGCGTCAGGCGCTTGGCGCGCACCGGATAGCCGAGCTCTGCGGCGAGCTCGATCACCGAGCTGCGGGTAATGCCGGTAAGGGCCGAGGTCAGCTCGGGCTCCCAGAGCGTTCCATCTTTCACGATGAAAATGTTTTCGCCCGCGCCTTCCGCGACGAAGCCGTCGACGTCGAGCAGCAGACCCTCGTCGTAGCCGTGCTGCGTCGCCTCGAGCGTCGCGAGCACCGAGTTGGGATAGGTGCCCGACATCTTGGCGCGCGCCATGGTGACGTTGATGTGGTGGCGCGCGTAGGACGAGGTCTTGACGCGGATGCCCTTGGACAGCGCCTCGGGGCCGAGGTAGGCGCCCCACGGCCAAGCGGCGATGGCGACGTGCACCCGCGCGCCGATCGGCGACACTCCCATCTTCTCCGAGCCGTAGAAGGCGATCGGCCGGATGTAGCAGGCGTCGTGCTTGTTGGCGCGCACCACCTCGATCTGCGCCTGCATCAGGCGCTCGCGCGTGAACGGGATCTTCATCAGGTAGATGTGCGCCGAGTTGAAGAGGCGATCGGTGTGCTCCTTCAGCCGGTAGATCGCGGTGCCGATCGCGGTCTTGTAGGCGCGCACGCCCTCGAACACCGCCAGGCCGTAGTGCAGGGAGTGGGTCAGCACGTGCGTGGTGGCCTCGCGCCAGGGCACCAGCCTTCCGTCGTACCAGATGAAGCCGTCGCGGTCGGCCATCGACAGCGGCCCGCGCGGCGCTTTTTTGCCCTGTGCCATCGCACACTCCCTGGAGGTGGAGCGGCGCATTCTAAAGGCGCGGCGCGCGCTGGCAAGCTATTAGACTATTAACGAATGTATTAACATTCTACCATGGATCCCGACCGGGTGTTCGACGCGCTGGCCTCGGGCGCGCGGCGGCGCATGCTGGGGCTCCTCGCGCAGGGCGAGCGCACCACCACCGAGCTCGCCGTCCGTTTCGCGCTCAGCATGCCGGCGGTGTCGCGCCACCTGTCGGTGCTGGAGAGCGCCGGGCTGGTGGCGGGCCGGCGCGACGGGCAGCGGGTGCGCTACGCGCTGGTGCGCGACACCCTGATGGAGGCGCTGAGCGCGCTCGCCACCGAGCTTTCCGCGGCCGCCCCCGAGCCGGCGCGCGCCAAGCCGCGGCGCGAAGCCATCTAGTAGCATTGCGTTCCGCGATGTCCCGTGCCTGGCTATTGCTGGCGATCGCCGTCGCGGGCTGCGCGAGCACCCCGCAGGACGATCCGCTGGTCTGGTCCGACGACGTGGTGCGCACCCTCGAGCGCGAGAAGGGCGACACCGTCGAGGTGGCGCGCTTCTCCCGGCTGCAACCCGGGGCGCCGCTCGCGCCCTGGCAGCCCTGGATCATCCTGCGCGGCAACAAGCCCACCACCTACCGCGCCGCCGAGGTCGACGGCCTGGTGGCGATGGAAGCGGTGGGCGTCGAAGGCGGCTCGGGCATGTGGCGCCGCATCCGCGTCGACCCGCAGCACAATCCGGTGCTCGAGTGGCGCTGGCGCGTGCCGCTGCCGGCGCCGGGCGCACCGCCGATCGCCGTGAACTCGAGCACCAGCCCGATCGTGCGCCTGTCGCTCGCCTTCCACGGCGACACCGGCAAGCTGGACTTCGAGGACCGCACCAAGCTGCGCCTCGCCAACGCGCTCACGGCGAACGGGCTGCCCTACGCGACGATCATCTACGTCTGGATGGTCGGCGTGCCGGTGGATACGGTGATCCACAGCCCGCACACCGACCGCGTGCGCCTGATCGTCGCCGAGAGCGGCACGCAGCGCGCGGGCGAATGGGTCACCGAGCGGCGCAACGTGGTCGAGGACTTCCGCCGCGCCTACGGCGAGGAGCCGGGCGACATCGTCGGCGTCGGCCTGATGACCGACTATGGCGACGACGGCTCGCCGCGCCGCGCGTACTACGGCGACATCACGTTCCATGGCGGGCACTCAAATTGCTGCCGCATGGGACGATGAGACCGACCCGCTCCAGGACCTCGTTCACCCGCTTCGCCAAATGGACCGCCAAGGCCACCGGCCGGCCGGCGGCGTTCACCGCGGCGGTGCTCGTGATCCTGCTGTGGATCGTCACCGGGCCGATCTTCGGCTTCAGCGACACCTGGCAGCTGATCATCAACACCGGCACCACCATCATCACCTTCCTGATGGTGTTCCTGATCCAGAGCACGCAGAACCGCGACGCCGAGGCGATGCAGGTCAAGCTCGACGAGCTGATCCGCCTGCAGCAAGGCGGGCACAACGCGCTGCTCGACCTCGAGGAGCTCGAGGAGGAGGAGCTCGACAAGATCCGCGAAGGCTACTGCAACCTCGCCGAGGAGGCGCGCACCCGCCTGCGCCGCGGCGAAAGCGACACCGGCGTGCCGGAGCTGAAGGACGAGGTCGCGCAGGCGCGCCGCGAGGTCCGGGAAGAGAAGCGCGAGCTGCAGGAAGTCAAGCGGCGGGGCTGAGCACCGCGCCCCACAGCGCCTCGACTGCGCGCACGTGCTGCGCCGTGTGCGGATGCGGCACGCGCGCGTACGCGGCGCCGTTCAGCCGCAGCGCATGCTGCATGCGCCGGTACTCGCGGTAGGCCTGCTGGCATTGGACTGCCAGGTCCCCGTCCAGGAGCGAGAGATCCGCTGCCATCCCCAGCAGCGCGATGTTGCCCAGGTTGCGCGTCAGGCCGGGGTGGCGCGCCGCGTGCGCGAGCACCAGGAACTGCACGACGAACTCGATGTCGATCATGCCGCCGCGGTCGTGCTTGACGTCGAACAGGCCGCTGCGGTTGGGATGCGCGCCGTGCAGCTTCTCGCGCATCGCAATGATCTCGCTCTTCAAGGCGTTGTGGTCGCGCTCGCGTCGCAATATCGTTTCGCGGATGCGTTCGAAACCCGCGCCGACGGCGGCGTCGCCGGCGCAGAAGCGCGCGCGCGTCAGCGCCTGGTGCTCCCACACCCAGGCGTTCTCGTGCTGATAGCGCTCGAAGGCGGCGAGCTCCGACACCAGCAGGCCTGAAGCGCCGCTCGGGCGCAGCTCGAGGTCGGTCTCGAACAGGATGCCCGAGGTGGTGCGGGTGTTGAGCCAGGTGTTGATGCGCTGCGCGAGGCGCGCGTAGACCTCGCCCGCCTGCTCGTGCGCGTCGTCGTAGAGGAAGATGATGTCGAGGTCGGAGGCGTAGCCGAGCTCCTTGCCGCCGAGCTTGCCGTAGGCGATCACCGCGAAGCGCGGCGCGGCGCAATGCTTGCCGCGCAGATCGGTCCAGGCTTCGCCGATCACTGCCTCCAGCACCAAGTCCGCGAGCGCCGAGAGGTGGTCGGCGAGCCGCTCGACGGTGAGCAGTCCCGCGAGGTCCTGCGCCAGCAGGCGGAAAACCTGTGCCTGGTGCAGCTCGCGCAGCAGGTTCATGCGCCGCTCGGTGTCGCCGTGCGCGGCCTGGAGCTGCTGCTTTGCGGTCTTGCCGGCGGAGGCGAGGTCGGGCAAGGCATAAAGCAGTCGATCGTCGAGCAGCTCGTCAAGCAGCAGCGGATGCTGGGTGACGAACTGCGCCGCCCAGCTCGACGCGCCGATGATGCGCACCACGCGCTCGAGCGCGTCGGGCCGCTCGGCGAGCAGCGCAAGGTACGCCGCGCGCGCGGCGATCGCCTCCAGCAGGTCGACGCCGCGCGCGAGCGTTGCCTCCGGATCCGGCGTTGCGCGCGCCGCGCTCGCGAGCGCCGGGATGACGCGGTCGAGGCGCCGCCTGGAGTCGGCGGGCAGCGCGGCGTAGCGCTGGCTCGAGCGCAGGGCGTCGAGGCGCGGGTGTGCGGGCCAGGGCGCGCCGGCTTCGTCGCCGCGCTCGGCGAACACGTTGTCGAAGTGGCGCGACACGCTGGCGCGATGCGCGGCGAGCTCCCCCTCGAGGCTTTGCCAGGAAGCGTGGCTCATCATCCGGGCGACGCGTCCGCGGTCCTCGGCGTCCTCGGGCAGGTCGTGGCGCTGCGCGTCGTCGAGGTACTGGAGGCGGTGCTCGAGGCGGCGCAGGAAGACGTAGGCCGCCGCGAGCTCCGTCGCGGCGGCCGCCGGAAGCATGTTTTTTTCCCGCAGCAAATCCAGGGCAAGCAGCGTTGGCCGTACCGCAAGCTCGGGGTCGCGGCCGCCGCGCACCAGCTGCAGCGCCTGCGCGACGAACTCGATCTCGCGGATGCCGCCGGGGCCGAGCTTGACGTTGCCGGCGAGCTCGCGCCGCGCCACGTCGCGGCGCACTTCGGCGTGCAGCGCGCGCATCGCGCCGAGCGTGGCGAAGTCGAGGTACTTGCGGTACACGAACGGGCGCACCAGACGCTCCACCGGGCCCGGATCGCCATTCAGCACGCGCGATTTGAGCCAGGCGTAGCGCTCCCACTCGCGTCCCTGCGTGACGAGGTAGGTCTCGAGGAAGTCGTAGCTGCACACGAGCGGCCCCGAGTCGCCGTAGGGACGAAGCCGCAGGTCGACGCGGAACACGAAGCCGTCCTCGGTAACCTCGGCGAGCAGGCGCACCAGGCGCTGCGCCGGCGCGACGAGCCGCCCGGCGCCCTGCGGGTCGGGATGCAGCAGCACGACGTCGATGTCGGAGGAGACGTTGAGCTCGCGCCCGCCGAGCTTGCCCATGCCGACCACCACCAGGTCCTCGGCGCGCAGGACGCGCAGGCACGCAGCGATGGCGAGCTCGGCGAGGTCGCTCATCGCGCCGCACACTTCCTCGAGCGTCGCGACCCCGGCGAGGTCGCGCGCCATGACGCGCAGCACCACCCGCTCGCGCAGGCGTCGCAGGCGGCGCCTGAGCGCCGCTTCGTCGCCGTCCGCGTCGCCCTCGAGCGCGGCCGCCATCTCGGCACGGCCGAAGGGCTCGGCGCCCGCGGCCTCGGCGGCGAGCTCCGGGCGCGCGGCGAGCACGCGAGCGGCGTAGCGCGAGTCTAAAATGTCCATCTGGATGTCAATTCCAACATGAAGCGGCTGCGGCGCGCGCTCGAGGTGCTCGCCTGGGCGGCGTTTTTCGCGCTCGCCGTGGCGCTGCTCGCGCTTCGCTACTGGCTGCTGCCCGAGGTGGGCCGCTACCGCCCGGAGATCGTCGCGCGCGCGAGCGCGGCAGTCGGCCATGCGGTGACGATCGGCGCCATCGAGGCGGGCTGGCAGGGGCTGCGGCCGCACATCAGCCTGTCCGACGTGCGCATCCTCGACGCGCAGGGCCGAGAGGCGCTGGTGCTGCCGCAAGTCGAGAACATTCTCTCATGGCGCTCGCTCGCTCGCGGCGAGCTGCAGGTGCATTCGCTCGTGATCCACGCGCCGCGGCTCGCGGTGCGGAGAGACGCCGAAGGCGCGCTTTACGTCGCCGGGATGAAGCTCGCCGCCGGCGGCGAGGGCGGCTTCGGCGCGTGGCTGCTCGCGCAGCACGAAATCGAGGTGCGCAACGCCGAGATCGAGTGGCGCGACGAGAGCCGCGGCGCGCCGCCGCTCGCGCTCTCGGCGGTGAACCTGCGGCTGCAGAACAACGCCGGCCGCCGCCTCGTCGGGCTGAAGGCACGCGTGCCCGCCGGGCTTGGCCAGAGCGTCGAGCTGCGCGCCGAGCTGCCGGTGCGCGTCGCCGAGGACGGCTGGAGCGGCAAGGTGTACGCCGAGCTCGGCTATACCGACCTCGCCGCGTGGCGCGCCTGGCTCGATTACCCGCTCGACGTGCAGGCGGGGCAGGGCGCAGTGCGCCTGTGGGCGAGCGTCGAGGGCGGCGCGCTGCGCGAGGCGACCGCGGACCTGGCGGCTTCCGGGCTGCGGGTGAAGCTCGGCGAGGAGCTGTTGCCGCTCGAGCTCGCCTCGATTCGCGGCCGCCTGCGGGCGCGAATCGCGCAGGACGGCTACCAGATCACCGGCCGCAGGATCGCGCTAGCACCCGAGCGCGGGCCGGCGCTGCCGCCGATCGACTTCCAGGCCGCCTGGCGGCCGGACGGCAACGGCGGCTCGGCGAGCGCGAACGTGCTCGAGATCGAGCCGCTGCTGCAGTTCGTGGGCGCGCTGCCGCTGCCCACGGACCTGCGCCTGCTCGCCGCCGACCTCGAGCCGCGCGGGCAGCTCGCGGATGCGCGCTTCGACTGGCAGGGGCCGCTCGCCGAGCCCACGCGCTTCAGCGCGCGCGGCCGCTTCGCCGACCTAGCGCTCAAGCCCTGGGGCGCAATGCCCGGTTTCGCCGGCCTCGCCGGCACGCTCGAGGCGAGCGAGAGCCGTGGCCGCGTCTACCTGCAGGCGCGCGAGGCGGCGCTCGAGCTGCCGCGCGTGTTTCCCGAGCCGCGCATTGCCTTCGACGCGCTCGCCGCGCAGCTCGAGTGGCAGCGCGTCGGCGGCGCGCTCGACGTGCGCCTGGTGTCGGCGAGCTTCGCCAACGCCGACTTCGGCGGCAGCGCGTTCGGCTCCTACTCCCGGGTGGGCTCGGGCCCGGGGCGGATCGACCTGTCGGCGAACCTGACGCGCGCCGACGCGCGCGCGCTGCCGCGCTACCTGCCGCTCGGCGCGATCATGGGCGAGAAGCCGCGCGCCTGGCTGGTCTCGAGCATCGTCGGCGGGCAGGCGAGCGACGTGCACCTGCGCCTGCAGGGGGACCTGCGGCGCTTTCCGTTCGCCGACCCGCAGGAAGGCCAGTTCCAGGTACGCGCGCACGTGCGCCAGGGCGTGCTGCAGTACGCCGACGACTGGCCGCGCATCCACGACGTCGAGGGCGATCTGCTGTTCGAGCGCGACCGCATGGAGATCGTCGGGCGCAGCGGCTCGATCCTCGGCGCGCGGCTCGGCGGCGTGCTCGTCAGCATCCCGCGCATCGGGCCCGGCGAGACGAGCGTGCGGGTCACCGGCCACGCCGAGGGGCCCACGGCAGAATTCCTGAAGTTCATCGACGAGTCGCCGCTGCGCAGCCGCACGGGCGGCTTCACCCACGATATCCAGGCCGCGGGCAGCGGCCGGCTGACCCTCAAGCTCGAGCTGCCGCTCGCGCAGCTCGCGGCGAGCCGCGTGAGCGGCGAGTACGAGTTCCGCGACAACCGCGTCGCGCTGCATCGCGCCGTGCCGCCGCTCGAGCGCGCCTCCGGCCGGCTCGAGTTCACCGAGTCGGGCTTCGCGGTGCGCGAGGCGCGCGGCCGCATGCTCGGCGGCGCGGTCGCGGTGAGCGGCGGCACGCGGGCCGCGGGCGCGATGGAATTCGTCGCGCGAGGCGAGGCGCCGGTCGCGGCGGCGCTGCGCACCTGGTTCGACCATCCCGCCGGCCGCTCGGTCACGGGCGCGGCGCCCTACGTCGCGACGGTGACGATCCGCGGCGGCCGGCCGCGCGTGGTGGTCGAGTCGCAGCTGCGCGGCGTGGCGAGCAACCTGCCGGCGCCGCTCGACAAGGCCGCGGCCGACGCCCTGCCGCTGCGCGTCGAGGTCGTGCCCGCCGAAAGCGGCGCGCGCGTTTCTCTCGCGCTCGGCCGCATCCTCGCGATGCAGTCCGAACGGCGCCGCATCGGCGTCGTCCTGTCGCCCTCGGTCCGCCAGAGCGTGCGGCTGCCCGATCGGGAGGGGCTCCTCATCTACGGCAGCGTCGATACGCTCGACGGCGACGGCTGGCGGCGCGTAGTTGCCGATGCCGCCGCCGCGGGCGGCGATGGCCTGCCGACCGCGCTCGAGCTGCGCGCGCGCCAGGTCGACCTCTTCGGCAAGCGCATCGCCAACGTCTCGCTGCGCGCAGCCGCCGACAGCGCCGGCTGGCAGGCGACGGTCGATGCCGACCAGATCGCGGGCGAGCTCGCCTTCCGCTCCGGCGGCGCCGGGTTCCTGCAGGCGCGGCTGCTGCACTTCACCGTCCCGCAGGATGCGCCCGGCGCGAAAGCAGCGCCGGCGCGCCCGGGCGAGCTGCCGAGCGTCGACCTGGTCAGCGAGCGCTTCGAGGTGCGCGGCAAGCAGCTCGGGCGCGTCGAGTTCGCCGCGCAGCGCGAGGGCGAGGACTGGCGCATCGACAAGGTGCTGATGAGCAACCCGGATGCGAAGCTGCGCGCGAGCGGCACCTGGCGCGGCGGCGCGAATCCGGTGAGCGAGCTGAAGATCGCGCTCGACGCCGCCGACGCCGGCAACCTGCTCGCGCGCGTCGGCCACCCCGGCGTGGTGAGCGGCGGGAGGGCGCAGCTCTCGGGATCGGTGAGCTGGGACGGCGAGCCTTCGACGCTCGACATCCCGAGCCTGACGGGCCAGCTCAAGCTCACCGCCACCGACGGCCAGTTCGTCGAGATCGAGCCGGGGCTCGGCAAGCTCGTCTCGCTGATGAACCTGCAGGCGCTGCCGCGGCGCGTGACGCTCGACTTTCGCGACGTCTTCTCCAAGGGCTTCCGCTTCGACCGCATCGACGCGGCGTCGCAAATCGACCGCGGGATGCTGGAGATCCGCGACTTCCGCATGCGGGGCTCGGCTGCCGCGGTGGCGATCTCGGGAAGCGCCGACATGGTGCACGAGACGCAAGACCTGCGCGTGCGCGTGGTGCCGAGCCTCGGTGACGGCGCCTCGACCGCCGTGGCGATCGTCAACCCGGTGGCGGGCGTTGCCGCGGCGATCGCGCAGCGGCTGCTGAAGAACCCGCTCGGCCAGATCTTCGCCTACGAGTACGACGTGAGCGGCAGCTGGAGCGACCCGAAGGTGGTGAAGGTGGTCGCCGCGCCGGTCGCGCCGCTGCCGAGCGAGGGCATGACGCCTTGAGCGCGACGCGCGTCGCCGCGCTGCAGATGGTCTCCGCGCCCGAGCTCGCGCCGAACCTCGAGGCCGCAGGCCGCCTCATCGCCGCCGCGGCCGCCGCCGGCGCGCGTCTCGCGGCGCTGCCCGAGAACTTCTACATCATCGGCCGCCACGAGGGCGACAAGGTCAAGCTCGCCGAGAAGGATGGCGCGGGGCCGATTCAGAATTTCCTTTCCGGGGCTGCAAGAAAGCACGGGCTCTGGATCCTCGCCGGCACCGTTCCGATCGCCAGCGCCGACGGCCGGCGCATCCGCAGCGCGTGCCTGGTCTATGACGACAAGGGCCGCCGCGTGGCGCGCTACGACAAGATCCATCTCTTCCGCTTCGAGGCGGGCGACGAGAAGTACGATGAGACGCGCACGGTCGAGCCGGGCGAGGCGCCGCTCGCGATCGACAGCCCGTTCGGCCGCCTCGCGCTCTCGGTTTGCTACGATGTGCGCTATCCCGAGCTCTACCGTGCGCTCGGCGCTTTCGACGTCATGTTCGTTCCCTCCGCCTTCACCGTGCCGACCGGCGTCGCCCACTGGGAGCTCCTGCTGCGCGCGCGTGCGGTCGAGAACCAGGCCTACGTTGTCGCGCCGGCGCAGGGCGGGCAGCATGCGGCCGGGCGGCGCACCTATGGCCACAGCATGATCGTCGACCCGTGGGGCGAGATCCTCGCGGTGCAGCCCGAGGGCGAGGGCGTGGTGCTCGCCGAGATCGACCCGCGGCGCTTGCAGGAAGTGCGCGGCGCGCTGCCCGCGCACGCCAACCGGAGAATGCATTGATCCTCGATACCGCCCGCAGCACGCTGCTCGCCCCCTTCGACCTGGAGCCGTCGCGCCTCGAGCGCGTGTTCGGCACGCTTGCCGCGCGCAAGGTCGACTACGCCGACCTCTACTTCCAGTACAGCCGCTCCGAGGGCTGGAGCCTGGAGGAGGGCATCGTCAAGTCGGGCAGCTTCAACATCGAGCAGGGCGTGGGCGTGCGCGCGGTGTCGGGCGAGAAGACCGCGTCCGCCTATTCCGACGAGATCAGCTTCGACGCGCTGCAGGACGCGGCGAAGGCGACGCGAGCCATCGCCGCCGCCGGACAGGCGCGCCTGGTCAAGGCGCGGGCGCGCACGCTGCCGGTGCCGCTCTACGGCGAGGCCGACCCGATCGCCTCGCTCTCTTCGCAGGCCAAGGTGGCGCTGCTGGAGAAGGTCGAGCGCATGTGCCGCGCGCGCGACCCGCGCATCGTGCAGGTGATGGCGAGCCTAGGCGGCGAGTACGAGGTGGTGCTGATCGCGCGCGCCGACGGCCAGCTCGCCGCCGATGTGCGTCCCCTGGTGCGACTGTCGATCCAGGTGATCGCGGAGAGTAACGGGCGGCGCGAGACCGGCTCCTCCGGAGGCGGCGGCCGTACCGACTATGCGCACTTCACCGACGCAGTGCTCGCGAGCTATGTCGAGCAGGCGGTGTCGCAGGCCCTGGTCAACCTCGAGGCGCGGCCGGCGCCCGCCGGCACGATGACCGTGGTGCTCGGGCCGGGCTGGCCCGGCGTGCTGCTGCACGAGGCGGTCGGCCATGGGCTCGAGGGCGACTTCAACCGCAAGGGCAGCTCGGCGTTCACCGGCCGCCTCGGCCAGCGCGTCGCCGCGCCCGGCGTCACGGTGGTCGACGACGGCACCATGCCGGGGCGGCGCGGCTCGCTCACGGTCGACGACGAGGGCACGCCGACGCAGCGGAACGTATTGATCGAGGACGGCGTGCTGCGCGGCTACCTGCAGGACAGCCTCAACGCGCGCCTGATGAAGATGCCGCTGACGGGCAACGCGCGGCGCGAATCGTTCGCGCACATGACGATGCCGCGCATGACCAACACCTACATGCTCGCCGGAGCGCACGACCCGCGCGAGATCATCGCCAGCGTGAAGAAGGGCCTGTACGCCACCAACTTCGGCGGCGGCCAGGTCGACATCACCAACGGCAAGTTCGTCTTCTCGACCGCCGAGGCCTACCTGATCGAGAACGGAAGAGTCACGCATCCGGTGAAGGGCGCGACGCTGATCGGCAACGGGCCCGACGCGCTGACGCGCGTGTCGATGATCGGCAACGACCTTGCGCTCGACCCCGGCATCGGCACCTGCGGCAAGGAAGGCCAGAGCGTGCCGGTCGGCGTCGGCCAGCCGACGCTGAAGATCGACGGCCTGACCGTGGGCGGCACCGCCTGAGCCTGGCTTCCCTCGTCGCGAACATCCCCGATGGCGCGCTGATCGCGCTGCCGCCGGATTACTCGCTGCCGGCCATGGAGGCCGTCAGGGCGCTCATCCGACGGAAAGCGAAAAATCTGCGCCTGCTCGGCGTGCCGGTGCTCGGCATGTCGGCGGATCTCCTGATTGGCGCGGGCTGCGTCGCCGAGGTGCACTCGAGCGCCGTCTCGCTGGGCGAGGCCGGGCTCGCGCCGCGCTTCACCGAGGCGGCGGAGAAGGGTGAGATAAGACTGGTCGACACCACCTGCCCTGCGGTGCACACCGCCTTGCAGGCGACCGAGAAGGGTGTGCCGTTCATGCCGCTGCGGGGCGTCATCGGCTCCGATCTTCCCAATGGGCGGCGCGACTGGCAGATCGGCCAGAACCCTTTTGCCGCCGGCCAGGATCCGATCCTGCTCGTCGCCGCGATCGCGCCCGACGCGGCGCTGTTCCACGCCCGCTGGGGTGACGAGGCCGGCAACGTCTGGGTCGGCCGCCGGCGCGAGCTCGCTACCATCGCCCACGCCGCGCGCCACACTTATGTAACGGTCGAGGAAGCGCGGCCTGGCGACATGCTCGAGGACGAGCTGCTCGCTCCCGGCGTTATTTCCGCCGCCTATGTCACTTCCTATGCGGAAGCGCCGCGAGGCGCATGGCCGCTCGGCGTCGCCGACGTCTATGCGATCGACGACGCGCACGTCGCCCAGTACGCCCGGGCGGCGAAGACGCGCGAGGGCTTCCAGCGTTACCTCGACGAGTTCGTTTGGTCCGCAAAGAAGAGCTCCTTGCCGGCGTGATCGCGCGGCTGGTCGCCGACGCGCGCCACGTCGCGGTCGGCGCCGCCTCGCCGATTCCGGCGGCTGCGTGCGAGCTATTGAAGGCTCAGGGCAAGCCCATCCGTGTCACGCGTCTCCACCAGCGCAAGGGCAACCCCTTCACCGAAGGCTCGCGCGAGCTGTTTGATCTCGCCGGGCAGGGGCGCATCGACTTCTTCTTCCTCGGCGGCGCGCAGCTCGACGGCCAGGCCAACATCAACCTGGTGCGCGCCGAGGGGCGTCGTTTTCCCGGCTCATTTGGCTCGGCGTTCATGTACTTCCACTGCCGCACGGTGCTGTTTCGCGAGGAGCACTCGCGCCGCGTGCTGGTGCCGAAGGTCGAGTTCGTCTCCGCGCCGGGCTGGAGCCCGCCGGAAGTGGTGCGTCCCGGCGGACCTTTCGCGCTGCTGACGGGCGCGGCGCTGTTCGCGTGGCAGAAGGACAAGCGCCGCTTCCGGCTGCAGAGCATGCACGAACCGGCCGACATCCGGGCCATCACCGGCTTCGATTTCGACGCGCCCTCCGAGGTGCCGCTCACGCCGCCGCCCTCGGCCGCCGAGCTCGAATTGCTGCGCGGCCCGGTGGCGCTGCGGCTGGCGCCGGACTATCCCGATTTCGCAAGCCGGGTGTGGGGAAAAATCAACGGCAGGGAATAAACTAGCGGCCATGAACGCTCCCGAGAAAGTGCGGCAATACGACCGGGCAGCCCAGGCGGTCGGGAACATCGTCCACCTCGAGCACTTCAACTGCTGCATCGACGACCAGCGCCTCGCGGTGCTGTTCTACGTCGTCGGCCTGGGCGCGACCCGCGACCCGTACCTCTTCCCCGGAATGGAGAACATCTGGCTCAACTTCGGCCGCACCCAGGTGCACATGCCAAGCCGCGCGGTGCCGCCAAAGGCGGAGCGGCTGCGCGGTACGGCGGGCATCGTCGTGCCGAGCCTCGAGGACCTGGCGAAGCGCCTGGATTACGCGGGCAAGGAGATGAAGCGGGTCGTGGGCGACGTGCGCCAGTTCGGCTACACGGTGAAGAAGGATTGCATCGAGGCGACCGACCCGTGGGGCACGCGCGTTCGCTGCCACGCGCCCTCGCCGGAGTACGGCGCGATCGAGCTTGGCATCGCCTACGTCGACTTTGACGTGCCCGCCGGCACCGCGGAAGGCATCGCGCGCTTCTACACGGACGTGATGCGCGCGCCCGCGTCGGCGAAAAAGGGCCGCGCCACCGTGGCCGTCGGCCGCAACCAGAAGCTGTACTTCACGGAGACCAAGGGCAAGCTGCCGGAATACGACGGTCACCATATCCAGGTCTACATCGCGGACTTCTCCGCGCCGTACGAGTGGCTGAAAGGACGCGATCTCATCACCATGGAGACCGACGCCAACGAGTGGCGCTTCCAGTGGATCGTCGATCCGCGCGATGGCAGGAAGCTCTTCCAGATCGAGCATGAGGTGCGCAGCATGAAGCACCACCTGTTCAACCGCCCGCTCGTGAACCGCAACCACGCGATCACGAACATGACCTACCAATACGGTCAGGACGCGTTCAAGGGCATCTACTGAACAAGCCGGTCGAAGCCGAAGCTCTCCACAAGGCGTGGAACGAGTACCCGGGTCCGCACGCGGACCTGCGCGAGGCGCTTGAGCGCATCGAGACCGCGGGCGAGCTGAAGCGCATCCGGGGCGCCGACTGGAAGCTCGAGATGGGCGCGCTCGCCGAGATCGTCTACCGGCAGGAGAACCCGCCGGCAATCCTGTTCGAGGACATCCCCGGCTATCCCAAGGGCTTCCGCGCCGTCTCGGGCACGACCAACTCCGCGCGGCGCCTCGCCATCACCCTCGGCTTTCCGGTGCCCGCGCATCCCCTCGATGTAGTGCGCGCCTACCGCGACCGCATGAAGGTCCACAAGCCTATTCCTCCGAGGACCGTCACCAAGGGTCCGATCCTCGAGAACATCATCTCGGGCAAGGACATCGACGTCCTCAAATTCCCCGCGCCGTTCCTCCACGAGCACGATGGTGGGCGCTACCTCGGCACCGACGACCTGGTGATCATGCGCGACCCGGAAGACCACTGGGTCAACTGCGGCACCTACCGCGCGATGGTGCAGGGACCCGATCGCCTCGGGCTGTGGATCTCGCCGGGCAAGCATGGGCGGCAGATCCGGGAGAAATACTGGAAGCATGGCTTGCCCTGTCCCGTGCTCATCAGCTGCGGCCACGACCCGCTGCTTTTCCTCGCCGGAGGCAACGAGATCCGCTACGGGCTTTCCGAGTACGACTACGCCGCGGGCCACCGCCGCGCGCCCTATGACGTGATCGAGAGCGAGCTCTACCGCCTGCCGATGCCGGCGCACGCCGAGATCGTGATCGAGGGCTCGATGCATCCCGGCGAGACGGCGCCCGAAGGGCCGTTCGGCGAATTCACCGGCTACTACGCCGGCGGCCGCACGCCGCAGCCGGTGGTGCGCGTCGAGCGGATTTACCACCGCAACGATCCGATCCTCGGCCTCGCCTGCCCGATGGTGCCGCCGTCGGACTTCTCCTACTCCAAGTGCGTGATGAAGGCCGGGATGATCTGGGACGAGGTCGAGCGCGCCGGGCTCTCCGGCGTGCAGGGCGTCTGGGTCCACGAGCCCGGCTGCGCGCGCATGTTCAACGTGATCTCGATCAAGCAGGCCTTCGCCGGGCACGCGCGCCAGGCGCTGCATTTGGCGGCGAGCTGCCAGTCGGGCTCCTACCTCGGGCGCTTCGTGGTGGTGGTCGACGAGGACGTCGATCCCTCGAACCTGGAGGAAGTGATCTGGGCGATGTCGACGCGCTGCGACCCGGCCGAGGACATCGACGTCATCCGCCGCGCGTGGAGCGGGCCGCTCGATCCGCGCCTGCCGAAAGGCGTGCCGTGGAATTCGCGCGGCCTGATCGACGCCTGCCGCCCGTGGGAGATGCTCAAGGACTTCCCGCCGGTGGTGAAAGCCTCGGCCGGGCTGCGCGACGCCGTGCAGAAGAAGTTTTCCGGCCAGCTCAAGAAGCGTTAGCAATGCGTGTCGAGATCATGACCTGGGAGAAGGCGCAGCCGTTGGCTGCGCCGATCCGCTTCGCCATCTTCTTCGAGACGGACGCGCCGGGCATCGAGCTCGACGCGACGGACCCGCAGTGCGCCCACGCCGTCGCCTACGACGAGAACGGCAAGCCGGTGGGCACGGCCCGCCTCCAGCCCGACGGCCACATCGGCCACCTCGCGGTCCTCAGGGAGTGGCGCCGCCTGGGCGTCGGCGCGGCGCTGGTCGAGGCGCTGGTCGCCGAGGCGCTCGCGCGGGGCTTCAAGTCGGTCAGCCTGACCGCGCCGCTGCAGGCCGCGGAGTTCTATCGCGAGCGCGGCTTCGCGGGCGAAGGCAAGGTATTCAAGGAGGGCGCCGCGCTCTCACAGAAAATGCGCAAGGATCTTTGACCCGCCCGGAGGAGCGATGAGCGCCATCACCCAAGCCGAGATCGACCAGCAGGTGTTACAGCTCTACGACGAGTACTGCCACGGTCGCATCGATCGGCGCGCTCGGCTTCGCGATTTCGCTTTTGCTGGACTACGCCAGGGCGCAGACCATCTCGTTCACCGATACGCGCATCAAGGCGCACTACGTGACCTATCCGTCGCCCGGCGGCACACGCAGCACGGCTTCCACAACAACTCGACGCCGCGCTACAACGAGGCGGCGGCCAAGCTGTCGTGGGAGCGCACCGGCGCGTTCTTCAAGCGCAACCTAGCCTGACCAGCTCGGCGGCGTCAGCAAGGCTCTCGACCGCCCACGCCGCCGCGATCAGGCGCGGCGCGTCGCAGCGCGGCGCGCCGAAGGCGGCGAGGCTGCGCACCTTCGCCTCGAGCTCAGCGTCGCTCATCGTTCGCGCTTCTGTCGTCCGGTCGGTCAGCGCGCGGCCATCACGCATGCGGATCGCGACCTCGACCGCCTCGATCGGGCGCGCGGCATCGTCGATGATCTCGACCTTGTCGCCGAAGGCCCGCACCGACGGCTCCGCGCTGCGCGCATCGCTGAATTCGGCCAGCCCCGCCGCGCCATAGACCAGGCACACGCCGACCGCGTGCTGCAGGCTCACCTGCGCTTCGCGACCCGAGCGCGGATTCCTGCGATCGGTGCGCTGGCGCAGCAGCGGATTTCCAGTGACGACGACCCGTTCCACGGCGGCGGCATCGATCTGCTTGCGCAGTCCGAGCAGCAGGTCGATCACCGGATGGAGCACCACCCCGCAGGGATACGGCTTGCAGATATTGCGCGCGCTTTCCCAGCGTTCGCCGAGGCCCTCGGTGATTGCTTCGGGCCGCGGCGCGTCGCCGAAGATTCGCAGGAACGCTTCGAGCGTCCGCGGCGCGGCGGTGAATCCCTGCTGGGCAAGCAGCGCGGCGAACAGGCCGCTGCGCGCCGCGCTGCCGACGCTCAGGCTCTTCCCCATGCTGCCCAGGCTCTCGACCAGGCCGGCCGCCTGGTTGGCCGCCAGGCCGATCGCCCATTGCGCCTGCTGCGCATCCAGGCCGAGCAATCTTGAGGCTGCCGCGGCAGCGCCGATCGCTCCGCAAGTGCTGGTGATGTGCCAGCCGCGCGAGTAGTGCCAGGGCGTTAGCGCGTTGCCGACCCGGCACTCAAGCTCGATGCCGACAATCAGCGCGCTCAGCAGCTCGGCGCCGCTTATTTTTTTCTTTTCCGAAAGGGCAAGCACGACAGGCGCGACCGGCGCCGCCGGATGGATGACCGTGGCGAGGTGCGTGTCGTCGAAGTCATGCGCGTTCGACGCCGCGGCGTTGAGGAACGCGGCGCTCAGCATGTCGAGGCGCTCGGCGCGTCCGAGCAGGCTCGCCTGCGGCGGCCCGGAGAGGGGGCGCAGCACGGCGAGCGCGCGCTCGATCGCGGGATCGCGCGAGCCGCCGAGCGCGCAGCCGAGGAAGTTGAGGAGCGTGCGCTTGCCCTCGTGGCGCACCGGCGCGGGGATCTCCGTGCGCCGGGAAATCCAGTTCGTCACCTCGAGCATGGGTGCGTATTATGGTGACAAGGAGGAACGCGCATGCATCTCGGGTTCATCGGGGTCGGAATGATGGGCGGGCCCATGGCCGGCCGGCTGCTCGACGCCGGCCACACGCTGACGGTGTTCGACACGCGCGACGCGGCGCTCGCGCCGCTCGCGAAGCGCGGCGCGCGCAAGGCCGCGTCGGCCAGCGCCGTCGCGGCGGAGGTGGAGACGGTGCTGGTCAGCCTGCCGACGCCGGACATCGTGAAGAAGGTGTCCCTCGAGATGGGGGGCAAGGTGCGGACCTTCGTCGATCTCTCGACCACGGGGCCGCGCATGGCGCGCGAGATCGCCGCGGGCCTCGCGCAGAAGGGCATCAGCGCGGTCGATGCGCCGGTGAGCGGCGGCGTCTCGGGCGCGCAGAAGGGCACGCTCGCCGTGATGCTCGCTTGCGCGCCGGACAAGCGCGCCGCGCTCGAGCCGGTCCTGAAGGTGTTCGGCCCGGTGTTCTATCTCGGCGACAAGCCCGGCCTCGGGCAGACGATGAAGCTCGCCAACAACCTGCTCTCCGCGACGGCGATGGCCATTACCTCCGAGGCGGTGGTCATGGGCACGAAGGCGGGGCTCGATCCGAAGCTGATGATCGAGGTCATCAACGCCGGCAGCGGCCGCAACACCGCGACCGAGGCGAAGTTCCCGAAATGCATCCTGCCGCGCACCTTCGACTTCGGCTTCACCAACGCGCTCATGTACAAGGACGTGAGGCTGTGCGTCGAGGTGGCCGAGGAGTTGGGGGTGCCGATGTGGGTCGGCTCCGCCGTGCGCCAGCTCTGGGCCTACAGCGCGGCGCACATGGGCGGCGACGCCGACTTCACCCACGTCGTGCGCTGCATCGAGGAATGGGCAGGCGTGGAGGTGAAGCCCCATGGCTGACACGGCCTACGAGATCTACGCCGTGCGCTATGCGCACCACGAGCGGCGCGCGGCCGAGAACTTCATCGGCGGCGACCCCCACGACCTGCCGATGCCGCTCGATTACTTCGTGTGGGCGATCCGCGGCGGCGGCCGCACTTTCGTCCTGGACACCGGCTTCGACGCCGAGATGGGCAGGCGCCGCGGCCGGCAGTTCCTGCGCGACCCGGCCGAGAGCCTGCGCGCGCTCGACATCGACGCGGCCGCGGTGACCGACGTGATCATCAGCCACATGCACTACGACCACTGCGGCAACCACGCGCTTTTCCCGAAAGCGCGCTTCCACGTGCAGGACCGCGAGATGCAGTTCAGCACCGGTCGCTGTATGTGCCATGCGCCGCTGCGCATGGCCTTCGAGCCCGACGACGTGGTGGCGATGGTGCGCCGCGTGTACGAGGGGCGGGTGCAGTTCCACGACGGCGAGTCGGAGGTGGCGCCGGGCATCAGCGTGCACCACGTCGGTGGCCACACCATGGGCCTGCAGATCACGCGCGTGCGCACCAAGCGCGGCTGGGTGGTGCTCGCCTCGGACGCCTCGCACTTCTACGCCAACATGGAGGAAGCGCGGCCGTTCCCGATCGTCTACAACGTCGCCGAGATGCTTGCCGGCCATGCCAAGTGCTACGCGCTCGCGAGCTCGCGCGCGCACGTCATCCCCGGGCACGATCCGCTGGTGCTCGCGCGCTATCCGGCCGCGGCGCGCGGGCTCGAGGGCTGGGTGGCGCGGCTCGACGTGGAGCCAAAGCAATGAAGAAAGCCAAGCCGCGGCAGGAAAAGGAGAAGAAGCCGGCGCAGCCGCCGAAGGACCGGCAGGAGGACTCGGAGGACATCGAGCGCGCCGTCTACGACGGCATGCAGGACCTGAGGCGCGAGAAGCCGGAGCCGAAGCGCTAGCCGGTTGCCCAGCCGCGCGAGCGCTTCACCGCCTCGCGCCAGCGCGCCACCCTCGACGCTGCCTCGCCGCGCGCCAGGTGCGGCTCGAAGCGCTTGTCGGCCTGCCACTGCGCGGCGAGCTCGTCGCGCGATTTCCATAGGTCTACGGTGAGCCCGGCGAGGTAGGCGGCGCCGAGGGCGGTGGTCTCGAGCACGCGCGGCCTGACCACGGGGACTCCCAATAAATCAGCTTGAAACTGCATCAACAGGTCGTTCGCCGCCGCGCCACCGTCGACACGCAGCTCGGTGAGCTTCTCGCCCGAGTCCGCCTGCATCGCCTCCAGGATCTCGGCGCTCTGGTAGGCGATCGATTCGAGCGCGGCGCGCGCGAGGTGCGCCCTGGAGCTGCCGCGCGTGAGCCCCAGTATCGCGCCGCGCGCGTGCGGGTCCCAGTAGGGCGCGCCGAGGCCCGTGAACGCGGGCACCAGGTAGACGTCGCCCGAATCGAGCACGCTGGCGGCCAGCTTTTCCACTTCGCTCGACGAGGAGAAAAAGCCCAGCTGGTCGCGCAGCCACTGCACCACCGCGCCGCCGATGAACACGCTGCCCTCGAGCGCGAACTCCTTGCCCGCGGTCTGGGCCGCCGAGGTGGCGACCAGGCCGTTCTTGGACTGCACCACCTTGTCGCCGGTATGCAGCAGCATGAAGCAGCCGGTGCCGTAGGTGTTCTTCGCCATGCCGGGCTTGTGGCAGGCCTGGCCGAAGAGCGCCGCCTGCTGGTCGCCGGCGATGCCGCCGATGATGAGCGGCTCGCCCAGCTCGCCCTTGGGCAGCATGCCGAAGGCGTGCGCAGAAGGGTGCACCTCGGGGAGGATGGCGCGCGGCACATCCAGGAGCTGGAGGAGCTCGGGATCCCAGTCGCCCATGTGGATGTTGAAGAGCAGCGTGCGCGAGGCGTTCGACGGGTCGGTGACGTGCGTGCGGTTGCCGGTGAGGTGCCAGACGAGCCAGGTGTCGACGGTGCCGAACGCGAGCTCGCCGCGCTCGGCACGCGAGCGCGCGCCGGGGATCTCGTCGAGCAGCCAGGCGAGCTTGGTGCCGCTGAAATAGGGATCGATCACCAGGCCGGTGCGCTCGCGCACCAGGCTTTCGGCGCCGATCTCCTTCAGCTCCGCGCAGCGCGCCGCGGTGCGCCGGTCCTGCCACACGATGGCGTTGTGCAGCGGCTCGCCGCTTTGCCGGTCCCACAGCAGCGTGGTCTCGCGCTGGTTGGTGATGCCGAGCGCCATCAGGTCCTTGAGCGAGACGCCGCTCTTGCCGAGCGCCTCGCGCGCGCAGGCGCGCTGGGTGGCGAGGATTTCCCTCGGGTCGTGCTCCACCCAGCCGGGCTGCGGGAAGATCTGGCGGAATTCGCGCTGCGCCACGCTCTTGATCGCGCCGCGCTCGTCGAACAGGATCGCGCGCGAGCTGGTCGTTCCCTGATCGAGCGCGAGGACGTAGCGCATCAACCGTTCTGGTCGTAGAGCGCCACCAGGCCCTCGGCGCGCTCGGCGAGGCGCTCGGCGGCCTCGACCACGTCGGCGCGGTGTTCGTTTTCGACCGCGACCAGCTCGGTCAGCTCGTTCCACAGCTCGCCCACCGCGCGCAGCTCGGCGCGCACGGCCGGCTGCATCGCGCCGTCCCGCAGCTCGCGCAGCGCCGCGGCAAAGCTCGCGCACGCCGCGTTGACCTCGTCGCGCATCTCCAGCAGGTGGCACAGCGCGACCCGCTGCGCGAGCATCCGCAGCCGGCCCGCGACGTTGATGTTGCGCGCGGCGGCCGACGCGTGCCGCGTTTCGAGCGCCGCGGTGTGCCGCTCGGCCGCCTGCAGGAGCCGTTCTCCCGCCTCGCGCAGCGCGAGCACCGCTTCGCTCGAGGGATGCGAGCCGGCGAGGCGGCGGAATTCCTGCCAGCGGCGCTCGAGCTCGGCGAGCGTCTCGCGCGTCAGCGCCTGCGAGGCGACCGCGAGAGCCGCGAGCTGACGCTCGAACTCGCGGATCGATTCGCCGAGCTGCGCGCGCGCCTGCTCGGCGTGCAGCTGTTGCGCGAGCTGCACGTAGCCCCTGACGATGCGCTGTCCCAGCATGCGCTGCCGGCCGGCGGTGTTGACGATGCTCGGCATGCGGCGAGGTTAGCATCTGCCGCGCAGCGCGGAAAACAATTGCTAGAATGCCCGCCCATGCCGCTGCCGGTTCCCGAGGTCGAGCGCGAGCTCACCCACACGCGACGCGTGCGCTACGAAGGCTACAAGCGCGCCGACGGGCTGTGGGACATCGAGGCGCACCTGCTCGACACCAAGAATCACGACTACCAGCTGAAGACCGGCGTGCGCCGCGCAGGGCAGGGGATCCACGACATGTGGCTGCGCGTGACCATCGACCGGACGATGACCATCCTCGACGCCGTCACCTCTTCCGATGCCGTGCCTTATCCCGGCGGCTGCGAGAGCATCGCGCCCGCCTACCGCAAGCTGATCGGCCTGAATCTCATGCGCGGCTTCCGCAAGGCGACCTGGGAGCTGGTCGGCAGCACCAAAGGCTGCACGCACCTCACCGAGCTGCTCACGGGCCTTCCGACCGCGGCGATCCAGACCTTCGCCGGCGAGATGAAGGAGGAGCGCGAGGACGGCAAGAAGCCGTTCCAGCTCGATCAGTGCCACGCGCTCGAGACCAGCAGCGAGACGGTGCGGCAGTGGTACCCCAAGTGGTTCAAAGGCAAGGCCGCGTGAAGATCCACGAGTACCAGGGCAAGCAGATCTTCCGCGAGTACGGCATGCCCACGCCGCGCGGCTTTCCCGCCATGACGGTCGACGAAGCGCTCGAGGCGGCAAAGAAGATCGGCGGCAAGCTCTGGGTGGTGAAGGCGCAGATCCACGCCGGCGGCCGCGGCAAGGGCGGCGGGGTCAAGGTCGCAAAGTCGCTGGACGAGGTGAAGAAATATGCTTCCTCGATCCTCGGCATGCAGCTCAAGACCCACCAGACCGGCCCCAGCGGCCAGAAGGTGCGGCGGCTCCTGATCGAAGAGGGCGCGGACATCAAGAAGGAGCTCTACGCCGGCATGGTGGTCGACCGCGGCACGCAGAAAGTGGTGCTGATGGCGTCCTCCGAGGGCGGGATGGACATCGAGGAGGTCGCCGCCAGGACGCCGGAAAAGATCAAGAAGGTGTTCATCGACCCGGCGCAGGGGCTCAGCGACGCCGACGCCGACGAGATCGCGCTGGGCATCGGCATCCCGCAGGCCGCGCTCGCCGAAGGCCGCGCGGTGTTCAAGGCGCTCTACAAGTGCTTCGACGCCACCGACGCTTCCCTGGCGGAGATCAACCCGCTCGTCCTCACCGGGAACAACCGCGTCATCGCGCTCGACGCGAAGCTCAACTTCGACGACAACGCGCTCTTCCGCCATCCCGAGATCCAGCAGCTGCGCGACCTCGACGAGGAGGACCCGCTCGAGATCGAGGCGTCGAAGTACGACCTGAACTACATCTCCCTCGACGGCAACATCGCCTGCATGGTCAACGGCGCCGGCCTCGCCATGGCGACGATGGACACGATCAAGCTGTTCGGCGGCGCGCCGGCCAACTTCCTCGACGTCGGCGGCGGCGCGACCGCGGAGAAGGTCACCGCCGCGTTCAAGATCATGCTGTCGAACCGCAAGGTGAAGGCGATCCTGGTCAACATCTTCGGCGGCATCATGAAGTGCGACACCATCGCCAACGGCGTGGTCGCGGCGGCGCGCGAGGTGAAGCTTTCCATCCCGCTCGTGGTGCGCATGAAGGGCACCAACGAGGAGCTGGGCAAGAAAATCCTCAAGGATTCCGGGCTGCCGATCATCTCGGCCGACAACATGGCGGAGGCGGGCAAGAAGGTGGTCGCGGCCGTGAGGAAGAAAGCTGCGCCGACGGCCAAGCCCAAAAAGAAAGCCAGGTCGGCGCCGAAGCGGAAAGCGAAGGGAAAGAAAAAGAAGAAATGAGCATCCTGATCGACAAGAACACACGGGTGATGACTCAGGGCATCACCGGCAAGACGGGCCAGTTCCACACGCAGACCAGCCGGGCCTATGCCAACGGAAGAGCGTGCTTCGTCGCGGGCGTCAACCCGAAGAAGGCGGGGGAGGACTTCGAGGGCATCCCGATCTTCGGCACCGTGGCCGATGCGAAGAAGGCGACCGGCGCGAACGTCTCGGTGATCTACGTGCCGCCGCCTTTTGCCGCGGCGGCGATCGAGGAGGCGGTGGCGGCGGACCTCGACCTCGTGATCTGCATCACCGAGGGCATCCCGGTGCGCGACATGGTGCGCACCAAGCACCGCATGCAAGGCCGTCGCACGCTGCTCGTCGGGCCGAACTGCCCCGGCGTGATCACCCCCGACGAGATCAAGATCGGCATCATGCCGGGCCACATCCACAAGCGGGGGCCGGTGGGGGTGGTGTCGCGCTCGGGCACGCTCACCTATGAAGCGGTCGGGCAGCTCACCGAGCTGGGCCTCGGGCAGTCGACCTGCGTCGGCATCGGCGGCGATCCGGTCAACGGGTTGAAGCACATCGACGTTCTTCGGATGTTCAACGACGACCCGAAGACCGAGGCGGTGGTGATGGTGGGCGAAATCGGCGGCTCGGACGAGGAAAACGCCGCGCGCTGGGTGAAGGAGAACATGAAGAAGCCGGTGGTCGGCTTCATCGCCGGGGTCACCGCGCCGCCGGGCAAGCGCATGGGCCATGCCGGCGCCATCATCTCCGGCGGTCGCGGCACCGCGCAGGAGAAGCTGGCGGTGATGGAAGAGTGCGGCATCAAGACCACGCGCAACCCCGCCGAGATGGGCAGGACGCTCAAATCCGTACTGAAGTAATCCGCACCCCCTTCGCGGTGGTCGCGCCCTACGCGGCGACGATCTTCCTGTCGTCGTTCCTGCTCTTCCTGGTGCAGCCGATCATCGCCAAGCAGATCCTGCCGTGGTTCGGCGGCTCGGCCGCGGTCTGGACCACCTGCCTGGTGTTCTTCCAGAGCGTGCTGCTCGCCGGCTACGCCTACGCCGACTGGACCTCGCGCCTCGGCTCGCGGCGCCAGGGTTTCCTGCACCTCGCGCTGCTCGCCGTGTCGCTCGCCTTCCTGCCGATCATCGCCGCGAGCGGCTGGAAGCCGCAGGGCGCCGAGGAGCCGATCGGCCGCATCCTGCTGCTCCTCGCGGCCACCATCGGCCTGCCGTACTTCCTGCTCTCGACCACCACGCCGCTCCTGCAGGCGTGGTACTGGCGCCGCTTCCAGAGCGCCGTGCCCTACCGCCTGTTCGCCCTCTCGAATTTCGCCTCGCTGCTCGCCCTGCTCGGCTTCCCGCTGCTCTTCGAGCCGATGTTCGACCTGAAGAGCCTGGCCTGGGGCTGGTCGTTCCTCTACGCCGGCTTCGCCGTGCTGTGCGGCGCGGTGGGTCTCATGTCCGCAAACGGCACCCGGGAAACTTCGCGCGCTGCGCGTGCCGCGCTGGCGCCGCTGTCGCTGCGTGAGCAAGGGGCATGGCTTGCCCTGTCGGCGATGGGCTCGGTGATGCTGCTCGCGGTCACCAACCACATCACGCAGAACATCTCCAGCGTGCCGTTCCTCTGGGTGCTGCCGCTCGCGCTGTACCTCGTCACCTTCATTCTCGCCTTCGACCATCCGCGCTGGTACGTGCGGCGCTTCTTCATCGGCGCGCTGTTCGTGGCCGCGCCGCTCATGGCGTGGTTCGTGCCCTCGCTCGAGCTGCGCGTCGCCGCGCCGCTCTATCTCGTCGGCCTGTTCCTCGCGTGCATGTTCTGCCACGGCGAGCTGGCGCGCGCCAAGCCCGACCCGGCGCACCTGACGCGCTTCTACCTGATGGTGTCGCTCGGCGGCGCGCTCGGCGCGGTGCTGGTGGCGATCGCGGCGCCGCTCGTGCTGCCGGGCTATTTCGAGCTCGGCATCGCGCTGGTGGCGCTCGCGCTGCTGCTGATGTCGCGCATGAAGGGCGTCTTGCTCTACGGCTCGGGCGTGGTCGCGTTGCTGACGCTGGTGTTCGTCTCCATCGGCGCGATCGACTACAGCCGCGGCATGCGCGTGATGGAGCGCGACTTCTACGGCGTGGTGCGCACCGCCGACCACCCGGAGCCGGTGCCCTACCGCGCGATGTACCACGGCGGCATCATGCACGGCGGGCAGCTCCTGGGCGGCGCGTTCCGCAACACGCCCGCCGACTACTTCGGCCCGGGCTCGGGCTACGGGCGCCTCTTCACTTCGCTGCGCGAGATGCGGCCCAGGCAGAAGCTTTCGGTGGGGGTCATCGGCCTGGGCGCCGGCGTGATCGCCGCCTGGATGCGCCCCGGCGACCGGCTCGCCTTCTACGAGATCAGCCCGCGGGTGGTGGACATTGCCTATCAGGAGTTCACCTTCCTCGCCGATACCCCTGCCAAGACCGAGGTGATCCTGGGCGATGGCCGGCTCTCGCTCGAGCGCGAGCCGCCGCGCGGCTACGACGTGCTCGGCATCGACGCCTTCTCGGGCGACTCGATCCCCATGCATCTTGTGACGCGCGAGGCGATGGCGCTGTACGTGAAGCACATCAAGCCCGACGGCGCGATCGTGTTCCAGGCCACCAACCGCTACATCGACCTGCTGCCGGTGGTGAAGCGCCTGGCGGCCGAGTTCGGCATGGAGGCGGTCAACATCTCCGACAACCCCGAGCTCGCCGAGGGCCCCGAGTACTGGTACTCGGCCACCGACCAGGTGATCGTGACGCGCAACCGCAAGCTCCTCGCCTGGCCGCGCATCGACGACGTGTCGGAGGAGATCGACGATCGCCCGAACCTGCCGACCTTCACCGACGCGCATCACAATCTGTTGCGGATCCTGAAGTAGCATCTGGGGCGTGATCCGCCCCGATCCCGAGCTCTGCAAGGTCTTCCTGCGCTACGCGCGCCTGCTCGCCGCGCGCGGCTACGTGCACAACACCCTTGGCAATATCGTCATGCGCGTGCCGCATCCGGAGTTCGAGCACGGCCTGGCCTACACCAAGCACGCCGAGCTGTCGCTCGAGGAGATGGACGAGCGCAACATCGTCATCACCGACATTCCGACCAGCCGCGTGCTCTGCGGAGACAAGGTGACGAGCGTCGGCCACAACCTGTCGCGCGAGATCCTGCGCCTGCGGCCCGACATCCACGCCACCGTGCACGTGCACGACGACTCGCTCATCGCCTTCCTCGCGGCGGGCTTCCGGGAAGTGCGCATGCTCTCGCTCGATCCGCCGTTCGTCCTCGGCAAGCCGGTGCATTACGTGCCCGCCAACGTCGACGTCGAGGCCGACGTGAGCGGCGTCAGGGACTTCATCCAGAACACCAATACGGTCGTGCTGGTCGGCCACGGCGTCACCTCTCTTGGCCGCAATCTTTCGGAGGCGTACCACCGGCTGAACACGCTGGTCGCCGAGACCCGGCGCAACATCGAGGCCGAGCTGCTCGCGGCTGCGACCGGCACTCGCCCCGCCTATCGCGACGACGCCGAGGTACAGGCGATGTACCGCCACGCCGAGGCGATCATCTATCCCAGGCGCGCAGAGCGCGTGATGCAGGACGAATGATGCGCAGATTCAAGCAGGTCGACGTTTTCACGGCGCAGCCCTTCCGCGGCAACCCGGTCGCGGTGGTGCTCGACGCGGAGGGGCTCGATGCGGAGGCGATGCAGCGCATCGCGCGCTGGACCAACCTGTCCGAGACCACGTTCCTCCTCAAGAGCGACAAGGCCGATTATCGCGTGCGCATCTTCACCCCGAGCCGCGAGCTGCCGTTCGCCGGGCATCCGACCATCGGGACCGCGCATGCGGCTCTGGAAAGCGGGTTCGTTTCTTCCAGGAAATCATTGAAACAGGAGTGCGGCGCAGGCGTGCTCGAGCTGCTAGCCGAGGACGGCAAAATCTTCGTGCGCTCGCCGCAGCCGAAGATCCGCGAGCTCGAGCGGCCGGTCCTGGGCGGCAGGGCGCTGCGCGTCGAGGTGGGGCCGGTATGGCTCACCGCCGAGGTGAAGGACGTTGCCGCGGTCGACACCGGGGCCATGGCGCAGCTCTCGCGCGAGCACGATGCGACGGGGGTCACGGTGTTCGACTCGAAGCTGCACGTGCGCTCGTTCGCGCCGCTGCAGGGCATTCCGGAGGATCCGGTGTGCGGCAGCGGCAACATCAGCGTCGCCGCCTACCTGCGGCATTTCGGCAGAGCGCAAGGCGAGTACACCGCACGTCAAGGCATGTCCATCGGCCGCGACGGCCGGATCTACATGCGCGTCGACGAGCGCGACATCTGGCTGGGCGGCGAGGCGGTGACCTGCGTCGAGGGGAGCCTGCGCACCGCCTGAGAGTCGACAACGTCGAGGTGGTGCTCGAGGGCCGCGGCGCCAAGGCCGTGGTGATGATCCACGGCTGGCCCGACACCTATCGGCTGTGGGACCCGCAGGTCGCGGCGCTCCAGGACCGCTACCGCTGCTTGCGCTTCACGCTTCCGGGCTTCGACGCCGCGCAGCCGGGTCGCGCCTATTCGCTCGACGAGGTGGTCGAAACGATCCGCCGCGTCGTCGAGCGCGCCTGCCCGGGGCTGAAGGTGACGCTGCTGCTGCACGACTGGGGCTGCTTCTACGGCTACCAGTTCGCGGCGCGCTATCCGGCGATGGTCGAGCGCGTGGTGGGTGTCGACGTCGGCGACGGCGGCTCGCGCCGCCACCGGGCGGAGCTGAGCGCGCGCCAGATGCTCGGCATCATCGCCTACCAGGTCTGGCTCGCGCTCGCCTGGCGCATTGGCGGGCGCGCCGGCGACGCGATGGCGCGCCGGCTCGCGCGCGCTTTTCGCTGCCCGACCGAACAGGCCTCGATCAGCTGGAAGATGGGATACCCGTACGCGGTGCGCTGGCTCGGCGTCGCCGGCGGCGTGCGCGGGCTGCGCGCGTTCGAGCCGCACTGCCCGATGCTCTTCCTCTACGGCGAAAAGAAGCCCTTCATGTTCCATTCGCGCGCCTGGCTCGAGCGGCTCACCGCGCAACCCCGCAACCGCGTCGTCGCCTTCAAGACCGGCCACTGGATCATGGTGCAGGACCCGGAGGGCTTCAATGCCGCCGTGCGGGACTGGCTGGCGAAGACCGACTAGGCGGCGAGGTCCGGCTCGCCGCAGGTCTTGAGGATCTGCGCGCGCACCCGCTCGCGCAGCTTGACCGCCGCGTTCCAGTCGCTGCCCTCGGGCGCCACCGGCGCGCCGATCGTCACCGCGATGGGCGCGCGCCGCAGGTACCACGTCTCGTCGCGCAGCACCGAGCGCACGCCGCGCAGCGCGACCGGCACCACCGGGATCCGCGCCTGCGCCGCGGTCTGGAAGGCGCCGGTGCGGAAGGGCAGGAGGCCGGTGTGGCGCAGCAGTGTGCCCTCGGGGAACACGATCAGCGTCTTGCCCTGCTGCGCGGCGCCGGCGAGCTCGTCGGCGTGCTCGGCGCTCTTCTGCACGTCGAAGCGCTCGACGAAGTAGGCACCCAGGCCGCCGACGAAGACGCGCGTAATCGCGTTGTCGGCAAGCTCGCGCTTGGCGACGAACGCGTTGTCGCGCCAGGGCAGCACCGCCACCAGCACCACGCCGTCCATGTAGCTGGTGTGGTTGGAGGCGACGACGTAGGGGCCGCGCGCCGGCAGGTTCTCCAGCCCGCGCACCAGCA
>Ga0075424_100000397_pt1 | contig 33087 bp, 24 predicted proteins | sample SoiMethybrSBSTD3_FD_75301 | JGI IMG/M metagenome (GOLD analysis project Ga0075424, IMG submission 75301) | Bulk soil microbial communities from a Populus tree surrounding site in Tennessee, USA - Soil MetaG P. TD hybrid SBSTD3 | ecosystem: Environmental > Terrestrial > Soil > Tree plantation... | reverse complement strand
GATCAGGAGCAGTGCGCCTGCCCGGACCAGCCACGCCGCTCCATCTCGTGCGATCACCGTTCAGCACCTGTCAGGGGCACAGTCTGAACGAAAAGCCGTCAATCTCCAAGGGAGTTGACCAGCTTGCCCGCGCCCTAGGCCGAGGCCATCGTTCTCCGTTCGGTGTGATACGTCGTCAGCTGGGCATTTGCCGAGGAAATCGTGTCGAGTTGCGCGATCACCGCGTCGAGATCGCGCCCCGCGATCACGGTGTAGAACTCGTCATCTGAAATGCTCGTGTAGATGCGGTTGCCGATGCAGCCGAGGCTCGACGCGCCCCCCTGTGCGAGCGCGGCCGGAATGGCCATGCAGGTCGGGCGTCCGAGCAGCGGCAGCGCCTGCTTCGATGCGCGTGTGCCGGCTTCATGCAGCAGCATCAACCGTGCCGGTTTGCCGGCGATGATGACCGCGTCTGGATCGACCGGCGTCGACCCCAGCGGCGCGTAGATCGTGAACGCCGGAGTGGTCGGGAGCCGTGGAATGCCAGGCACTTCCTCCATGCGGATGTAGCCCACGTTCACCATCAGCGACAGTGTGTTGGAGAGCTCGGCCTCGCGCTCCTTCGGCAGCGGAATGTTGTGTGTGTAGCTGCCGACCGGACAGTTGTAGTGATCCGACGGGACCGTATAGAACGTCCGCCCCGATGCCGCCAGCCGCCAGAAGCTGCAGCTCGATGGCTGCGTACCTGTCAGCGCGGCGACGCCCTCCGGTGCCGCGTCGCAGATCGCCATCGCAACGGGCCGTCGCGAGAGCTGGAGAGCATCTGTCAGATGCTGTTCGATCTGAGCGTAGTCGCGCATGGCGGAAGTCTACACTGCAACTACGCGCGCATCTATCCAGCCTCGAAGGCTGTTGATCAACCACACACGAGACGCGGCTGCGAATTCGTCTCGCGAGATCACGCGATGCGCGATCGTTCCTGCCTCGAGCAGTTCGGCGCGAAACGTGCCGCCGAGCAAGCCGCACTCGATCGGTGGCGTGTAGTGCGTACCGTCGATCTCAGCCACGACGTTGGCAATCGTCGACTCGGTGACCTCGCCGCGCCGGTTCCACAAGATCACATCGTCCACCGACGGGTGCGACGCCCGCGCGTGCTCGTGGACCGCGCGCCGCGTCGTCTTGTTGAAGAGAAACGGATCGCGCTCGTCGATCGGCTCGCGCGCGAACGCGACGCGCCACACGCGAGTCGTGTCGTCGGCGTGCGGTGTGCATTCGGCCATTGGGGTGCCCAGGCGATCGACGAGCAATCGCAGCCGCCAGCAGCCGTGCGGATGATCGTGTTGAGCCGCCGCCACACTGGCGCGCACGGCGGCCTCGTCCCACGCATAGCCGAAGTGCCGTGCTGACGCGGCCATCCGCGATAAATGCCGTTCCAGGCGCGGAATTCGCCCCTCGTCGAGCCGCATCGTTTCGAGCAGCGAGAACTCTCCGGCCACGCACCCTATTCTGGCGGATTGGTGGTTAAATCGATGAAGGGATGCGGGTCCTCGTCGTCGAAGACGAACAGAAGGTCGCCAACGCCCTGCGGGAGGGGCTCGAAGGCGAGCGCTACGACGTGGTCGTCGAGCGGACCGGCGAGGGTGCGTTCTTTCGGGTCAATACCGAGTCATTCGATGTGATCCTGCTCGACCTCAATCTGCCCGGACGCGACGGCCTCGAGATCCTGCAGGCGCTGCGGCAGCGCGGCATGAAGACTCCGGTGCTGGTGCTGACCGCCCGCGACTCGCTCAACGATCGCGTCGGCGGTCTCGACGCCGGCGCCGACGACTACCTGATCAAACCGTTCGCGTTCGCCGAGCTGCTCGCACGCATCCGGGCGCTGGTGCGTCGCGGGCGGGTTACCGAAACGCCGCGGCTGCTGGTCGGCGATCTCGAGATGGATCTCGTGACGCGCAAGGTCACCCGCGCCGCGCAGCCGGTGGAGCTCACGGTTCGCGAGTTCGAGCTGCTCGAGTTTCTGATGCGCTATCACGGCCAGGTGGTGTCGCGTGAGACACTCGCGCGCGATGTGTGGAAAGAGACGGCACGGACCACTCCGCTCGACAACGTGATCGACGTGCATATCGCGCGCCTTCGCCGCAAGGTCGATCTCGATCAGAACCTGAAGCTGATTCACACCGTCCGCGGCGTCGGCTTCATGCTTCGCGAGGGTGAGCCGTGAGCTCGTTTGGCACGTGGTGGCGGTCGCACAACGTCCGCGTACGTCTCACGCTGTGGTACGCCGCGGTCATGATCGTGGTGCTCGGCGTCTACGCGGCCGGCGTCTACATGTTCGTCAGCCGCAGCGTCTCTGACACGCTCGACGAACGGCTGCGCAGCGATTTCTTCTGGGTGGCGTCGACAGTGGATGAAGGGCCCGACGGCATGATCATGCCGGTGCCGCAGGTCGACCTGCTGCTCGAGAACGAGCAGCCGTGGGTCCAAGTGTGGACCGCCGACGGTGTGCTGATGCTCCTGAGCAACGACGAAGCGAAGCGTCGGCCGATTCCCGACGCGCAGACGCTCGCGCAACTGGGCGGCGATCGCAGCGCGTCGTTCATCGCCGGCACGGTGCCGGTTCGTGTACTGAGTCGACCGAGCTACATCCGCAATCGCCGCGTCGTCATTCAAGTGGCGCGATCGGAACTGCCGATGCGCGAGAGCTTGCGCGATCTGGCCGTGATCCTCGTGCTGGGTCTGCCGCTGGCGGTCGCCGTCGCCGGCCTTGGCGGCTACTCGCTGGCGAAGCGTGCGCTGGCGCCCATCGAGGGCATGAGCGAGCGCGCCCGCCACATCACCGCCGAGAACCTCGGCGAGCGGCTGCCAATCGACAATCCCGACGACGAGATGGGACGTCTCGCATTGGTGTTCAACGAGACACTGGGACGACTCGAGGCGTCGTTCGAGCAGATGCGCCGATTCACCGCCGACGTGTCTCATGAGCTGCGCACGCCGCTCACCGCGATCCGCAGCGTTGGCGAAGTGGGCCTCCGCGGACATCGCAGCGAGTCAGACTATCGCGGCATCATCGGCAGCATGCTCGAGGAGGCGGATCGGCTGGCCGGTCTCGTCGATCGCCTGCTCACGCTGTCGCGGGCGGCAACCGGTCAGGCGCCGCTATCGCGCGAGGTCATCGATCTGGCGACAGTGGCCGACGATGTGGTGATGCATCTCGGCGTGCTGGCAGAAGAGAAGCGTCAGCAGATCGTCGTCGAACGCAGAGCGGCGCTGTTGGCGTCCGGCGATCGCGCCGTCCTGCGTCAGGCGCTCATCAACCTCGTCGACAACGCGATCAAGTTCTCGCCGGCAGGCGGCAGCGTTCGCATCCGCATCGCCGAATCCGCCGAGCGCGCGACGATCGACGTGATCGATTCAGGCCCTGGCATCTCGAACGATGCGCGCGATCGCATCTTCGATCGCTTCTTCCGTCAGCGCGATGCTGCGGCCACCGGCACTGGACTCGGGCTGTCATTGGCCAAAGGCGGCATCGAGGCGATCGGCGGGCAGCTGACCCTCGAAGCCTCTGGTGCTGGCGGCAGCACCTTCAGAATTTCGCTGACGCGCGTAAATGCGGTTCCAGGTTCGACGTTCGAGGTTCGACGTTCGCCGGAACGCCGAACTGGAACTTAGCACCTCGAACCAAGCGAACCTCGAACCGCGAACCTCGAACCTCGAACCGCGAACCTCGAACCTCGAACGACACTATGTCAGTAAGACGCTTCCCCCGTGCGACCTTGTACGATCGTGCCTGGGAGGCACAGGCATGTCAGTCAGACATCTCACCCGCACGGAACTCGAGGCGGGACTGGACGCGATTCGCTCCGCCCCGCGCGATGGCGGACTCGTGCAGATGATCGTACGGCGGCCGGCGACCGGCGAACGCGAGATCCTCGAGCGCGGCGAGGTCGACATCGTCGAGGGTTTCGTCGGCGACACGTGGCGCTCGCGGCGCAATCCGCACACGCCTGATGGACTGCCGCATCCCGAGACCCAGGTGACGATCATGGGCGCTCGCGCGATTGCGCTCATTGCGACTGACACATCGCGGTGGCCGCTCGCCGGAGATCAGTTGTTCGTCGATCTCGATCTCGGTCTCGAGAATCTGCCGCCCGGCACTCGCCTCGAGATTGGAAGCGCCCTGCTCGAAGTGAGCGCCGAACCGCACACCGGCTGCGGCAAGTTCGTGCAGCGCTTCGGCGTCGACGCGATGAAGTTCGTGAACTCTCCAGTGGGACGCACCCTGTGTCTGCGCGGCATCAATGCCAAAGTGGTGCGAAACGGTGTCATCCGGCTGGGCGATACCGCGCGCAAGAACCAAGTACTGAGATAGTCTTTCCTCGCCCGAACCCGGCTGCCGCCGTTCTCGTCTACGACTGTCGTCGTGTCCGGCTGTGGCCGGACCACCATCGTGCTCGCGATTTCATCGCTTCACAAATCGTTTGGAACGGTCGCCGCCGTGAGCGGCGTCTCGTTCAATGTCGAACGCGGACAACTCGTCGGTCTGCTGGGGCCCAACGGCGCCGGCAAGACGACGACGGTGTCGATGATTGCCGGACTGGTCACACCCGATGACGGCGCAGTCACGATCGACGACGTGCGGCTCAGCGGCGATACCGATCCCGTGAAGCGACGAATCGGACTGGTGCCGCAGGATCTCGCGCTCTACGACGAGCTCGCGGCGCGCGACAACCTGCGCCTGTTCGGCGCGTTGTATGGACTGGCCGCGACCGCCCTCGATCAGGCGATCGCAGCGGCGCTGACGCTCGTCGGCCTCGCCGATCGCGCTCGCGACAAAGTGAAGACCTACAGCGGCGGGATGAAACGACGTCTCAACCTCGCCGCCGGCCTGCTGCACGATCCCGACATCCTGCTGCTCGACGAGCCGACGGTCGGCGTCGATCCGCAAAGCCGCAACGCCATCTTCGACAACCTCGAGCAGCTCAAGGCCCGCGGCAAGGCGCTGCTCTACACCACGCACTACATGGAGGAAGCCGAGCGCCTCGCTGATCGCATCGTCGTCATGGATCACGGTCGTGTACTCGCCGACGACACGCTCGAAGGACTTCGCGCGCGCGCGTCGGCGGCGCATGGACCGTCGGCGTCGCTCGAAACGCTGTTCCTCGATCTCACCGGAAGGAGCCTGCGGGACTGATGGCCGCGTTCATCGCGCTCGTGCGCAAGGACCTGCAGCTGTTCTTCGGCGATCGCCGCGCCGTAATCCTGAGCTTTGCGATCCCGATCGCGATCGCATCGTTCTTCGGATCGATTTTCCGCGGATCGAGCGGCGACAACGAGCCGGCGAAGATCCCGGTGATGATCATCGATCAGGACGGCAGCGCTGTCTCGAAGGAGATCGTGGCTGGGATGCAGCGGGACAAGGCGGTGGCCATCACCACCACCACACTCGACGCCGCGCGTGCGTCGCTGCAGAGCGGCAAGACGGCGGTGGCCGTCGTCATTCCATCCGGATTTGGCGAGGCCGCCGGGCGCGCCTTTTTCACACGCGCCGTCAAGCCCGAGGTCGGCATGCTGTTCGATCCGTCTCGAGGCGCCGAGCTCGCGATGGTGCGCGGCATGCTCACCGGTCACGTCATGGAAGCCGTCGGCAAGGAGATGTTCGGCGGCACGCAAGGTCGCTCGCTCGTCGATCAGACGTTGAATGAGATCGATTCGTCGGGGATGCCGCCCGCCCAGCGCGAGCTGCTGCGTAATCTGCTGCATTCGGTGCAGCAGTTGAATCAGCAGACGCCCAACGCAGATCTCGCGGGAGTGATGACCGTCCCGTTTCAGGTGAAGGAAAGCGCGGTCGTCGCCGGCGGCACCAACGCGAAGTACAACGGCTACGCCCACTCGTTTGCCGGCATGGGCATCCAGTTTCTGTTCTTCACCGCCATCGAGCTCGGGATGGGCATTCTGCTCGAGCGCGAGCGCGGACTGTGGAAGCGCTTTCGCAGCGCACCGCTCTCGCGCGTGATGCTGCTTGCGGCCCGCGGCATGAGCGGTACGATCCTCACCCTGCTGATGCTGATCGTCTCGTTCGGGTTTGCGATGGTGGTGTTCCGCGTGCGCATCGACGGCAGCCTGCTCGGCTTCGCGCTGGTGGCGATCTCGTGCTCGATCATGGCGGCGACGTTCGGGCTGCTGGTGTCGGCGCTTGGCAAGACACCGGCGGCGACGCGTCGTGTCGCGACGTTTGCCGTGCTCATCATGGTGATGCTCGGCGGAGCCTGGGTGCCATCGTTCATCTTTCCCGCGTGGCTGCAGCGGATCACCGTGGTGATTCCCGCGCGGTGGGCCGTCGACGGGCTCGACGCGATGACATGGCGCGGTTTACCACTGCAGGCCGCGGTGATGCCGACGATCGTGATGCTCGGATTCGCCGGCCTATTCGCCGTGCTGACGCTGTCCCGATTCCGCTGGGAAGAAAGTTAGCCACGAAGATCACCAAAACGCTCGACGAGAATCGCGGCACGGAGTGATGAAGGCTCTGATACGCGACCGGTACGGATCGCCCGACGTGCTCGAAGTCAGGGATGTCCCACGACCTGTTCCGAAAGAGGACCAGGTTCTCGTGCGAGTGCACGCCACCTCGATCAACGACTGGGATTGGGGACTGGTCCACGGGCCGACGTTTCCGATTTTCGGCACTGGCGGCAGACCTCGCGTGCCGATTCTCGGCTCCGATGTCGCGGGACGCGTCGACGAGGTCGGCAGCGGCGTTCAGCGCTTCAAGCCGGGCGACGACGTCTTCGGCGACCTCTCGGGAGTTGGCGGCTGGGGAGGCTTTGCCGAGTACGTCTGTGCCTCGGAGACACGGCTTGCGCTGAAGCCCGCTCGCATGACCTTCGAACAGGCGGCCGCTCTTCCTCAAGCCGGACAGCTTGCCGTGCAGGCGATCTTCGCGGCAGGACCGCTGCGAGCGGGTCAGCAGATCCTGATCAATGGGGCGGGCGGCGGCGTCGGCACGATCGGCGTCCAGCTCGCGAAGATGCATGATGTCGAAGTGACCGGCGTCGACAGCGCGATGAAGCACGAGATGATGCGCCGCATCGGCTTCGATTACGTCATCGACTACGCGAAAGAAGACTTCACGCGTAACGGCCGGCGCTACGATCTGATCGTCGACACGAAGACCACGCGTTCGGCTGTCGACTATGCGCGCGCAGTCAATCCTGGCGGAACATACGCGACCGTCGGCGGGCCGTCTATCGCGACACTCGTCAAGATTCCGCTCGTGGGCCTCTGGTTCCGGCTTGCCGCACGCAAGACTCTGAAACTGGTCGGTCTGAGAACCAACAGGGACCTGCGGTACCTGTGCGAGCGGTTCGAAGCCGGCCAGCTCGTGCCGGTGATCGACGGGCCGTATTCACTGAGCGAGGCCCGCGAGGCCTTCCGGCGCTTCGGCGCAGGCAGGCAAATGGGCAAGATCGTGATCGCGATCGACTAGCCACGAAGAACACGAATCAAGAAAACCTTCGTGATCTTCGTGTCCTTCGTGGCAAAACCTTCGTGTCCTTCGTGGCCCACATCCCCACGCCAGTGACGAACAATACGGTTGGGGTGAGAGCGGCCAGCGTCCACACGATTCTCGTGGCTGTGCCCGCGAAGTTGCCCACGTGCAGCGGCGCGGTCCACGCCATGACGATGTCGCCGGCCGTGCGTTGCGCGTTCGTCGATTCGGGCAAGACGTCGCCCGAGTACTGATCGAGGTAGACCGACATGAGGTTCGCACCGGCAGCACGTGTGGCCGAGGGCGAGAACATGACGAGAAACGGATCGCGTTCGCTGAACGGAATCACGACTCGAGCGACGTGTTGATCGGGCACCATACGCCGCGCGCGTGCAAGGAGATCGTTCCACGCCAGCGGCTCTCGGCCTTGCGGCGATGTGGACGAGGGTGGTCGGGCGATGGTGAGAGGCGAGAACGAGGCAACCATCGATCTGAACGCTGATGGAAATGCGAACGCGGCCCCAGTGATGGCCCACATTGCGAGGAAGACGACCGTCCAGATTCCGGACGCGCCGTGCAGATCGCGAATCACGAGCCGCCAGTGACGACGCCTCGGCCACCAGATCACTACGCCCGTCACGCACATCGTCAACAGCGCGATCGCGCCGATGCCGTTGAGGAATCGGCCACGACGTCCGCCGAGCAGATTGAAATGCAACTCCTGCAGCGCGCGAATCGGACCGCTGTCGGCCAACTCGCCGAGCACGCGACCAGTGGCGGGATCGGCCAGGATCGTCACGAACGCCGCCCCCTGCGTCGCATACGCGAGGTAGGTGGGTCGGCTGGTCGTTGGCGCGTCGACGCCCGATACCTGATGTCGCGGGTACGCCGCGCGCACCGACGCGAGCACTGTTTCAGCATCCACGATCAGGCCTGGTCTGCTCGGCGTGAACAACTCGCGGTAAGCTGCGCGTTGAAGGTCGATTCGCCAGACGAGCAGCGCGCCGGTCAGCGAAATGACGGCGATGTAGAGTCCGGTCAAGAGCCCTATCCACCGATGGATTTGCAGGAAAATGTGAGGCACGAATCGCGCGAGTCTATCCCTTCGTGATCGTCGTGCGCTTCGTGGCTTTCTGAAGACTTTCTGAATTCTTAGTCAGGATAGGATCGATGAATTTGGTGCGTCTCGCGCGAGGTGCCGGCTGACGAAGTCTTCACGAACTCTTCAGTCGCATTCCACCGAACGTCCACGATATTTTCTCCCGACTATGCCTCACACGATTCGAGCATTCCTGGCAGGTGTCTGCACAGTTCTCGCGTTCAGCGCGCAGCACGTCATGGCGCAAGGGCAGGCGACAGTGGCCGGCACGGTCGTCGACGCGCTTGGCGCGCGCATCTCGGGCGCCACAGTGACGTTAATGCGAGATGGCATGAAGGTGGCGAACTCCACCAGCGGCAGCGACGGGACGTTCTCGTTCGCGTCGGTCGCGCCAGGTCGTTATGCGGTTGCCGCATCCGCGCAGGGGTTCAGCCCCCGGACGAGTGAGCCGATCTACGTTGGTTCCGGATCGCGTGCAACGGTTGATGTGGCGCTCGAGATCGGGCCGCTGCAGCAGGATGTCGTCGTCACCGCCGAAGCCGATGCCGTTCTGCAGGCGCGAACCGGCGCTCCGGTCACCGTCATCGACAGCGAGGCGCTCGCTGCGCTCGGCAAGCCCGACGTCCTCGAGGCGCTTCGGCTCGTGCCGGGCGCCCAGATCGTCCAGCTTGGCGAGCGCGGCGGGCAGACGTCGCTGTTCCTGCGCGGCGGCAACTCCAACTTCACCAAGGTGCTCGTCGACGGCATGCCGGCCAACGACATCGGCGGTGCGTACGATTTCTCGCAGCTCGATACGGCAGGTGTCGATCGGATCGAAGTGCTGCGGCAGACCAATAGCGTCGTCTACGGCAGCGATGCCCTCACCGGGGTCGTCAACATCATGACGCGGCGCGGCAGCACGCGTACGCCGGAGCTCGAATACGCCATCGATGGCGGCAACCTTGGCACTGCCCGTAACGCGATCGGGTTCGGAGGCGCGGTCAAACGCTTCGACTATTTCTCCCAGTACGCGTACTTCACCACCGACAATCACACGCCGAACAGCGGCTACCATCGCGGCACCTATGCGGGCCGCTTCGGTGTGGCACTCGGTGGCGGCACCAACCTCACCGGCACGCTGCGGCGTGCCGATGGCACGTTTGGCGGCGCCAATGCCTTCGATCTGTATCGTGTGGCTGACGATTCGACCTCGGATACTGAACTCACCTACGCGACCATCGGGGCCGATTCGCAGATCACGAACAGGTGGCAGTCGAGCGTCCGATTCGGAACTGCGGTGCAGCGGCTCACCATCGTCGATCCGTTGCCCTCAGGCGAGCCGTTCGATCCGTTCGGCTTCGGCGCCAACTATCTCGGCAACCCGGTGACGCTGCACGGCGCCAACGGCGAGACGGTCACCGGCCGCGCGATTCTCGACTTCGGCGGCGTCTACCCGTCGAACTTCTACAGCCGCACGACGCGAGGCATGCTGTCTGGCCAGACGACGTATCAGGCAACGGCACACGTCGCCATCTCGGGCGGCGCGCGATGGGAGCGTGAGAAGGCGTTCAACGCCGCCAACGCAAGCGATGCCGCGGACAAGCGCGACAACGGCGGCGCGTTCGTCGAAGCGCGCGCGTCGCTGGCGAACCGCGCCTACCTGAGTGGCGGCGTCGGCGTCGAGCACAACGCTGTCTTCAAGAACGAAGTGACACCACGCGTCTCTCTGGCCGTGTACGTGCGCAACCCTTCGTCGGCGAGCGTGGGCGAAACCAAGGTCACCATCAACGCCGGCAAAGGCATCAAGGCCCCGAGCGTCTTCCAGGAGCAGAACGCGCTCTATGCGCTCGTACACGGCACGCCGGCCGGGGCGAGCGTCGAACCGGTGGGACCTGAACGGAGCCGCAACATCGATGTTGGCGTCGAGCAGGGGTTCGCCGGTGGACGGTTGCGCGCGCGCATCGGCTATTTCAACAACGAGTTCGACGATCTGCTCGAGTTCCTCAATCGCACGGCCCTCGTGGCCGCGGGCGTCGATCCAGCCGTTGCCGCGGCGACGGCGTTTGGCGCCTACGTGAACTCGCAGTCGTACAAGGCGCAGGGCGTCGAAGCGTCGTTCGAGGCGATCGCCGGCACGTCGCTGCGCGTCAGCGGCTCGTATACCTATCTCGACGCGGAGGTGACGAAGGCGCTGAGCGCGAGCGTGACAACCAATCCGTCATTGCCCGGCGTGCAGATCGGTGCGTTCTCGCCGCTCGTCGGCGCGCGCCCGTTCCGCCGGCCGGCGAATTCGGGCACGCTGTTCGTCAGCTACACGCGCGCCAAGGCGCAGGTCGCGCTCGCCGGCTACTTCTCCGGCCGGCGCGACGACAGCACATTCCTCAGCGATCAGTTCTTCGGCAACACACTGCTGCTGCCCAACACAGATCTCGATCCCGCGTATCAAAAGATCGATCTCAGCGGCGGCTATTACGTGCACCCGCGCGTGCGCGTCTATGCGACGATCGAGAACCTCTTCGACAAGACGTTCGACGCCGCGTTCGGCTACCCGTCGTTGCCGTTCACAATACGGGCTGGCGCCGCAGTGAGGCTTGGCGGCAATCGATAGGAATGATTCCTGTCAGCGCTTTGGTCCGAAGCGTTCTCGTATCGAAGCCATCTGTTCTCTCGCGCCCGGTTTCTGCAGCACGAGTGTCTCGAGGCTCTTCAGGTAATTCGGATTGCCCGACTTCACACGGTAGTCGGCGACGAGCAGCTCGATCTTCGAAAAGATGAAGATGTGCTCGCCGTTGGCGTCGTTGAACATCTTCTCGTCGATCGCGCCGTTGAGCACGAATGACGAGGCCATGTCCCAGTAGCTCGTCACCATGCGGAATTGCCCGCTGTGCGCGCTGCCGAGAATCTGGAAGATGTCGTCGACGGTCTGAGGATGAAACTCGCGCGCAAACCAGGTCCGCGCCTCGCGCATCGTCGGCTCGCGTCGCAATTCGTACAAACGGATGATCAGAGTGGCGCTCTCGTACGCTGTGCTCATAAGCAGATAGTGTAGGCCGGGCCTGTGCAGTGTAGGCCGGGCCTGGTTTCTAGGCCCGGCAAGGTTAATGGAATAACCCGGGCGCGCCCGGGCACTTCGAACACGCCGGGCCTGAAGACCAGGCCCGGCCTACACTGCGCGCTTATCGCAATCGATCCGCTATCAACGCTACCGTCAGCGCGTAGTAATGCGCGCAGTTGTAGCCGAGGATGGCGTCGTAGTTGCGATACACGAGGAACTTGCGCGTGCCGACATCGACGAGCGCGGCGCTGCGATCGATCTTCGGCAGCGCGCTGCCGTCGGGACGCCGGACGCCGAGCGCTTGCCATTCCGACATCGGCCGGCGCTCGGTCATGTTGCGGATCGCGTAACAGCCTTCCTTGCGCCGGGCCACTTTCAGATCGATTCGATTGCGGACATCCGGCGAGACTTTCACCTCGCGGCCCCAGGTCTCGTCGTCGTTCCAGCCGGACCCTTTGAGGTAGCTCGCGATCGACGCCAGCGTGTCGGGGATCGACCCCCAGATGTCGCGGCGATCGTCGCCATCGAAGTCGACGGCGTATTTCAGATAGCTCGATGGCATGAACTGCGTCTGCCCCATCGCCCCCGCCCACGATCCGGTCATGGTCTTGGCGTCGATGCTGCCGCGCTGCACCATCGTGAGCGCGTCGAACAGCTCGCCGCGGAAATACTCGGCGCGGCGCGGTTCCCACGCCAGCGTGGCCAGAGCCTGGAACACCGGCACGCGTCCCGTGATCCGCCCGAACCGCGTTTCCATCGCCCAGATGGCGAGCAGAAAGCGGCCCTGCACATGGAACTGCTTTTCGATGTGCGTGAGCAGCGTGCGGTTTTCTTCCTCGAGCTCTTTGCCGCGCTTCAGGAGTGCCGGAGTCAACCGTGCCGACAGGTATCGATCGAATCCCGGGTTGAGCTCGGCCTGCGAGCGGTCGCTGCGGATGACCCGCTCGAGCGGCGTCAGACCTTCGAGCGTCTCCGAAACGAGATCGTCGGTGTAGCCGCGGGCGCGGGCTTCTTTGATGAGCGCGGCCAGCCAGTCGTCGAATGGTTGCGGCGCATCGACGATGAGATCCGGCAGCGTCGGCGATGTCGAGGGCGCAGCGGGTTCTTGAGGCGGTGCCTGCGCGGCCACACCGACCCCAGCCATGACGAACGCGACTACGACACCTTTCCAGCGCATTCGACTAGATCCGACTCGATCCATGATCGCGCAGTTGCTTGCTTTTCGAACGGGAGTGCCTGTCTAATACTGCCACCATATCTTCCGGGCGATCTCCCTTTTCTGAGAGACACTTGCGCTATGCCTTTCACATTAAACGTCAACGGGAAGACCACGACGGTCGACGTCCCCGGCGACATGCCACTGCTGTGGGTCCTCAGGGACGTGATGAACCTGAAGGGCACCAAGTTCGGGTGTGGCATCGGCCAGTGCGGCGCCTGCACCGTGCATGTGCGAGGGCGCGCGCAACGCGCCTGTCAAACACCAGTATCGGCCGCGTCCGGTGCGGCCATCACGACCATCGAAGGCCTCTCGCCAGATGGTCTGCATCCGCTGCAGCAGGCCTGGACGGAGCTCGACGTGCCGCAGTGCGGCTACTGTCAAGCCGGCCAGCTCATGACGGCGGCGGCGCTCCTCTCGACGACGCCCAAACCCTCTGACGCCCAGATCACCACCGCCATGACCGGGAATATCTGCCGGTGTGGCACGTATACGCGGATTCGCGCGGCTATCAAGCGCGCGGCCGAAATGGGCACGTCTCGTTCCACGTCGACGGCGCAAGGCGCCGGCGCGCAGTAAGGAGCAGCCGTGACCACCAACACTCTTCTCAATCGTCGCGCCTTCCTGAAGGTGAGCGCCGCCGCGGGCGGTGGTCTCCTCGTTGCCCTGCATCTCGATCCGGTGGAGGTCCTGGCACAGGGCCCGCCCGGAGGGGCCGCCCTCGCGTATGTGGCGACGGCGTTCGTGAGCATCGCCGCTGACGGCGCGGTCACGATCACGTCGAAGAACCCTGAGATCGGCCAGGGCATCAAGAACATGCTGCCGATGATCATCGCCGACGAGCTCGACGTCGATTGGGCGAGCGTCAAGATCGTGCAGGCCGACACCGATCAGTCGAAGTACGGCGCGCAGGTCGCAGGCGGATCCACCGCGACACCGACCAACTGGGATCCAATGCGTCAGGTTGGCGCCGCGATCCGTCAGATGATCCTCGGCGCTGCCGCGCAGAAGTGGGACGTGCCCGCCAGCGAGCTCACCACGGCGTCCGGTCGTGTGATGCACCGCGCGAGCAACCGGTCCGCGAGCTACGGCGAGCTGTCCAGTGCCGCCGCCTCGATGCCGGTGCCCACGCTCAGCATGGTGCCGCTGAAGGATCCGAAGGACTACAAGATCATCGGCAAGCCCATTCGCGGCGTCGATACCGCGGCGATCACCACCGGCAAACCAATCTTCAGCATCGACTTCACCGTGCCCGGCATGCTGTGGGCGGTGTATCAGAAAGCGCCGGTGTACGGCGCCAAGGTCGCCAGCGCCAACATCGATCAGGTGAAAGCGCTTCCGGGCGTGAAGCACGTCTTCGTTGTCGACGGGACGGCGAACCTGCAGGGATTGATGCCAGGCGTGGCGGTGGTCGCCGACAGCTGGTACCAGGCCAATCAAGCGCGCAAGCAGCTGCAGATCACGTGGAGCGATCACCCGACGAGTACGCAGTCGAGCGAAGCGTTCCAGGCCAAGGCCGACGAGCTCGGCAAGGGCGCATACACGACCAAGCTTCGCACCGACGGCGACGTCGACAAGGCGTTCGCGGGCGCGGGCGTGAAGATCGTCGAAGGCGCCTACATGTATCCGTTCATCTCGCACACGCCGCTCGAGCCGATGAACTGCGTGGCGCGCTGGCAGGACGGCAAGATGGAGCTGTGGGCGCCGAGTCAGACGCCTGCCGCCGGTCTCGCGATCGTCGCGCAGACGCTCGGAATCCAGCAGAAGGACATCACGCTGCATCTGATGAAAGTGGGCGGCGGTTTCGGTCGTCGACTGACGAACGATTACGTGGCTGAGACCGCGTACATCGCGAAGCAGATCAACGTGCCGGTGAAGCTGTTGTGGACCCGAGAAGACGATATGGGTCACGACATGTATCGTCCGCAGGGCTTCCACTATCTGAAGGGCGCAGTTGATTCATCGGGCAAGCTCGTGGCTTGGAAGAACCACTTCGTCACCTACGGTGCGAGTCAGGGCTATGCGTCGTCGGCCAACATCGGCGGCATCCAGTTCCCGGCGCTCTTCGTCGAGAACTTCGACTTCGGCGATTCGAAGATCCCGCTCGGAGTACCCACCGGTGCACTGCGCGCGCCCGGCAGCCACGCGTTCTCGTTCGTGTTCCAGTCATTCATCGACGAACTGGCGCATGCCGCGGGGAAGGATCCGGTGCAGTTCCGTCTCGATCTGCTGGCCAACAAGGTCTATCAGGCACCCGAGCGCGGAGGCGATGGATTCAGCGCGGAGCGGATGACCGCGGTGGTCAAGCTGGTGGCCGAAAAGTCAGGCTGGGGTAAATCGCAGCCGAAGGGCACCGGCATGGGCATCGGCTTCCAGTACAGCCACCGCGGCTATTTCGCCGAGGTTGCTGAAGTGAGCGTCGACAACGACAAGCGGATCAAGATCAACAAGGTGTGGGTGGCCGGCGACATCGGCAGCCAGATCATCAGCCCGCTGCACGCGGAAAACCTCGTGCAGGGCGGCGTGATCGAAGGCATCAGCCACATGATGCAGGAGATCACGTTCAAGAACGGCCAGGCGGTGCAGAGCAACTTCCATCAGGTGCCGCTGCTGCGCATGGCTCAGGCTCCGCCAGTGATCGAAGTGCACTGGCTGAAGTCGAACAACCCGCCGACCGGTCTCGGCGAGCCGTCGCTGCCGCCGGTGCTGCCGGCCGTGGCCAACGCGATCTTTGCCGCCTCAGGCACGCGCGTGCGGTCGCTCCCGCTCTCGAAGCACGGTTTCCGATGGGCGTGAGTTAACGGAGGTTGCGGGGGTAACGGATCAACACGGGGGCAACGGGGAAACGGAGCAAACGGGAAAGATTGATCAAGATCCCCGTTTTCCCCGTTTCCTCGTTGCCCCCGTGTGATCCCGTTCTCCCCGATATCCCCGTTCCCCTTCACTATCGAAATCCAATCAACCGAAACCAGTTTTCGATCTTTTGGATGAGACCGCCATCTTTGTTGGCTAAGTCCTTGATCCGACAGTGATGTCGTTCGCGTGGATTGGGCGCCGGAATTGCTATGTCACGCGGATGCCGGGCGTGCACCTGGTGTTTCTTATGCGGCACTCGCATAGCTGCCGCGAATAACTGACGACGCTAACAACCGAACGGCTCGGTCGTACATCCAAGTCTCGTTTGCGGGGTGCGCGTTCCTGTACCGCCGTATCCAGTGAGTGGAGGACAACCCATGCGTGACCTCACGAAGGCCCTCTTGATAGCGGCCATCGTTCTGATCCCCTCTCTTGCCCACGCGCAATCGCTCGCGGGCACCGTCAAGGACGCGTCGGGCGCTGTGCTGCCGGGGGTCACCGTCGAGGCCTCGAGCCCGGTGCTGATCGAGAAAACCCGCACGGCGGTCACCGACGGAACCGGTCAGTACCGAATCGAGAACCTTGTTCCCGGCACCTACTCGGTGACTTACACGCTTCCCGGTTTCACCACCGTCAAGAAGGACGGCGTCGAAGTCAGCGGAGCCGGCGTCATCACCGTGAACGCCGATCTCCGCGTCGGCGGCGTGCAGGAGACGATCACCGTTACCGGTGAGTCGCCCGTCGTCGATACGCAAACGAGCACGCGCCGACAGATGGTGCTTTCGAGCTCGGTGATTCAGTCGATTCCGGCGTCGCGCGGCTACGGCAATCTGCTCGCGACCGTGCCTGGCATTCAGGCGACGGGCCTCGATGTGAGCTCCGGCGTGTCCACCAACTTCTTCACCTCACGTGGCGGACGCGGCAACGAGGGCACGATTCAGATCGATGGCATGAACGTCGGCTCGGCGTTCAACGGCGGCGGCGTCGCGGGCTTTGGCTATCCGATCGGCGAATCGTCGGAGATTCAGGTCACCGTTGCCGGTGGTCTCGGTGAAGTGGATCGCGGCGGCCCGCAGTTCAACCTGATTCCGAAGACGGGTGGCAATACGTTCAACGGCACCGCGTTCCTCAGCACGGCGGGCAAATGGTCGCAGGGCGACAACCTCACCCAGCAATTGAAAGACTACGGCCTGACCAACGTGCCGGCTCTCGTCAAGAACTGGGACACGAACTTCGCGCTGGGCGGCCCGATCGTGAAAGACCGACTCTGGTTCTACAACAACGTTCGCAGCTACGGGAACCATCAGGAGATTCCGGGGCTCTTCGGCAATCTGAATGCCGGCAATCAGTCGTCGTGGTTCTACGACAAGGACAACAGCCTTCCCGCGCGCGGTGCGGCGGCGAAGATGATCGAGGCGATTCGTCTCACCGGCCAGGCCACGCCACGCAACAAAGTCGGCTTCTATCTCGATTATCAGAAGGTCTGCAACGGATCCGCGTATACAAAGGGTGCGACGCAGTGCCGCGATCGTGGTGACGACTGGGTGGCGCTCGGCAGCGTCGGCGCGGGATTCTTCGGCGCGCTGGCACCCGAGTCGGGCAACGTGTGGGACAACCGCGAGAAGATCACGCAGGCCAACTGGACCTCGCCGTACACCAACAAGCTGCTGCTCGAAGCCGGCTTCTCGCAGTTCGCGAGCCGCTTCGGTGGACAGATCCCCGGCGGTGCGCTCACCAACTTCATCCCCGTGCAGGAGCAGGTGTCGAATCTGACGACCGGCACGCCGGTTGGCAACTTCACCTATCGCGGCTGGTCGTCGGCCGGCTCGAACGAGCAGTTCCACAACGTGTGGCGCGCGTCGGCCACCTACGTCACCGGCGCGCACAGCATGAAGATCGGCTATCAGGCGGCGTTCCAGGTGCAGAAGAACTTCCAGAATGCTGGGAGTCAGATCAGCTACGTCTTCAACAACCGCAACCCCATTCAGTACACGCTGCGCGACGCGCCGTTCTGGTCGAGCAATCGCACGCGCTTCGATGCCTTCTACATCCAGGATCAGTACACGCGCGGCCGGCTCACGCTGCAGGGCGGTCTCCGCTACGAGCACGCGTGGAGCTGGTTCCCCGAGGGTGAGAACGGCGTCGTCGCCGACAACGCCTACGGCACGAGGTTCCTGTTCCCCGAGCTGAAAGGCGTGACCGGCTACAACGACATCACGCCTCGCATGGGCGCCGCCTACGATCTGTTCGGCAACGGCAAGACGTCGTTGAAGGTCAACGTCAGCAAGTATCTGCAGGCCGCGAACAACGACGCCCAGTACACGATTGCGAATCCGGCGACCACGTTCCAGCAGACCACGAATGTGTCGTGGACCGACTCCAACAGCAACAAACGCGTCGACTGCAACGTGATGAACAGGCTGGGTGAGAACAACAGCGCGACCGGCGGCGACGTCTGCGGCGCGTGGTTGAACCTGAACTTCGGCAACCCGTTCAGCACCACGACCGTCAACCCTGACGTGCTGCACGGCTGGGGTGTGCGGCCGTACGACTGGCAGTACTCTGCCGAGATCCAGCACGAACTGCTGCCGCGCGTCGCCGTCGACGTCGCCTACAGCCGCCGCGTGTGGGGCAACCATTTCTTCACCGACAATCGCGCACTCACGCCGGCCGACTTCGAGACCGCGACGATCACCGCGCCGAGCAACCCGAATCTGCCCAACGGTGGCGGCTATCCTGTGACCTTCGTCACGCGGAATGCGCGGTCGCCCATCGGTGCCGTCGACAACTACTACACGTTCGCGAAGGACTACGGCGACGTCACCACCTACTGGCACGGCGTCGATTTCACGGTGAATGCGCGCACCAAGAACGGCATCACGTTCCAGGGTGGCACCAGCACGGGTCGCGGCGTGCGCGACTACTGCGCGATCACTGCGGCGCTGCCGGAGTTGTATGTCACCGCTGGCTCGGTGCTGGCCAATGCACAGAAGGACGCGTGCGCGGTCACCGAACCATGGTTGACGACGTATCGCAGCTCGGTCACATATATGCTGCCGAAGATCGATGTGCTGCTCGCGGGTTCGCTCCGTTCGACGCCGAACTCACAGCCGTCGACGATCAACACGTTCGTGGCCACCAATGGCGCGTCGGTGCCGGCCAATTACAACATCACCACCCCGATTCTGCAGGCATCGACGCTCGGGCGTGCGCTCACCCCCGGACTGACGTTTCAGACGGTCGATTTGACACTACCTGGTCAGGTATATCCGGATCGGATTAACTCAGTCGACTTGCGAGTGGCTAAGGTGATTCGCTTCGGACGTACGTCGACGAACGTGGGCTTCGACTTCTACAACCTGTTGAACGCGAACACCGGTACGGCGTTCAACACCGTGTACGACTCGAACCCGGCGACGCCCCTAAGCCAGATCACCTGGCTGCGTCCCACCAGCATCCTGCAGCCGCGCTTCGCGCGCTTCAACGTTACGCTGAACTTCTAGCCACGAAGGACACGAAGGACACGAAGGGCACGAAGGGCACGAAGGGCTACATCAGGCCGGGTCTCTCTAGACCCGGCCCTTTTTTCGTCGTCACATCCGTCGCGATCGGACCGTCTATTTCTGGCCCCGTATTAATGGAGCGAATCAGCCGATATCCATCGTTTTTCCATTGCCTAGTGGATTTGCACTAAGTTAGGCTTCGCTATCCGAAATCTCCGTGCGTGCTGCGGGGCGCATGCGAGAGCCTCCGGCGTTGCAACCGTTCATTCGTAGGGGCGGGTCTGTCGATCCGCCTATCCGAGGAGAGTGTATGCGCGTGACCCGATTCCCGAAGAGCCCACGCGTGTGGCAGGTCGTTCGCGTTCTGATGGCATTGGCGCTCGTCGCATTCGTGCCGGCGATCGCGCATGCGCAGACGTCAATCACGGGCACGATTCGCGACGCGTCGGGCGCAGTGCTGCCCGGCGTCACCGTGGAAGCATCCAGCCCCGTCCTGATCGAGAAGGTGAGAAGCGTCGTCAGCGACGGCTCTGGCCAGTATCGCCTCACCGAGCTTCTGCCCGGAACCTACACCATCACGATGAGCCTGCCCGGCTTCACCACGGTGAAGCGGGAGAACGTCGATGTCAGCGGCGTCGGTGTCATCACGATCAACGCCGACATGCGCGTTGGCGGAGTGCAGGAAACGATCACGGTGACGGGTGAGACGCCGATCGTCGACGTGCAGAGCACCCGTCGTCAGCAGGTCATCGATGACGACACGCTGAAGGCGCTGCCTGCGACGCGCGGATACAACGCGCTGATCTTCCTCGTGCCATCGGTGACAGGCGGCACGAACCAGATCGACATCATGCCGGCGATGCGCATCTTCTACAGCCACGGCGGACGAGGCAACGAAGGGCGCACTTACGTCGACGGCTTGAGCACGGGTTCAGCGTTCAACGGCGGCGGCGCATCGGGTTACATCATCGACACCGCAAACTCGCAGGAGATGCAGCTCACGTTGTCGGGCGGATTGGGCGAGACGGAAATGGGTGGCACGCTCGTCAACTTCGTCCCGAAGACCGGCGGCAACAGCTTCAGCGGATCGTTCTTCGGCAGTTCGGCCGGCGAGTGGTCGCAGGGCAACAACATCGACGATCGCCTGAAGGCAATGGGCCTGGGGCAACCGGCCGCGCTCTACAAGAACTGGGATTACAGTGCGTCGCTGGGCGGTCCGTTCAAGAAGGACAAGCTGTGGTTCTTCGCCAACTACCGCGACTTCGGCATCTACGAGGACATCCTCGGGATGTATGCGAACAGGAATGCGGGCAACCCGAACAGCTGGACCTACGTGGCCGACCAGAGCATCAAGGCGCGTAACGCTGTCTCGAGAACGGTGACCTCGATGCGGTTGACGGCGCAGGTGACGCCGAAGAACAAGGTCGGCTTCTTCTTCGACAATCAGCTGGCGTGCGACGGTTCGGCGCTGACCACCGATGCCGACAGCTGCCGTCCGCGCGGGAAGGATTGGGTGGCAAGCGGATTGACTGCCGGCGTCTTCCCGTACGCACCCGAAGCGGCGAGCGGCGCGCAGGGCAGTCAGGGCGGCGCGTTCGGCTACGCCGATTCTTACCAGCGAGTCGTGCAAGGCACCTACACCGCGCCGGTTACCAGCCGGCTGCTGCTCGAGGCGGGCGTCTCGACCTACATCAGCAAGTGGGGCTGGATGGAACAGCCGGGCGCGGTTCGCAACATCAATCAGGTGCAGGAGCAGGCATCGCTCAGCGGCACCTTCGCGGACGGCACGCGGTGGACGATGCCCGCGAATCTCTTCTATCGCGCGCTCGACTGGAACTTCAACAACATGCAGAACCCGACGACGTGGCGCGCCGCCGTGTCGTATATCACGGGCGCCCACAGCACGAAGTTCGGCTACGTCGCGGCGTACAACCGCACCGACAACATGAATTTCTACAACAACACGCGCGTGAACTATCGCTTCGGCGCCGGCGTGAATGCGGCCGGACTCTCGGTTCCGAGCGGCGTGCCGAATCAGCTGACGATGAACATCGGCAACTTCATGATCAAGGACCGCAGCCAGTATCACGGCTTCTACGCGCAGGATCAGTGGACGATCGATCGCCTCACGTTGCAGGGCGCGATTCGCTACGACCGCGCCTGGAGCTGGTCGCCTGAAGGGCAGGGCGCCGGGAGTACCGATCTCTTCAGGGCTGCGGCCGTGACGTTCCCTCGTACCGATGGCGTGCCGGGATTCAACGACATCACGCCGCGCATGGGCGCAGCGTACGACGTGTTCGGCAACGGCAAGACGTCGCTGAAGGTCAACCTCGGAAAGTATCTCCAGCCAGCGAACAACCAGGACCGCTACACGCTGATGAACCCGGCGGGTGGAACGCGCTTCCAGCGCACGACGAACCGGACGTGGAGCGATACAACCGGCCTCGGAATCAATGGCGACTACGTCCCCCAATGCGACCTGATGAACCCACTCGCCAACGGTGAGTGCGGTCCGTGGCAGAGCCCGTCGTTCGGGCAGGCGCTCACCGCGGCGCCGATCAATCCAGCGATCCTCGAGGGCTGGGGCGTGCGTCCCTCCGACTGGCAGTTCGGTGCGTCGGTGCAGCACGCGCTGCATCCGCGCGTGTCGGCTGAAGTCGGGTACTACCGACGATGGTTCCAGGGCTTTACGGTGACCGACAACCTGGCATCGACGCCGGCAGACTACACGCTCTACACCTTCACGGCACCGCAGCATTCGCTGCTGCCCAACGGCGGCGGGTATCCGGTGTCGTCGTTCAACCCGCGCACGAACTTCTCCGCAGCGAGCAACTACACCACGTTCTCGAGCGACTACGGCGACATGTATCAGTACTGGCATGGCGTCGACGTCAACGTGAATGCGCGTTTGAAGAACGGCCTCGTCGTGCAGGGCGGAACCAGCACCGGCCGCGGCGTGCGCGACAACTGCGAGATCGTCGCCAAGGTCCCTGAAGTGCTGCTCGCCCTTGGTGTCTGGTCTCAGGCGAGCTCGTGTCACGTCACCGAACCGTGGCTCACGCAGATTCGCGGTCTCGCCACCTACACGGTGCCGAAGATCGACGTGCAGTTGAGCACGAGCTTCCAGTTCAAGCCAGGGACGCTGGGTCTCGGCGGCAACGACTCGGCGTCGAACGGGCAGTCCGTCGCTGCGAACTACGTCGTCACCAACGCCGCCGCGGGTACCACGCTGCTCAACAACCAGCAGACGGTGAACCTGCTTGTGCCGGGCCAGCTGTACGGCGATTACGTGCGGCAGGTCGATATGCGCGCCGGCAAGATCCTGCGCTTCGGCAAGACCCGCACGCTCGTTGCGCTCGATCTCTACAACGTGTTCAACCAGAACCCGGGGCTCACCTTCGTTCAGGGCTTCACGGGCGCGGGCACGACGTGGCTCAACCCGACGTCGCTGTTGATGCCGCGGTTCGTGCGCTTCAACGTGACTGTCGATTTCTAATCCAGGGACGCCGGGTCTGAAGACCCGGCCTACACTGTCACAAGGGCGGGCTCGGCTTTGTCGGGCCCGCTCTTTTCTTGTACGCTCCCCTGAGGGATGAGCACGAGATTCATCGCGCACGCGAGTGCGTGCGTCTGTCTTGCCGCGCTGGTTATTAGCGGCTGCCGTAGCGGCGCATCTTCAGATGCGCCGGCAGCTGCTGGCGGCGGTACGGCCAAGCCTGCCGAGGATTGGTTCGTTGAACGCGCCAAAGAGGTCGGCATCGACTTCGTCCACTTCAATGGCATGTCGGGCGAGCAGTACTACCCCGAGATCATGGCGCCCGGCGTCGCCCTGCTCGACTACGACAACGACGGCGATCTGGACGTGTATCTCGTCCAGGGCGCGATGCTGGGAAAGAAGACGATCAAGGACGCGATCTATCCGCCGCAGGGCCCACTCGGCGATCGGCTCTTTCGCAACGATCTGGTCGTCAAGGCCGACGGCACGCGCACGCTTCATTTCACCGACGTCACCGCACAAAGCAAGATCGACATCACGACCTATGGGATGGGTGTCGCCGTCGGCGACGTCGACAACGATGGGTTCGTCGACATCTATCGCACCAGTCTCTCGGGCGCGGTGCTGCTGCACAACAACGGCGATGGGACGTTCACCGACATGACTGCGAAGAGTCGCGCCGGCGATCCAGGGGGCTGGGGCGTGTCGGCGGCGTTCGTCGATTACGATCGCGACGGCTGGCTCGATCTCTTCGTCGGCAACTATCTGATTTACTCCACCGCCGCCGACATCGACTGTCTGTCGGTGACGGGGCAGCACGATTACTGTCCACCCAACAGCTACCGCGCGCAGCCGAGCCGGCTCTATCACAATCGCGGCGACGGCACGTTCGACGACGTGACGTCTCGAGCGCTGGTCGGCGGGGCATACGGTCCCGCGCTCGGCGTCTCGACCGCCGACTTCAACGGCGACGGCTGGATCGACATCTACGTCGGCAATGACGGCCAGCCGAATCAGCTGTGGATCAATCAGAAGGACGGCACCTTCAAGGAGACCGCGTTCCTGGCCGGCGCTGCCGTCAACGGGCAGGGCAACTCCGAAGCGAGCATGGGCATCGACGCCGGCGACTTCGACAACGACGGCGATGAAGACCTCTTCATCACCAACTGGCTGGCGCAGATGAACGTCCTCTACGTGAACATGGGCGACGGGGTGTTCGAGGATCGCAAGGCGGCGTCGGGGCTCGGGCCACCGAGTCTCGCCAAGACCGGATTCGGCACGGCGTGGTTCGACTACGACAACGACTCGTGGCTCGACCTCTTCACCGCCAACGGCAGCGTGTCGATCGTCGAAGCGCAGGCGCGCGCCAACGATCCGTTCCCGCTGAAGATGATGAACCAGCTCTATCACAACCTCGGGAACGGCAGGTTCGAGGATGTGTCGTCGCGCGCGGGCAAGGCGTTCACGTTGAGCGAAGTGAATCGCGGCGCGGCGTTCGGCGACATCGACAACGACGGCGACGTCGACATTCTCGTCGGCACGGCCGCGGGACCGACGCGTCTGCTGATCAACAACATCGGCAACAAGAACCATTGGCTTGGGCTGAGGCTGGTGGCAGGAAAGCGCGACGCGCTCGGTGCGCGGGTCGAAGTGATTCGGAAGAGCGGCCCAGCACTGTGGCGCCGCGCGCGATCTGATGGCAGTTATGCGTCGGCAAACGATCCGCGCGTGATCGTGGGTCTCGGTTCCTCGGCAGATCCCGTTCGCCTGAAAGTGCTCTGGCCGGACGGTCGTTCAGAAGAGTTCAACAACACGCCGATCGATCGGTTCACCACGCTCGTCGAGAGGGCTGCGAAATAGATGCTCACGCCCCGAATCGTGGTGTTGATCGTGGCGCTCGCGGCGACAGGAGGCGCAGCCTGCTCCAAAACCGAGACCGCAACCGCGCCGGCAAGGCAGATTCGCGACGTCACGCTGCCCGATCTGTCGCGCATGGACGCCACGGTGCAGCAGCAGATCCGCGATCGCTACGCCAGCGTGATCGAGGCGCGGAAGAAGGGCACTGGCGACGCCGATTTGAGTGAGAAGTACGGGCTGTACGGCATGGTGCTGCAGGCCGCTGAGTACTACGAGGCGGCGGAGCCGGCGTATCTCAACGCGCAGGATCTCTCGCCGAGCGACGTGCGATGGCCGTACTACCTTGGCCATTTGTACAAGAGTGAGGGGCAGACCGCAAAGGCGATTCAGTCCTTCACTCGATCGCTCGATCTCGGCCCGAATGAGATTGCCACGTTGATCTGGCTTGGCCGGCTGTATCTCGAACAGGGACAGCCCGAGAAGGCAGAGCCGATGTTCGAGCGCGCGTCGGGGTTGCCGCCGAAGAACGTGGCCGTGCTCGCCGGTCTGGGTCAGGCCGCGCTGGCGCGGCGCGACTATGCGCGCGCGGTATCGGTGCTCGAAGAAGCGCTGGCCCTCGATCAATCGGCCCTGAGCGTCCATTCGCCGCTGGCGATGGCGTATCGCGGTCTGGGCGACACGGGCAAGGCCGAGGCGCATCTGAAGCAGTGGCGGAACACCGAGGTGCTGGTTCCCGATCGCCTTCGCATCGATCTCGATCTCGCGCTCGAGAGCGGGCTGTCGTACGAGCTGCGCGGCGTACGCGCCCTCGAAGCGCACGACTGGGACGCCGCCGAAGGCTTTTTCCGCAAGGGCGTCGCCATCACCACTGGCAGCACGGCGCTGGGACGATCGCTCCGCCACAAGCTCGGGACGGCGCTGTTCCTGAAGGGCGATGTGACAGGCGCGATGGAACGCTTCGAGGAAGTGGCGCGGCTCGCGCCGCCGGAAGGGTTCGACGAATCGTCGGCCAAGGCGTTCTACAGCCTCGGAGTGATCTCGGCATCGAGCGGGCGGAACCGTGAGGCGATCGATCGATTCTCGACGGCGGTCCGCTACAACCCGAACTACGTGGAGGCGCTCACCGGCCTGGCCGATGCGCTGCGCCGCGGCGGCCGCGTGGAGGAGTCGCTGAAGACCTACGCCGAGATCGTCCGGATCAACCCGCGCGCGACTGACGCGAAGCTGGGATATGCGATCGGCCTCGTACGGGTGCGGCGCTATCGCGAGGCGCGCGATTGGCTCACCGAGGCGACACGCGTGCAGCCGGATCAACCTGATTTGGCACTTGCCCTGGCGCGCATCCTGGCGGCGTCGCCCGACGGCAGCGTCCGCGACGGCACCCGCGCCATGGCGATCACCGAGGAGTTGTTCAAGGGCCCGAAGACAACCGCGCTCGGCGAGACACTGGCGATGGCTCTGGCCGAAGTGGGCCAGTACGAGGAGGCCGTCAAGATTCAGCGTGGAGTCCTCGACGCCGCCAGGCGGGCCGGTTTGGAGGCCGAAGTGCGCGAAATGGCCGCGAATCTGCGGCGCTACGAGCAGCGGCTGCCGTGCCGGACGCCGTGGGCCGACGACAACCCCATTCATTCCCCCGGTCCGCCCGTGTCGGCCGGCCTCGCCACTGAATCGGGCGCAGACAGGTCGGCTGTCGCGCCTGGACCATTACGACAAAATTGATTGAATATCTGAAACTGTCGACATAAATGTCGACTAACCGGCGAATGCGCCCATCGCCGTCGACGGCCGGTGTCCGCGACTGCGCTCGCGGCTGCTCGCGGTCGCGACATTTATGTATAGCCAGGCAATCTCTCTACATAAATGTACGACCCGCGGCTCGCCGCCTGAACGACACCCATCGAAGATCAGGGTTTCTCGGCCCTTTTTCCCGCATCCCGTGGCACCTCGCTTGCTGTGCCACTCGCGGCCCTACGAGCCTCCTTGTCGAGGCCTGCCCCTTTTGAGGTGAGCGAATGAATCAAGCCGACACTGCGTGGATGCTGATTTCGACTGCCCTGGTGCTCCTGATGACGCCCGCCCTCGGGTTCTTCTACGGCGGCCTGGTGCGCAGCAAGAACGCGCTGAACACGATGATGATGAGCTACATCGCCCTCGGGTTCGTGGGCATCCTCTGGGCGCTCCTCGGCTACTCGCTCGCCTTTACCACCGGCAACGATTGGCTGGGGGACCTGTCCAATGTGTTCCTGAAAGGCGTGGGCCTCGAGCCGCTCGGCACCATTCCGCACGCGTTGCACATGGCCTATCAGGCGACCTTCTGCATCATCACCGCCGCGCTGATCTCGGGCGCCATCGTCGAGCGCATGCGCTTCTCGGCTTACGTGCTGTTCATCTCGTTATGGTCGATCGTTGTCTACGCGCCGATCGCGCACTGGGTGTGGGGCGGCGGCTGGCTCGCCAAGTGGGGCGCGCTCGATTTCGCGGGTGGCACCGTCGTGCACGTCAACGCCGGCGTTGCCGCGCTGGTCGCGGCGATGGTCGTCGGCAAGCGGCAGGAATACCCCTCATCGTCGCTGCTCCCGCACAGCGTGCCGTTCGTACTGCTGGGGGCCGGTCTCCTCTGGTTCGGGTGGTTTGGCTTCAACTCCGGCAGCGCCCTCGCCGCCAGTCCGATCGCCGGTCTCGCCTTCGTGACGACGATGCTGGCGCCGGCGGCGACGCTGGTCGTGTGGACGTTCCTCGACTACATGCGATCGGGCAAGCCCACCGCCGTCGGCGCCGCGACCGCAATCGTCGTCGGCCTCGTCGCCATCACACCGGCCGCCGGCTTCGTGAGTCCGATGAGCGCCATCGCCCTCGGCGCCATTGCCGCGATTCCGAGCTACATCGGTCTGATCATCAGGGCCAAGACCTCGTTGGACGACTCGCTCGACGTCGTCGCCGCGCACGGCGTGGGCGGCACGGTGGGCGCGCTGCTCACCGGCGTATTCGCCGACAAGGCCATTAACGGCGTGCAGAGCGGGCTGCTGTTCGGCAACCCTGGTCAGATGGGTATCCAGGCGGCCGCGATTCTCGCCGCCATCGTCTACAGCGGCGTCCTCAGCTTCGTGCTGCTGAAGATCGTTGGCGTGATCATCCCGCTGCGTCCGTCGCGTTCGGATGAAATGACGGGCCTCGATGTCTCGATGCACGGCGAGGAAGCGTATCTCCACGCGGAGGGTCAGGGGCACTAGAAGAATTTGTGATTTGATGATTCTTGATCTTCGATTCGTTGTTGATTGGTGATCGCTGATTGGTGATTGATCGCGACGAGGTCGCCGCGCTCAATCACCAATAAATCAACAATCACCATTCACCAATGTCAGTCTCCTTCTCAGGTCTCAGAGTCCTCATTCTCGAAAGCCGCCGCGCGCACGAGCTCGCGTCCATCGTTACCTCGTACGGCGGCCAGCCCGTGTCGGCGCCCTCCATGCGGGAGGTGCCGCTGCAGTCCAACCCCGAGGCCATCGCCTTTGCCGACGCGCTCGAGCGCGGCGAATACGGGCTCGTCATTCTGCTCACCGGCGTTGGCACGCGCGCGCTGGTGGCGGTGGTCGAGCGCGTGCGCGGCACGAGCACGACGTTCGTTGACGCGCTGCGCCGCACGAAAGTGTTGGCCCGTGGACCAAAGCCGGTCGCGGTGCTGCGCGAGTTGAACGTGCCCGTGTGGCTCACGGCTCCCGAGCCAAACACCTGGCGCGAAGTGCTCGCGGCGCTCGACAACAAGTCCACCGAGCTGCCGCTCGCCGGACTGCGCGTTGCGGTGCAAGAGTACGGCGAATCGAACGAGGATCTGCTGTCCGGCCTCGCCGACCGCGGAGCGATCGTGACGCGAGTGCCGGTGTATCAATGGGCGCTGCCCGAAGATCTCGCCCCGCTGCAGGACGCGATTCGGGCGCTCGTCGATCGGCGGCTGGACGTCGTGCTGTTTACGTCCGCCACGCAGGTCGCGCATCTGATGCAGGTGGCGGCGATGATGGGGCTCGAACAGGCCGTCACCGAGAACCTCGGACATCTCGTCGTCGCCTCGATCGGACCGACGACGACGGAAGAGCTCGCCCGGCGCGGTCTTCGTCCTGATCTCGAGCCGACGCACCCGAGGATGGGGTACCTCGCGCGTGAGGCGGCCGAACGCGCGCACGATCTGCTCAAATCCAAACGGTCCTCGTAACTCTCTCGTCGCGGCGGGCGTCGCGAATTCCGCTTCGTGTCCTTCGTGTTCTTCGTGGCGTACCATTGGTGCATGCCTACTTCAGAGGAGCTGCTGGAGCTCGCCGAACGGTGCGCGAACAAACTGGAGCTCGATGGCAAGCTGCGGCACATTCCTTCGTTCTCCGACGCCGAGGATCAATGCGAGGAGGAGTACGAGGAGCTGCTGCAGGCGATCCACGAAGACGAACTGTTCGCGCCGGTCGACATCCAGCGGCAGGAGCAGCTCGTGGAGCAGATCGCGGCCAAGCTGCCCGAGCACGCGCGGACGCTGATCGTGGAGCTCGCCGACAATCACGCGCGGCACGTATGGCTGCAGCAGGAAGGCGCGTATCACCTGGGCCTTGCGGTCGGGCGGCGGCTGCGCCAGCGCACCTGACGGCGGGTCTGAAGACCCGCCGCTACGAGCACTCGTACGTAGAGGCGGGTCTTCAGACCCGCCTGGCCTTGAACGTAAGACAACCCGTGCGCGCGCCGCTTCTATACTGCGAAGCATGCCGCTTCCGTACCTGCATTACGACGTCTTCACCAACGAGCCGCTCGCTGGCAATCAGCTCGCCGTCTTTCCCGATGGGCGCGGCCTCGACACCGCGCGCATGCAGCGAATCGCCCGCGAGATGAACTTCTCCGAGAGCACATTCATCTTCCCGTCTGAGCAGGCTTGCACCGACGTGCGCATGCGCATCTTCACGCCGCACGTCGAGATGCCGATGGCCGGCCATCCAACGATCGGCAGCACGTTCGCGCTGGCGCACACCGGTGCGATTCCGCACGGCGCGCGACGGTTCGTGTTTGGTCTCAACGTTGGACCGACGCCGGTCGACCTCGAATGGCGCGATGGCGCGCTCGCATTCGTCTGGATGACGCAGCTGCCGCCGACCTTTGGTGCGCCGCTCGATGCGCGCGCGGCAGTGGCCGCCGCGATCGGTGTGGCAGAGAGCGATCTCGTCGCCGATCTTCCAGTTCAGGAAGTCACCTGCGGCACACCGTACCTCCTCCTGCCGCTCCGCGATCGGGCGGCGGTCGATCGCGCGTTCGGCGACCTGGCCGCGTTCAAGAAACTTCCGGAAGGACTGGCGCGCATGGCGATGTTTCTGTTCGCCGTCGACAGCGACTCCTCCGGAAAGAGCGTGTACAGCCGGATGTTTGCCCCTGACTTCGGCGTACTGGAAGATCCGGCGACCGGAAGCGCGAGCGGACCGCTCGGCTGCTACCTGGTGCAGCACGGACTCGTGTCGGGACAGGCGGCACAGGACATCGTCAGCCATCAAGGCGTGGCGATGGGCCGTCCCAGCCGCATTCACATCGCGATCGGCGGACGGCCGAATGCGATCACCGACGTGAAGGTTGGCGGCGAAGCCGTGCTCATCGGCCGCGGGGAGATTGTCGTGTGATCTCGTTTTCGGGCATCAACAAGCAGTACGGCAAGCAGGTCCTGTTCGTCGACGCCTCGTTCCAGCTGAATCCCGGAGAAAAAGTCGGCCTCGTCGGTCCCAATGGCTCCGGCAAGACCACACTGTTTCGAATGATCGTCGGCGAGGAATCGGCCGACGAGGGCGACGTGTCGGTGCCGAAGAAGCTGACCATCGGCTACTTCCGTCAGGACGTCGAAGAGATGTCGGGTCGTTCGGTGCTGGACGAGGCGATCGCCGGCAGCGGGCGCCTGGGCGACTTGCACCACGAGCTCGAGGATCTGCAGCACGCGATGAGCGACCCCGAGCGTGCCGGCGACATGGATCGCATCCTCGCGCGTTTCGGCGAAGTGCAGGAGGAGTACGAACATCTCGGCGGCTATGGCCTCGAGGCCCAGGCGCGCGAAGTGCTGCACGGCCTCGGCTTCGACGACGAGCGCATCGACGGCGATGTCGGTCTGTTGTCCGGCGGATGGAAGATGCGCGTCGCGATGGGGCGTGTGCTGCTTGGCGCGCCGGAGGTCCTGCTGATGGACGAGCCGACCAACCATCTCGACATCGAGTCGATCATCTGGCTCGAGGCGTTCCTCAAGTCGCGCACCGGCGCGCTGCTGATGACCTCGCACGATCGCGAGTTCATGAACCGGGTGGTTGGGAAGATTGCCGAGATCGACGGTGGTGAGATCACCGTCTACTCCGGCAACTACGATTTCTACGAGCGCGAACGTGCGATTCGCGAGGCCAACCGCGAGGCGGCTTACGCGCGTCAGCAGGCCATGCTCGCCAAGGAGCAGCGCTTCATCGAGCGCTTTGCCGCGCATGCCGCGAAGGCCGCGCAGGTGCAGAGCCGCGTCAAGGCACTGGAGAAGATCGAGAAGATCGAGCTGCCGAAGAAGCGCAAAGTGGTGGCGTTCGACTTCCGTCAGCCGCCGCGCTCGGGCGAGCAGGTGGCGGTGCTCGAGGGCGTGTCCAAAACCTACGGGCGTCGCGTCGTCTACGACGGCTTCACCATGACGATCCGCCGCGGCGAGCGCTGGTGTGTCATGGGTCGCAACGGCGCCGGCAAGACCACGCTGCTCAAGATGGTGGCAGGGTCGCTCTCACCCGATGCCGGTGACATCAGACTGGGCGCCAGCCTCACGCTGGGGTACTTCGCGCAGCAGGCGTTGGATCTGCTCGATCCGGATCTGACGGTCGAAGAGCAGCTGCAACGCGATTTTCCCGAGGAGTCGATCGGTGTGCTGCGCAACCTCGCCGGCGCGTTTCAGTTCTCGGGCGACGAGGTCGACAAGAAGATTCGTGCGTTGTCGGGCGGCGAGAAAACCCGCCTGGTGATCGCGCGCATGCTGCTGCACCCGCCCAACTTTCTGGTGCTGGACGAGCCGACGAACCATCTCGACTTGTTCACGAAGGACATGCTGATCAAAGCGCTCGCGGACTTCGACGGCACGATGCTGTTCGTCTCGCACGACCGCGCCTTCCTGCGCGCTTTGAGCAACCGCGTCCTCGAGCTGGGCGGTGAATCAGGCGTCGAACAGGACCCGCATTTCTATCCCGGATCGTACGTCGAATACGTGGCGCGCACCGGCCACGAAGCCCCAGGCGTCCACACCTGAGAACTAACGTCTCAACGCCTTGATTCCGGCCAGCGAAAACTTCGCGATGTGCTCGGCCAGCGCCTCGATTCGCTTTGGCGTCCACGGCGGCAACGGCTGAAACTGCGCAATCCGATCGTTCAGCATCGCCAGGCACTGCACCTGCACGCTCATCACGCCGTATTGCACACGTTCATCGTCGGCGGGGCAGTGCAGAATGCGCGCGATGACGCTGCCCAGATACTCGAGCCGCGGTCGCACCACCGACTTGACCACGCGGTCGAGCCCGGGCGTGGGATCGCGGATCTCCTGCATCATCAACTGATGAATCCAGCCGTCCTTGTGCTCCATCACCCGCGAGAGAAAGATTCGTACGAAGATCGCCAGCTGCTCCTCGGCCGGCCGTCGCGCACCCTCGTCGCGAATCTCCTCCGTGGTCTTCTGCATCGTCCGGATCGCCGAGCCGACGATCTCCTGGTACAGACCGTCCTTGCCTCCGAAGTGGTAGTTGACCGCCGCAACATTTGCGTGGGCACGCTGACAGATCTCGCGCACGGTGACCTTCGAGAACCCGCGCTCGGCGAACAGGCGCGCCGACGCCTCAATGAGCCGCTCGCGCGTCTCGAGATCAACGGCCTCTGTGCCTCTGTGCCTCTGCGTGTCGTGAGTGGCGGCTGTCGCGACCTTCACGCTTGGTACCTCACAACGTGCGCTTGAAGAGTGCGGTCGCCGCGGTCATCGCGATCGCCGAGAAGACGAACAGGAACAGCAAATCGCCCGCGATTGCGCCGAAGCCGGTGTTCTTGAGGAGCAGGCTTTTGAACGCGTGCACGGCGTAGGTGAAAGGGTCGATGACTGCGATCACGTGCATCCAGCCCGGGAAGCCCTGCTGCGGGTACACCGCCCCGCTTGGGAAGTACAGCACGGTGTTCAGAAGGCCGAACATCATCCGCGGCATCAGCGGATCGGTGACCCGCACCATCAACAGGAACATCAAGCTGATCAGCGCGAACGCCGTGATCGAAATGACCAGCATCATCCGAAGCAGGCGAACGGGATCGAGTGGGCTGGGAACGCCGGCGATCATCGAGCCGATGATCGTGATGGCGGCGCCAGCCAAAACCGCCTTGATGGTGCCCGAGATGTTGAAGCCGGCGACCAATTCGAGTTTCGTGATCGGTGTGACCAGGTATCCCTCGTGCAGGCCGCGGGCCTTGTCGTCGATGAAGATGATGCCGCCGCCGATCATCACCATCATGAAGATCGACATCGTGATCGAGCCTGGCAGCAGGTACTGGATGTACGG
>Ga0075424_100000395_pt1 | contig 33107 bp, 32 predicted proteins | sample SoiMethybrSBSTD3_FD_75301 | JGI IMG/M metagenome (GOLD analysis project Ga0075424, IMG submission 75301) | Bulk soil microbial communities from a Populus tree surrounding site in Tennessee, USA - Soil MetaG P. TD hybrid SBSTD3 | ecosystem: Environmental > Terrestrial > Soil > Tree plantation... | reverse complement strand
GAGGTTGATCGCGCCGAAGGTCGGCTCGAGCGCGGCGACGATGTCGACCAGCTTCTGCGGGTCGCGCTCGTCGAGCTCGATGTCGAAGCAGTCGATGCCGGCGAACTTCTTGAACAGCACGCTCTTGCCCTCCATCACCGGCTTGGCGGCGAGCGGGCCGATCGCGCCCAGGCCGAGCACCGCGGTGCCATTGGTGACGACGGCGATGAGGTTAGCGCGCGAGGTGTAGTGCACCGCCTGCGACGGATCGCGCACGATTTCCTCGCACGCCGCGGCGACGCCGGGCGAATAAGCGAGCGCGAGGTCGCGCTGGTTGGTGAGCTGCTTGGTCGGGAGGATCGAGATCTTGCCCGGCGGGCTGCGCCGGTGGTAATCGAGGGCGTTCTTCTTCAGCTGCTCGTCCACACGTCGATTCTATAATGCCCCATGAGAACGGCGCGTCGCGCCGCGGAAATCCAGCCCTTCGAAGTGATGGACGTGCTCGCCCGCGCGCACGAGCTCGAGCGCGCGGGCCGGCGCGTGGTGCACATGGAGATCGGCGAGCCCGACTTCAGCGCGCCCGCGCCGGTGGTCGAGGCCGGCGTGCGCGCGCTGCGCGACGGCCGCACCGCATACACCGCCACGCTCGGCTTGCCCGAGCTGCGCGAAGCGATCGCAGCGCACTATCTGAAACGCTTCGAGAGAAAAATCGACGCCGGCCGGGTGGTGGTCACCTCCGGAGCCTCGGGAGGCCTGCTGACGGTCGCTGCGCTCTACGTCGACGCCGGCGACGAGGTGCTGGTGCCCGATCCCGGCTACCCTGGCTACCGCCACTTCGTGCGCGCGTTCGAAGGGCGCGCCGTGCCGCTCGCGGTTTCGGCGGCGCAAAACTTCCAGCCGACGCTCGCGATGGTGCGGGCGGCGTGGACCGGCCGCAGCAAGGGACTGATCCTCGGCTCGCCGTCCAACCCCACCGGAACTTTGATAGCCAGGAAGGAATTGCACGCGATCGCGGATTTCATCGCCGAGCGCGCTGGCGTGCTGATCGTCGACGAGATCTACCAGGGCCTCGTGTACGGCGCAGATCCGTGGAGCGGCCTGGGCCTCCCGGGCGAGGTGGTGATCGTCAACAGCTTCTCGAAGTACTTCTGCATGACCGGCTGGCGCCTGGGATGGGTGGTGCTGCCGCCGGCGGCGGTGCGCGGCTTCGAGAAGCTGGCGCAGCACCTGTTCATCTCGGCGCCCAGCGCCGCGCAGCACGCGGCGTGCGCCGCTTTCTCCGCCGACAGTATTTCGATACTGGAAGAGCGCAGGGCGGAATTCGCCCGCCGCCGCGATTTTCTCCTGCCTGAATTGAGAAAAGCGGGCTTGACCATCCCCGCCGAGCCGCGCGGCGCGTTCTACGTCTATGCCGACTGCGGGCGCGCGGCGCGCGGGTTCTGCCTGGAGCTGCTCGAGAAAGAGGCGGTGGCGGCGACGCCCGGGGTCGATTTCGGCGCCAATGGCACCGCGCGCTTCGCGCGCTTCGCCTATACCCGTGCCATGGCCGACCTGGAGGAGGCGGCTGAGCGGATCAGGCGCTTTGCTGGCGCCGCGCCTTCAGCCTGAGCGCGTCGAGGCGCGCCTTCTCCGCGAAAACCTTGTTGGCGTACTGCGAGGTCGGCTCGTCGAGCGCGCCGCCGTACATCTGCAGCGCGGTCTCGGTGTCGCGGAAGCGCCGCTGGTACTCGCGCAGGATCTGCGAGCCGACCAGGATGTTGACGTCGGGCTCGAGCAGCGCGGGCTCGCCACCGTGGTCGACGAGCTTCTCGAGGTGGTACTTCGGGATCACCTGCATCAGGCCCTTGGCGCCGACGGTGCTCTCGGCCACCGGGTTGTAGCGCGATTCGACCGCCATCACGGCCAGGATGAGAAGCGGGTCGACCGAGTAGCGCTCGCCGGCGCGGTAGGCGACGGCGACGTAGCTGCTGATGGCAGCCTCGGAGACGCGGTAGCGGCGCGCGATGTACTCGGTAACCGCGCGCTGCTCGCGCTCGAGCGCGATCTCGGCGCGCGGCTGGATCGGCCCCGCCACCTCGGTCGCGGGCTGGGAGAAGAGATCGATGGCGGCCGCCTGCAGCCGGCCGATGACGCCGTCCTCCTGCAGCCCCAATACGACGAGCCCCGCCACCGCGGCGAGGCCGATCATGGCCAAGGCGGCCTTGAGGCCGGTGTAGGCACTGCGTAACCAGATTGCAGCCATCTGCCACCTCCGGGCCCCGGGGGTCTGTTCGTACTTGGCTGGAGCGAGCGACCGGGAAAGCAGCTCGACGACCGGGGCGAGATGATCCTTTAACGCAGCCGCTCCATGCTGCGGTGCAGCGGACGGAATGGTATTAGACATTTCCCAATCCTGTCAATCACTTCCTCCACCTCGCGCAGCCGTCAGGAAGCGCTGCGAAACGCCGGTTTCGACACGTCTTTTCCCGCTCTTGCGTTGGTGCGGCCCGGTAAAATGGGGGCCTGGAAGTGAAGCCTCGCGGACCGGCCTAGGTCTCTCGTTCTTGGGCCGATTGGACCAAGCCGGTCCGCTGAGCTTCGAGGCGGGCGAGGGATCAGCGTCCCCCGCCTTTTCTTTTCGGGGCCCGGTTTACGGCCGGGACCCCGTGGGAAACGGCCACGCGGCCGCTGGATTCAGCGCGGTTCTCGCGCCGGGGGTCGCAGCGGTCGACGGCGCAGGTGCTGAACTGGGCGCCATCGTCGCGGGGCTGGCCTCAGGTCTGGCGGCTTTGCTTGCCTTTTTCTTCTTGCCCGCCTTTTTCTTCTTCTTGGCGGATTTCTTTTTGCCTGCCGCCTTTTTCTTACCCGCTTTTTTCAGCTTTTTCTTTTTTCGTGATGCTTTCTTCTTCTTCTTTTTCTTTCCGCCTTTTTTCGCTTTTTTCTTCGCCATTCTCAATCTCCTTCAAGGTTGTTGAACAAGAAAACCCGGCGCCTCGCGGCGCAGGCTATCCAACCGCCGACGGAGGATTGCCCCCGCCGGCATGCTGAATTGGGTGGGACCGTGCAGCCAGGTCCTGGTAGAGGATATCGTTGTCGAGCCGGATGCCGCCCTCCCAGGTGACGGTGGCAGTGTCCGGGTCGACGCTCACTTTCTCGAACTCGCGCACATCGCGCCACAGCTGGAAGGCGCCGATCTCGAGCAGGTTGCCCAGGAACACGCTGCCCTCGAGCCCGTCCTCGAAGCGCAGCCAGAGCTTGTAGTCTTCCTCGGCCTTGCATGCCGTGATTCTATGCATTTCGTCCCACTCCTCATCCATGTTGCCCCTCCTCGTACCTTCTTTTATTCCCAGTTCAGCGCTCCGCCGGTCTGGTACTCGATGACCCGCGTCTCGAAGAAGTTGCGTTCCTTCTTCAGGTCGATCATCTCGCTCATCCAGGGGAAGGGGTTCTGCGCCCCCGGGTACAGGGCCTCCAGCCCGATCTGCTGGCAGCGCCGGTTGGCGATGAAGCGCAGGTACTCCTTGAACATGGGGGCGTTCAGGCCGAGCACGCCGCGCGGCATGGTGTCCTCGGCGTAGCGGTACTCGAGCTCGACCGCGCGGCGGAACAGGCCCGTCAGCTCCTCGCGGAAGGCCGCCGTCCACAGGTGCGGGTTCTCGAGCTTGATGGTGTTGACCAGGTCGATGCCGAAGTTGCAGTGCATCGACTCGTCGCGCAGGATGTACATGTACTGCTCGGCGGCGCCGGTCATCTTGTTCTGCCGCCCGAGCGCCAGGATCTGCGCGAAGCCGACGTAGAAGAACAGCCCCTCCATCAGGCAGGAGAACACGATCAGGCTCTTCAGCAGCTGCTGGTCGGAGTCCGGGGTGCCGGTCTTGAAATGGGGGTCGGTCAGGGTGTCGATGAACGGCACCAGGAACTCGTCCTTCTCCCGGATCGAGGTGACCTCGTGGTAGGCGTTGAAGATCTCCGACTCGTCGAGGTCCAGGCTCTCGACGATGTACTGGTAGGCGTGGGTATGGATCGCCTCCTCGAACGCCTGCCTGAGCAGATACTGCCGGCACTCCGGCGCGGTGATGTGCCGGTAGGTGCCCAGCACGATGTTGTTGGCGGCGAGCGAATCCGCGGTGACGAAGAAGCCGAGGTTGCGCTTGACGACGCGCCGCTCGTCCTCGGTCAGGCCGTTCGGGTCCTTCCACAGCTGGATGTCGCGGCTCATGTTGATCTCCTGCGGCATCCAGTGGTTGGCGCAGGCGGCGAGGTACTTCTCCCAGGCCCACTTGTACTTGAAGGGCACCAGCTGGTTGACGTCGGCCTTGGAGTTGATGATCGACTTGTCCTCGACGCTGACGCGGCGCAAGGCCTCGGCCGGCTGCCCCGCCGGCTGCGCCGGCACGAAGGCGCGCGCGGCGGAGACGTTCTCGAATTTGAGCATTAGGGTTATTTGTCCTGTGCGTTGCGCAGCGCCTGCGCGAGCAGCAGCGTGCGCAGGCTGGGCGCCTGTTTTTCGTCGATCGGCCTGAATTCCGGCTTGTAGCTGCGCGCCAGCTCGCGCACGGCGGACTCGAGCCGCGCGGGCGTGGCGAACGACATCTCGTGGGTGGCGATGTAGAGGTTCCAGTCGGTGCCGGCGATGGTCAGCCACTCGGCGTAGCGCTCGTGCGACTTGAGCAACTGCGCGCCGAAGGTCTCGGCCTGGCCGAAGTACAGCGCGCGGAAGGTGTTGAGCCGCCAGCCCGGCACCATCACCGCGTAGAGGCCCGCGGTCTTCGGCGGCGACCAGATCGGCGCGAGGAACGGCCCGTTGAAGCTGAGCGTTCCGAGCGTGATCACGTGCGCGCCGTCGCTTTTTTCACTGACAGGCCTCGCAGTCCGGGTTGTCGATCGAGCAGGCCTTCACTCCCGCCTCAGCCACCGGCACCTCCAGGGTTGGGACCGCGTTCAGGGCCCCCGCCTTGCTGGTCGACTTCTCGGCGTGGGTAGCGCCCATCGCGCGCAGGTAGTAGGTGGTCTTCAGCCCGCGAAGCCAGGAGAGCTTGTAGGTCTCGTCGAGCTTCTTGCCCGAGGCGCCCGCCATGTAGATGTTGAGCGACTGCGACTGGTCGATCCACTTCTGGCGGCGCGCCGCCGCCTCGACCAGCCACTTCGGCTCGACCTCGAACGCCGTGGCGTAGAGCTTGCGCAGCGCCGCCGGCGCGCGGTCGATGCGCGCGAGGTTGCCGTCGAAGTACTTGAGGTCGGCGATCATCACCTCGTCCCAGAGGCCCGCCTTCTTCAGGTCGGCCACCAGGTACTCGTTCACCACGGTGAACTCGCCCGAGAGGTTCGACTTGACGAACAGGTTCTGGTAGGTGGGCTCGATCGACGCCGACACGCCGATGATGTTGGCGATCGTCGCCGTCGGCGCGATGGCGATGCAATTGGAGTTGCGCATGCCGTGCTTCCTGATCCGGCCGCGCAGCGCGTCCCAGTCGAGGCTCGCCGAGCGGTCGAGCTCGACGTAGCCGCCGCGCTCGGCGGCGAGCAGGTCGAGCGTGTCCTGCGGCAGCACGCCGCGGTCCCAGAGCGAGCCCTGGAACGAGGCATAGCGGCCGCGCTCCTCGGCGAGCTCGGTCGAGGCCCAGTAGGAGGCGTAGGCAACCATCTCCATCGAGCGGTCGGCGAACTCCACCGCCTCGGGCGACGCGTAGGACAGCCTGAGCTTGTGCAGGCAGTCCTGGAACCCCATGATTCCCAGCCCCACCGGCCGGTGGCGCAAGTTGGAATTGCGCGCCTTGTCGACCGCGTAGTAGTTGATGTCGATCACGTTGTCCAGCATCCGCATCGCCGTCGAAATTGTTTTTCTTATTTTTTTGAAATCCAGACCCTGCCCGGTCATGTGGGCGACCAGGTTGACCGAGCCCAGGTTGCATACCGCGATCTCGTCGGCCGCGGTGTTGAGCGTGATCTCGGTGCAGAGGTTCGAGCTGTGCACCACGCCCACGTGCTGCTGCGGGCTCCTCAGGTTGCACGGATCCTTGAACGTGATCCAGGGATGCCCGGTCTCGAAGAGCATCGAGAGCATCTTGCGCCACAGCTGCACCGCGGGAATCTTCTTGAACAGCTTGAGCTCGCCGCGCGCCGCCTTGTCCTCGTAGCGCAGGTAGGCTTCCTCGAAGTTCTTGCCGACCTTGTCGTGCAGGTCGCGCACGTCGGAGGGGCTGAACAGCGTCCAGTCCGCGTTCTCCATGACGCGCTTCATGAACAGATCGGGGATCCAGTTGGCGGTGTTCATGTCGTGCGTGCGCCGCCGGTCGTCGCCGGTGTTCTTGCGCAGCTCGAGGAACTCCTCGATGTCGAGGTGCCAGGTCTCGAGGTAGGAGCAGACCGCGCCCTTGCGCTTGCCGCCCTGGTTCACCGCCACCGCGGTGTCGTTCACCACCTTCAGGAACGGCACCACGCCCTGCGACTTGCCGTTGGTGCCCTTGATGTGCGAGCCGAGCGCGCGCACCGGCGTCCAGTCGTTGCCCAGGCCGCCCGCGTACTTGGCGAGCAGCGCGTTTTCCTTGATCGCGTCGTAGATGCCGGTCAGGTCATCCGACACGGTGGTCAGGTAGCAGCTGGAGAGCTGCGAGCGCAGCGTGCCCGAGTTGAACAGCGTCGGCGTCGAGCTCATGAAGTCGAAGCTCGACAGCACGTCGTAGAACTCGATGGCGCGCCCTTCCCGGTCCTTTTCCTTGAGGGCGAGCCCCATGGCGACGCGCATGAAGAACGCCTGCGGCAGCTCGATGCGCTTGCCGTGCACGTGCAGGAAATAGCGGTCGTAGAGCGTCTGCAGGCCGAGATAGCCGAATTGCAGGTCGCGATCGGCCTTCAGGGCTTTCCCCAGTCTCTGCAAATCAAAGCGCGCCAGCTCCGGATCGAGTAATTCCGCCGCGATGCCGCGCTGGATGAACTGCGGGAAGTAGGCGGCGTAGCGCGTCTCCATCTCCGCCTGGCTCGCCTCCTCGCCCAGCACCTCGAGGCGGATGGTGTTGAGCAGCAGCCGCGCGGTGACGTAGCTGTAGGCCGGGTCCTTCTCGATCAGGGCGCGCGCCGCGAGGATCGCCGACTTGCGCACCTCTTCCATCGGCACGCCGTCGTAGAGGTCGCGCAGCGTGGTGTCGAGGATCGCCTCGGGCGACGCGTCGGCGAGGCCGGCGCACGCCGACTCGACCAGCGCGGCGAGCGCGCCGCGGTCGAGCAGCCTGCGGCTGCCGTTCTCGACCACGTGCAGCCCGCCCTCGGGCTTCTTCGCCTGCTTCTCGGCGAGGCGCGCCTTGGCGCGCTCCTCGCGGTAGAGCACGTAGGCGCGCGCCACGTCGTGCTCGCCCGAGCGCATCAGCGCGAGCTCGACCTGGTCCTGGATGTCCTCTATGTGGAAGGTTCCGCCCGCCGGCTGGCGGCGCATCATCGCGCCGACCACCGCCTCGGTCAGCCCGGCGACCACCTCGCGGATCCGCGCCGAGGCCGCGCCCTGGGCGCCGTTCACGGCCAGGAACGCCTTGGTCATCGCCACCGAAATCTTGCCGGGCTCGAAGCCGACCACCGCGCCGTTGCGGCGGATCACCTTGTAGTCGGAATACGGGGAACGCGTCCCGGCGGCCGACTCCGGCAGGGCGGCGCCGAAAGCGGAGGTGACAGCGGCGTTTTCCTGGGCGATCTGCATAGCTCCCTCTCCCTGATGCGCTGCACCAGCCCGTTTATCGGCCACTAGATTTAGTGCGACTTACGCCTGCACAACCTAGTTCTTGTGGGCCAATGTAGCAACGCGAAATTCTTTTTGCAAGCGCGAACCACTAAATAAAGGGTTTCGTGTAGTGGTTCACGCTACATATAGGGGCATGCCGCAGTGCAACAACCACAGGCAGGACGCCTGAGGCCTGCAGAACCTAGATGTTGTGGTGGGCGAGCGCGGCCAGCAGCCGCGGCCAGTCGAAGCGCGTGCCGGGGTCGGTCTTGCGGCCGGGCGCGATCTCGCTGTGCGCGGCGATGTCGCGCAGCGGTAGCGCCTGCCTGAGCGTGGCGATCAGCTCGGCCAGGCGCCGGTACTGCGAAGGCTCGAACTCGGCATCGTCGCCGCCTTCCAGCTCGATGCCGACGGAGAAGTCGTTGCAGCGCGCGCGGCCGCGCCAGGTCGACTCGCCGGCGTGCCAGGCGCGGCGCGAAGTGGGCACAAACTGCACTACCTCGCCGTTGCGGCGGACCAGGAAGTGGGCGGAGACGCGCAGCCCCTCGATTTCCCGGAAGTAGGGGTGCGCGTGCGCTTCGAGCCGATTGGTGAACAGGCGCTCGATCGCATCGCCGCCGTACTCACCCGGGGGCAGGCTGATGGAGTGGATGACCAGCAGCGTAGGCTGCTCGTCGCCGGGCCGCTCATCGTGGTTCGGGGATTCGACGCGCCGGCAGCCGCGGAGCCAGCCGTCAGCCCCGAGTCTCATCCTTGATGCCCAAGCGTTGCATGCGGTAACGGAGCTGCCGGAAGGTGATGCCCAGCAGCCTCGCGGCGGCGGTGCGGTTGAAGCCGGTCTTGCCTAGCGCCTGCAGGATCGCCTCGCGCTCGAGCTTGTCGAGGTACACCGGCAATGGGGCATCCGGTGCGCCTGAAGCGCCCTTCGCCACCGGCGCGTCCGCGGACTCTTCCTCTTCAACAGCGGCAATGCGGTGCAGGGCGAGGTCCGCCGGGCCGAGCTCGGGGCTGCCCGAGAGGGCGAGCGCGCGCTCGAGGATGTTCTCCAGCTCGCGCACGTTGCCGGGAAAGTCGTACTGCATCAGCTCTTCGAGCGCCTCGGGCGAAAGCCGCGGCGCGGGCACGCCATTCTGGGCGGCGAGGCGCTGCAGGATGCTGCCCACGATGCGCGGGATGTCCTCGCGGCACTCGCGCAGCGGCGGCATGTTGAGCTCGACCACGTTCAGCCGGTAGTAGAGGTCGCGGCGGAAGCGGCCGGCCTCGACCATGCCGGCGAGGCTCTGGTTGGTGGCGCTGATGATGCGCACGTCGACCGGCTCCTCCTGCGTGGCGCCGACCTTGCGCACGCGCCGCTCCTGGATCGCGCGCAGCAGCAGCGCCTGGGTGTGCAGCGGCAGCTCGGCGATCTCGTCGAGGAACAGCGTGCCGCCGTGCGCCGCCTGGAATACGCCGTTGCGGTCCTCGGCCGCGCCGGTGAAGGCGCCCTTGCGGTAGCCGAAGAGCTCGCTCTCCATCAGGGTCTCGGGGATGGCGCCGCAGTTGACCGGCACGAACGGCTTGTCGCGGCGCGCGCTCTGCTCGTGGATCAGGCGCGCGGCGAGCTCCTTGCCGCTGCCCGACTCGCCGGCGATGTAGACCGGCGCCTGGGTGCGCGCCAGCTTGCCGATCAGGCTTCGCACCAGCGCGAGCGGCGCGCTCTCGCCGAGCAGGCGCGCGTCGCGCGGCCGCGCCTCGGCGTCGGGCAGCGACAGCGCCGAGCGCACCAGCGCGCGCAGCTGCTCCAGGCCCACCGGCTTGGAGACGTAGTCGAAGGCGCCCGCCTTGAGCGCGGCCACCGCATTCTCGGCGCTGCCGTAGGCGGTGATCACCGCCACCGGCACGTCGGCGGCGAGCGCCGCGATGTGCCGCACGAGATCGAGCCCCTCGCCGTCGGCGAGGCGCATGTCGGTGAGGCACAGGTCGAAGCGCTCGCTCTTCAGGCGCTCCTTCGCCTCGGCGATGGTGCCGACGCTCGCCACGCCCAGCCCCATGCGCACCAGCGTCAGCTCGAGCAGCTCGCGGATGTCGGGCTCGTCGTCGACGACCAGCACCTGCGGGCCGCGCGCGGCGTCGGCGCGGGCACGGTCCGCCTGGCGGTCGGCGCGCCTCATGCCGCGCGCGCCTCGCGGCACAGGATGCGGAAATGCGCCCCGGCCCGGTCGTGCACGTACTCGAGCGTGGCGCGGTTGGCCGCGCACAGCTCGCGCGCGAGGTAGAGGCCGAGCCCGGTGCCCTTCGGCTCGGTGGTGAAAAACGGCTCGAACAGCTGTCCCTGGCAGGCCGCCGGCACGCCCGGGCCGTTGTCGATGACGGACAGCTCGACGCGCCCGCCATAGCCGCGCGCGGCGATGCGCACCGCGCCCGCCTGCGGGCCGGCATAGCGCGCGGCGTTGCGCAGCAGGTTCCACATCACCTGGCGCAGGTGCTCGCGGTCGAACTCGATCGACGGCTCGGCCGCCGCCTCGAGCGCGAAGCGCTCGGTCGCGGCCGACTCGTTGGCGACGAACTCGGCGAGAAATTCGCGCAGCCATGGGCGCAGCGCGATGGCGTCGCGCGCGGTGCGGTCGCGCCGGTTGAGCTGCAGCACGTCGGAGACCAGGCGCTCGAGCCGCTGCGTGTTGTCGTGGATGATCCGCGTCAGGCGCTCCCGGTCCTCGGCGCGCTTCTCCTCGCCCAGGAGCTCGGAGGCGTGGCTGATGGCGGCGAGCGGATTGCGGATCTCGTGGGCGATGTTGGCGGTGAGGCGGCCGAGCGCCGCGAGCTTGAGCTGCTGCGCCTGCTCGCGCGCGCGCGTCGTGTCCTCGAGGATCAGCAGGCTGAAGCCCTCCTCGGTGCCGGTGTCGAGCAGGCGCACGCCGATGTCGTGGCCGCGCGCTGACATGTCCTCCGCCGCGCCGGCGGGCCGACCCGCCGCGCTCCAGGCGCGCCAGCGCTCGCCCAGCCCGGGCAGGAGCGACTCGATGTCGGCGTCGATCAGCCGCTGAACGCGCAGCAGCACCTGGGCCTGCGGGTTGTGCTGCACCACGCGCCCGGCGCCGTCGAGCACCAGCACGCCGTCGTGCATGTCCTGCAGGACCAGCTGGTTGACCCGCATCTGCGAATCGAGCTTGCGGCCGCGCAGCAGCGCGAGGCGCTCGTTGGCGGCCACGCGGCTCGCGAGCCAGCCCGTGACCCAGGTCGCGGCGAAGCACCCCATCGCCAGCAGCCCGGGCTGCACGAAGCTGTTGGTCGGGGCATCGTGCCCCAGCACCCAGTAGCCCGACTCGAGCAGGAGCGCGATGGTGGCGAGCGCGGCGTAGAGAAATCCGAGGCGCCGGGGCGCGACGATCGCGGCGGCGATGAGCGAGATCACGAGCATCACGCCCAGGCCGCTCTTCATGCCGCCGCTCGCGTACATGAGCAGCGTGATCGCCAGCACGTCGGTGCAGGCATGCAGCGAGAGCTGCGCGTTGAAGTACGCGCGCACGCGGCGCAGGCCGAGGTGGAAGAGCACCGCGGCCACCAGGTAGGCGCCGCACACCACGCGGAACATCACCAGCGCGTGCGAGCCGAAGTTGAGCTCGTCCTGGTAGACCGCCGACAGCGTGAGGAACAGCGTCGCGAGCGCGATGCGGTAGAGGTTGAAGTAGCCGAGCGAGATCCAGAACGAGTCCGGCGTGCGCTCCTGCGGCGGCTGGAACAGCTCCGGGTAGCGCAGCGGCGCCTGCATCAGCGCGCGGGCCCCTGGCGCGCGTGGTCCTCGCCACAGTAGAGCCGGCCCTCCGCCTGGCGCGCCTCGCCGCGCGGCAGGAGCACGCTGCAGCGCGCGCAGCGCACGAGGTCTTCGGCTTTTGCCATGTCGGGGGATTGCACCTGGGGATCGCGCGGGCGCAGCGCGCGCCGCAGCAGCCAGACGGCGGCGACGACGAGGATGATCAGGACGAGAAGCCGGCCCATGGGCTGAGTATCATAGCGGCCGGCGCGGGATTGGTCGGGGTGACTGGATTTGAACCAGCGACACCTGCGTCCCGAACGCAGTACTCTACCAGGCTGAGCTACACCCCGAACTGTCGACTGGCTACGACTGGCGCTCTACGGAAAAGGACGCCAATTTTAGCAAAGATTCCTTGAATTCCGACGCAGGCAGCGGCGCGAGCGCGCGCTGCGCAGCCTGCGCTTCGCGCTGCGCGGCGGCGCGCGCGTAGTCGAGCGAGCCGCAGCCGCGGATCGCCTCGAGCACGGCGGGAAAATCGCCGCGCCCGCCGTCGCGAATCGCCTGCCGGATGAGATCGGCTCGCGGCCCCGCGGTGCGCATCGCGTGGATCAGCGGCAGCGTCGGCTTGCCCTCGGCGAGGTCATCGCCCAGGCTCTTGCCGATCGTCGCCGCCTCGCCCGAGTAGTCGAGCACGTCGTCGATCAGCTGGAAGGCCGTGCCGACGTGCCGGCCGTAGGTGGCGAGCGGCTCCTCGAGGCCGTCCTTCCTGGCAAGGACCGCGCCCAGGCGCGCCGAGGCCTCGAAGAGCTTCGCGGTCTTGCGCCGGATCACCTCGAGGTAGCGCGCCTCGTCGACCTCGGGGTCGTGACTGCCCATCAGCTGCATCACCTCGCCGCCGGCGATGGTGTTGGTGGCGTCGGCCAGCACGCGCATCACGCGCATGTCGTCGGCCTCGACCATCATCTGGAAGGCGCGCGAGTAGAGGAAGTCGCCGACCAGCACCGCGGCGGCGTTGCCGAAGGCGGCGTTGGCGGTGTGCTGGCCGCGGCGCAGCTCGGACTCGTCGACGACATCGTCGTGCAGCAGCGTGGCGGTGTGGATGAACTCCACCACCGCAGCGAGCCCGAAGCGCGCCTCGCCCCGGTAGGCGAGCGCGCCGCAGGCGAGCAGCAGGAGCGCCGGCCGCAGCCGCTTGCCGCGCGAGGCGACGATGTAGCGCGCCACCTCGCGCACCAGCGCGACGTCGGATTCCAGGCGCCGGTCGATCAGCTCGTCGACGCGCCGCATGTCGTCCGCCACCGGCGCCAGCATCGACACCAACCCCATGATTTCCGTTATAATCCGCGGTCTTTTTTCGGAAGCGGGCATTATGTACGCAGTCATCAAGTCCGGCGGCAAGCAATACCGGGTCGAGTCCGGCGCCAAGGTGCGCGTCGAGGCGCTCGCCGCAGACGTCGGCGCGGCGGTTTCGTTCGACGAAGTGCTGCTCGTCGGCGCGGGCGAGGCGGTCAAGGTCGGCGCGCCGCTCGTCTCGGGCGCCAAAGTGAAGGGCACGGTGCTCGCGCACGGCCGCGGCGACAAGGTCAAGATCTTCAAGCTGCGCCGGCGCAAGCACTTCCAGAAATCGCAGGGCCATCGGCAGTCGTACACCGAGGTCCGCATCGACGATATCGTCCAGGGCTAGCAATGGCACACAAGAAAGCGGGCGGCAGCTCGAGGAACGGCCGCGACTCCCAGTCGAAGCGCCTGGGGGTGAAGGTCTACGGCGGCGAGCGCGTCAACGCCGGGCAGATCCTGGTGCGCCAGCGCGGCACCAAGGTGCACGCCGGGACCAACGTCGGCATCGGCCGCGACCACACGCTCTATGCGCGCGTGAACGGCCAGGTTCAATATCGCGTTTCGGGCGAGGACAACAACAATACCGTGAGTGTCATAAAGGAAACTGCGCCGGCTTAGCCGGTACCCACTCCATAGAAGCCCTATCGCGAGACCGGTAGGGCTTTTTTATTTCCAGACCATGAAGTTCATTGACGAGGCGAAGATCGAGGTGCACGCGGGCAAGGGCGGCGACGGCGCGGCGACCTTCCGGCGGGAGAAGTACATCCGCTACGGGGGCCCCAACGGCGGCGACGGCGGCCGCGGCGGCAGCGTGTGGGCGCGCGCCGACCGCAACATCAATACGCTGATCGACTACCGCTTCGCGCGCATCCACCGCGCCGGGCATGGCGGACGCGGCACGGGCTCCGACTGCAACGGGCGCGGCGGCGCCGACGTCGAGCTGCGCATGCCGGTGGGCACCCTGATCCGCGACGAGGAAACCAGCGACCTGGTCGCCGACCTGGCGAAGGACGGATCGCGCGCGCTGCTCGCGCGCGGCGGCCAGGGCGGGCTGGGCAACGTGCACTTCAAGTCGAGCGTCAACCGCGCGCCGCGCCAGTTCACGCGCGGCGAGCCGGGCGAGAGCCGGCGCCTCGCGCTCGAGCTGCGCGTGCTGGCCGACGTCGGCCTGCTCGGCCTGCCCAACGCCGGCAAGTCGACCTTCATCCGCGCGGTGTCGAGCGCGCGGCCGAAGGTCGCCGACTATCCCTTCACCACCCTCAACCCGTCGCTCGGCGTGGCGCGCGCGGGCGACGCGAGCTTCGTGCTCGCCGACATCCCGGGACTGATCGAAGGCGCGGCCGAGGGCGCGGGGCTCGGCCACCAGTTCCTGCGGCACCTCGCGCGCACGCGGCTCTTGCTGCACCTGGTCGACCTCACCGACCCCGATGCCGCGCGCCACGCGCGCGGCATTGCCGCCGAGCTGAAGAAATACGACGCGGCGCTCGAGCGCAAGCCGCGCTGGCTGGTGTTCAACAAGATGGACGCGGTCGAAGAGCCGCTCGCCCAGGCGAAGCGGATAGCGGCCAGCCTGCGCTGGAAGCGCCCTTGGTTCGTCGTCTCGGCCCTGAGCGGCCGCGGCTGCGACGCGGTGGTGAAGGCGGCGGCGAAGGAGCTCGTTGCATGAGCCTGCTGCGCGACGCGAAGACGCTGGTGGTCAAGGTCGGCTCCTCGCTCGTCACCAACGAGGGACGCGGCGTCGACGCCGAGGCGATCGCGCGCTGGGCGGCGCAGATCGCCGGCCTCGCGCGCGCCGGGCGGCGCGTGATCCTGGTGTCGAGCGGCGCGATCGTCGAGGGGATGCAGCGCCTGGGCTGGAAGCGCCGCCCGCGCACCATGCACGAGCTGCAGGCCGCCGCCGCGGTCGGGCAGATGGGCCTGGTGCAGTGCTACGAGAGCTGCTTCCGCGTGCACGGCCTGCACACCGCGCAGGTGCTCCTGACGCACGCGGACCTCGCCGACCGCGAGCGCTACCTGAACGCCCGCGCCACGCTGCGCACCCTGCTCGGCCTGGGCGCGATCCCGGTGATCAACGAGAACGACACCGTGGTCACCGACGAGATCAAGTTCGGCGACAACGACACGCTCGGCGCCCTGGTGACGAACCTGGTCGAGGCCGACGCGCTGATCATCCTCACCGACCAGGCCGGCCTCTACGACGCCGACCCGCGCGAGCATCCCGGCGCGAAGGTGGTCGAGGAGGCCGACGCGCTCGATCCGCGCCTGGAGGCGATGGCCGGCGGCACCGGCAGCGCGCTCGCCAAGGGCGGCATGCTCACCAAGGTGCAGGCGGCGCGGCGCGCCGCGCGCAGCGGCGCCCACACGGTCATTGCTTCGGGAAAAGAAGCCGATGTCCTGCTGCGCCTCGCGAACGGCGAGCGCATCGGCAGCCTGCTCACCGCGAAAACGGTGCCGCTCGCGGCGCGCAAGCAGTGGCTCGCCGACCATCTGACGATAACCGCCAGCTTGAAACTTGACGCGGGTGCGGCGCGAGCCCTGCAGCGCGACGGCAAGAGCCTGCTGCCGATCGGCGTGGTCGAGGTGAGCGGCGAGTTCGAGCGCGGCGCGGTGGTCGCCTGCCTCGACCCCGGGGGGCGCGAGATCGCGCGCGGGCTGGTGAATTATTCGGCCGCCGAGACGCGCCGCATCATGCGCCGGCCCTCATCCGAGATCGAGGCCATCCTCGGGCACGTCGACGAGCCCGAGCTCATCCACCGCGACAACCTGGTCTTGCTCTAGCGCTCGATCCTCGCGGCGGGATGGCCGCCGCGCTCGAGCGCCTGCACCGCCTCGGCCGCGGTGCGCACCGGATCGGACTGGGGGCAGAAGTATTCGCGGAACAGCACCGCTCGCCAGGGTTGCGCGCTCGACGCGGCAAGCGGCTGCCAGTCGCCCTGGCGCCCGCCCCAGCTGCCCTCGGCACGGCCCAAGGCGTAGATGCGATACTGGCGCGTCATGCAGCGCAGCCCCTCGTAGAACACGTTGTCGCTGCCCGCGGGACTGCGCGCGACGAGCACGTAGCGCACGATGCCGTCGCGACCGGCGCTCACCGACGCGGGATCGACGTAATAGCGGAAACTGCCGCCGTCCGGGACGCTCAGCTCGATCAGCCTTCCGGTCGGATACTTCGGCAGCGCGAGCGCCTCCTCCGGCGCGGGCTCGGCAGGCAGGTTGCGCCGCTCCCAGTCGCTGCGCATGTCCGGCGTATGGGTGGCGCAGCCGGCGGCGAGCAGCACCAGCAGGAATCGTTTCAAGCGAGATCGGCGATCAGCGCATCGCGCACGCCCGCCGGCGCCGTCGCGCTGGCGCGGTATTCGGGGTGCTCGACGCCGAGCGTCAGGCGCGCGCCGCGCCGCAGCCGCTCGCGCATCGGCGCGTCGAGCTCGAAGCGCAGGAAGTGCACCGACGAGGTCTTTTCCTCGTTCTCGCGCTCGAGGTCCTCGTCGGCCACCGCGTGGACGCGCGCGCAGCCCTCGACCTCGACCCACACGCGCCGCTCGATGCCCTTCAGCCGCTCGAGCATGCGCCGGCGCTCGTCGGCGTCGGGATACTCGATCAGCATGGTCGCCTTCCAGTTCGAGCCGTCGGGCACCAGCGGGTTGTAGGCGTCGAGCTCGTGCTGGATGCCGTCCTCCTCGAAGATGCGCTCGATGCGCAGCATCTCCTGCACCTGGTAGCGGATGGTGAGCTCGTCCTCGAAGAGCAGCGTGACGTGCTCGCCCAGGCGCACCGTGCGGCGCTTCTTGTGCTCGATGACGCGCGCGCGGAACGCGTTGCGCTCGCGGGCATACGCCTCGAGCGAAAGCAGGGTTTCGCGCTTGATCATTTTCACCTTCTAGCGGATCGCGGACTCGATCTCGGAGAAGGTGCGCGCCACCTCGCCGCCGGTCTGCACCGCGACGCCCAGCTGGCGCGCGATCTGCGAGAGGGAAAAGATGCCGCGCACCATGGTGCGCCGGGCGGGCGGCAGCAGCGGCCGCTCGCGCGGCAGCTCGTCGTAGTCGACCACCAGCGCGTGCTGGCGGCCGGCGCGGCGCAGCGTCTCGAGCACGTGGCCGACGCGCGCGCCCTCGACGTCGGCGAACGCAATCACCTCGACCCGCTCCGCGGGCGTCATCACGTCGGCCACGGTCAGCTCGTCGCGCCGCAGGCCGCGCTCGGTGGCGACGCGCATCGGCCGCTCGGACAGGAGGTCGGTGGCGGTGATTACGCCGGCCACCGTCTCCTGATCGTCTATCACCAGCAGCAGGCGCACGCCGCGCGTGATCATGAACTGGTTGGCGCCGGCAAGCGGCGCCTGCGGGCGGATGGTGGCGGGCGCGACGCGCGCCAGGTCGGTCATCACGTGCAGGGCGGGCGACTCGGCAGAGACGCGCGGCGCCTGCGCCTGGGTCGGGCGGCGGAATCCCGCCGCCGCGCCGAGCTCGCGGATCGGCAGCGGCTGGTAGTCGCGCTCCATGCTCTAGGTGTGCGCCGCCTCGCTGCGCCGCGCGCGCGCGCGGCGATCGGCCTGCAGGAAGCGGTGCAGCTCGATCAGCGCCTGGCGGTAGACCTCGCGCTTGAAGTCGATCACGCTCTCGAGCGGCACCCAGTAGTCGTGCCAGCGCCACGCGTCGAACTCCGGATGGCCGCTCGCGCGCAGCTTGACGTCGCAGTCGCGCCCGACCATGCGCAGCAGGAACCAGATCTGCTTCTGCCCGCGGTAGCCGGCCTTGGGGTCGCGGCGCAGCAGTTTCTCCGGGACCTCGTAGCGCAGCCACTCGCGCGTGCGGCCAAGGATGCGCACATGGGCGCGCTGCAGCCCGATCTCCTCCTCGAGCTCACGGTACATGGCCTGCAGCGGGGTCTCGCCGTGCTGGATACCGCCCTGCGGGAACTGCCAGGCGTGCTGGTTGACCCGCTTGCCCCAGAACACCTCGTTGCGCGGGTTGGCGAGGATGATGCCGACGTTCGGGCGGAAGCCTTCCTTGTCGAGCATGCGGGCAGCGGCCTAAGTTAGAATCCTCGAGAATTTTTCCATAGGCGACCAGCAAAGACAATGCTCGGCCCGCCCCAATGAAAACCTCGAAGTTCTTCATCGCGACCCAGAAGGAAGTGCCCGCGGAAGCGGAGCTGGCGAGCCATCGCCTGATGCTGCGCGCGAGCCTGATCCGGCGCGTCGCGGCGGGCATCTACACCTGGCTGCCGCTCGGGCTGCGAGCGGTGCGCAAGGTCGAGGCGGTGGTCCGCGAGGAAATGAACCGCGCCGGCGCGATGGAGGTGTCGATGCCGGTGGTGCAGCCTGCCGAGCTCTGGCAGGAGTCGGGACGCTGGCAGGCCTACGGCCCCGAGCTGCTGCGCTTTCGCGACCGCCACGAGCGCGACTTCGTCATCCAGCCGACCTCGGAAGAGGCGATCACCGAGCTCGCGCGCAGCGAGCTGAAGAGCTACCGCCGGCTGCCGGCGCACTTCTACCAGATCCAGACCAAGTTCCGCGACGAGCGCCGTCCGCGCTTCGGCGTAATGCGCGGGCGCGAGTTCGTCATGAAGGACGGCTATTCTTTCCATGCCGACCTCGCCGACCTCGAGCGCGAGTACCGCAACATGCACGACACCTACACGCGCATCTTCACCCGCCTCGGCCTGAAGTTCCGCGTGGTCGCCGCGGACACCGGCGCCATCGGCGGCGAAGGCTCGCACGAGTTCCACGTGCTTGCCGACTCGGGCGAGGACGCGATCGCGTTCTGCCCGCAGTCGGATTACGCCGCCAACGTAGAGCTCGCCGAGGCGGTGGCGCCCGGCACGCGCGGCGCCCCGAAGGAAGAGATGAAGAAGGTGCCCACGCCCGGGAAGACGACCTGCGGGGACGTGGCGGCGTTCCTCAAGCTCGACCTCAAGAAAACGGTCAAGGCGGTGGCCGTGATGCACGACGAGGCCTGCCACCTGCTCCTGGTGCGCGGCGACCACGACCTGAACGAGATCAAGACGCAGAAGCTGATCGGCCCGTTCCGCTTCGCCTCTGAAAGGGAAGTGGAAAATTCTCTCGGAAAAGCCGGCTACATCGGGCCGGTGGGCGCCAAGGTGCGCGTGATTGCCGACCGCCGCGTCGCGCTGATGAGCGACTTCGTGTGCGGCGCCAACGAGGAAGGCTTCCACCTGACGGGGGTCAACTGGGGGCGCGACCTGAAGGAGCCGGAGGTGGCCGACATCCGCAACGTGCTCGCTGGCGACCCGAGCCCCGACGGCAAGGGAAAGCTGGAAATCGTGCGCGGCATCGAGGTCGGCCACATCTTCCAGCTGCGCACCAAGTACTCGACGGCGATGAACGCCAGGTTCCTCGACGCCGCGGGCGGCGAGCGGCTCTTCGAGATGGGCTGCTACGGCATCGGCGTGACGCGCATCGTCGCCGCGGCGATCGAGCAGAACCACGACGCGCGCGGCATCGCCTTCCCCGCGCAGATCGCGCCGTTCGAGGTGTGTGTGGTGCCGATCGGCTACCACAAGAATCCCGCCGTACGGCAGGCCGCCGACCAGCTGTATCAGGACCTCGCCAGCAACGGTGTCGATGTGCTGCTCGAGGACCGCGACGAGCGCCCCGGGGTCATGTTCGCCGACATGGACCTGATCGGCGTGCCGCACCGCGTGGTGCTCTCCGAGCGCGGCCTCGCTGCCGGCAGCGCCGAGTACAAGGCACGCCGCGACGAGAAGCCGAGCGATGTGCCTCTCGCCTCGCTGGTCGATCTTCTCAGGGCCAAGCTCGCATGAGGCTCATCGGTGCGTTCATGCTCGCGCTGCCGCTGCAGGCTCTGGCGGGAGCGCAGCAGTACGAGCCGCTCGCCGACTCGGTGCGGGTGCGCCTGTCGAGCCTGGTCGCCGACCGCGCGCCGCCGGCGATGGTGTTCCGCTCGAGCGCCGACGGCCAGCGCTGGCTCTCGGAGATGGATGCGCGCCTCGCGCAGCGCGTGCCCGACCGCAAGCAGCGCCTCGAGCTGCTGCGCACGGTCCACTACGAGGCGACGCGCGCGCGCCTCGACCCGCAGCTGGTGCTGGGCGTGATCGAGGTGGAGAGCGGCTTTCGCAAGTACGCGGTGTCGCGCGCCGGCGCGCGCGGCTACATGCAGGTGATGCCGTTCTGGGTCAAGCTGATCGGCCAGCAGGGCCACAACCTCTTCCACCTGCGCACCAACCTCGCCTACGGCTGCGCCATCCTGCGCTTCTACTTGGACCGGGAGAACGGCGACTACTTCCGCGCGCTGGGCCGCTATAACGGCTCGCTCGGCAAGGCCGAGTACCCGCGCATGGTGCTCGCGGCCTGGCGCGGGCGATGGCGCTACAACGGGCCGACGGCATGATCGGGCAGCTTCTCGAGCGCAACCCGCGGCTCGCCAACTGGCTCTACGGCTTCACGCCGCCCGAGCGCGGCCCGGTGGTGCTGGTGCACCGGCGCGTCTACATCGTGCCGACGCGCCTGGGCTGGCTGTTCGGCCTCACGCTCACCATCCTGCTGGTCGGCTCGATCAATTACAGCTTGTCGCTCGGCTTCGCGCTCACTTTCCTGCTCGGCGGCATGGGGCTCGCGGCGATGGTGCACACGGCGCGCAACCTCGCGCGGATGGCGATCAGCGTCGGCCGCGCCGAGGCGGTGTTCGCCGGCGAGACGGTGCAGTTCCGCCTGTACCTCGACGCGCGCGCGGGCTTTGACCGTCCGGCGATCCTCGCGCGCCACGTCGGCTCGCGCTCTCAGCTGGTGGTCGATGTGCCCTCGGGTACCGCGGCCGAGATCGTGCTCGCGGTCCCCGCCGAGCGCCGCGGCTGGCTCGCGCTCGGCCGCGTGATGCTCGAGACGCGCTTCCCGCTGGGCATCTTCCGCGCCTGGAGCTACATCGAGCCGGACGCGCGCGCGCTCGTCTATCCGCGCCCCGAGCGCTCGGCGCTGCCGCCGCCCGCCGCCGAGTCGGCGAGCGGCGCGCTGCGCTCGCCGGTGCCCGGCAACGACGACTACGCCGGCCTGCGCACCTACCAGCTCTCGGACTCGCCCCGCCACGTTGCGTGGAAGGCCGTGGCGCGCACCGACGACATGCTCACCAAGCAGTTCACCGGCGAGGCGGCGGTCGAGCTGTGGCTCGACTGGCGCATGCTCTCGCCGCAGCTCGGCGTCGAACAGCGGCTCTCGCGGCTCGCCGGCTGGGTGCTCGCCGCCGAGCGCGGCGGCGGCCAATACGGGCTACGCCTGCCCGGCACCGAGATCGCGCCCGCGCGCGGCGAGCTGCACCGCGCTTCCTGCCTGCAGGCGCTAGCGCTCTACGGCGGCACGTGAATCCGACCCCGCATCCGCTGTCGCCCGAGGTGCGCATGATGAACGCGCGCGACCTGGCGTGGCTCACCGGGTCGCTGCTGCTCGTTACCTTCCCGCACGCGCTGCGCGCGCCGTGGTGGCTGACGCTGCTCACGCTGTGCCTTTACGGCTGGCGCTTCTACTACACCCTGAACCGTGCGCCGCTGCCTTCGCGCTGGCTGGTGATCGCGGTGGCGCTGGTCGGCATGCTCGGCATCTGGATGGAGTACCGCACCGTCTTCGGCCGCCAGCCCGGGGTGGTGATGCTGCTTCTCTTCTCCGGGCTGAAGATGCTCGAGTCGCGCAGCCACCGCGACGGCACCGTGGCCGCGTTCCTCGGCTACTTCCTGATCATCACCAATTTCCTCTTCACGCAGTCGATCCCCACGGCGCTGTCGATGTGCGCCGGCGTCTACGCGCTCACGCTCACGCTGGTGGGCTTCAGCGCGCCGCAGCGCGCGCTGCGCGCCAATGCGCGGACTGCCGCACTGCTGCTCGCGCACGCCGCGCCCGCGGCGCTCGCGCTGTTCGTGCTCTTCCCGCGCGTGCAGGGCCCGCTGTGGGGCCTGCCGCAGGACGCCTACGCCGGCATGACCGGGCTGTCGGACTCGATGACCCCTGGCAACCTGTCGCAGCTCGCGCAGTCCGACGCGGTCGCCTTCCGCGCCGCGTTCGAAGGCGATCCGCCGGCGCCACCGCTGCGCTACTGGCGCGGCCCGGTGCTGTGGGACTTCGACGGCCGCGCCTGGTCGGGCGGCGCGAACTACCTGGTGCGCTTCGTGCCGCCGCAGGGCGCGGGCAGCTACCGCTACTCGGTGGTGCTCGAGCCGCACAATCGCTACTGGCTGTTCTCGCTCGAGACCGCCGCCAGCCTGCCCGAGCGCAGCCGCATCACCTTCGACGGGCAGGTGCTCTCGGCGACGCCGGTGCGCACCCGGCTGCGCTACGAGATGACCTCGCTCATCGCCCCGGCGCCGCACGCCGACGCCGATGGGGGCTCGCTTGCGCGCGCGCTGCGCCTGCCCTCGGGCTACAACAAGCGCGCCGTCGCGCTCGCGGAGCAGTGGCGCGCCTCGAGCGGCAGCGACATGGACATCCTCAACCGCGCGATCGCGTTCCTGCGCACCGGGCGCTACACCTACACGCTCGAGCCGCCGCTGCTCGGCACCGACTCGGTCGACGAGTTCCTGTTCGAGACCAAGGCCGGCTTCTGCGAGCACTTCTCCTCGGCCTTCACCTTCCTGATGCGCGCCGCGGGTGTGCCGGCGCGCGTGGTCACCGGCTACCAGGGCGGAGACCTGAACCCGGTCGACCGCATCGTCACCGTGCGCCAGTCCGACGCGCACGCCTGGAGCGAGGTGTACATCGCCGGCCGCGGCTGGCTGCGCATCGACCCGACCGCCGCGGCGATGCCCGGCCGCATCGAGGCGGGGCTGGCGCGCGCCGTGCCCGAGACCGCCCTGCCCCTCATGATGCGGCCGCAGCTCGAGTGGCTGCGCGGTGCGCGCTACCGCTGGGAGGCGCTCGCGCACCAGTGGAACGTCTGGGTGCTGGGCTACAACCCCGAGCGCCAGAGGGATCTCATGCTCTCGCTCGGCATGCGCGACGCCGACTGGCGCACGCTCACCGCGGCGCTGTTCACCATCCTGGGCGCGATGACGCTGGCGCTGCTCGTGTGGTCGCTGCGCCGCCTCGCGCGCCCCGACCCGGTGCAGCGCGCCTGGCGCGCCTTCTGCCTCAAGCTCGCCGCGCGCGGGATCGAGCGCGCGCCGCACGAAGGCCCGCGCGACTATTCATCGCGCGCCGCGCGCGCGCTGCCGGCGTCGCGCCGCGCCATCCTGCGCATCGCCTCGCTCTACATCGCGCTGCGCTACGGCGAGCGCGCGCAGCGGCCCGCGGTGGCGCGCCTGCAGCGCCTGGTGCGACAGCTGCGCCTCGCGTGAGGCTCCTCCTCGCCTGCCTGCTCGCGGCGGCCGCCGGCGCCGCGGCTGGCGAGCCCTATGGCGAGCGCGCCGAGGTGCGCGCCTTCATCGGCCAGCTCGTCGAGCGGCACGGCTTCGTCGAGTCCGAGCTCACCCAGCTCTTCTCGCGCGTGCGCCGCGCCGACCCGGTGATCGAGGCGATGGAGCGCCCGGCGGAAGCCACGCGCAGCTGGCCCGACTACCGCGCCATCTTCCTCGGCGAGAAGCGCATCGCCGAGGGCGTGCAGTTCTGGCAGAAGCACCGCCGCACGCTCGAGCGCGCCGAGCGCGCCTACGGCGTGCCGCCGCAGATCGTGGTGGCGATCATCGGCGTCGAGACCTTCTACGGCCGCAACACCGGCGCCTGGCGCGTGGTCGACGCGCTCGCCACCCTCGCCTTCGACTATCCGCCGCGCGCGGGCTTCTTCCGCAACGAGCTCGAGAACTACCTCATCTTCGCCCGCGATCGCGGCGTCGACGTCTTCGCCATGCGCGGCTCCTACGCCGGCGCCATGGGCATGCCGCAGTTCATGCCCAGCAGCGCGCGCCGCTACGGCGTCGACTTCGACAAGGACGGGCATGTCGATCTGCGGCGCAGCACGGACTCGATCGGCAGCGTCGCCAACTTTCTCAAGCAGCACGGCTGGCAGCGCGGCGGGCAGGTGTGCCTGCGCGCCCAGGCCGAAGGCGAGGCGCGCCGCTTCGCGAGCGGGTCGCTGCGCCCGGAGACCAAGCTCGCCGAGCTCGTCGCGGCCGGCGTCGTCCTCGAGCCGGCGCCCGCCGACCCCGAGGCGTCGGCGGCGCTCATCGACCTGGACGGCGAGCTGCGCGCCGGGCTGCAGAACTTCTACGTCATCACCCGCTACAACCGCAGCGCGCTCTATGCCGCCGCGGTGTGCGACCTCGCCGAGGCGCTCGCCGCGCGCGCTCAGAGCGCCGGCAGGTAGCGCAGCGGATCGACCGCGGCCGAGCCCTTGCGGATCTGGAAGTGCAGCTTCGGGCGGTCGGCATCCGACGAGCCGAGCTCGGCGATCTTCTGCCCGCGCGCTACGCTCTGCTGCTCCTTGACCAGGATGTCCCGGTTATGCGCGTAGACCGTGATGAAGCCGTTGTCGTGCTTGATCACCACCAGCTTGCCCAGGCCGGGAATGCCGCTGCCGATGTAGGTCACGCGCCCCGCGGCGGCGGCGACGATCGGGTCGCCGAGCCTGCCGTCGATGTCGATGCCCTTCGAGCGCGGCTCGGCGAAGCCGGCGAGGATCTTGCCCTTGGCCGGCCAGATGAAATCGCCTGCGGTTTCCTTCGCCTGCGGTATCGCCACCGCCGGAGCGCTCGGCGGCGGTGGCGCTGGCGGCGGCGTGCCCATGTCGAGCGGCCGCGACTCGATGCGGTTCACTACCGGCGCGCGCCCGACCTGCACCTTGGTCTCGTCGGGGCGCACGCGCAGCAGCTGTCCCGCCCGGATCTTGGTCGGGTCCTCGAGGTCGTTCCACTGCGCGAGCTCGCGATAGTCGGCGCCGTTCTCGAGGGCGATGCTGTAGAGCGTGTCGCCGCGCTTCACCAAGTAGAATCCGTCGGGCGCGGTCGCGGACGCAGTGCTCGGCGCAGTGACAGGCGCTTGCGGGGCGACCCGCGGCGACGGGCTGCGGTCGACCACCGGCGCGGGCGGCACCGGCCCGCGGGCGGCGCAGGCGGCGAGCACCGTCGCGGCGATGGCGATCAGCGATCTTGCCCGTCCATTCATGCCTTGCCCGCCTCCATTCGCACGAAGCGCACCGGGTCGAGCTCGGCCTCGAGGAAACCGCGCCCGCTGCGCTCGATCATCATCAGCCGCTGGCCGCCGTCGGCCGCGGCGAGCGGCAATATCATTCTGCCACCCGGCGCGAGCTGCCGGGCGAGCGCCGGCGGCAGGCTCGGCGCCGCCGCGGCGACGATGATCGCGTCGAAGGGCGCCGCCTGCTCGAGGCCCGCATAGCCGTCGCCGTGCACGAGGCGCAGGTTCGCCAGGCGCAGCTGCACCAGGTTACGCCGCGCGCGCTCGAGCAGCGCCTTGATGCGCTCGACCGAGTACACCTCGGGGAAGAGCTGCGCCAGCACCGCCGCCTGGTAGCCGCAGCCGGTGCCAACCTCCAGTACCTTGCCGGGGGTCTTGCCCGTCAACAGCATTTCGACCATGCGCGCGACCACGTACGGATGCGAGATGGTCTGGCCGAAGCCGATCGGCAGCGCGTCGTCGCCATAGGCGCGGCTGGCGAGCGCTTCCTCGACGAAGGCATGCCGCGGCACCGCGCCCAGCGCGGCGAGCACGCGCTCGTCGCGGATGCCGCGCTCGCGCAATCGCGCCACCATGCGCGCGCGCGTGCGCGCCGAGGTCATGCCGACGCCGGGGTTCAGTCCCCCAGCCATTGCCGTGCCCGGGCGAGCTGCGCCGAGTGCGTGAGGTCCATGCGCAGCGGCGTCAGCGACACACGGCCCGCGTCCACGGCGTGGAAGTCGGTGCCGGGCCCGGCGTCGGCGGCGGCGCCCGCCGGCCCGATCCAGTACGCGCTCTCGCCGCGCGGCGTGTCGAGCTTGATCACCGGCTCGGCCTTATGACGCTTGCCCAGCCGCGTCACCTCGAAGCCGCCGAGCCGCTCGGGAGCGATGTCGGGCACGTTGACGTTGAGCAGCACCGGCTCGCCGAACGGCGCGCGCGCCAGGCGCTGCACCATCTCGAGCGCGACGCCGATCGCGCTGTCGAAGTGCTCGCCCGCCTTGCTGGCGAGCGACACCGCGAGCGACGGGATGCCGAGCAGGTAGCCCTCGACCGCCGCCGCGACGGTGCCGGAATAGATGGTGTCGTCGCCCATGTTCGCGCCGAGGTTGACGCCGGAAACGATCACGTCGGGGGTGAAGTCGAGCAGCCCGGTGACCGCCAGATGCACGCAGTCGGTGGGCGTGCCGTTGACCGAGTAGTAGCCGTTGGGCGCGCGCCGCACGATCAGCGGCCGGTCGAGGGTCAGCGAGTTCGAGGCGCCCGAGCGGTCGCGCTCGGGGGCGACCACCGTGACGTCTCCCAGGCTGCGCAACGCCTCGGCGAGCAGCGTGATGCCCGGCGCGAAGTAGCCGTCGTCGTTGGACACCAGGATGCGCACGCGATCGATTCTACCGTCGGCTGTCTAACAGGCGTGCGGAGGCTCGTCCTGGCGTTTTCCTTGATGGCGACAAATGCTCTGGCTGCGCTCGACTATCGAGTGCAGATCGATGCGCCGCGCACTCTCGCCGAGCCGCTCGAGCGCGGGCTCAACGTGGTGCGCCGGCGCGGCGACGCCGACATGGACGAGGAGCGGCTCAAGCGCCTGGTCGACGAGGCGGTGCGCGAGGCGCGCGAGGTAGCCGCCACCGAGGGCTACTTCTCGGCGCGTGTCGACGCGACCATCGATCCGTCGAGCACGCCCTGGCTGGTGCGCCTGTCGGTTCAGACGGGCCCGCGCACGCGCGTGCGCCACGTCGAGATCCACTTCAGCGGGCCCGCGGCGAGCGATCCCGACGCGCGCCCCCGCTTCGACCTCGTGCGCGGCGGCTGGCTCCTTCGGCGCGGCGAGCCGTTCCGCCAGCAGGACTGGGACGAGGCGAAGCGCCAGGCGGTGCGCGTGCTCGCCGGCTGGCGCTACGCGGCGGCCGAGATCGCCTCCAGCCGCGCGATCGTCGACCCGGCGGCACACGAGGTCGTGCTCGAGCTCGAGATCGCGAGCGGCCCGCCATTCCGCTTCGGCACGCGCGCCATAAGCGGCGTGCGGCGCTACGACGACGCGCTGGTCGAGAACATGGCGCCGATGCGCGCGGGCGAGGTCTACGACCGCGAGAAGGTGGTGCTCTACCAGAGGCGCCTGCTCGAGACGGGCTATTTCGCCAGCGTGCAGGCCGACATCGACACGCAGGCGGGCGCCGAGGCGGCGCCGCTGCGCGTCTCGGTGATCGAGGCGCCCAAGCACCATGTCGAGTCGGGCATCAGCTACAACACCGACGTCGGCCCGCGCTTCGAGGCGCGCTACACCAACGGCGACATCTTCGACACCGCCTGGCGCTCGCAGACCAGCCTGAGCCTCGACCAGAAGATCCAGACCCTGCAGTTCAACGTCGATTCCCCGCCCCGCCCAGGCGGGGTATGGAACAGCTACTTCGCACGTTCCAAGCAGCAGGACATCCAGGGCGAGGTGACGCGCGAGCTGGCCACCGGCATCTCGCACAACTACGGCGCCAGCGCCTCGCCTGCCTCGCTCATCGCCTCGGCCCACTCGGAAGAGGAGCGCATCGGCGGCGTCGTCGCCGACAGCCGCTACGCCCTCTACCTCGGCGCGAAGAAGCTCTTCCGGCACACCGACGCCTTCGTCTCGCCGCGCGAGGGCTACGCGCTGAGCCTCGAGGCCGGCGGCTCGCCCGAGCGCCTGTCGTCGCGCCAGTTCCTGCGCGGCGTCGCGAACGCCTCGCTCTTCATCCCGCTCGGGCGCAACATCGACATCCTGCTGCGCGGGCAGGCGGGCGCGGTGCTCTCGGACGCGCGCGAAGGCATCCCGAGCACGTTTCTCTTCCGCACCGGCGGCGACCAGACGGTGCGCGGCTACTCGTTCGAGAGCCTGGGCGTGAGCCAGAACGGCGCGGTAGTCGGTGGCCGGCGCCTGCTGGTGATGAGCGCGGAGTCGACCTTCTGGGTGACCGACACCTGGGGCGTGGCGACCTTCGTCGACGCCGGCGACGCCTGGGACAGCGGCGTGCGGCCGGTGCTCGCCAAGGGCTACGGCGCCGGCGTGCGCTTCCGCACGCCGATCGGCCCGATCCGGGCGGACCTCGCCTACGGTCAGCGCACGCACGAGGTCCGCGTTCATCTCTCGGTGGGGTACAACTTCTGAGGATCGCGCTCCTCGTCCTCGCGCTCGCCGCCGCGGCTGCGCTCGGCGTGCTCGGCTGGGTGTTCTATACCGAGCCGGGGCTGCGCTGGGCGATCGCGCGCGCCGAGTCGGCGGCCGGCGGGCGCCTCGCCGTCGAGGGCGTGGGCGGCGCGCTCGCGCGCGCGGTGATCGCGCAGCGGGTCGTGTACTCGGATGATTCCCTGAGAATCGAAATCCGCGGCGTCACCGCGCGCTTGCACCTCGCCGCGGTACTGGGCGGACGCATCGTCGTCGAGCCGCTGCGCGTCGACTCCGCCGAGGTGGTGCTGCGCGAAGGCGGCAAGGCGCCCTCAGGGCCGCCGCTCCTCGCCTACGGCGTGCACGTGGGCGAGGCCGAGATCGCGCGGCTGCGCATCGTCCGCGGGGACGCGGTGCATGAGCTGCGCGCCGTGCGCCTCGGGCACTTTTCCCTCAGCGCCGGCCGCGGCGGACCGATCTCCGGCGAGGCGTCGTTCGAGCTCGTCCACGAGCGCTATCCGGCGCGCGCTTCTCTCGAGCTCGGCGGAACGCTCGAGCGCCTGAGCATTTCAGGAAACTTCAGGCTGGATCCCGCTGTGGCGGAGTTGCAAGCGATCCTCGCCCCCTTTCAGCGCCAGCCGCTGGTCGCGCTCGAGGCACGCGCTCGGGGCGTCGACCTCGCGCGCTTCGGCGAGCTGCCGCGCACCGACCTGACGGTGGCGCTGAAGGCCGCGGGCGGAATTTCCGGGAGCTTTTCGGCCTCGAACGCGGCCGCCGGGCCCTTCGACCAGGGCCGGCTGCCGCTCGCCAGCCTGGAAGCGCGCTTTCGCAGCGCCGACCTCGCGAGCGCCGAACTCGAGGGCGTACGGCTCGCCGTCGCGGGCGGCGGCGCGCTCGAGGGCGGCGGCAGCGTCAGCGCCGCGGGCATCGACGCCGCGCTCAACGTCACCGGCCTCAACCTGCGCGCGCTGCGCTCCGACCTCAGGCAGACCGCGCTCGCCGGGGTGCTGCGCTTCGACCTGACGCGCGACGCGCAGATGGTGCGCGGCACCCTCTCGCAGGCCGGCATGTCGGTAAGCGCGGAAGCGGTGCGCAAGGGCGAAACGGTGCAGGTCGCAAGCCTGCACGCCGCCGCCGGGCGCGGCGAGGTGACCGGCGCCGGGACCGTCACGCTCAAGGAGCCCCTTGCCTTCGAAGCGCGCCTGGCGCTCGCGCGTTTCGACCCGGCGGCCTTCGGCGATTACCCGGAAGGCGCGCTGAGCGGCAAGGTCGACGCCAAGGGCCACCTCGGCGCTGCGCCCGGCGTCGAGCTGCGCTGGATGCTGGACGAGAGCATGCTCCTCGGCCGGCCTTTCGCGAGCCGCGGCGAGGCGCAGCTCGCCGAGCAGCGCGTGAGCCGCGCCGACGCCGAGGCGACGCTTGGCGAGAGTCATGCCACGGCGAAAGGCAGCTTCGGCGCCGCGGGCGACCGGCTGGCGCTGGCGCTCGAGGTGCCCGAGATGAATGAGTACCTGCCCCACCTGAGTGGGCATCTGCACGCGAGCGGCACTCTTTCGGGTACTTGGGCCGTTCCCGAGGCGAGCCTCGAGGCGAAGCTCGACGCCCCCGCCCTGCGGCGCTTCAAGGCGCGCGCCGCGAGCCTGAGCGTCGCGGGCACGCTCGCGCGGCACGAGGCGCGGCTGCACCTTTCGGCCGACGACGCCGAGGTCGATGCGCGCTTGCGCGGCGGCCTCGCCGGCAGCGTGTGGACGGGCGAGATCGCCGCGCTCGACGTCTCGGGCGCCGTGCCGGCGAGCCTGAAAGCGCCCGCGCCGCTGCGTGCGAGCCGGACCAGCGTCGAGCTCGGCCGCTTCGATGCCACGCTCGGCGAAGGGCGCCTCGCGGTGCGTGAGCTGCAGTGGTCCGGCGCGCGCGTCGCCTCCAGCGGCGAGTTCTCCGGGCTGCCGGCGCAGTGGCTGGTCGCCTTCGCGGGGCTCACCGAGCGCGTGCGCTCGACGCTGCTGCTCGATGCGCAGTGGGCGCTCACCGCCGGCGACAAGGTCGACGGCAGCCTGCGCTTGCGCCGCTCGAGCGGCGACCTGGCGCTCATCGCCGAGAAGCCCTTCGAGCTGGGGCTCGAGAGCCTCGCGCTCGACGCGCGCTTCACCCCGGCCGGGGTCGGCGCGCGCATGGACATCGTGTCGCGCGCCGCGAGCGGCGCCCTGATCGGCCAGCTGGGCCATGACGCCGGCGCCGGGGCGATCGGCATCGGCCCGGACTCGGCGCTGGTGCTTCAGGGGCAGCTCGAGCTCGCCGGGGCGCGCCTCCTCGCGCGCCAGTTCCAGGGCGAGGTGCGCATCGACGGGCACGTGGTGGCCGACGTCGACGTGCGCGGCACGCTCGGCGCGCCGCGCTTCGGCGGCACGATCCGCGGCAACGCCCTCGCCTTCGAGGTCCCGGCCTGGGGCGTGTACCTCAAGAACGGCACGCTCCGCGCCACGCTCGAGGGCGACACGCTGCAGGTCGAGCGCTTCTCGGTCAGCGGCGGCGAGGGCACCTTCTCGGCGAGCGGCAGCCTGCCGCTGCGCCTCGCCGACGGCAACGCCAGCCTCGCCTGGAAGGCGAGCAATTTCTCGTTCGTCGAGCGACAGGACCTGCGCCTGGTCGCTTCAGGGGAGGGAACCGCCGCCTTCGACGGCAAGCGCCTGTCGCTCTCCGGCAGCCTGCGCGCCGAGCGCGGCTACGTCGAGATCGACCGCGACCGCATTCCCAAGCTCGGCGAAGACGTGGTGGTCAAGGGACAGGAGGCGCAGCCGGTGCGCACCCGCGCGCAGCTGCCGCTCGCGCTCGACGTCGACCTCGACCTCGGCTCGCGACTGCAGATCCGCATGTACGGCGTCGAGGGCCGCCTGGGCGGCCGCATCAACGTCGCCACCTCCAAGGAGGGCGAGTTGCGCGCCTACGGCGAGCTGCGCACGGTCAACGCCACCTTCTTCGCCTACGGCCAGAAGCTTCAGGTCGATCCCGGCATCGTCACCTTCGACGGCCCGATCGACAACCCGTCGCTGCAGATTACCGCCTGGCGGCGCAACCTTCAGGTCGAGGCCGGCGTGCAGGTGACCGGCACCGTGCGCGCGCCGCGCGTGCAGCTCGTATCGCAGCCGGCCGTGAGCGAGGGCGAGCGGCTGTCGTGGCTGGTGCTCGGGCGCGCGCCGACCGACGCGACCAAGGCCGACCTCGGGCTGCTGCAGGCCGCGGCCGGCGCGCTGCTCGCGCGCGGCGACACCATGCCGCTCGACCGGCGCATCGCGCGCAGCTTCGGCCTCGACGAAGTCTCGTTCCGCGGCTCGGGCGAGATGCAGGACCGCGTGCTCGCCTTCGGCAAGCGCTTCTCCGACCGCCTGTACGTCACCTACGAGCAGGGCCTCGGCACCGTGGTGTCCAACCTGGTGAAGATGGACTACTCGCTCTCGCGCCGCTGGTCAGTGCGCGCCGAGACCGGCACCGCGAGCGGCGGCGGCCTCTTCTACCGCTTCTCCTGGGACTGAAGCCGCTCGGCGCCGAGCCAGTCGCGCGCCGTCGCCTCGTCGCGAAAGGCGCGCACCGCCGCGCCGTTCTGCCTCGCCAGCACCTCGATGTACTCGTGTGCCGCGCGCACATCCTCCGAGTCGGCGAGCAGCGCGACGCGCGCGTCGCGGTTCGCCGCGATCTGGCGGAAAAGCTCGGAGAGGCGGTACTGCTCGACGCGGAAGATCGGCCGCGAGCGCCTCACCCACACCAGGGTGCGCGTCGCTCCGGTGCGCTCGGCTTCGGCGGCGAGCGCCGTGATGAACTCCACCGTCTCGGCCACCGTCTCGCGCCCCACCAGCTCGGCGCGCAGGCAGTCGTCTTCCATCGCGAAGCGATAGCGCATGGCGGATTCTCGGTCGCGCATTGTTACAGCGCACGCCCGTAGAGCGGGCGGTGAAATCAGGGTCGCGGTTTACCCTAGCTGTGACTTATCGCACGGCATAGATGTCGCCGCATGCCGCCCGGCCGTGAGCGACGTCGTCGAGCGCGACCTCCGCCATGCGAATCTTGTCCCTGGCATTGCGCTCGGAATAGCGCAGGCGCTCGAGCGCTTCCTGCGCATCGAGGCGGGTTCCGGCGGAGATCCATCTTTCCTCTTCCAGGGCGACGAACGAGATCGCAGCCTTGCCGAAGCCGATAGTCAGCTTGGCGATCGGACCGCCGAAAGTGACGACGATCTTCTCGCCCGATTTGGTCAATGAATCGTAGTAGGGGCCGAAATAGCCCGGTTGCTTGAACTTCGCGTCCAGCTCCAATGCCTTCTTCATGGCCGTAGCGATAATTTCGCGGGCCTCCTTGGGCGGGGTGTTGGGTCGAATCCGCGCAATCGAATTCTCTATGTCGAAAAGCTTCGCGAAAGCGTCGTTCATGAGCCGCTGCTTCTCGGCCGGCGAACTTGCATCGGCGATTTTTTGCAGGACGCTCTTGGTTTCCTTTATGCCCTCAAGCGCATCGGCCAGCGCCTCGAGCGCATACCTTGCCAGCAGCTCCTTTTGACGCGCTTCGAGCTGCTCGATGTTCTGGGTTTCCGCTCGGATGAGTGCCTCGGCCCGGCTCATCGCCATCAATTGCGTCGGATTGGTCCTGAGCTGCTCGAGCAGGCTTTTCATTCTTGGAATGCTCGCGCGGGCTTCGGCGCAGTCGACGAGCGGCAGGCTGCGCTCGGGCGAGCGGAGAATCGGAACCGGCCGCGAGGGGACCGGACCGCTGCTTGGCGGGGGAGACGAGGGTGCCGGGCTGGGAGGCGCGCTTGGCGCCGGCGCGGGGGCACCGGATTCATAGCAGGGGCCGAACGCGAAATTGTCCGCCCGCATCTTGGCGCGGTAATAGTCGCAAGTCGCCTTGTCGGGATAAGGGCCGGCAATACCGCTTCCGCCCAGGCCGCGCGCGCAAGCCGGGCACGAGGTGTACCAGGCTGCCTCGCCCACCCCGGCTCCGAGCAAGAGCAGCAGGCCCGAGGCCGCGACGACGAGCAAACGCTGCATGGTTCCTCCCCAAACGGGAGTATCGGCCCGGCGGCGGAAATGAAAAAGGCTTCCTTGCGGAAGCCTTCGAGGATCTGGTCGGGGCGGCGAGATTTGAACTCGCGACCACCTGCACCCCATGCAGGTACGCTACCAGG
>Ga0075424_100000393_pt1 | contig 33177 bp, 30 predicted proteins | sample SoiMethybrSBSTD3_FD_75301 | JGI IMG/M metagenome (GOLD analysis project Ga0075424, IMG submission 75301) | Bulk soil microbial communities from a Populus tree surrounding site in Tennessee, USA - Soil MetaG P. TD hybrid SBSTD3 | ecosystem: Environmental > Terrestrial > Soil > Tree plantation... | reverse complement strand
CGCAAGGCTCGGGTGCTGACTGCTCGGAAGAACTTTAAGAATGCCACGTTCTTCATGAAGGCGAGCTCGTTCTCAATGATTTCATCTTGTATACGATGGCATTCTTCCAGGTTTTGTAGCCCAAGCGAATCCGGATGTGAACGAAATCCACCGATAATTGCATCCACTGCATATAGCTTTGCATAGCGGAAAAAGCGAACCCATAACTCGAAGTCGCTGGCGCTGCGTCGCGAATCGTCAACACGTGCACCGGCTCGTTCCCACAAACTTCGGCGCCAGAATGTCGATTCCTGCTGAATGTAGCGATTGGCGCCGGCAAGAAATGGCAGGCGGGACCACTGGCGAAGGTTCAGTATCTCGACCGCCATTCCGTCATCACTGAAACCCGTTGCGCGCCCCGTGATCCACTCGACCTGCGGGAAAGTGCGAAAGACACTCCCGACCACAAACAACGAACCCGCATGCAGTAAATCGGTTGCGCTAATCCAGCCCATCACCTCGCCCGAGGACTGAGCGAAGCCCTTGTTGATGGCGTCATACATTCCGCGATCGGGTTCGCTTGCCGAGAAATGCAACTGCAATTCGTACTTCCGGATGATGTCGAGGCTGCCGTCGGTCGAGCCTCCATCGATGATGATGTATTCGAGATTGGGATATGCCTGGGTTAGAACTGACCGGATCGTCGCCTCCAGATATCGGGCTGAATTGAAGACGGGCGTCACGAGCGAGATCTTCGGCCACGGACCCTGCGCTTTTAAGGTCTGGCTGAAGTCATCCTGCGGAATGGAGCAAGTTTGCGTCACCAGGGAACGGAATCTCCCGCGACAGCGATGATGTTTTCGGAATCGAAATGGCCCTTCCGTTCTAGCGGTGTCGGCAAGCCGGTCTGAACGTCGAAGCCGTAGAGCGCATATCCGTATTGAGCAAGCAAGGCGAGCACGTCAGCGCTGCTCGCGTTCTGATGCTGCAAGGCCCGGTCCGAGAGTTCGAGCAGCAACACAGGATGGTCGCGCTGAAGGGTCAGTGCCGCGCCGCGAAGCGCCTTCAACTCTGAACCCTCGATGTCCATCTTAATGAAGTGAACCTGCGGTAAGGCTTCCGCAAGCACGAGCGCATCGAGGCTCTGCGCGTCGATTCGCTCCGTGTGGTCCAGCGGCGTATCGTACCCAAATGCCCCAAGTGTATTGTGTCCGGAATACTTTTCCGCCGCGACCAGCAACTCCACTTCGGAAGGCTGATCAGAAACCGCCATCCGCCAGATTCTTACATTGTCTAGGGTGTTGATTTCGAGATTCTCCTTGAGCGCTTCCACTTCGCGGCGACTGGGCTCGATGGCGAGCACACGTCCGCGATCGCCCACCTTAAGGGCGGCGTACAAGGTATAAAGGCCCATGTTGGCACCTACGTCGACAAACGTCATGCCAGGCTTGAGTATTTTCGAGAGCAGGAAGAATTCGTTAGGCTCGTAGAGACCGGTCACAAAGATCGATCGGCTGGTTTCGTTGTCGGGATAAAGAGTCAAGCGCAGATCGTCGAGCCAGGGCACTATCAAGGGCTTCCGGAAGAGCCGCCAGAGGGCCCTGCGAAAGCGCGTCTGCGAACTCGCGGATTGTCCTGAGCCGAGCACCCATCCCGGGTAGGGTTGGAGGACGGGCTTTGCGGCCAGACGAGCTGAGAAACGCATATGAAAGGTCAATGGGGGCATCAATCAGTGAGCGGGTCTGCTCAGCGTATTTAGTTTCTCACGGCGAGCGAGGAGAGTCTGAAACCAGGTGCCCCAGGCTCGCGGCCGTTCTCTGGCGCTAACCTGGGAACTGCGATTTCTTTGGACTTGATGAGTGTAGTTCTTGCATGGCCCAGGTTAGCGTCCAACAAACGGACGCGAACCTGGGGCACCTAGCTGTGCTTGCGCAAAGCATTGGGAGCGGCGAGAATCCAAGCGGATAAGGAGCTCAGGAACCTTGAATATGAAACGACTTCGTCCCTTGGGCGTAATCACCATCATTCTTTCGATAAGCTTCGGTGCCACAGCGCAAGTCAAAATCACTGCCGAACAACTGATCGGGGAGATTCAGAAGCAGGTCGGCGTGGAGTGGCAGAAGGACACCGTCGATACCTTCAAAGCGGGCAATCCAGACACAGTGGTGACAGGCGTTGCCGTCACCATGATGGCCACCATGGACGTCCTGCAGCGCGCGTCTGCCAAGGGGTTGAATCTTGTGATTACCCATGAACCAACTTTCTATGCGCACCTGGATAGACCCGAAGGAATACCAGAAAACGATCCGGTGTGGGCGGAAAAACGGGCGTTCATTGAAAAGCATGGACTCGTCGTGTGGCGTTTTCACGATCACTGGCATATGCGCAATCCGGACGGCATCGAGGCAGGAATGGTCCATGCGCTGGGGTGGGAGAAATTCCAGCGCCCTGACAACCAGTATCTTTTCGTGATGCCCGAAACAACTCTGGCGGAATTGGCGAAGCAGGTGGCGAGAAAGCTGGACTCATCCGTGGTACGAGTCGTCGGCGAGCGCGAGATGAAGGTCACTAAGGTGGGCTTCAGTCCGGGAGCAGCGGGCTCTGAACCGGAGATTCGCGCGCTCGAGCACGACGACGTTGAGGTGCTGCTCGTGGGCGAGACGCGGGAATGGGAAACCGTCGAGTATGCCGCCGACGCAATAAGCGAGGGACGCAAGAAGGCTCTTATCGTGATCGGGCATATACCCAGCGAACAGGCTGGGATGGAAGAATGTACGCGCTGGTTAAAGGGATTCGTGAAAGGCGTGCCGGTGGAGTTTGTCCCCGCGAAGCAACCCTTCTGGTTCGCGAAGGAGTAGGACCGTTGCTGGTGCCCCAGGTTCGCGCCGTTAGTTGGCGCTAACCTGGGAAAACACGGCAATGTCAGGTAGTTGGATTTTCCCGCTTCATGGTACCCAGGTTAGCGTCCAAAAACCGAACGCGAACCTGGGGCACCAATCCTTTTGCGGGCGAGGCCTGCGATCAGCGTTACTCCACCCGGTGCACCACATTCTTGGGTTTAGGGCTTGAAGAGAATAACGCGCGCTGCGCCAGCTTCAGCATACCCAGCGGCCGTGAACTGTACCGCTTGAATTGCTTCCACCAATGCCGCGGATTGCCCACAACGCCTGCCGAGGTCAGTCGGTAGTTCGCATCATGAATCGTGTACGCGTACCGCCAGAAAAAGCCGTTGTCGTAATCGCCCGGATTCTGCTCACATGTAAGGCGCGCATTGCGGATGCACTCCTCGCTGGCCATCATCTCTTCCTTGCTTGGGCCGTATGTCGTGTGCGAATAGTCGTGGTTCTGATGGATGGCGAGCACGGCCCTGGAAGCATCAACCACGTCCGCGCCCAACGAACGCGCCTTCCAGAGCAGCCAGTTGTCCCACCAGAAGCGGCCGATGGCCAGCGGTGGCATCCCGGGATAGAGTCCGCGCGAGAAAACAAAGTAGTCGATGCTGCGGGCAATCTGCAGCTTGCCTTCGCGGCGGGCGCGACTTGCAATTGACTCAGCCCAACCGTCCCGAAAGTCGAGGGCCTTGCGGACGTCGAGATCGGTCCGGCGGCCGACCATGAGAAAGCGTTCCCTCCACACGGCGACGCGGGAAATAGCGTCAGCGAAGTTGTCGAACAGGATGATGTCTGCATTAACGTAGCAGACCACCGAGCCACTCCCGAGTTGCTCGGCTTGAGCGAACAGGTCGCTGACTAGCGGAGTGCCCCACTCATTACACTTCACTGCGGAAACATGGCGCAATCCGAGTTCGGCCGCCAACTCGGCCGTTCCCGGTTCAGTGCCGAAGAGAATTACCTCAGGCTTCGGTTGGATGTGGGTCCAACTGGTGATTGCATTCCGCTGGATCACCCCAATATGTCCATCGAATTTCTTAGGAGTCGCAAAGATGGTGATCGACGCCGGACGTGAAGTATGTCCCGCGCTCATACGAAGCCCTCTCCCAAACCTAGTCCGAGATAGCGCACGCCGGGTTCATCGTGCAGAAACTTCAGCGTACGCCAGCAATCAATGACCGTACGGGGGCTTTGATTGCTATTGCGACACCACACTTCCTTCGGGAGGCTGTTGAACTCTGGCCATGAAGTCGCCAGAATTACGACATCAGATTCTGCAATGCACTCGCCCGCATTCGCGGCAAAGCGAATGTTCGCGTGCGGGGCGGGCGGAGCTTGCTTTCCGTAAGCCGGATCGAAAGCCAGCACCTTTACGCCGCGGTTTGCGAGTTCCTTCGCAAGCAGAAAACCCGCCGCCTCTTCGACCACATCGGTGCCCGCCTTGTAGGTAAGGCCCAGAATTCCTGCGGTGTTTTTCGTTCGATGTTGCACGAGATCGGCCAGCCATGGAACCTGTGAGCGATTGAACCGGTCCACGGTCTGCGCCAGATCGGGCGGAACTCCTAATTGCTGAGCCAACTGTGCGAGCGCAAGATTGTCTCGCGGGAAGCAAGGTCCGCCGTAACTGAGTGCGCCTTTCAAGTACTTCGCGCCAATGCGCGTGTCGAGACCCAGTGCGGAAGTGATGACATCGACATTGGCACCCGGCAGCCGCTCGCAGATACGCGCCAGCATATTGGCGTAGCTGATCTTGGTGGTGACGTAAGTATTCACTGCCAGCTTAGTAATTTCAGCATTGACGAACGACATACGGGCTACTGCCGGTTTGTTCTCGCAAACCTGGGCATAAAGGGACTGGAGCACATCCCCGGCACGCGTGTCAGATTCGCCAATCAGTAGCATGTCAGGATTGAGGAAGTCACGAATCACGCTGCCCAGCGCAATAAATTCCGGGCTATAGCAGAGCCCGAAATCGGTGCCGACCTTCTTTCCACTGACTCTCTCCAACAGCTCCCGAACCGGGCCGCCCGTTGTCCCAGGCATGACTGTGCTCGTCAAGCAAACGAGGTGGTAGCCGGTCTTCTTAGCGAGCGCTCGGCCGATTGCCTGGCAGACAGGATCGACGTAACGGAGAGAAAATCCACCGGCGGGATCGCTCGGCGTTGAGACCACGATGAAGGTGATGTCGGTGTGCCCGATGGCATCTTCCGCGTCGACAATCGCAGACAGGCGGCCTTGGCATTGGCTTATCAAGTCCGCTAGGCCGGGTTCATTAACGGGAGCTTTCCCCTGGTTGACGGCATCCACCTTTCGCTGGTCATGGTCCACTCCCACGACCGTCAAGCCCTTTGCAGCCAGGCACGCGGCGAGCGGGGAGCCCAGCTTGCCTAGACCAACTACGCAGACTTTTGAGCTCATGCGCCGGCCTCGGCGGTCAGGCAAAGATGCCAGCCAAAGTGACGCTCCATCCAGCGAAACGCTCGTTGCGGCATCCAACTCCAGGGCCAGGCCCTTACATACTGATATTTCACGTATTGAGGAATACGGTAGGGAAAGATGTGTTCCACAAATATGTCGGTTGTCCGGAAGCCAGAAGTCTCAATCAGCTTCCGTCCTTCCTCGCGAGTATAGGTATAAGTGACCGGACAGCCCGTTTGCGCCTCGGAATACTTCGCAACCAACTGTTTCAATCGCCAGAACTGGCCCTTGCCGTAGCCCATCACAATCCAAAAGACCTTCCAGGACGGCCGATAGTAAACCATCAGCTTAATGAGGGTTCCCGGCTTGGCGTAGGACCGCATTTGCTGAACAACGCGTTCGGGATGCGGCGTGTGGTGAATCACGCCGAACGAGTAGATCAAGTCGTAGGCCTCGACAGGGAGAAACGAACTCAACTCTTCCGCACTTCCAGAGTAGAAGCGAACCTGACTCCGCAGACCGTAAACTTCCACCCGGCGCCGCGCCAGATCTAACGACTGCGAAGACAGGTCGACGGCTGTAACCATCGCGCCATGGCGAGCAAAGTTCACGGTGTCCGTGCCAATTCCGCAGCCAATTTCCAGGACCTTCTTGCCGCGCCAGCGCTCAAAATCCGCGAACGGAGGGATATGCGGCTCGACGAAATATTTTCGCGCTTCGACTTCATCGAAATACTCCCGCGTTCCCACCGGCTTGGGAGAATGCCGTATGTTGCAGGGACGCTGATCCCAGTAACTGCGGACCTGGTCGACGGTGACTTGGGAGAAATCAGACATGGTGTGGAGCCGCTGCGAGCCGCGGGCCTCGAGCTACGAGCGTTCTTCCTGATTTTTTGATGGTGGTTTGCTCGAAGCTCGTAGCTCGCAGCTCTTCAGCTACAGAAGCGAAATTGAATCGATTCTTCCTCTTCGAGCCATTCACCGCGACGCATGCTCGGCGGGGACGGCTGGCAATCGTCCTGCCTTGCGCAGTTCGCTCTCAATCCATCGGTATGTGATTTTCAAACCTTCCTCAAGCTGGATGGAGGGTTCCCACCCGAGAACGCTGTTCAGAAGTGTATTGTCACTGTTCCGCCCGCGCACACCCTGTGGCTTCGACCGGTCGTGGCGCTTCTTGAGCGTTTTCCCCGCGATCTCGGAGACCAGGTCGATCAGTTCGTTTATGGTCACCAACCGATCTGTTCCCAGGTTCAGGGGTTCGGCATAATCGCTGGCCATCAACCGAATCAGCCCCTCTAGGCAGTCGTCCACATACATGAACGAGCGAGTTTGCTCACCGTCGCCCCAAACCTCGATGTCACCCCCGTCATCTGCCAAGGCCACCTTGCGCGAGATCGCTGCAGGAGCTTTTTCCTTGCCGCCTTCGTAGGTTCCGAGCGGGCCGTAAACATTGTGGAAGCGCACAATGCGCGTCTCCATGCCGTAGTCTTTTTTGTAGTAGCGGCACAGTTCTTCCGCGAACAACTTCTCCCAGCCGTAGCCCGGCTCCGGATCCGCAGGAATCGCGTCCGATTCCTTCAAGGGTGTCACATCGGCGTCTTTCTGCTTGTACTGCGGGTACACGCATGCGGACGAAGAGAACAAAAAGCGTTGAACGCCATTCAGGCGGCTGGCGTCCAGCATATGTGTATTGATCAAAATATTATTCCGGGAAATGTCGGCGTGGTTGGCGGTGATGTAGCCGATCCCACCCATATCCGCCGCCAGGTTATAGACGTGGTCGACGTCCTTGGTCACCTTGAGGCAGTTCTCCCAGAGCCGCAAGTCGACCAGCGCAAAGTCGTCGGCCGCGCTGGATTCGAATTCCGCCGGCTTGATGTCGGCACCTCTGACCCAATAGCCATCGCCTTTCAGGCGCCGCACCAGGTGATGCCCAATAAAGCCACCCGCGCCCGTTACAAGGATCCGCGGCTTGTCTGTCACGAAAAGCTCCAGTCTGTAAATTATTGCATGGAAAAGCACCGCCATTTTATCGGACGGCCATCTCCCCCATCAACCTAACCTGCGGATTCAAAACAGGAAAGTGCCACCAAAGATGCCCTTTTGGGTGTGCAACTCGCTTCACTGTTGTGATATTGTGTTCGGCACCAAAGAGCTATTCACCTGTGTTCTCAGCGCGATTAGGCTGAGGAAAGTGGAATCACAACTGCACGTATTGGTGTTGGTGCTCCCCCTCGCCGACCCTGATAAAGCGTAGGAGCAGCTTTGAACGACCCTAGTCGCGTGCTTGTGCGTCGACGCCGGCGAACCCGCCGTCATCGCCGCAATCGTCTGATCCGTCGGGGAATCCTGGTTGCAGTGTCGGTTTTGGGAGGCATCGCAGGTGCCGCCCTTCTGCCCTTTGATTTCAGCTCTTATTTGTCCTCCTCTTTTTCGCATCACCCCGCTTCGGAGTGGGCCAGCCGCGGCGATGTTCACCGGGATCTGGCTTTATCGGCGGCAGCCGGCTCGGACGCGTCGGCCACGCCCGACCGTAAGGGCCGCCTGGTGTATCCCTATTCACTCGTGCCCGGCGGTGTGCATGACCCCAAGGAACTGGAACGTGCCGTAGAGCGCGACCCGGTGCTCGCGTCTCACTACCGCGATTTCGATTTCAGACGCGCCCGTGTCGAAGAATTGGCACTGGACCAGACGATGTACGTCTCCTACCGCATCGGTGGGCACGTTTACTGGACCACCAAGAAGGTCCGCCTGCACCGGGGTGAGAAGGTGCTCACGGATGGCAAGACGACTGTGCGTACCCGATGCGCCAATCAGGTCTCGGAAACTGCGCGGCAAGAAGTCTCTCCGCACGAGCCGGCGATCGCGAAAATGGAGCAGCCAATTCGCGAGGGCGGAAGCTCTGAAATCATTCCCATTCCGGCTGCGTTCGACTCCGGCCTGGCTCGGCCGAATTTCCGTTCGTTTGGACCAACTGAGGGATACGGACTCATCGCCAACAACGGCGGGACGCTGTCGCTGTATCCGCCGCCACTGGTCAGTTGCGGTCCGAATCGGACTAAAGGGAAGAACGGAGCCGTAGGTACTGTACCCGTCGTTGTCGGTCACGCTGACAAGAAAAAAGATCCAGCCGGATGTAACTCGACACCACCTCCGTCGGAAGTGCCAGAGCCAGGAACTTTACTTCTACTCTCGACCGGAATTACCGGGGCCTATCTGCGCTATCGCAAGTCCCAGCGAGGGTAGGGAAGCCGTTAATCTTCAGTCTTCAGTCGTCCGGAAAAGCGGTGTTAGCTGGCGACTCCGGTCCCGCGCAGGCCACTCTGAGCACACGCTTGCCGCCTTTCTATTTCTCCTTTAAGCTCTCCTAGCTTTCGTGGAGAGTCCTCCCTGTGCGCCGATTTGGTGTTCTTGCTCTGTTGGCAATTTCCCTATATGTCTTTGCGGCGAATTCAGCCTCAACAGCCGCAATTCGACTTGCTGTTGACCTCACCGACGCACCCCGCAACATCTTCCACTCGGTTATTACCCTTCCGGCATCGCCGGGAGAAATGAAGCTGGCGTATCCGCAATGGATTCCGGGCAATCATCGCCCCAGCGGTCCGATTGCGAACCTTACTGGACTTCACTTCGCGGCGGATGGAAAGGAGATCGCATGGCAACGCGATCCAGTGGACATGTATACGTTTCACGTAACCGTGCCGCCCGGCGCAAAAGAGTTGGAAGCGACGCTTGATCTGATCTCCACCGAGAGCGCTGGTGGCGGAGGGAATGCAGCTTCGAGCAATTTGTTGGATCTCAACTGGAACCAGGTGGTCCTCTATCCGTCAGGAGCACCGTCGGATGCCGTGCAGATCACAGCATCGGTTAAATTGCCTGCCGGGTGGAAATATGGAACCGCGTTGAGCGCTGCGCGTGCCGACGGGAACGAAGTCGAATTCAAGGCGGTTTCGTTGACAACGCTGGTGGATTCGCCTTTGATTGCTGGCGTGCACTATCGCCAGGTGGAACTTGTTCCTGCGGGAGAAATCCCGTCGCACGTGATTGACATGGTCGCCGACAGCGACGCGGAGATTCAGATGTCCCCAGAGGACGTGACCGCGTACCGCAACCTCGTCGCCGAAGCCGACGCTCTTTTTGGGGCCCACCATTACCACCAGTACCACTTTCTTTATACGTTGAGCGATCAGGTTGGACACCACGGACTGGAACATCACGAGTCCAGCGACAACAGCGCCGACGGACGTACTCTCATCGACCCCGACTTGCATTTCCTCGAGGCGGCACTTATGCCTCATGAATTTGTGCATTCATGGAATGGAAAGTATCGGCGTCCAGCAGGCCTCGTGACTCGCAACTATCAACAGCCGATGATTGGAGACCTGCTCTGGGTCTACGAAGGGCTTACGGAATATCTGGGCAATATTCTTACGGCGCGCTCCGGACTGTGGACCCTGGATCAGTATCGCGAAGCACTGGCAGCGACCGCCGCCGAACTCGATTATCGGGCAGGTCGCACCTGGAGGCCTCTCGAAGATACGGCTGTGTCGGTGCAAACACTGCGTATGCTGGGTTCAGAGTGGCAGAGTTGGCGTCGCAGCCTCGATTACTACCCTGAGGGGGAACTGATCTGGCTCGAAGTAGACAGCACAATTCGCCAACAGACACAAGGACGGCGTTCTCTGGACGACTTCTGCCGTCAATTCCACGGCGGGGAGAACAGCCCACCCAAAGTCGTCCCATACACATTCGAGGATATCGTTCGATCGCTCAATTCGATCGCTCCTTACGACTGGGGGGCCTTGCTCAAAGAACGCGTAAAAACGACCAGCACGCATGCTCCTTTGGGAGGGATTGAACGCGGCGGATGGCGCGTGGTCTACAACGACAAGCCAAACGCATTCATTGCGGGAATTGAAAAGCTCGGGAAGAGTACGGTGCTCGCTTATTCCCTTGGATTGACCATCGGCAAGGATGGCGACCTGTGGGATGTGGTCTCCGGCTCTCCAGCCTATAAGGCCGGGATCGGGCCCGGAATGAAACTGCTTGCCATAGATGGCCGACGCTGGACGCCTGAGGTATTGCATGACGCACTCAAGAGAGCTCAGCAAGATCACAGGCCGATCGAGTTGATCGTCGAAATTGGAGAGTTCTTCAAGACGTACTCGGTTCCTTATTTCGAGGGAGACAGGAATCCTCATTTGGAGCGGGTGGAGAGTCAGCCAGACTTAATGGGTGAGATTCTGAAATCGAAAACGGGGTCGATACCAAAGCCGTAGTCCTTGCCCTTGGCGGTACAGGGGTGGTTTGATTTGGAGGTTCATTTCGGGAACACATTAGAAATCTAAGTAGAAATACCATCGAACAGTTCTACGACTAACGTGTAATTCACAGGTTGCGTCTGCTGCTACAATCAGTGTTTAATCACCTGAGCAGTCGGGCCATGGATCACTTTCCCCCAAAAATCGCATGGATATCTCTCCTTGCGGCGGCTTTCGTCGGCATTCTCCAACCAACCATTCTGAAGGCTCAAAACGCACAGATTCAGCACGTTGCTGTCCGTCAGTCAAATGGATCCACTGAGGTCGAGATTCAGACCAGCCGCCGTGTGGTTCCTCTAACCCAGATTGTGACTGATCCTCAGCGGCTGGTGATCGACTTTCCCGATGCGATTCCCGGTCCCCAGCTTCGTTCTTTGCCGAGGAATCATGGCGATGTGAAGGGTGTGCGCACCGGCCTGTTTTCGGCCAACCCGCCGATTACGCGTGTCGTGCTGGAATTGCAGTCGACGCAGGACTTCAAGCTGGTGCCGTCGAACAAGTCTGTCATCGTGAGGCTCGGCGGTTCCAACGCAGCTGCAGGCACTCCGGACCCCGCGCCCGCAGCGGCGAGTGCCCCGACTCCTGCCATTACGCCTGTGCCAAGTCCCTCAACTGCGACACTCGCCCCGGCTCGCATGTCGGCATCGGCTCCCCAGCCCGCCCCTGTCTCGCTGCCGACCACAGCTCCTGCGCGGCCGCGTTCAAGATCGGCACCCGAGATTTCCGACGCACCCACAATGAGCAATGGCCAGACGGCACAAGTCCGCCATGTCACACTGCTCAAGGCAGGCGGCGCCATTGAAATCGAGATTGAAGCCAGTCAGCGCATCGTACCGGCCGTACAGGTCGTCACTGGACCTGATCGCCTGGTTTTGGATTTCTCCCAAGCCACGCCCGGACCACAAGCGAAGCCCTTTCCGGTAAATCAAGGCGAGGTGAAAGGCGTGCGCGTAGGTTTGCTGAGCTCGAGGCCTCCGGTTACCCGTGTTGTTCTTGATCTGAAATCAGCGCAGGCTTATCAGCTGTTTCCTCTAGGGAAGTCGGTCATCGTGAAATTAGGTGGCCCTGTCGGGATTGCAGAAGCACCCGCAGAGGCGGCACCGGACGCCCCCGCCGAGCCAACTCCGGCACCCGAGCCCGCCAAGAAAGTGACGATTGCGTTTCAGGATGGCTTGATGAGCATCACCACGGCAGACAAGGCGTCGCTGGCCGAGGTGCTCAATGAGATCCACGCGCAGACCGGTGCCGACATCGCCATTCCGGCAGAGGCCGAACAGGATTTAGTCGCGGTATCGCTGGGACCGGCCGCACCGCGGGATGTAGTCGCGAAGTTGCTCGATGGCTCCCCCTACAACTACATCATTCTCGGAGCCGACAACGATATCAATAAGCTCGAAAAAGTGGTCCTGAGCCCCAAGGGCGCTCCCGGCTCGTCCATGGACAGTCAGCCATTATCGCCGCAGCCAGTGCCGGTCGCGTCGATGGATCCACCCGTCCGCAGCACGCCTCCGGGAGCTGTGCCGCCGCCTCCGCCACCAGATGACACTCAACCGCAGGGGGATCCCATGCCTCCCGACACCACTCCTCAGCCGGGTGATCCTGAGGCGCCGCCGAACTAGGTCAGCTCCCTTTCTAAGTCTAAGTTCGGATCTGACCGGCAAGCGACCGCGCGCCCGCATCTTGGGATACGTGGAGACTACTGGATGAGCCTTACGGGGACGGACGATACTCCTCCGCCGTACACCGGGGAACCTGTGGCATTAGATCCGCATCCGGAGACATTCACAACCGTGACATCGATCTCGCCTGCTTTCGGACCGCCGCCGTTGAATACTTGGTTGATGAAAAGCTGCAGAAATCCAATGACCTGCACTGGTGTACCTGACGTGGGTGGCGGGCCGGGGACCGGCTCATACACTGGGACTGTCACCAGCGAGTCGCTCGTATTGATATGAGCATTTTTGGCCGCCGGGAGAGGATGTTGGTTTCCGCCGGTGATCTCCAGTGGATAAGTCAAAGGCCCAGGAAGCAGGCTGCTCTCGTTGAGAATGTCTTGGCCGGATCCGCCAGATTGATGAATCAGGCATTCAATGCCGTCTCGGGCCGGGATGCTTCCGCCTTCGGGATAGACACTCGCATCCACCGTAACTGTGTTGTCAGGCGGCGGTGCTTGAGTTCCACATGACAGGGGAATCGGATTGCAACACTCAATGTCGCTCTGAAAATCACTGGCCCCGGCGGTGCAAGAGGGACAACTGCTGCCGGACAACGGAGGCGCGATGGGCGCCGGGTAGTACAGCAGTAGCGGAGGAGTCCCCGGCGTGGCGGTGGGCGGGCCGAATACGCAGGCTGGACCGGGCCCGCAGTTGGACTGGAGATGAAAGGTCTCGCCAATAATGCCGGCTGGATATTGACCCGGGTTCACAATAGCACCGCTTGTGGGATCAAAAAACCTTGCGATTGCGCCTCCGCACCCCGAGCCAGGATTGTTGGGATTTACGGGATCGCAATTCGGCAACAGAAATGGTTTCACGCAGCGGGCCACCGTCGGAACTCCCGTGCCTAGGCTGGATGAATTCGAAGGGTTGAAGGCTTCAGCCCTCGCGGTCACGCGCACAGTCAGAGCGGCGCGGTTCCAGATACGCGAGAAAAATGTGGGCAAGTTTGTGTTCTGAACCGTAACGCTGACCGTCGGATTGATTCCGAAGCTAGCTGCTCCGCCGTTGGGAAACACAACCGACACGTCACCTGGTGCGATGGTCTGACCCGCGATCGCCAATCTGCCCGCCACGTCCTGAGCTGCCTTCGTTGCAGCGGTCTGAGCGGCCGTCTGCACAGCCCCATTTGCAGGATCTGCCGTGACCCCTGAGTCGACTAACATCTTGGCCGCGGCCAGCGCAGCCGCATCCGCCGCGCTTTGCGCCTCGCTACGGGCGGAGTACAAGGTAATCACATCAATCGCTAAGGCGACCATCGCCAGCATGCTCAACATGGCAATGGCGACTAGAATTAACGTCACGCCGCGCTCACCTTGGCGATGTTGTGGGGTTCGCCGGCATCGGATCATGCTCATGTTCTCAGCTCTCGTTGGCGACGACGGCGTCAGTAGTGATCTGAGTGGTCCCCGGATAACTGGCGCTCGGCACCAACAACTTAATCACCCGATTGAACTGCCATACATAGGGATAGCTGATGGTGACTTCCGTGGAGATGACTTGCACCGTATTTCCGGCGCTAGTGACGCTACTGTTAAACAAATTTCCGCGATTAACAGTCACAACCAGATTCCCACCCTGCGGACACGGACTGGTGAAAGACCATTTCCAGGCGCCCAAAGTCGCCGCGGCTACGGTACCCAAGCTGCAATCATTCACTTTGGCGTTCTGTAAGTAATTCGCGACGATGTCGCGTAAAGCCAGGACAGAGGCAGGCGGCGCATTAGTAAGATCGCTGGTCGGTTGGCCAGCTCCGACTCGCGCGGCATCGCGGGTAACATTCGTTAGCTTTTGCTTCAGGTTGAAGGCGCTTCCGAAATCGAAAATGCCCACCACCATCACCAGCAGCAAGGGAAGCGCCACCGCAAACTCGACGATCTGCGAACCGGCTGAGTCCGTCTGCAGACAACGCAGTGTGTGACGCGACCAATTGCTAATCTCGCCGTTCACTGTTGTTGATCCTCAACTCGCATCTGAGCGGCTGCCTTCATCTGAAGCGTGAAGGCGTTGAAGGGAAGGTTGAAGTTGTAAGGATAGCGGAACGCCACAGAAGTTCCGCACTCCTGGTGCGCGCCTGCGGTGTTGTTCAAAGCCACGTTCGGCTGGACACAGATTGAGGGCACTGCCGCGACCCCCGCCGGATCGCAAGCCACCGCGACACACCCTACTCCGCACTGACAAACGTTGGGTGGAGTCCACGGTTGCACCAACGTTGGGTCGAGTCTCGAAGCCACCAACGTGGGTGCGACGAAGTTGGTGGCAACCTGATCGGCGGTGAGAGCTGGACCCGCGCAGGTCGCACAGGGCGGAGCAACTGCCGCCCGTGCCCCCTGAAGGGCAGCCTGATTAATCGTACCGTAGATGTTGTACGCTCGTCCGAAGTAGAAGATTCCCAGCAGGACGGTGAACAACACCGGCAACACCGCCGCAGTCTCGGCGATCTCCGCGCCGTCAGTTTCGAAGAGGATATTTTTCAGCGTACGCATTTCCGTTTCAGACCGCACCCAACACACGTCCCGCGCCGAACAATAGCACCGTTAACGCCATCGCCACGCCAAACGGAATCTTTACTGATTCCGGATTGTCGAGCGAAACCTCCGGTCCCGGCAAGTGCAACCTCAGGAACGCTCCCAACATGTGAGCGATGTTGCGCAGCGTCTGTCGCAGTCGGCCTTTGTAGATCACAACTACCAGGGCCATTACACCGGCAACAAAGATCGACCCGATCAGAACCGTGAACAACAGGCCCGGACCGAGAAATGCTCCCAAGGCGCCTGCCAGCTTCCAATCGCCCGCACCCAAAGCCCTGATGAGCACGAACGGCAACAACACCAGCAAACCCAACCCAGCGCCTAGCAGGGAAGCCTTCGTTCCGGCCCAGCCCTGAACCATGGTGTTTACTGCTACGCCCACGATCAATCCTGGAACGGTCAGCCAGTTCGGAATACGCCGGTACCGCCAATCCATTCCGCCAGCCCAGAGGGCTACGAACACGGCTAGAATCCACGGGCTCTGCTGAATCATGCCAGCAGGCCTGCGGGACTACCTTGTGAGGGAAAACTCATGAACGGCGATCCCGACATACCTGCTTGAGCGAACGAGCAAACAGGCCCAAAGGCCCGTCAATGCGCGGATTCTCACACGTTTGTAGGGGTAAGTCAATGTGGGGAAAGGACAGGTTACCATCCCTTTTCCGGAGCAAAACGCTGAAACCACAAAGGACACAAAGGTACACGAAGGTTTTTCGATTTCCCTTCGTGCGCCTTCGTATCCTTGGTGGTTTTTGCCTTTGCCAGGAAAGCTGCCGGTTCTACTGGTTGATCGTCCGCGCTGAGTTATGTTCCGCAATCACCTGCTTGGCGTGATCCTCCAGAGCCCGTGCCTGCGGAAGCAGTTCAAGCGCCTTGATGATCTGTGGATCGTTCTCCGCACGCACCTTCAATCCCTCATCCTGACCAAACTGATCGACGAAGACTTCGCTCTTGATGCTGTAGCGAACCCAGTCGTTGTTTTGCAGCATATCGGCTTCTGTGTAAGGAATCTTCTCGTCATCGAGGAACTTGCGGAATTCCTGCAAGAGCACATCGTCCACTGCGAAGTTCTTGGTCACGTTGTTTTTCACAACGTAGCGCTTGGCGAAGTTGAAGAACGCGTAATGCTGAAGCAACGTGTCCTGGAAGTGGTTGCTCTTCACAGGAGGCACATTCACGTCGGGAGTGATTCCACCGCCGCCGTAAACCGTGCGTCCGCCGTCGGTAAGCTTCACTTCGTGATTGCCATTGCTCGAATCGGTATCGCGATTGTAGTAGTAGTCGTACAGTGAAACATTCGAATAATCGCGCTGGATCAAGCGGCCGCTGGGCGTGTAATAGCGGGCTGTCGTCAGGGCGAGACCGGTGTTCTCGGCAAGCGGATACACGGTCTGAACAAGGCCTTTTCCGAATGTAATTTCGCCGACGATCAAGCCGCGATCATGATCCTGAATCGCACCGGCTACGATCTCGGCCGCCGATGCTGTGCCTTTGTTCACAATCACCACCATCGGATATTCCCGGCCGCCATTGCCGTGTGTCGCGGTGTAGCGCTTCTCGGGTGAAGAGCGCCCGTGGTGTGAAACGATCAGTTGCCCCTTCTTCAGGAATTTGTCTGCAACGCCTACGCCTTCGCTCAGCAATCCACCGGGATTCTGGCGCAGATCGAGGACGAGACCCTTCATGTCACCGAACTTGTCGAGCGCTTCAGCGACCTCCCGCTCCGTAGTTTCCTGAAACCCGGTGATGTGGATGTAACCGACACCAGGCTTGATCTGGAAAGCAAGGTCCACACTGTTGCGGGGAATCTCGTCGCGCACCAGGCTGAACTCCATCGGCTTGTCGACGCCTTCGCGCAGGATCGTGATATGAACCGTCGTTCCCTTGGGGCCTTTGAGCAGGTCGGCGACGTCTGAGGTGCTCATGTTGTCGGTGGCTTTGCCATCGACCGCGATGATCACGTCTCCGGGATGGATCCCTGCTTTATACGCAGGCGTTCCAACGAACGGGAAAATGACGATGACTTTGTTATTCCGCGGGCCGACCGTCATGCCCACACCGTAATACTTTCCGCGTTGCTCTTCGCGCAGCAGAGAATAAGACTTGGGATCGAAGAAATTTGAGTGCGGATCAAGCGCGTGCAGCATCCCGGGAATCGCGCCGTTGTAGATAGCTTTGTCCGCATTGACAGGTTCGGCGTAGTTGTCCTCAACCACCTGGTAAACCTGCGTGAATTGCTTGAGGCTATCCTTTACGTCAGCATCGCTGCTGGGCGGGACGTAAGCGCTTTTCTGCGCGAACAGCATGCCCAGACAACCGCAGGTGACAAGGATGACAACTACAAGGAAGAGTGTACGACGAGAACTACCAGCCATCTTTTGTTTCCTTAGAAATCGGGGCGAACCGGGCCCCGAAATACTGCACAATTGGCGCAGTATAGCATGCAAAACCGTGTCGTTATGAGACGGATTCTTGCCCGGCAGGTTACCAAAGCGGCTATCCGGCCTCACATGTGTCAGATGACGATTTTCAACGCCTCGATGCGTGAATAGGAAAGGGAATGTCCTGTTCGCTGAACGCTCACAACAGCCTGTGAATCCAAGTGTGGTCCATGAAATTTGATGATCGCTGGGGCATCATTCTCAATGATTATAAGTAACAAAATATCAATGGTTTACAGAACACACTTAAATTCTATGAGAACTTCTGCTTGGAAATTAGATTAAGAAAGTGACTTGCATAAACTCCTGAGACGTTCCTACCCAGCGGCAAATTCGGTCGGCGCGTTTGCGGCAGCGGCTCCGGAAGCCAAGACTGGCCAAATCCGCCCAGGCAAATGGCGAATTCCGTTGACAGCAGCCAGATGCACTTGACCCAGCGAGTCGTTGAGGGAGATCCGCATGGGAGCCGACTTGAAATCGGAAGGAGTGACATTGCGAACACGGAAATGAAGCCAGCCCTCCCGAGCCAAGCCGCACTCTAAGGGCGAAGTTGTATCGAGTTCCGTCACCTTATCCATCGCGACTCGCAGGCGCATATCCCACTCATCCCATTCTTCCTGCAAAGCGCCAATCTGCCAATTTTGAAAATCGCTGATTCTTTCGGCGGTAGATTTCGAACCGTTTGACGCATCGAGCTCCAATTGAAGCGATTGGATCGTCAGGGGAACATCGCTTTCATTTACCAGCCAGCACTTGAGAAAAACTTCCAGTTCGAGATCTGGCTGGTCCGGGTCGTGAACAGCACGAAACCTTCCTCCTTGATGCGGACGTGCATGCACATCCTTGATGGCAACGATCATGCGACTACTCGGTTTCGCCGAGGCCAAGTGCCCACTCGCAGGTTTGGTGCCTCGAGCCTCAGACGCAACCACCATCACCAATCCCACGATCAGGCACACACTCGCGACGACAAGACCAAAGGCTCCCCCTGTGGCAAAGCCTGAAATTGCCCCACAGGCCAATACGCCGATACCGAACAGCTGAAGTTTCGACATCAAGAATGCCCCACGCACCACGCGTACAGAAGTCAAGCGCGCTCGCCAAAGCCGCGCGAAAAGGGAAGAAAAGCCTGCATTAATTGTATGGAAATCTGAACGGGGTCCAAGTAATTTCCAAGAACGTCAAGACAAATTTACAAACGATCGTTGATCGGTTTGCGCGTTGTTAGACGGGGACTTATCGGTACTGCGATCTGGAACAGCCGGCACCAAGGTACCTACGGCACGGTAACCGTAACCGTTGCTGTGCTGCGATCAAACTGGTTTGTCGCGTATAGAGTGTAGGTCGTGGTGACAGAAGGCTTCACCGTCACACTTGTGCCCCGAACTGCTCCGACACCTGGAGAAATAATGAGGTACTGGGCATTGCTGACCGTCCAAGCCAAGGTCACGCTACCTCCGGCCGAAACACTCCCAGGAGAAGCGGTGAAGCTGCTGATGGTGGGAGCCGCTCCGGAAGGTGCAGTGGAATTGGTGTAAACGGTGCCGATCTGGACCACTTCAAACGCAGTGGCCGGCACAGTCTTTAGCGAATCCAGATCACTACCCCAACGGCTATCGGAGGCGCCGGTCACGTACAGTGCGCTGCCGTTGTCGGCAAGGATCAGGCCGTATTTCTTCATGGCTTGAAGGATCGTCTGCATGTTCCTAGAGAATCCGGAGATGTCGTAGCTGGCTTTCAGGCGAAGACGCATTCCCATGGGCGGCGCGGTTGCGGCGCTCGTGTTTCCGGCTGCATGCGAAGCGGGAGGCGTGAACGCGGCTCGCGTGTGCGGAACTGTAAAGCGAAAGGCGTGCTGGATATTGCCCGAGGCAGCTTCGTCGTAGCGAACGAGACCGGGGAAAATAGGCAGTCCCGCTGCGTCGGCAGAGGTCCACGTGTAAGGACGTTGCTGGTTGCCGAGCAGGTCCCATGCCGCGGTCGAGTCGGCGTTCCAGCTCCCGTCGCTGTTGGGAGAAGCGTTGTAGAGCTCGTACAGGAAACAATTGGCGTTATTCAGCACCAGGACGTGACGGTCGCCAGTGCTTGAAGCGCCGCCCTCAACCAGCACGTTTGCAGGAATGGGCATCGGACCCGGATCGCTTTCGTCACCGTAGGCGCCGAGGTTCACGCTGACCAGATTCTGATTTCCGTCCACCACGTAGTAGGGAATGCCGTACGTGGGATCCCTTCCGAAGTCCGGATGCATGTGAGTGGTCGTGCCGATGTAGGTGCTGATGATGGAATCCGAATTCGGATCGACGGGCGCAGCGGAGATGTCCGCATTCCAAAGGCTGTTGCTGTTGAATGGCAAGAAACCACCGAGGCTGGCGTTCTGGCCGACCGTCATTTGCTGACAGGAAGTGGAGGAGTTGCCGGTGCTTCCACCAGAGCCTCCAGAGCCACGCGAGCCTCCCGAGCCGGAGCCGCCGGAATTGGAGCCGCCGCCGGAACCAGACGAACTCGCTGCGCTGCAGGCGATTTGGACGACGGCGAGCGCTACGATGCCAGCACAGAACAGAAGCTTCAAGCGCGAGAGGGATGGGAGGGCCATACGCTCATTTTTTCTAATTCTGGTTGCGTGGAAAAGAGGACGTTAGGGCGTACTTGGGGGCATAGGGACACGTACCGGCGTAATGCAATCGGACATGGAATCTATCAAGGCGTCGCGTCAACCCTAACGAATGCCTTAAAACGCACACCGTCATCCAGCGAGTTTGCTCGTCGTCAATCTGTTTTATTTCGAGTTGGATCTCGGGCAGCGTCAACCTGAGCCCGCATTTTTCGGATCGCCTCGGCTAGTGTCGCTGGGGATCGAATCTCAAACGCGGTTCCGTGGAGATTCTTGGTCAAATGCTCTAACGGATCTGCTGGCGCGCTGCCAATCCAGGGATAGAACTTGAAATAGAAGAAATGAATCCCGGGGGCCTCGATCTGCCTACCCAAGTGTCGCACTGACTTGATGTGTTGCAACCAAAGATCAGCCTGCGCCTCCTCTCCTGCTCGAACGGAGATTGTTTCCGCCTGTCCCAGTTGTGGTGTACCGGGATAGTACGCCGGGAGCGTATTCGCTACGGATATTCTGTTGAACCCAATAATCCTGTTCCTGTCCGAAGGCAAAGTCAGGGTACAAAAGGTCCGTGGCGCGCAGATAGTATTCGCCGGGATTGAGACCGAAGATGCGATATTGGCCGCGATCGTCGGTGCGGCTTACGCCTTCAGGGTTCAACTGCCGTTCCTTGGAAGCCATCACGCCCAGCCTTCAATTTCATCCTCCGTGGGTTTACGCAGTGCAGCAACCATTGCGCCGGTCAAAGGCTCTCCATTTTCATTGGATAGGATTCCGGTAATGACGGCCGCCCGGGTCAAGCCAAACAAAACGTCGTCAACCTTCTGCCCGGCGCGCAGGCTCAAGACCGCCCCGTCCTCGGCGCCTCCGCGCGAACGGTAGTTCTGCTTGACATATCCGGCATGGAGAGCAAAGAACTTGTAGCGTCCGGCGGGAACATCCTTCAATAGAAAGCGGCCATCGCTGTCAAAGCGCACGGTGTAAATGTGAGAGTCCGATTTCTGCGGCTCGGGAACCAGGGCGACCTGCGCCGATTTCAGAGGATGCCCATCCGCGGCCGTCAGAACTTGGCCGGAAACTGTGCAGGGAGGATCCGAATGGGCGTCGGTTTTATCACCTGAGGGAGGCGGCCCCTGCGCAGGCAGAGTCGACGCCAAACCAATGATTGCAGCTACGAATAAGAAACGCCGCATTGGAACCCTTTGATTTCGGGCCCCGGTGATAGCCAAGGATCATACGCCATAGCGGGTTCGCGACAAAACGTAGAAAACGTACGAGCCAATCTTCCGGACAGAACCCACAACCCGCGTTGCTGCCGATGCAACTCCCGCAGTATCATGGCTGCATGAATCTCGGTTTTCCAGAGATGATCTTCATTTTTATCGGGGCTCTCATACTGTTTGGGCCGAAGAAACTGCCCGAGATCGGGCGCCAGATTGGCAGGGCTCTGAACGAGTTCAAGCGCGCCTCCAACGAGTTCAAGTCGCAGATCGAGACCGAGATCGCCAACCTCGAACGGGAAACGACGACCACGCCACAGTACCTTCCTCCGGCCGATCCTGTGCGTGGCACGGTTCCTGCTGGCACCGTTGTCGATGCTCCCTCTGAGCCACCCGCGCAATTAACCCCAGACGCCGAATCCGCCGCCAAGGCCGCCGATGCCTGAAATGGCTGCTGACCTCCCCTCGCAGGGTAATGACGAAGAACAGATGCCGGCCATGGGCTTCCTCGAGCACCTCGAGGAACTCCGCCGAAGGATCATTTATGCACTCATCTCGGTAGCGGTCGGCTTCGTAGCCTGCTGGAGCTTCGCGGAGAGAATTTACGGAATCATGCAGCAGCCCATGATGCAGGCGCTGCAACGCCACAACCTGGCGCAGAAACTCGTCTACCTGAGCCCAACCGAACCCTTCAACATGTACCTGGAGATCGGCTTCATCATGGGGCTCTTCGTAGCGTCTCCATTCGTGCTCTATCAGGTATGGGCATTCATTGCCCCCGGCCTGTACCGCCATGAGAAACGTTATGTCACCCCGTTCATGTTTTTCACGGTCGGGCTCTTCCTGGCAGGCGGATACTTTGGCTACAAGCTGGTTTACCCGCAGGCGCTCGATTTTCTGATCGGCTATGGCAGCCAGTTCCAGCCGATGATCACGATCGAGAAGTACACCGATTTGTTTCTGGTGATCATCATCGGCATGGGCGTCATTTTTGAACTTCCGGTATTGGTATTCTTTCTCTCGCTGATGGGAGTGATCACGGCGGGCTGGATGTGGCGCAATCTCCGGTACTCCATCCTCGTCATCTTCATCATCGCAGCCATCCTTACGCCCACGACTGACATCCTCAACATGTGCATTTTCGCTGCACCGATGGTGGCGTTGTATGTGCTGAGTATTGGGATTGCGTGGCTGGTGCATCCGGCGCAGCGGCGAGCCCGTGCCCTGAAGAAGAAATCCTGAAAATGAACACTCCGCGCGAAACAGAGGGCGCGAAAGGATCCCCACATAAGTTCCTTCGTGTCCCTTCGTGTCCTTGGTGGTTGCTCGGGGTTTTCGGGCTGATGAGCCTCTCGCTGACGTTCGCGTCGTGCACGACCCAAAAGGGAACCGAGCCGTCGGCAACAGCTGCCCCGAGTACCAGCGCCGCAAGTTCGTCCTCATTACCCACCCCATCGGTTGAAGCCGTAACAGCGCCAAAGACCAACGCCGCGCGCGCAATGCAGTACACCAAGGAAGTGGTCGCCTTCGGAGCCCGCCCAATTGGCAGCGCCAATCACAAGAAGCTGGAAGCCTACATTCTGGGACATCTCAAGGGCGACGACGTCACGGACGACAGCTTCACCGCTGACACCGTCGAAGGCAAGTTTCCGATCCGAAACATCATTGCCAAGTACCCCGGGACGAAGAACGGCATCATCGTCATCGCGGGTCACTACGATACGAACTATCCACTGCGAGACACGGGTTTCGTTGGCGCAAATGATGGCGGCGCATCGACGGCCATCCTGCTAGAGTTCGCCAGTCAACTGCGCGGCAAGAAGCGCGAGGGCTACAGCGTGTGGCTCGTCTGGACCGATGGCGAGGAAGCAGTGAAGACGTGGAACATCGATAAGGACGCTGTCTACGGTACCCGACATCTCGCGCAAAAGTGGCAAGAGGACGGCACCAACAAACAGATCAAGGCTTTCCTGCTGGCCGACATGATTGGCGATGCTGACTTGAACATCGAACGGGAGGCAAATTCCACTCCCTGGCTGGAAGACCTGATCTTGCAGGCGGCCACCCAGTTAGGCTACCAGTCGCACTTTTTCGCTCGTACGCTCCAGGTAGAAGACGATCACATACCGTTCGCCAGGCTTGGGGTTCCGACGGCCGACATCATTGACCTCGAGTACGGCTACGGGAACGTATTTCACCACACGAACCAGGACACGCTCGACAAGCTGAGCCCCAAGAGCTTTCAGATTGCGGGCGATGTGATTCTGCAGACTGTGTGGCTATTGGATGCGCGCTAGGCTCCATTCGCGGGTTGTCAGTCGCTGGCCGACATGATTGTTACGTGGATTCTGTGAGGGTTTGCTCCCTGCCGTTAACTGCACCACAGAGACCCAGAGTCACAGAGAAACAGTTCAGCCTCCTCCGTGTTGCTCTGTTTGCTCGGCCGAACACAACGCACCTCTCAACGACAATTGCTAATACTCCACGGATTAGTTTCTAATGCGTTGCCATATGAACAACTCATGGAAGCTGTCGAGGTGTCTGCTGGTCGTCTGCTTCGCATTCAGTTCTGCCGTTCTCGGATTGGCGCAGTCGGACGCGGATCGCCTCATCGACGAGGCTTTGAAGCCATCACCTCTGGAGCACAACCTGCGGCATCTGACTGATGAAATTGGTGGACGTGTACCGGGCACGCCAGCAATGGATCGCGCCGTGGCCTGGGGCGTGGCGGCGTTCAAAGAGGCCGGCGCCGATAGCGTTCACACGGAGGACTTCCAGATACCAGTTTCGTGGGCGGAGGGAGCGACAGTCGTGAGCATGTCCTCCGTTGGAACGGCCAGCGATCCGAAGTCATCCAACCTTCCAGCCGTTGAGTTCAAGGCGCGCGCCATATCGATTGCCTGGGCGCCTGCGCTGCAGGCAAAGCACGTTCCCGTTGTTGACGTCGGGAAGGGCACGCAGGCCGACTTCAAGAAGGCCGGCGACATTTCCGGAAAAATGATTCTGGTGCACTCCGAAGTGCTGAAAACCTGGCCTGATCTCTTCAACGAATACATGAGCGCGCCGCCCGTGATCGACGCCGCCGTCAAGGGCAAGGCGAAGGCCATCGCGTTTATCGCTACGCGCGAGCACGACATTCTCTATCGCCACACCAACTCGATGAATGGCGAGATCGATCGGCTTCCGATGGTGCTGGTCGCACGCGAGGATGGAGAGCGGATCGGCCGTCTGGTCACTTCCGGTCATCCCGTGTGGGCGGACTTGTCAATTCCCAACAAGATTGGCGGGCCGATCAAAGCGTCCAACGTTGTGGCCGAAATCAAGGGGAGCGAGAAGCCAGGGGAGTTCGTGGTCCTCGGCGCGCATCTGGACTCCTGGGAACTTGGCACAGGCGCGCTCGACAACGGGTGCAATGCAGCCTTGGTGATTGATGCTCTTCGCGCCATCAAGGCTTCCGGACTGAAGCCGCGCCGGACGATGCGCTTCATCCTCTTTTCCGGGGAGGAGGAGGGCATGATGGGGTCGCGAGCCTATGCAACCGTGCATCGAAACGAACTGGATAACGCTGCCGGAGTGGCGATTATCGATTCCGGGATCGGACACGTCACCGGCTTCACACTAGGTGGGCGCAAGGACGTGGCGAATCCGGTGTCGGCCATTGTGGCTCCCTTGAAACGGTTCGGGGCGGATACGCTCACAACGGACGAAGTGGAGTGGGGCACAGACAACTTCGACTTCCTGCTGGAAGGCGTTCCTACGATGGTGGCGAATCAGGAAGAAGGGAACTACCTGATCAACTATCACGCGGTTTCCGACACTTATGACAAGGTCGATATTCCGACGCTGAAGAAGCACACCGCCGAGATGGCTGTTCTCGCCTTCGGTATCGCAAATACCCAGGAGCGAATCGGACCGCGTCTCAAGCGTCCTCAAATTGAGAGCATCCTTCTCAGCACACACGCTGACGAGCAACTCAAAGCGCTAGGCATCTGGTCAGAATGGGCGAGCAGGAAGCGAGGACGGCAATAGTGAGTGCCCTCGAACTCTGCTCCAGTTCTGCCGTGAAAGACGGCTGCGCGCCGTCGGAGTGTCCCGCGCCAGTACAGGGATCAACGTCGTTGTCCCGAGGGAGCTCGTGATTCTTTTCTGGGTGCTTTTCAACCTCTTCGTGGTCACCATGCTGGTGCTGGACCTGGGTGTCTTCAACCGGCGGGCCCACACCATCAAGTTTCGGGAGGCCCTGGTTTGGAGCGCTGTGTGGATAGCACTCGCCCTGGTCTTTGGAGTCGTGGTCTATTTTTGGCACGGGCGAACGGCGAGCCTGGAGTTTGCCACCGGCTACCTGATCGAGCTTTCTCTCAGTGTCGACAATCTGTTCGTCTTCCTCGTGATCTTTCGGTACTTCCGTGTTCCCGACAAGTTGCAGCACCGGGTGCTGTTCTGGGGAATCCTTGGAGCACTGATCACTCGCGGGTTCTTCATCATTGCTGGTGTCGGACTGATTCAACGGTTCCACTGGATCATTTACGTGTTCGGCGCCCTGCTGGTTTATAGCGGAATCAAGCTGATCAGGCAGGGCGATGAGGAAATCCACCCGGAGCGAAATCCGGTATTGCGATTGTTTCGCCGATGGATGCCAGTAACCGAGGATTACGTAGGAGAAAAATTCTGGGTACGCAGGCCAGGATTGTATGCAACACCTCTCGTGATCGTGTTGCTGGTGGTAGAGACTACAGACATCCTTTTTGCGGTCGATTCCATTCCTGCTGTGCTGGCGATCACTTTGAACGCATTTATTGTGTACACATCTAACGTCTTCGCCATTCTGGGCCTCCGGTCGATGTACTTCGCCGTCGCGGGCATGATGGACTTGTTCGAATATCTTCACTACGGCCTGTCCGCGGTGCTCATTCTGATTGGCGCGAAGATGCTGACATCGCATTATTACACCGTTCCGACGCACGTGGCGTTGATGGTCGTTGCCGGCGTGTTGCTTGTTTCGGTGGCTGCTTCCTTGGTATTTCCTGCGCGCAAGAAGGGCTCGAACGGCAAGGGGCAATAGGGACACGCACCTTGCACTGAAACCTCCGCTCTTTTATGTGCCCGTCCTATCACGAGTCCGACATCAGGCACGAAAGCCCGTCTACGCTATGATGAAACCACGATGACTACGGTCCATGTTGCCGTGCAGCCGCGACCCTATGACGTGTCCATTGAGAGCGGGCTGCTCACCCGGGCTGGAACACTACTGCGAAATATTCTGCCTCGGCCGACCCATCTATTTGTCGTCACGGTGGCTGCTGTGCGGCGCAGGTGGGTCAAAAAATTAGTGCGTTCGCTGGAGGCTGTGGGATTCGACGTAGAAGTGCTCGAGATGCCCGAAGGCGAGCGCTTCAAGCGACTCGCCAGCGTCGAGAGTCTTGCTGAGAAACTTACCCGTTTGGGAGCAGATCGAACCGCCGCCATCCTCGCGATCGGTGGCGGGGTCGTAGGCGATGTAGCAGGATTTCTCGCTTCGATCTATATGCGTGGTGTAGACGTCATCCAGATCCCCACGACGGTACTGGCGCAGGTGGATGCATCGATCGGTGGGAAGACCGGGGTGAACCTAAAAGCCGGGAAAAATCTGATTGGAACCTTTCATCAACCCCGGGTGGTTTTGATCGATCCGGAAGTGCTCTCGACCTTACCGGAGCGCGAATACCGGGCTGGGCTTTACGAAGCGTTGAAGTGCGGCGTGATCGGCAATCCGGAACTGTTCCGGGAATTCGAATCGAACAGGGAAGGAATTCTCGAACGCGACCCCACGACGGTAGAACGGCTGATTACCGAGTCCGTGCGTTTGAAGGCCCACGTGGTCTCGGTAGATGAGAAAGAGAACGGCTTGCGGCGCATTCTGAATTTCGGACACACAGTTGGGCATGCGCTCGAGGCTGAAACGGGCTATCGCGCCTTGTTGCACGGCGAAGCTGTCGCATGGGGCATGGTGGCCGCATCGCGGATCGCCGCCTTATCAGGAAAACTGGACGAACGTACGAGCGAACGAATCAGCGATGCAACATTGGAACTGGGCCCCCTGCCGAGGTTGAACATTCGCGGCAGAAACATCGTGCGTCGCCTCCAGGCGGACAAGAAGACCCGTGCCGGCAAGGTGCACTTCGTGCTTCCCACCGAGATCGGCAAGGTCGAAATCGTGAATGATGTTTCAGAGAGCGCGGTACTCGAAGCTGTCGATGAAATCCGAAGACTCTCTATGGCGTAGCCGAGTCGCTCGCCACTTTTTGATCCAGCGAGCAAGAAATTGACAGAGCAGAACAAGCCGATGGTCCTCGGAGCTGCGCCTGAGGGCGCTTCCGACCCTGCCGGGGTTTCGCGGGCCGTGCAGGAAATGTTTTCCTCCATCGCCCCGCGCTATGACCTGCTAAATCACCTACTGTCGCTGAACATCGACCGCTGGTGGTGGTCCCGAACGGCTGGCACTTTTAAACACATTCTTTCGGGCCCTGATGCGCGGGTTCTGGATCTCTGTTGTGGGACGGGCGATATGGCGTTTGCGCTCTCGCGTCGCCCAGGGGCCTCCGGTGCACGCATCGTTGGGGCCGACTTCTCCCATCCGATGCTGGAACGGGCTGTGCTCAAGGCTCAGGGAACTCGCCTGCGCTGGGTCGAGGCTGATGCGCTTCGTTTACCTTTTCCGGATGCGTCGTTTGACCTGGTGACGTCCGCTTTTGGCTTTCGCAACCTCGCCGACTATGATGCGGGGCTCCGCGAAATCGTCCGAATTCTGCGACCCGGTGGGGAGTGCGGAATCCTGGAGTGCAGCGAACCAAACGGATGGCTTGGCAAACTCTATGGCGTTTACTTCCGACGAGTCTTGCCTGCGCTGGGCACTTTGATCTCGGGGGTGAAGGGGCCGTACGCCTATCTGCCGGCTTCCGTTGCACGCTTTCCTTCGTCGCCGGAACTCATCACGCGCATGCGCAGTGCGGGGTTCACTTACGCGTCCTGGACTCCTTATACGTTTGGGACAGCGGGACTATTTTGTGGGAAGAAGTGAGCGAACTCTGAACATTCCTGAGCTATTCACCAGCCTCATCGCACAGCCAGACGTTGAACTTGACTCACGGGTGTGGGAGCCTTGAACGAGTCCGCAAGAGCGTCAGCAATGGAGTGCCGGATAACTCTCTCGTAATCCTCGCCCAGGAATTTCTTCAGCCGATCTGTGTTCATGATGTACTGGCCCGTCATGTAAGGCACGGCTTCCGGTGGAATGGAGGAAATTCCCATCTTCCACAAAAAACTGAGAACAGCCTGCATCGCCCACTTTCCGGGTACGCGTTTGAGCTGAGCGTGCGCCATTCCGATGCATGCCGCGAAAGTGAGCGGCTCTCCGCGGCCGGCCACATTCAGAATCGTGAGCCGCCGCGCCTCCGGCTCGCGTTTCAGCATCCATGCAATCAGGCGAGCCATATCGTCGACGTGGATGAACTGGATCTTGTTATCCAGATATTTCTGGCCGTAAGGCAAAAGGCAGGGCAGGCGCTTGCCCTCATTGCGCATCTTGGCGGCGCGCTTTCCTTTTCCACTCGGAGTTCCGCGAAAGGCTCCGAGCAGATAGTTCTCCACGCTGGCGCCAGCGAAAATATGAGGCCGCAGAATGTACACGCTGCAATTGCGCAGCGCGGGAGCCCTCTGCTGAACCACTTGGTCGGACTCCCGCTTGTGAATCGCGTAGGGAAGAGTGTGTGCTTCCAACCCGAATTCTTCCGTGACCGGACCCGGCAGGTCCGGGCCATACGCGGAGACGCTGCTGGGAAAAATAAACTGCCGAACCCCGCTATCCTCGTTGCGGTTGGCTTCCGTGACGGCTTCCATGACTCGAGCCGTGCCTGCAACGTTGATTTGCCACATGCGATCCAGATCGAGTATGCCGGTTCGCATCGGGTCGATCACGAAGGCGAGATGTACGACCGAAATGGGGCGAGTTTCTTTAAATAAGCTGTAAAGCGCCTGGGTGGAACTCTCCGTACCCAGATCCATCCGAACGAAACGCAGCGCTTGCTCTGTTTTGGGAGCTGCAATATCAATGCCGATCACGGAGAAGTCCGCAAGCTGCGGCAGGAGCCGTAGCCCGAGATTTCCCGAGACACCGGTAACTACGATGGTTGGCTTGCCTGTGGTCATTCCTTCGGTTGCGCGCTGGTTGGAGGTGGCGAAGCCGGACGCGGCGTGAGCACGGGCCGTGCGCCTCCCGGAGGGCTTGTTGTCATTTCGGGACCGAAGTAGCCCGGATTCAGTTCCGACGATATGGAACTTTGCAGCTTTTGCCGCAAGGCCTGCAGGCGCTGCCCTCGCAGCGTGTTCCGGATCTCTTCCTGTGCATCTGCCACGGTCGGTCGGGTGCGGGACACAACCTTGTAAATGTAGAATCCGCTAAGGTCGCTGATTACCGGCGACAACTCCCCTTCTTTAAGGTCGAACACCGACACCTGCGATGCAGGTAGATTCATACGCCGCAGCTTAGGATTGGATGTAGGCGGCGCGGTCGCTTTAATCCCCGCCGCTTCGTAAGCGTCCTTCTGCAATTTGTCGAATTCTTCTCCGGCAGCAGCGCGCGTGTGCAAGTCCTCCGCGACTTTACCCATGGCTGCTTCCTGCTCTTTTCCAGCAGCTTCCATATCGGCGGGGGTGACACCTTCTTTCGGCGGGACTTGCTTTACCTTCGGTATGAAAATTCGCAGAACGGAGATCTGTTCAAAGTTCTTGGCGTTCTTGTCGAAGTAGTCGTTGATCTCCGATTGGGGAATCCTGTCGGCTTCCTCCTCCAACGCCCGATCCAATTCGACACCGAGGAGTTGCATTCTCGTGAATCGCAGCATCTCCAGGTAGTGCGGGTCTTTATCGATGCCGCGCTTTTTAGCTTCCTCTGACATGAGCAAAATTCGAGGATACTGATTCGCCAACTGCCGGCGAACTTGCGGAGTCATTTTCGGCTGCAGAGCGGTGGCAAGTTTTTCGAATTCGGCGCGCGTGACGATCGTCTTGCACTCGGAGAGTGGAACCGGCGACGACCCGGACTTTGGTGGCGGACAGACACCGTGAATGGTGATGACGGGTGTCGACGCCGGCAGTTCGCTTGTTGCCGGCGAAGGTTGCACGCGACCGGGCTCACTCGTTGCCCCAACATCATTCGGGGGACGATGCGATTGTGGAGATGCGGGTGCGCTGGGCGATTGTGGGACTGCTTGTGCCCCTGCTGTGGCGGTCGTCATTAAGCTTGCCACCAGCCACCACAGCGGGCGAAGTCTGCGCATTGCAGAAATCCTCCGGAACTTTCGCGACTGTTGTCGAAATCGTAGCACACGATGTGTCTCGAATCGGAAAGGTGAACCTTGGAAGTCCATGGAAATCGATTGGCGCGATGTGAGGCTACCGGAGATAATCTCCGATATGCCGGAATCGCTCGTCTCACCCGCCCTAATGCACGCTGAAAAGCGTGCGGTCGCGGGCAATTCAGTGCTGGCTGCACTGGCGATTACGGCGTTGAAGGTCGTGGTTGGAATTACCACGGGAAGCTTGGGCATTCTGTCGGAAGCAGCCCACTCAGGCCTCGACCTGGTAGCGGCAATCATCACCTTCTTTTCCGTACGGGTTTCGGATAAGCCTGCCGACGCTGACCATCAATACGGCCACGGCAAGGTCGAAAACTTTTCCGCCTTCATTGAGACCGGTCTTCTGTTGCTGACTTGTGTGTGGATCATCTCCGAAGCGATCAAGCGACTTTTCTTCAGAAACGTTGAAATCGAGCCCACCATGGCTGCCTTCATCGTCATGCTTCTGTCGATTGGCGTGGATCTATGGCGATCGCGAGCGTTAGGCAGGATCGCCGTGAAGTATGACAGCCAGGCCTTGGAAGCGGACGCTCTTCACTTTGCCACCGACGTCTGGTCGAGCAGCGTAGTGATTCTGGGACTTGCCTTGGTTCTTGCGGGACGCCGCTATCACATCGGATGGTTGCGCGATTCAGACCCTGTGGCGGCTCTTGTTGTCGCTGGAATCGTGGTCCACGTGAGCTGGCGGTTGGCGCGCAAAACGATCGACGCATTGCTCGATGCCGCCCCCCCAGGAGTTCGCAACCAGATCATCGATGCCGTAGAGAAAGTTGAAGGAGTACTTGAAGTTAATCGGGCGCGCATTCGCCGATCGGGCAATCGGTACTTTGCTGACTTGTCGATCGGGCTGGCACGCACCGTCACGTTTCAGCATTCCGAACAGGTTGTCGACACGGTCACGGACGCGGTTCATCGCGTATTGCCGGACGCTGATGTGATCGTTCACTCTGTGCCGCGCGCCGGACGAACGGAAAACATCTTCGATCAGATCCGCGCCGTGGCTACGCGTCACAACCTGAACGTGCACGACGTGAGTGTGCAGGACTTTCGTGGACGATTGCATGTAGAACAACATCTGGAGTTGGACGAACGCCTGCCGCTGAAGGAGGCGCATGATCGCGTGACTGCGCTGGAGTCGGAGATTCAGGACGAAGTCCCGGAAGTCTCCTCGATCCTGACACACATTGAGAGTGAGCCGGCGACCATTGAAGAAGGGGACGAAGTCCTCCGCGATGCGGCGCTGGAGCGGCGACTCAAGGCAATCGCGGCGGAGTTTCCCGAAGTGCTGGATATGCACGAGATTCAAATCAAGCGGGTGCGGGGGCGCCTGTACGTTGCCTGTCATTGCACTTTGCCCGACAATCTGCCCCTTTCGCGCGTGCATGACATCCAGACCGATCTCGAAATCCGTTTCAAACAGGACGCGCCTGAGTTATTTCGTGTGCTCATCCATCCCGAGCCGAGCACGGATAATCGGCGATAGTGACCGCTAAGAAAAACAATCGGCAATTGACAATTAACAATCGAAAATTGAGGAGCAGCGCGAATAGATGACGGAAGCTAAGGCTAACTGGACCGACAATCACCGATTCGTAGCAATATCAAGCAGCGGGCATGCGATTGTTGTCGATGGCGATAAGAAGACGGCCAATAGTCCAATGGAACTTATTCTGATCGCGTTGTGCGGTTGCACCGGATATGACGTGGCCAGCATCCTTACCAAGAAGCGCGAACCGTTCACGAGCCTGGAAGTGCGCGCCGAGGCAGAACGAGCGGCAGAACCGCCGACGGTGTATACGCAAATCAAGCTGATCTACCGGGTCGGCGGGAGGGTGTCCAAGAAAGCGGTGGAGGACGCGGTGCGGCTTTCGAAAGGAAAGTACTGTTCGGTTTCTGCGATGCTGGAAAAGACAGCCAACATTACCGCTGAAATTCAATACGTTGAAGGATGAAGCGGTCGGTTCCTTTCTTGGTGACGCTCACGTATGCGTCTGCGGCTATGACAAAAGCTAAGGTTACAATCTTTACTCAACCCGACTGCCCGCCCTGCCAGATTGTGAAACTATTTCTCACTGAACGAGGTGTCGAATTTGAAGAACGGGATATCACAGTGGACTCCGAAGCCGTCACCGAGTTGACCGAAAAGTATAGAAGTCATTCCACTCCTACCGTAGTCATTGGCGATGAAGTGTTGATCGGATTCAATCCTGAGCGGCTCGACGAGATCCTTGCCAAGTAACGCGCATCCCGCACGTGGTTATCTCTACATCGCGGCAGCCGCCTTCTCGTGGGGAATTGCTGCTAGTCTTGGCAGGGCCGCTTTTACAGGACGGCTGTTACCTTCCGGACAAGCGCTACAAATCGATCCGCTGATCCTCTCGCAGAGCCGCACGACGATCTCCTTCCTGGTTTTGTTCTTCTTCTTGCTCGTGAAGCGCGGATGGAAGAACCTGAAGCTGCCCGCCGCTGACTTCGGCCAGATGGTTCTGCTGGGCGTGTTGGGTGTGGCCGCTTCGAATTACTTCTACTATCTGGCCATTCAAAAGACGAATGTTGCCACGGCGATCATTCTTCAGTACACGGCTCCCGTTCTTGTGCTGCTCTACATGGTGGCGCGGGGACGTCAGAAGGCAAGCCTTCAACGTGTAGCGGCTGTGATGCT
>Ga0075424_100000392_pt1 | contig 33215 bp, 29 predicted proteins | sample SoiMethybrSBSTD3_FD_75301 | JGI IMG/M metagenome (GOLD analysis project Ga0075424, IMG submission 75301) | Bulk soil microbial communities from a Populus tree surrounding site in Tennessee, USA - Soil MetaG P. TD hybrid SBSTD3 | ecosystem: Environmental > Terrestrial > Soil > Tree plantation... | reverse complement strand
TCGTCCGGATGACGCGGCAGCTTGCGAGCGCGGAGCATATCATCGCGCCGGGTGTGCCGCGGAAGACCCGAGTCGCCCTGCTGTACAGCATCAGCGCCGACCTGTGGCAACCCTGGGGCTACATCCACATGCTGGAGCGTCGCGCCACGTATCTCGCGCTGGTCCATGACCACTACCTGGTCGACATGCTGACCGAGGAAGACGTCGCCGCAGGCCGGCTCGCGGACTATGACGTGCTCTATGCGGTAGACCCGAATATCAGCGCCGGCGCGACGGCGGCCATCGAGCAATGGGTACGAGAGGGCGGATACGTGTTTGGCGCGTGTGGCGCGGGCAGCCGCGACGAGTTCAACGAGCCTGCGCCAGGCTTGGCGCAGGTGTTCGGGATCGAGCCAGCCGTCCGGGCAGAGGTTCAGCCTGGCGAATACCGGGTCCGGGGGGGCCTCAACTGGATTGATTACCTCGATCAGGTGAAGCTGGACCGGATCTCCCTGGTCGGCGAGCCCGCGGTCTTCGGTGTCCTCGGCGTGAAGGTCACCTTCAAGCCCACGAGCGGCCAGGTCATCGGTTGGTTCAAAGGGAACACGCCGGCCGCGGTCATGCAGGGGTTCGGCAGGGGCAGGGCAGTCTACATCGGAGCCTGTCCGGGCCTGTCCTACCTCAAGGACGCTGGCTTTGTCCTCCGAGAACTCAGGGAACGATACCCACCGGTCCAGCGGCGGGTGCTGACCGGGCTGGCCGCCTCCCGCGGCGTCGCGCCGCTCGTCGAGGTCTCCCATCCGGTCGTCGAGGCTGGCCTGTACGATGCCCCTGCCGGGACGGCGCTAGTCCTCGCCAACTTCACCTACCGGCCCATCGACGGGCTTACCGTGCGAGTGCCGCTGGCGAAGCCGGTGCGGGCCGTCCGCTCGGTCGAACACGGCCCGCTGCCATTCAGCGAGGAACTGGCCTCCGCGGCGCTTCGGGGGCATGCCTACAACTCCGTTGCCGTGTTCACGACTCGTCTGGGGCTCAACGACATCATCCTGCTCGAATGAGTGACGCGTTCAACGACCTGTGTGCCCGTTTCGGGCCATCGGGATCACTCAGATCGGGTTATCATGATCGCCCGTCAAGTGGCCGGCACGGGGTGATTGAAGATTTATGGGTGCGCTCGAGAGCTGCGCTCGAGAGCGGTGAAGCATTCGTTTTCTGGGAGGACAATCCGTGGAACCCGGGTACCCGGTATGTAGGTAGCCAAGAATCGAGGTCATGCGCCGCCTGCTTCACCCCCTTTCAGTAAAAATTTGTAGGGGTTGTGGTCTTTTACCCGGCATCGGAATTCAGTCACTCTCTTTACCACTCGTGCGGGATTGCCGTAGGCGAGAGAATAAGCTGGGACATCTTTGGTCACGACGCTGCCCGCGCCGATGAGGGAATGCTTTCCGATCGTGACGTGCGGCAGGAGCGTCACGTTACAGCCAATCTGCGCGCCTTTCTTCAAAGTCGGTCCTTTCATGCACTCAACCGCGTCCGGCGTGCCCGGATGCAAATCGTTGGCCACGATCACGCCCGGAGCGAGAAAAACGTCGTCTTCCATGACCGTATACTGGGCGATGTAGCAGTTGCAATGGATTGTAACGTTGTCGCCGATTTTGCAGCCGTAATCCACGATCGAGTTGCTCCAGAGACAAAAATGGTCTCCGATCAAATTTTCTTCACGGATGATTGCGTTGTGTCCGGTTTGAAGTCTCTCCCCGATTTTTGTTCCAAGATAGATCACGGTACCCGAGCGCAAATAGGAATATTTTCCCAGGACCAATGTCATGTCCGCCACCTTGCGAGAAGGTGTTTGGCCGAGAATTACCCCTTTTTCGAGTGTTTTGTTCTTTCCGATCGCAATGAGTTTATTCACGAAACGCCTTCTCTTCTTTCTTCAGGTTGTTGCGCCCGTTTCGCTGCGCGCATCCCAACGAAGGCGCCCAAGTATGTGCGAACGAGACAACCGTAGTGGTCGAGTTGATATCGGTAGTAGTCAGAGGTCTTGACGGCACAAAGGAATCGGTAGACGCTGTACCGTACCGAGGTGCCGAAAAGTCTTGCGCAATGATATGCGAAACCGAGCAATGGGCCGTTGGTTCTTTCGTAAGCCCACAGCCCGCCGAAGTGACAGAGGCGTAGAATCTGTTCGTTGCTCCACCGTTGCGACTGGCTGGCGCTCCCGATGTGGTACACCACACCAAGGGGATTGTAAGTGATCTTTCTGCCAGACTTGCGAATGCGCATGCCCCATTCGCAGTCTTCGCCGTGCATGAAGAGATCCTCGGCGAGTCCGCCAACGCTCTCGAACACCTCGCGCCTTAGCAGGATGAACGGACCCGCAAGCCAGTCGACTTCCATCTCGCGATCATGCGCCCAAAAACCACCCAAGAGCATTTCGTCTCTAACCGCTCTTGGGACGAACTTGTAGAGCCATAGTTCCTCGAACAAGCTTCGCCAAATGCTCAAGGCCCGGTTTGCCGAATGTTGAAGACGGCCATCCGGGTACTCTAGCCTGATGCCGAGCATGCTGACGTCGGGCCGGGAGCGGAGGTATCCGACCGACTTGCTAAAGAGATCTTCGCGGATGAAGGTGTCGCTGTTTAAAAGCAGCAGAAACTCGCCTCTCGCGGCAGCCATCCCTTGGTTGACCGCTCGGCTCGTTCCGAGATTCGACTCGTTCTCGATTAGCCGCGTCATCGGAAAGTTCGTCCTGACCACGTCGATTGTTCCATCCGTGGAGCCGTTGTCGACGACGATGACTTCAAAGTCTACGGCCTTAGTGTGTTGGTAGACCGACGCGAGACAGTCGCAAAGAAGGCGCCGAGTATTCCAGTTCAGGATGATGATTGACAGAGTCGGGCGGTCGTCCGTCATCGGCTCACTTACCTCTCTTTGGCGTCCGCTCGCGAGCGGCGTCGAAATGGGATGTAAAGAAGCTCTTGGCGAGACTGCGTTCTTCACGATCGAGCGCCACGAAATAAGCGAAGACACCGTTCGTGCCCAGGACGATCATGCTGCAGATGACAAGGGATGGCCACGACGACACACGGGAATCAAGTGCCACCGCGACAACCAAGCTGAATAGGCCTACAAGCAACGATTTCGGCAGGGTGCCCATGAGGAATTCGCGTAGGCGAAGCCGTAGCGCGACGGTCGTGATGAGATAGACAATGCAGCCGATGCCCACCACGTTGCCAGCGAGCCAGGCGTAGGCTGCACCGAGCGCGCCGTGAGCAGGGATGAGGGTGATCCCGGCGGCAATCAGGACCGCAAAATGAATGAGCTGCGCACGCGCCACGAGTGCCGAAAAACCCAGGCTCTGGGCAGTTATCACGGATACCCATGCCGGCGCATTGATGAGAATGGCGACGGCCAAAACAGCGAGCACCGGCGCGGCATGCAGGGAAACCTCGGCGCCGAGCCAGAGGGTGAGCAGATGCTTGCCAAAAATCGCGAGCAATATCGAGATGGGCAACATGGCCATGAAGATGCACTTGAAGGCTCGTCTATAGGAGGACTGAACGATGGCGAATGGGGCCGTGGCGCCGAGTGCCGAAAACTCCGGGAAGAGTGCATGCGAGAGGTTGCTGGGGATTAGGAGCAGAATACGCGACGCTAAGTTCGCTGCGACTGCATAGTATGTCGTCTCGGCGATTGGGGCCAGGTACCCCAGCAAGACCCTCTCGGAATTTGCGGCCGCAGTCGACGTGATGTTGCTCAGCATCACGTAGCTGCTAAAAGAGAGCATTTCCTTTAACTTGGACCGATGAAGCCTCGGCATGAAGCGAAGCTTTGGCATGAGTCGCTTGGCGACGAATGCGTGCAGCACGAGACTCGCGCACGAAACACAGGCAGCCCAGACGACCAACTCGCGCAGCCGAAAGCCGAGCTTCAATAGAGTGAGTGTGCCGGCGAGCTGGGCTGTACCGAGGGTCAGTTGAAGGAGATTGACGACGTCAAAGCGCTGGAGTGCGCGGGGGATCGCGGCGAATACTCCAAGGACGAGATTCACTCCGAAACCGACAGCGCCTACGCGGAAGGCGAACACGGTCTCTTCGAACAAGAGTGGGGGCACGTCTAGAAGTTTCGCTAGCGGATGGGAAAGCAAGAGCAAGGCGCCGCAGCCACAGCAGCCGAGACACAAGAAGAGGAAGAGAGAGGACTCGGTGACGCGGGCTATGTCGGCTGGTTCGCCGTTGGCATTATGCACGGCAATGAACCGAATAATGGCGGTGTTCAGCCCGAGGTCCAAAAACGCCAGGTATCCGACGACGATGGACACGAGCGAGAGAATTCCGTAGGCATTTACGCCGAGTTGGTGCAGCACGTAGGGTGTTGTGAACAGCGCGAGTCCCAGCATCCAGATCTGCGGGACGAGGTTGTAGAACGAATTCGTGATGATGCGGTGCGACTGACGCGCTTCAGTCTTCTTCAGACGAACTCCTTCAGGCGGGCAATCGTATGGCTCAACTCGAGGGCGGTCAGGTGTGGGTCTATCGGTAAGCTCAAGACAGTGTTTGCCAGTTGCTCCGCACGAGGAAACGAGCCAAGGGTGAATCTTGCGGCGTGGTAAGCCCCGGAAAGGTGAGGGGGGATTGGGTAGTGGATTTGGGTCGCTATCCCACTCTCAGCAAGAAACTTCTGGAGCTCGCCCCGCCTTTCGTGGCCGACAACGAACAGATGCCAGACGGGATCTGCCCAGCTTGGTACAACGGGCACGGTTAGACCGCGAGCCCCGTCGAGCCCGGCGAGATAGAGTCCCGCGAGCTCGCGCCGACGAGCGTTGAGGCGATCCAGATGGGGGAGCTTCGCTCTGAGGAAGGCCGCCTGGATGGCGTCGGTGCGCGAGTTTATGCCAACCTCGTCATGCACGTATTTGGTCGAAGACCCATAATTTCGCAGAGCACGAATCTTGTCTGCGAGCGTAGAGTCGTTCGTGACGACGCAACCGGCATCCCCAAGAGCGCTCAGATTCTTTCCAGGGTAGAAGCTGAACCCAGCGGCGTCGCCCAGGCCCCCAACTCGCCGCCCCTTGTATCGCGCGCCGTGTGCTTGGGCCGCGTCCTCGATGACCTTTAGATTGTGCCTCCGCGCAAGCGCCAGGAGCGGATCCATGTCGGCTGGTTGGCCGTAGAGATGGACAGGCACTACAGCCCGCGTGCGCGTTGTGATTGCTTCCTCGAGCAGATCTGGATCGAGGTTGAAGGTGTCTGTCCGCGGCTCGACCGGGATGGGCGTTGCCCCGAGCTCACTCACGGCAAGCCACGTGGCGATGAACGTATGACTCGGGACAATGACCTCGTGACCCGCCCCAATGCCGTACCCGCGAAGGATCAGCTTGAGCGCGTCGAGCCCGTTGCCCACACAGACGGCGTGGTTCACGCCGCAGTAGTCAGCAAACTCTCGTTCGAACTCGGAGACCTCGTCGCCATTGACGAATATCCCGCTTTCGAGCACACGTGCGTACGCAGCGTCGAGCTCCTTCTTGAGCTCGGCATGGGCTTTGGCGAGATCGAGAAAGGCGACCTTCAACTATGCGCCCACGGCAGCGACGAAATCGTCGTAGTTGCGGTAATAGTCGGACTCTTCGTAGTATTCAGACGCCAAGACCATGCACACGGAGCCACTCGAGAAATTGTCGATCTCACGCCAGACCATGTTCGGAATGAATAGGCCGTAGTACGAGCGGTTCAGGTGAAATGTCTCGCGCATGTTCCCGTTGTTGACCGTGACGTCAAAACTTCCCGACATTGCGACGATGAATTGCATGAGTCGCCGGTGCGCGTGCCCCCCGCGCTCCGCCCCGCCGGGTACGTCGTATAGATAATAGACGCGTCGAATTTCGAACGGCACGTGGCGGTTTGCCTCGATAAACGTGAGGTTGCCGCGCGGGTCGGCAATGCGTGGTAGCTCAATGATTCTGCACGTTCCTGCCATCTTGGCCCTCAACTATAGTTTGTTTTTTTCGGTGGGAAGTAGCGATTTCTTACGCCAAGAGAAATGCGCTGTATCTCGAGCCCGAGCACGCCGCAGCTGCGCTCAGCACCGCGTCTGCGCGCGAATCCCAGCGCACGCTCATGCCGAGACCTTAGCCATGTCCGGTAGCGGCTTTACCGCCGAAAGCAAGAGCTCTTCTCCCGCCGTGCGACCCAATCCGCAGGCGAGCCAGGCACGCAGCGAGATCAGGGCCGCGCGCGCGTGAAAGGTCGCCGGAAAGCGCACCTCTACGCGATCGCTGTGAGGAATGCCGGCCCGCCTGTTGAGGCTCAAGAGGGTCAGGACGTAAGCCGATTGTGGCGAGGAGCCGAGAGACTTGACGGTGAACCCCGCCTGGGTGACCGCTGCACTCAACGTGCGCCGATTGAAGCTCACGAGATGCCGCGGCACATCGAGGTGGAACCAATGTACGCCGTAGGCGCGTGACGACAAGCTGTCGATATTGGGCACGATGATCGCCAGTTGACCGCCCGGTTTGAGCAGGCGATGGATCTCCGTGAGCAGCGCCACCGGATCGCCGACGTGCTCGAGCGTGTGCGACAGCGAGACGGCGTCGAAGCTGCCCGCCGCAAGCTTCAGCGCCGGCAAGCTGCCACAGTGAACTTCGACGTCCAACACCTGGCGCGCGCGCTCGAGCGCCTCCTGATTGATGTCGACTCCGACCACGTGTTTCCAGCCGAGGGCTTTCATGAGCGCGAGGTACATCCCCGAGCCGCAGCCGACCTCGAGCAAGCTGCCGTTTTTGACGTAGCGGGGGAGAAGGACATCGAGCCGAAAGGTCGCGCGCCGCCGCAACCAATGTAGGAACGGCAGGCGCAAGCACACCGCGAGCGAGCGATGACCCCCGAGGTGCTCATAACCGAAGTCCCAGGCGAGTACGCTGCGCTTGATTGGGTACCAGAGCTGCGCCGGGAGCGCCCTGCTTTCAAAAAGCGCGTACGGAACGGGTGGTTTGTAGGCGTAGTAACTGCCGCTGGGATAGAAGCTGCGGAGCGCGGCGTCGCTTGGCCGGTCTTCCACGTATACCAAACCGCAGGCCTTGCAGCGCACGACGTCGAACGCGCCCGCTCCGCCGTAGAGCGCGTCGCGGGTGCGATAGAGCTTGGTCGCGCCCGCCGACCGGCACAGAGGGCAGGCTGTGACCGGTGCACGCTCGCACCGCTCAGGCGGCATGGTCGCTCCTTTTTGCGGGATGTCCGTAGTCAGCACCTTTGGGACTCCGTGAGGTCGCGCCGAACTGATAGATGGCCAGTCAGCCCACCCCGGGGGCCCCTGCATCGCTGGAGCCCGATTGTAGCGAACGCGCCGGGCGAGAGTCCGGCTCTAATGGGCTGCCCAGCCGCAGAATCGCTTCCCGTCGGCCGTCATACACATTCGCTGGTGGTGTGACGTTGCCGATCCCCTTGTGGTGGCGCTCGTGACAAGCGGATGAAGTCTGCCATCGCCGCCCGGAAGATCTCGGCCGAGCCCGGCCCGTGAGTGGCCGGGCCCGCTCTGACGGCGCGCCTACGAGCGCGCCCGGGGGCTCGCTGTGAGTGCTCGGCGAGGCCAGCGGCCGGGCCCCAGCAGGTAGCGAGGACCTTGTGCACGGCGGATCACCCGAGAACTGCCGATCCGGATGCGCCGACAGCGCTGCCCCGACAGCCGCGATCGTCGCCTTGGGCCTTCGTCGCCTGCTGGCGCGGAGAATCGCCTTGTCGCGCTGCAGCTCGCTGATCGTCTGGCGGAGTTCTCCCTTGTCTCGTTCGCAGCCACGCTCGCCACCGAGGAGGACAAGGGTAGCTGTCCCGGGAATCAAGGTTGGGTGGCCGCTCTACCCAGATGGGCTGGGCGCTCCAGGCGGCTCGGCAGTGGCGATAGGCCCCCGGCCGTGCGCCACGCAAGCAGGGCTTTCTCTCTCGGAGAACCCGACTTAACCCCCACGGACCCACCCATTGCGATCGTCGGCCTCCTGAGCCCATGTCCTAGGAGGGGAATCAATTTCCCTCATCTTGCGACCAAGGAAACCCGATCCGATCCCACAGCGTCTATCTGCCCACACCTGGCCGGGCCCTTCGGTCGCGTCTTTGCCTGTAACGGCAATAACTTCGCTTGAATGGCCGTTTGTTTTGTGCTTTACTTTCCCGCCACTTCAGAGCGGCGAACCCTCTGTGAGTGAGGCGGCGGAGCCGTGCAGACAGACAGTTATTGGGAGTTTCCAGTCTTCCCCCACAATTCTATCGGCCGGGTCAATTTTTTCTCCTCACCTTCGAGCCGACTCCCGCGCCGAATGGGCGAACTTGCCCGTCGGGGTCCGGCCACCAGCCGCAACGAGAGACCACCAGGGGGGCCAACATGTCTAGAGCGCTGATCACCGGCGGAGCCGGCTTCATCGGATCGCACCTGTCCGAGGCCCTCCTGGAGCGGGGGTGGACGGTGAAGGTGGTCGACGATCTCTCGACCGGCAGCATCGAGAACATCAGCCACCTCAAGGGCCACCCGCACTTCGCCTACACGCTCGACAGCGTGATGAACCGCTCGCTGATGCTGGAGCTAGTGGACCGCGCCGACGTGATCTTCCACCTGGCGGCGGCGGTGGGTGTCCGGCTTATCGTGGAGAGGCCCGTCTACACCATCGAGACCAACATCAAGGCGACCGAGCTCATCCTGGAGCTGGCCGCCCGCAAGCACCGGCCGCTGCTGCTGGCCTCCACCTCGGAGGTCTACGGCAAGCTCGACAAGCCGAAGTTCAGCGAGGAGGACGACGTGATCCTGGGGCCGACCTCCAAGGCCCGGTGGTGCTATGCCGCCTCCAAGATGATCGACGAGTTCCTCGCGCGGGCCTACTACAAGGAGAAGGGGCTCCCCACGGTCGTCGCGCGGCTCTTCAACACCATCGGCCCCCGGCAGACCGGCCAGTACGGCATGGTGGTGCCGCGCTTCGTGCGGCTGGCCCTGGCGGGTGAGCCCATCCCGGTCTACGGCGACGGCACCCAGCGGCGGTCCTTCACCTGGGTGGGCGACGTGGTGGGGGCCATGCTGGCCCTGATCGCGCACCCGCAGGCTTACGGGGAGGTCTTCAACATCGGGCACACGAAGGAGATCTCGATCTACGAGCTGGCGGTGCTGGTGAAGGAGATGACCGGCAGCGCGTCGCAGATCGTGCTCGTGCCGTATGAGCAGGCGTACGAGGCGGGCTTCGAGGACATGGCGCGCCGGGCGCCGGATATCGCGAAGATTCAAGGGTTGATCGGGTACCGGCCGGTGCTGGACCTGCCGGAGATGCTGGAGCGGGTGATTGCGTATGAGCGGGAGCGAGAGCGCTAGGCACCAGGTGATCCGCTATCAGCCCGGAAAGTCCGGTTCGGTCAGTAGTCACCTAGGGGAGGCGAAGATGGGCCCATCTGTAACGCTCCGGCTTGTTGCCGAATCCCAGGACTACGTCCGCGGTGGAACGCAAAAGGATAATTACAGTCCCGATGAAGTCATGGAAGTGCGCTGTCCGCTGTGCGCGAGTGAGGATCGCGAGCGTCTCTACACGGAGCACGGTGCGATTGGTATCTCCCGTTGTTCCGTCTGCTCCCTGATTTATACAAGTCCGCGTATTCACTCGCCGGAGCAAGTCTACTGGGGCGACGCCTCCATTTATTACGAAGAAGCCAGACTTATCTTCGAAGGAAAAGCCGCCCACCACCGTGATCCAAACTATCTCGGCGAAATACGGGCGATCGAGCGATACAGCAAGGCTGGGCGGTTCCTTGATGTTGGCTGCAATATGGGCATGCTGCTTCGCCTGGCTGTCAAACGAGGATGGAACTGCGTGGGGCTTGAGCCATCACCCGCGCTTGCCGAACTGGCGAAGAAACACGGTTTCCCTGTCTGGAATTGTTTCATGCACGAAGTGGCCGATCGAGAGAACGCCTCCTTCGATGTGGTAGCGCTTTCCGATGTATTCGAGCATATCGCAGAGCCGCTTTTGTTCTTGCAGCAAGGGTCGCGGCTGCTCAAGCCAGACGGACTTCTGTATGTAAAGGTTCCGAATGCGCGCTGGAATATCTTCAAACAGAAGATATTCGGGCTTGTCGCGAAGCGTCCCCGGCAGGGTCTATGGGATTCATACGAGCACGTCATCCACTATACCGATCGGACTCTGATAAAAGTTCTGACTGAGGGCGGGTTTCGGGTTCTTGAGATCTCGACGGAAGCCCCAATACAAACTCCGAACTGGCATGAATACGTCGGGCACTACTATCAGTATCCGACCCCATGGTTCATGGACAGCGGACGGAAAGCCGTTCGGACCGCCTTCTACAGACTCTCGAGCGTCGAGAGGCTGCTGCGCTTAGGGTCGCTCGGATACTTTGCGCAGAACGTCGTCGCGATTGCTCGAAAGGTCTGATGGATAGCCGTGATTCTTAAGGGGCCGACAACCGGCTTCATCGGATCGCACCTGGCGGAAGCCCTCCTGGAGCGGGGCTGGACCGTGGAGGCGGTCGACGCTCTCCGCTCGACAACGTGATGCCCACCTCAGCGGCGAGGGGCGGAAGGTCTAGGGTCCCGTGAACGGATGGCGGGCTGATCAGCGGCCCTGTCCAATTTGTGGGTCGACCTCAGCGCGTGTCTTAGGTGCTCGCGGTGGTAGCGCTCACCGCGAAGGGAAGGGCGTCGAGACGCGGATCGTTCGTTGCATGGAATGCCACGGTGTGTATCAACGCCCCACTCTTGTCCCCGAATTCAATCCTTACTCGGAATGTTCGCCAGAAAGTTACTTTCATCACCACTGTTCCCGGGAGAAGATCTCGTTGGGAGAGCAGTTAGCGGCTTTTGCGGAATCCATGCTCGGCCGACCAGGCAGCATGCTGGAACTCGGTTGTGGCCGTGGGGAACTCCTTCGTGGCGCGGCCAATCGGGGGTGGAGAGTTCGCGGCGTGGAGATGACAGAAGAATTCGCGCGGATTGCGACCGAGAAGCACGGCTTGGAGATCGAGCGCACCTCGATCGAGCGTTCGCAAAGCCTTGGCGATTCGTATGACGTCGTTCTTCTGGCCGCGATCCTAGAGCACCTCTATGAACCTGCAGAGACGCTCGAGCGCGTGGGAAGCGCTCTGCGTCGTGGGGGATTGGTTTTTATTGACGTTCCGAACGAGTGTTCCCTATTGAGTCGGGCAGGGAATGCGTACATGCGCCTGAGAGGAAGGGATTGGGCGACCAACCTGAGCCCGACGTTCGCACCCTTTCACGTAGTTGGCTTCTGCCCGATGAGCCTCCGCCACCTCCTGGATCGCACCGGGTTCCATCCGCTCAAATTTGAGCTATACCGCTTGAACATCCCCTCGCCTCCGAGGGCTGACTGGTTCTCGACATTGGAACATGTGGGCCTCAACGCAGTATTGTCGCTCGGGAACCTTGTCGGAATGGGCGCGGGGATGACGTGCTGGGCCGTTCGGGCATGACGATGGTCGAGCCGTTTGGAGTGAGATGGCATCGATGTACCCATGAAGGTTGTACTCACGTAAGCCATTATTGGACCTACCCGAGAGGCTGGGGCGCAAATGAGCCGGAGGAGGCGTTCGACTGCATCCTGCTCGCGGACCTGGACACCTGGGCAGTGAAAAACGTTGTGATCGAGCAGCGTTTAGGCAGGTAGACGATGCCAGACTCACGGATCGCGGATCACCCGTGGGCCGGGTATATTGGATCGCTCCTGACCGGAGAGCTCCTCTAACGTGGCCACCAGGTGAAGGTGCTAGATACGCCCCTGTTCGGAGGGGAGTCGTTGCTCGCGCACCTGGCGCACCCGGAATTCGCGTTCCGCAAGGTCGACGTGGCTGACCCAAAGAACGATCTGGTGCCGCTTATGAAGGGCATCGAGGTCGTCTTCCCCCTGGCGGCGATCGTTGGCTTCCCGGCGTGCCAGCAGATCGAGGAGGAGGCCGCGTGGCACTACAACGTAGAGGCGACCCAGCGGGTGTTCCAGGCCGCCGAGGCGGCGAGGGTCTCGCGCATCGTTTTCGCGTCGACCTATAGTAGCTACGGCATCCCAGAGGGAGGAGCGCCGGTTACCGAGACGAGCCCACTACGCCCGCAGTCGCTGTACGCGCGGACAAAGATTGCCTCGGAGGAGTATCTTCTCGCTCAGGGGCGCCGTTCGCCGGTGGCGGTCGTCATCCCGAGATTCGCGACGCTCTACGGCCGCGCACGCGGTTCGATCTCATCGTGAACCAATTCGTGCTTGAGGCGCTCACGAAGCGGAAGCTGGTCATCTACAAGGGCGACTACAACCGGTCGTTCATCCACGTGGGCGACGTGGTCGATGCGCTCATCCAGATGGCGGAGGCTCGAAGCTGCAGCTCGTGGAGCTCATCCGGAAGAACGTGCCCACGTCGAGATCGAGTATCGCGAGCTGAGCTTCGGTGAGGACATGCGCGACGTGGCGGTCTCCTTCGAGAAGATCGGCCGTGTCCTCGGGTTCCGGGCTCGCCGTGGGGTGGAGGGCGGGATCGTCGAGATCCGGGACGCGATCGAGACTGGGCTGATCAAGGATCCGTCCTCCGCGAAGTACCGCAACAACCAGTTCATCGTGAACTGATGAGTCCCCGCGAGGATCTTCGCGACAACCTCTTGATCACCGGTGGGAGTGGATTCGTGGGGTCTCACGTGGTCGCGGCTCTCGAGAGGAGGGGCTGTCGAGAACTGGTCGTGCCCCGGAGCCGTGACTACGACTACGACCTGCGCCGCGTTTCTCTATGTCGACTGGACTTGGCCGACTGCGGATGAGCCGGCCGTGGAATTTGATCAGCGGGTCCTTTCTGGGCTCCTAGCTTGAGGGCGAGGATTAGTGACGTGTGTGCAACTAGGGCGCGTACCTGAGATGTGCGGGATCGCCGGGATCTTCCATCGGGACGATCAGCCTGTCGACCGCGACGGTCTCCTCCGGATGGCGCGAGCCATCGCGCATCGCGGGCCTGACGGCGAGGGGGTCTACGTCGACAACGGTTCGCCCTCGGCGGGGCTGGTCGCTCGCCGTCTCGCGGTCATCGACGTGGCGCATGGCGTCCAGCCGATGTCGACGGAAGACGAAGCTTTCACCATCGTCTACAACGGCGAGATTTACAACGCGGCCGAAGTTCGTCGCGATCTGGAGGCGCACGGGCATCGGTTTCGCTCGGGTTGCGATACCGAGGTCGTTCTGCGGGGGTATGCGCAGTGGGGCTCGGACGTTCTCAGTCGTTTCAACGGCATGTGGGCATTCGCCGTCTGGGACCGTCGCTCGCGTAGCCTCTTCCTGTCGCGGGACCGCTTGGGTATCAAGCCTCTGGTGTACGCCGAGACGCCGCAAGGCTTCGTCTTCGCCTCGGAGATCAAAGCGCTCCTGGTCTCGGGGCTCGTGGGCCGGGATCTTGATCTGACGGCACTGCCTCATTATCTCTCGAGCTTTGTCGTTCCCGAGCCGTACTCGTTCTTTCGTAGCGTGCGGCGGCTCCCCGCGGGGTGTTTTGTCGTGGTAAACGCGAGAGGGGTGCGTGAGAGTCGCTACTGGGATTGTGGGTTCGAAGAGGAGGACGATCGAGGATGTGACCATTACCAGCTGGGGGTTCGTGAACTCCTCGAAGATTCTGTCCGGCGTCAGCTCGTCAGCGACGTCCCGCTGGGCGTCTTTTTGTCGAGCGGCCTCGATTCGGGGCTCGTCGTAGCGGTGGCGTCGCGCGTGTTGAAGGAACCTCTACGCACCTTCACCTTGGGCTTCGAGGGCTCCTCGGCCGATGAGCGACCTGGGGCGAGGCGCATGGCAATGGCGCTAGGGGCGCGCCACACCGAGGATCTCTTGACGGCGCAAGAGGCTGCAGCGCGGCTACCCGATCTACTGGCCGCCCATGACGAGCCGAGCCAGTCCCTGATTCAGGGATACTTCGTGTCGCGGCTCGCCAAGCGAGAAGTCACGGTGGCCCTGAGCGGACTGGGCGGTGACGAGCTCTTCTCATCGTACCCGACCCACCGTGTCGTGGATTTTCTCGCTCGCCTCGACCGCCTACCGGCCGTTCTGAGGGGGGCGGTCTTGCGCCTCGGACGAGTGGTTGGCGATGGGCGAGGTCAACGTCTGGCTGCGTTGGCAGAAATGAGACCAGATGACCGGGTTGCTCGCTGGCTGCTGCACCAGACCGACGCTCCGATCCGCCAGGCTTTGATTTCGGCAGATGTTCGTGACGCAGTGGACCTGGAGGCACCAGTGCGCCACCTTGAAGAGCACTATGCTCGTACGCGGGCGCATCATCCGCTGAATCGGCTTCTCTACGTATACCTGAAGACTTACCTGCCGGACGAGTTGCTCCGCGCTCTCGACTCGATGAGCATGGCGCATTCACTGGAGGCGCGAGTGCCTCTTCTCGATCACCGTCTCGTCGAGTACGCCATGCGGATGCCCGCTCGGTACAAGATGTCGCTGAACGGAGGGAAAGTGCTGCTGCGTCGTGTCGCGACGGACATCTGGCCTCCCGGTGTAGGAACCTATCCCAAGCGGGGGTTCTCGCCGCCGGTAGGCACGTGGCTAAGGCGGGAGCTCACTGAAATGCTTCGAGACACGCTTTGTCGTCCTGCGATCGAGCGCCGCGGAGTGTTTGACTCCCCGACGGTCGGGCGATTGTTGGAGTCCTGCCTGGATCGGGATGCGCGGTCGATCCAGCCGGTGATGATGCTGTTCGCCTTCGAGCTGTGGGCCCGACGAGTTCTGGATGCTCCTGCGGTCACGACGGAAACCAAGGCGCCAGAATTAGGAAACACACGGGTCGACCTTTCGGTCATAATCGTGAATTGGAACACGCGGGACATTCTCCGGAACTGCCTGACCTCCGTCGAGACGCACCTGCCCGCCGTCGCCCATGAGATCATCGTGGTGGACAATGCATCCTCCGATGGTAGCGCCGAAATGGTGGCGAAGGAATTTTCGCTGGTGCGGCTCATCCGCAACGTCCAGAACGTCGGCTTCGCCCGGGCAAACAACCAGGCCATGCGTGTCGCGCGCGGGCAGTGGTTTCTCCTCTTGAATAGCGACACGGTACTCATCGACGACTCGGTTGGCCGGCTTTTCGCGCGCGTGCGGAACGAGCCGGAGCTGGGGATCGCGCATTGCCGGCTGCTTATGCCGGATCGGCGCCTTCAGTACTCGACCTATCATTTTCCCAGCATCAGGCTCGCAGTTCTCGAGGATTTCGGACTCTATAAGCTGCTGTCTTTGGCGCGACGCGGGAAAGTGCTCCTCGGTGAGTACTGGGATCAGAGCGAGGAGAGGGATGTGGATTGGGTGGCGGGCTCATTCATGCTCCTACCTCGACGTGTATTCGAGGAGACCGGCGGGTTCTCCGAGGCGTATTTCATGTATGGAGAGGACATGGAGTGGTGCCAGAGGATTCACGACCGAGGATGGCGGATCCGCTATTACCCCCAGGCGTCGATTGTTCACCTCGACCACAGCAGTTCGGACATTCGATGGGGCGGTCGACCCATCCTGATGTGCGTGGAGCGGCAGTTGGACCACTACACGAAGCGCCATGGCCGAGCGCTGGGTGCTCTGTACAACGTGGTGCGACTAGGGGGCGCGCTGTTTCGCTTCACTTACTTCTCGCTCCGCGACATGGGCGGGGGAAGCCGGCAGGAGTATTACCGCCAGATGAGAGCCTACGCCCTGCTGTGTCTGCGGGCTCACGCAACTCTCGCCGCAGGCCTGCGGTGACCTGGGACTACTACGACGACTCACGTCCCGATATCCAGGCAGTTGTGTTCGTGGCGGGCCTGCGGGTCCTCGATGTGGGCTGCGGATCCGGAGCCTTGGGCGCTGCACTCAAAGAAGCCGGGGCCGCTTACGTCGCGGGGATCGAACGCTATCCAGCAGCAGCCGCGAAAGCGCGCGGGAGAGTGGATGACCTGGTGGAGGGCGATGCCGTCACAGCGGCCATCCCCTTCACTCGAGGTGAATTCGACTACATTATTTTCGCTGATGTGCTTGAACACATTGCTGATCCCGAGGGGACGGTTCGCCGATTCCTTCCATATCTAAAACCCACCGGGAGAGTCGTCGTTAGCGTCCCTAACATGCGCTTCTATCTGGTCCTGTTGCGGCTGATAGTGGATCGCTGGTCGTATACCGACCACGGTATACGTGATCGAACGCACCTGCGGATTTTCACACGCAGGAGCCTGGAAGCGCTGCTCGCGTCCTGTAATCTTAGCGTCGAGCGGCTCGAACGCAATTTCCGACTGATCGAGGATCAGTCGCGGATCGGCCGGGTCGGCGCCCTCGCGACCCGGTTGGCGAAGGGCACGGTAGCGCCATTTCTCTTCCCGGATCTCATGACCTTCCAGTATGTGGCTGTGGCCCGGCGCGCCTGATGCGAATAGCACTGCTATGCCCCAACGCCTCCAGCAATTCTCTAGTTCGCACGTACCCCATTGCGAAAGTTCTCGCCAGACGACACGACGTCCGTCTCGTGGGTTTCCGCTTTGGGGAGGGGATTTTCGAGCCTTACCGCAACGAGTTCGATTACGAGACAATCGTCGCGCGACAATTGCCTCGGTTCCTTTCGCAGGTTCGAGAGATCGCCCGCGGTGTTCGAGCGGATGCCGTCTACGCATTCAAGCCGCTGCCATCGAGCATCTGGGTTGGTCTCTTGGCGCGCAAGGCCCACAGAATTCCCCTGTTCCTCGACATTGAAGACTGGGAGACGGGCTGGTATTACGATGTGCCATTGGTCGACGCTCTAAAGCACCTTATTCATATCGAACGTCCTAATGGTCTGCTCTGGACCTGGGTGAGCGAGAAGATGGCGGCATGGGCCGACGAGATCTTCGTCGCCAGTCGCTCTCTTCAGGCTAGGTTCGGCGGAACGCGGCTTGTTCACGGAGTCGACACCGGGGTTTTTGACCCCTCTATTTGGGATCCGGCGGACACGCGTACGCGGATGGGCCTTGGCGAGGGGCGCTACGTAGTGTTCGCCGGCTCCCCTATGCCAAACAAGGGACTGGACGACCTGCTCGAAGCAGTCACAGCCGTTGGCGATCCGCGGCTTCGTGTCTTGGTGGTCGGTTCCTTCCAGCACGACCCAGCATATCGGCAGCGGCTCTTGGCCCGGTTTGGTAGCCGGCTGCTCTTGGTTGGGGCACGCCCCCATGCGGAGATGCCGGCGTTCCTCGGGATGGCCGACTTGGTTGTTCTTCCGCAAAGAGTGACGCGGGAAACAATGGCACAGATACCCGGTAAGGTGTTCGAGGCCATGGCCATGGCTCGGCCGATCGTTGCGACGGCGGTCTCCGATCTACCAGAGATCCTGGATGGATGCGGCGTCATAATCCCGCCGGAGTCCGCGGATAAGCTGGGCGCATCAATCGATCGGCTTCTTAGTCAGCCCGAAGAGGCGCGGGCACTTGGCCGAGAGGCGAGACGACGGTGTCAGGAACACTACAGCTGGGACGCGATGGAGCGTGTCCTGGATGGGAGATTGAGAAAATGGGGGCGAGCACGGCTCAAGGACGCGTACTCGTAACCGGAGGAGCTGGTTTCATCGGTTCCCACCTCGTCGACCGTCTCGTCGAGTGTGGGTACTCGGTTCGCCTTCTTGATGCTCTGCTTCCGCAGGTGCACCCAGATGGCCAGCCAGGCTATTTGAACCGAGGAGCCGAGTTCCTCCGAGGAGATGTTCGCGACCCGGAGGCAGTAAGGGCGTCCCTCGTCGATGTCGATACGGTCGTTCACTTGGCCGCGGCAGTTGGCGTGGGGCAGTCGATGTACGAAGTAGTTAATTATTCATCGGTCAATGTTCTTGGGACTGCCACATTGCTTGAGGGCATCATGAACGAGAGGCGGCGGCCGCAGCGGCTCATAGTGGCTTCGTCGATGTCGATATACGGCGAGGGATTGTACGCGTGTAGCGCGTGCGGCCCTCAGAACGTCGGCCCTCGACCGCTGGGCCAGCTGGAGCGCCGCGAGTGGGCTGTTCAGTGTCCAGTCTGTGGTAAGCCGATGGAACCCCGCGCCACACCGGAGACGAAGCCCATTCTTCCGACATCTGTCTACGCTCTCAATAAGCGAGACCAGGAAGACATGATTCTCCTCGTGGGCCGGAGCCTCGGCATTCCGGCCATAGCGCTTCGATTCTTCAACGTCTACGGAAACCGACAGACGTTATCGAATCCATACACCGGCGTCGCAGCGATCTTCTCCAGCGCCCTCCTCAACGGCCGCGCACCTTTAGTGTTCGAGGATGGACTGCAGGCAAGAGATTTCATTCACGTGAGTGACGTGGTTGGCGCCTGCATGCTGGCGATCGAGAAGCCTGAAATCACCGAGGCTGTTTTCAATATCGGTACGGGCCGTGCCACGAATCTTCTCGAGCTTGTGGCGCTCTTGAGCCGGGAGATGCCGGCTGACAGTCGGAAAGAACCCGAGATTGTTGGTCGCTTCCGCGAAGGGGATATTCGGGCCTGTTATGCCGACGTGACAAAAGCTCGTGACATCTTGGGTTTTTTGCCGCGCGTGACCTTGGAGAAAGGGGTGAAGGAACTTGCATCATGGGTCCGAAGCCAATCGAGCATGGACCGATCGAGGAGGGCCCTTGAGGAGCTGGACCGGCACAAGCTCATCAGGTGAGGTCGGCCAAGGTCTCCGCATCCTCCTCGTGGGCCCGAGTGGCCACGGCGGCGAGGAGGTGTATGTACGCATGCTTCTGGATAGTCCTCCCAGAGGGGTCGAGTACGTCAATACGGGGCCCTTTCACAAGGGGGCGCCTGGCGCGCGTTGCAGTGTGGTTGAGGAAGTGTTCCTCAATCGTCTGGTCCACCCTTGGCTAGTCCCGGATATGGGGTTCCGATCGTTCTCGCTGAGCAGCTCGTTCGATCTTGTCCATGTGCACGCTCATCCGGTTAGGCTGAGCAACCTAGGGGACATTCCCCTTGTGATGAGTGAGGGCTCATCCTCAGCGGTATACCTGCAGGAGTATCTGAACTGGGACGAGCCTGCTCTCGCTCGCGGCTATTCGCGGGCACGGCGCGTTTATGGGTATCTAGGGATTCACGACCGCCTGCTAAACCTCAGGCGTGTTTCCCGGGCATATGTCTTTTCCCGATGGGCGCGGGACATCAACATCCGCTGGGGGGCCGATCCAACCAAGATCGACGTCGTGTACCCGGGATTCCCGACGCCGGCGCCCGTGGACAGGCGCAGCAGGACAGCATTCACGTTCCTGTTCGTCGGGACTGACTTCGAGCGGAAGGGGGGATTCGAGGTTGTCGAAGCTTTCGATGCGGTGGCAGCTCGGTATCCGGAAGCACGACTCGTGCTGGTCAGCTCGGATCCGCGCGAACGAAATCCCGACCGTGCCATCCATTCGTGGGTGTCCGCGGCGAAGCGAGAGCAGACGTTGGGGCGACTCGAAGCGCTGGAGCGCCGCGGGGTGGTGGAGCGTCATCCGCTGCAGGAGAGACATCAGCTCTACGACGGGATCTACCCGATGGCTGACGTGTTCGTGATGCCCAGCCGTGCGGAAGGCTTTGGATTCACGAACATCGAGGCGATGTCGTTCGGGCTGCCCGTGATCTCGTCTCGGGTCGGCGCCATCCCCGAGGTGATTCATGATGGCGTCGCGGGTGTCCTCGTGCACGCTGGCGACGTGCCGGCGCTCTCATTGGCGATGGAGAGGCTGATTGCCGACCGACCTCTGACCCACCGCATGGGAGAGGCGGCTCGTGCGGCATTCCTGGCCCGGTTCACGCTGGAGCGCTTCCGGGCCGAGGTCGGACGGATCTACCGGGAGGCGATCGAGAGCCGATGCGCCGGGTCCTGATGATCTCGTACTACTTCCCCCCCCTGGGTGGCATCGGCAGTGTGCGGGCGCTGAAGTTCGCGCAGTACCTGCCGGAGTTCGGCTGGGATCCCGTCATCATCACGCCGCGGAAGGGCGCGTACTATTTCGACGCGAGCTTGGCGTTCGACGAGACGAAGGTGGTACGGACCGCATCGCTGGAGTTGAGCCGGGCGGGGAAGCGGATGCTTTGGGGCGGGGGCGTTGACACCTATGCCGCCGGGGGCGGGCCCGTGCTGGGGCGGCTGCGGAGTTTCGCGCACCGGCGGATCTATCGGCCCGACGGGCAAATCGGCTGGTATCCATTTGCGCTCCGCGCGGCGCGCCGGGTCCTGCGCGAGCGGCGGTGCGACGCCATCCTGTCGTCGTCCTTTCCCATTACCGCCCATCTCGTCGCCCGGCGTTTGCATCAGGAGTCCGGAATCCCGTGGGTGGCGGAGTTCCGCGATCTGTGGACAGATCTGGCTCGATACGACAGTCGGAGACGTCAACGACTCGACGAGGCCATGGAGCGCAGTGTGCTTGCGGATGCCACAGAGGTGGTCAGCGTGTCCGAGGCGTGGGCCTCGCTCCTGTCGAAGCGCGGTAAGCGGCCGGTAACGGTGATCACCAACGGCTTCGATCCGGCCGACTTCTTCGAAGCGCCGGCCTCCTCCAGGCCGCTGGCGACCTACGTCGGAACATACTACCCGGACCGCCAGGATCTTCGGACGGCCATAGACGCCCTGGGTGAGCTGAACCGATGTGGGGCGCTTCCGGGGTTACGCATTCGATTCGTGGGTGAATTTCCCGCCAGCCTGCGGGCATCTCTGGTCGCGGCAGGACTGGCCGATTCGGCCGAGTGCACAGGGTTTGTCGCTCACAGGGAGGCGCTTGCCCATATGCAGGAGTCGACGGTCCTGCTTCTCGCGGGTCCGGTCTCGAGAATATTCCCGCAATCGAAAATCCGCGGCCACATTGCGGCGAAAGTGTTCGAGTATCTGGGCTCGGGACGGCCGATTCTCTATGTGGGCGAGGCCGATTGTGACGTAGAGGCCCTCGTCGGGCGGTTCCCAGGCGTCGCATGTGTTCGGCCGGGAGACGCTTTGGGGGCGCGGGAGGCCATCTTGTCCCTCATTCAGGGGGGGTCAGTGGAGCGACAAGGCATGGAGACCTACGCCCGGCGGTCGCTCGCCGGAAGGCTCGCGCAAGTCCTCACCGATGAGTGTCGCGGGCCCTCGCGTGAGTAAAGGATGGCTGTGGGCTGGACGCACTCTTCTGCGCTAGGCCCGCCTCAAGTTCACGGAGCGGGATGACCGCGCGTGGCGCGGCGAGCCGCACTGGCCGGAGGGCGGCTCTCTCGGTCAGCATTCGGCGCACCAACTGGTTCCCTCAATCCGGTGTTCATGAAACCGGGGGCGGAACAGACATCGACTGGTGGGCAAGGCGGTTCCAGTGCAATCCGAGTTTTATCGGGATGCGAACGACCCGTTCACATTCTTCTCGACTCCAATGTCAGAAGTTAACCGCGCTTTCAGGGCATATGGCCATCGCTTCCTGTACGAAAAACTATGGCCGAGGTGCTTCGATGGTCGGGCTTTGAAAATGTCCGACGAGAGAGCTTCATGAATGGGCGAATTCCGCAGCTTCTACTTGACCCTCCACGAAGGAAGGGTGGCTCCCTCTATGTCGAGGCGACAAAGGCGCAAGGTTTGCTCAACGAGATAGAGTCAGCAACTAGCCCCAATCCGAAAATAACTCAGAATCCGGTGGGCTTCGTGCCCGAGGTGCTGGTTCCGTATGGGACCTTGCGGCGCTTGGCGTATGGGCGCCTGCATGCGATGCTTGCGGGGTCGTTCGTCCGGTCGGGGGAGTATCGCCGGTTCGCGGGGCACTCGGTGGCCAGCGTGGCGGCGCGACCGGGCCACGTCAGATACTTCGCCGGGTATCCGGTACGGGCGCTGCGCCGATGCCTGTCGGGGTTCAGAGTCGGATGAGACGTGCCGCGCTCTACATCTGCTACTACAACATCACGGAGCCACTGGTGCAGACGCAGGTCGTGGCGTACCTGCGCGAACTCGCCCGCATGGGCTTCGAGATCCACCTGCTGACGTTCGAGAAGGAGCGGCTAACCCGGCGGCACCGGCTGTCGATTCGAGAGAAACTGGGGCGTGAGGGCATTCAATGGTATCCGATGCGGTATCATGCGTGGCCGTCGTTGCCGGCCACTCTGTATGACATTGCTCGCGGTAGCCTCAAGGCAGTGAGCCTCTGCATGAGACACCCAATCCTTCTGGTCCACGGTCGATCTCACGTGGGCACCGCCATCGCCGTGGTGGTCAAGCTGTTGCGGGGGGTCAAGATGTTGTTCGATGTCCGGGGCCTGCTCGCCGACGAGTACGCGGACGTCGGCCACTGGACTCGAGCGGGTATCAAGTACCGGCTGACGAAGGCCATGGAGCGCTTCCTGTTCAGACGGGCGGACGGCCTGATCCTGCTAACTGAAGCGATCAAGGTGGATCTCGTGAAGGCAGATCCGATCCTGCGGGAGCGGATGAATGACATCGAGGTGATCCCGTGCTGTGTATCGGTCGAGCGGTTTGCCCACAACGCTGAGGAGCGCCGGGTGGAGAAGCAGAGGCGAGGCTGGGACGACCGGCGGGTTCTGGCGTATGTAGGCAAGCTGGGGACCTGGTACCTGGTGGAGGAGATGGCTCGGTTCTTCGCAGTGGCCCGCCAGGAGGATAGCCGGTTCTTCTTCCAGGTCCTCACGCAGAGCGAACCGTCCTCCATGCGGCGGGCCTTGGAGGATGCGGGTGTGCCATCGGTGGCTTTCGATATCGCGCACGTGGAGCCCGAGGAGGTGCCGCGCGTGCTCTGTGCCGCCGATGCCGGGATCTCATTCATCCGCAGTTGCTATTCCAAGCGATCGTCCTCCCCGACAAAGGTTGGGGAGTACCTGTCCGCCGGCCTTCCAGTGGTCAGCACGCAGGGGATCGGGGACTGTGACGACATCCTGGCGCGACCGAACCTGGGGGTCGTGGTGGAGCCCCTCGACGAAGCGGAATATCATCGGGCCGCTCGGGCGCTCCTGGAGCTGCTCGATGATCCGGCGACGCCGGCGCTGTGCCGCGAATTCGCCGAGCGGGAGCTGTCACTCACCCGGATCGGTGGGCCCCGGTACGCAGCGGTCTACAACCGGCTCCTGGCGGGCGCCAGCGAGAAGTCCGTCGTGGCATCACGACGTGGATGAGTATCAAATCTCAGACGCAGGGGCGGGCTCTCGCCCGCACGACGGCGGGCGCGCCATCGAGTTGATCGCGTTCGTGCCGTACCCACCCAACACAACACCGAGCCAGCGGTTCCGGATCGAGCAGTGGCGGGGGGTGCTCGACGAGCTAGGGATCCAGATCCGCCTCGCACCTTTTGCCGATCTTCGCCTGATGTCTCTCCTCTATCAACCGGGGCGAGCCGCACAGAAGATCGCCGGAATGATCGCCGGGTTCGTGCGACAAGCGAGGAATGTGGCTACGGCGGGACGGGTCGACGCCATCCTGATTCACCGCGCGGCGTGCCTTGCCGGCCCAGCGCTGCTTGAACGCGTCTTGACGCTGTGGCGTAAACCGATTCTGTTCGATTTCGATGACGCGATCTACCTCCGGCACACATCGGGTGCGAACCGGTTGTTCGACTGGCTCAAGTTCCCTGGCAAGACGGCGGCGCTGTGCCGGTTGAGCTCCTTCGTGGTGGCGGGGAACGAGTACCTCGCCGCCTATGCGCGAAAGCACAATCCGCGGGTAGTCGTGGTGCCGACGAGCATCGACACCGATCTGTACACGCCGATGGAGCGCGAGGATTGGTCGGGACGCGTGACGATTGGCTGGACCGGGAGCGCCACGTCCTTGACATATCTAGAGACGTTCGCGCCGGTCCTCCGAGAGCTACTCAGGCGCCGTGACGTGGAGATCCGAGTGCAGTCAAACCGACCGCCGGCACTGTCCGGTATTCCAGTCGTGTGGCAGCCGTGGTCGCCGGAAACCGAGATCCAGGAGATCCGCCGGTACCACATCGGGATCAAGCCCATGCCGGACGACCCCTGGGCTAGGGGCAAGTGCCCGATGAAGGAACTGCAATACATGGCGTTAGGTGTTCCCGCGGTGTGTTCAGCTGTGGGGACCAGCGTGGAGGTGATCCGGGACGGCGAGAACGGCTTTCTTGCTACCAACGGGGATCAGTGGCTGGCGCATTTGACTCGCCTAGTGGACGACGCAGCGCTGCGGAGGACGATCGGGCTCGCCGGCCGGCAGACCGTGGAGGAACGGTACTCTATGAGGAGGTGCGCGAGCCGCTTCGCTGAGGCGCTGAGGAGCGTCGTGGAGAACGGACATGGTCGCTGAGGGAATCTCCGCAAACGAGAAGACGGGATGATATCGGCTGCTTCACGCACATATCGAGGGATGTCAGATCCGGAGGGACGGACCATCCGACGGCTCTACTGGTGGGCATTCCTCGTACGCGTTCTTGTGGGACTCCTCGCGTACACGCTGACGCTATACGCCGATCTGCCCATTGTGGAGGACGCGCAGTTCTACGAAGAAATGGGCCATGAGGTGGCTCAAGATTGGCTGTCAGGAAAGGCCGTTGACTTCGATGCCTTACCGGAAGGTGTTCAGACAGCCCGGTTGCTGGTCACAGCGATCGCCGCCTTCTACTTTCTGTTGGGCGGTGTGCGTGCTCTGCCGGCCTTGCTCGTCGCCTATAGCGCGGTCACGGCACTTGTTCCCGTCTATGTCTACTGGTTCACGCGAGCGCTAGACGCGCCGGATGGTGTGGCGAGACGAGCAGGATGGCTCGTCGCGCTGTCGCCGGCCTTCGTGTTTTGGTCTGGCAGCCTCTACAAAGAAGGGCTCACGCTGCTGTTTCTGAGCGTCGCGGCGTACCACACGCTCAGGCTGCAGTCGGGGTGGAAAGGGCGGTCGGTGAGCATCCTAGCGCTGTGCGTCATCGCACTCTGGGGAGTGAGATCCTACCTTGCCATATTGCTGACTCTTGCCGTGGTGTTGAGCCTGCTCTGGGGACGCATGCCACGGACGGGACAATCCAGGGGCGTGCCCGTGTTTGTGCGGCAAGCAGCAGTCATGTCGGTATTCGCGGGAGTCATCGTTTCCGTGGGACTTTCCGTACGGACGGAGCAGGTACTGCTGGAGAGTGATGAAGGTGTGCTGGTGAATCTCGACGTGCGCCGAGCCGGGTCGTCGAAAGAGGCCAGGTCTGGTTACCTGCAGGAGGCAAGTGTAGCGACCCCGGAGGAAGCATTGCAGTATTTCCCCGTCGGTCTCTTGTACTTTCTGACGGTGCCATTCCCATGGCAGCTTGGTGCAATCAGGCAGAACTTGATCATCCCGGAGAACGTATTCTGGCTGGGACTCTATCCGCTGATGGTGCTAGGCATCCGCCGAGCGCTCAAGTCAAATCGGCCAGGGACGGTGTTCCTCCTGCTGATGACAGCGGGGATGTGCGTGGTCTACGCGTTGTTGGCGGCGAACGTCGGCACGGCATACCGAATGCGGTCGCAGGTGTGGCTGCTCTGGGCGCCGTTCGCCGCGTGGGGGTGGGAAGTATGGCGCGAGCGTCGGCGCCCGGTGCGACGGGGGCGATTGGCTCGTGGGGGCTCGCGGGCCCTTGGGGCGGGGTGGCGCTAGCAATGTGTGGGATCGCCGGGATCGTAGATCTCCAGGCCCGCCCGGTGGAGCCGTCACTGGTGCGCCGACTCTGTGACCTGCTAGTGCACCGTGGTCCGGACGACGAGGGCTACTACATCAAGGGACCGGTGGCCTTGGGCCAGCGCCGCTTGGCCATCCTGGATCTGGCCGGGGGCCGCCAGCCGATGGGCAACGAGGACGGCACGGTCTGGATCACGTTCAACGGCGAGATCTACAACTTCCGCGAGTTGCGGGCGCGTCTGGAGGGGCTCGCGCACCGGTTCGCGACGCACAGCGACACCGAGGCGATCGTCCACGCTTACGAGCAGTATGGCCCGGCGTGCGTGAAGGAGCTGCGAGGCATGTTTGCCTTCGCGCTCTGGGATCAGCCGAGGCAGACGCTCCTCCTCGCTCGCGATCGCGTGGGCAAAAAGCCGCTCTTCTACGCCCAGATGGACGGGCAATGGGTGTTCGCTTCCGAGCTCCAGGCGCTGCTGCAGCACCCCGCGCTGGCCCGCGAGGTGGACTGGGCCGCGATGGACGACTACCTGACATATGGCTACGTGCCTGCGCCGAAAACGATCTTCCGCGGTGTGCACAAGCTCCCGCCGGCTCATTGGCTGACGCTCAGGCTGCGCCCGGATGGGAGCGCCGGTCCGGAGGTCCACGTCGAGCGATACTGGCAGCTGGCCTACGAGCCGAAGCTCAGGCTGAGCGCGGAGGACGCGGCCGACGGATTGCTTGAGGTGCTGAGGGAGGCCGTCCGGCTGCGGATGATCGCCGACGTGCCACTGGGCGCGCTTCTGAGCGGCGGGATCGACTCGAGCATCGTGGTCGCCCTCATGAGCCAGCTCTCCGATCGCCCGGTCAAGACGTTCTCTATCGGGTTCGACGACCAGGAATTCAACGAGCTGCCCCACGCCCGCCGTGTGGCCGAGCGGTGCGGGACGCAGCATCACGAGCTCATCGTTCGCCCGAACGCCCTGGAGGTGCTGCCGACCCTCGTGCGCCACTACGGGGAACCCTATGCCGACTCGTCTGCGATCCCAAGCTACTACGTGGCCAAACTCACGCGGGAGCACGTCAAGGTAGCCCTCAACGGCGACGGCGGCGACGAGTGCTTCGCAGGATACGAGCGCTATGCGGGCGGGCTCGCGGCCGACAGCTATGGACGGATCCCGACGGTCCTCCGAACACTGGCGATCGAGCCGCTCAGCCGGCTCATCCCCACGAGCGCTCCGAGACGGAGCCGGTTGAGGCAGGCCCGGCGCTTCCTGGAAGTGGCCGGCCAGCCCGCGCCACAACGCTATCTGAGTTGGATCGGCTATGTCCCGACCACCGAGAAGGCAGCGCTCTACTCACCCGACTTCCAAGAGCAGCTGGCCGGTCATCGAGCCGAGTCGTGGCTGTGGGAGATGTGGGAACGGCTCAGCGCGACCGGCCTTGGCCCGCTCGACAGGATGCTGGCTCTGGATGTGGAGTCCTACCTGCCGTACGACCTACTGGTGAAGATGGATATCGCCACGATGGCGAACTCCCTCGAGGCCCGGTCCCCCTTCCTCGATCACGAGGTGATGGAGTTCTGCGCTCGCTTGCCGGCACGCTACAAGCTGCGGGGGATGCGCCTCAAGCACCTGCTGAAGAAGGCCGCCGCAGGGCTCTTACCGCCGGAGACGCTGACCCGACGGAAGATGGGCTTCGGGGTGCCCGTTGGAAACTGGATGCGTGGAGGCCTTCGGTCGTGGATGGAGGACCTGCTGCTGTCCCCGCGATCGCTCAAGCGGGGCTACTTCCAGCCGGAGGCGGTCCGCCAGGTCGTGGACCGGCATCTCGAAGGCCGGGAGGACCGGTCCTTCGAGCTCTGGGCCTTGCTGTGGCTCGAGCTCTGGCACCAGGAGTTCATGGATTGAGCGTCACCTGTCCGCAAAGTCACTCCGGCCCTAATGGGCAAGAGGCGCCGACCCCTGCACGGGCGGCGGTCAAGGTGCTCCGGGTGATCGCTCGGCTCAACGTTGGGGGCCCGGCGATCCACGTGATCAATCTCACTCGCGGTCTCGACGCCACACGCTTCGACTCGACGCTGGTTACCGGCACGGAGAACCCGGGCGAGGGCTCGATGCTAGACCTCGCCCTCGAGCAAGGGGTGAGACCGGTGGTGATTCCGGAGATCGTCGGCCAGGCGACGCTCAAGCCGCGCGATCTCAAGGCGCTCATCGCGCTCTATCGGCTGATGCGACGCGAGCGGCCGCAGATCGTCCACACCCACGCGGCCAAGCCGGGAGTCCTGGGGCGAGTGGCCGCTCGGCTCGCGGGGGTGCCGGTGGTCGTGCACACGTTCCACGGGCACATTCTCCACGGCTACCACGGGCCCCGGATGAGCTGGCTACTCCGTCGGATGGAGCGGCTGCTGGCACACCTCAGCGACCGGATCATCGCGGTGAGTGAGCAGGTCAAGCAGGACCTGGTGCGGTACCGCGTGGCGCCGCCCGAGAAGATCTGTGTGATCCCGCTGGGCCTCGAGCTTGATCCATTCCTCGACAGCGGTGTCCACCGGGGTACGCTGCGCCGCGAGCTGGGGGTCCCAAGTGACGCCCCACTCGTGGGTATCGTCGGGCGTATCTTCCCCATCAAGAACCACCGCCTCTTTCTCGAGGCTGCCGCGCTGGTCGCGGCCAAGGAGCCGGGGGCGCGGTTCGTCGTCGTTGGCGACGGCACGTTGCGCACGGGCATGGAGGCGTTGGCCCGCCAGCTCGGTATCGGCGAGCGCACCATCTTCACGGGATGGCGCCGCGACCTTCCGAAGGTGTACGCGGATCTGGACGTCCTGGTGGTCTCCTCGGACAACGAGGGCACGCCCGTTTCAGCCATCGAGGCGATGGCGTCGGGCTGTCCGGTTGTGGCGACCCGGGTGGGGGGGCTCCCCGATCTGATCGAGGACGGGGAGGTCGGTCACCTCGTCGCGCCTCGAGATGCGGAGGCCATGGCCGGGGCGATCCTCGGCTTGCTCGGGGACGGAGCCCGCGCTCGCCGCATGGGCCAGAGTGCCCGCCGGCGCGTGCAGGATCGCTACAGGGCCGAGAGACTGTGCCGGGATATCGAAGCTCTCTACACGGAGTTGCTTGCTCCGAGGAAGGATTCACGGGTGACCGGGAGTCCGCGACCGTTGGATCTGGCGCTGAAGCGGCTCTTCGACGTGGCGCTCGCCACGGCGGGGCTCGTGGGCTCGGCGCCGCTCTGGGGCCTGGCCGCTCTTGCCATCAAGCTCGAGGACGGCGGACCAGTCTTCTTTCGGCAGGAGCGCTGGGGCCAGTACGGCCGGCGCATGCCAGTGCTCAAGTTCCGCACGATGATCACCAACGCGAACCCCGCAGGGGTCACGGTGCAGGCGACGAAGGAGGACCCGCGGATCACACGCGTGGGCCGGGTCCTCCGGGCCACCGCCTTCGACGAGATCCCCCAGCTCCTGAATATCTGGAAAGGGGAGATGAGCTTCGTCGGGCCGCGGGTCCTGCCCATCAACGAACGGCAGGGCCGGGAGGAGGCCGGCGACATCCCCGACGAGAAGATCCCGGGGTTTCACGAGCGGCTCCAGGTACGGCCCGGGCTCACGGGGATCGCCCAGATCTACGCCCCACGCGACGTTCCCCGGCGGCACAAGTTCAGATATGACCTCTTCTACATCCGGCGGCAGAGCTTCCTGCTGGATCTGCGTCTGATCCTCCTCTCCTTCTGGATCACCTTCCGGGGAGCCTGGGAGCGCCGGGAGGGCAAGCTCTGAACGCGCCGGTGCGGGAGGGAGCGTGGCCTCGGGGTGCGCTCTCGGCACGGCTGCCCCGGTGGACCCGAAGGGCCCTGGTCCTGGCGGCGTTCCTGGGTACCGGCACGGTCCTGCTCTGGTGGGGCGCGAGCGGGATCGGCGAGTGGCTGATGGTGGCAGACGCGCTGGAGCCGGCGAAGGCCGTCGTGGTGCTGAGCGGGCGGGTGCCCTTTCGCGCCATGGAGGCCGCGTCGATCTACCGGGAGGGCTTGGCTCCGGAGGTCTGGCTGACCAGGGAAGTTGTTGGCCCCGAGGAGCAGGCCCTCGCCCGCTTAGGTGTGGCCGTCGTCCGAGGTGACGCCTACAACCGCGCGGTGCTCGAGCGCCTAGGGGTGAAGCCGGAGGCGATCCGCGTGCTGGCCCCCGGCGTCTGGAACACGGTGGACGAGATGCGGCTTGTCGCGGCCGAGCTCGACCGCGCCGGCGGGGACCGCGTGATCATCGTCACGTCAAAGGCCCACAGCCGGCGCGTGCGTGCCACCTGGGCAGCGCTCGTGGGGGCCTCCCCGAAGGCCATCATCCGTTATGCCCAGGAGGAACCCTACGACGCCAGGGGCTGGTGGCGCAACACCAGAGATGCCCTGGACGTGTCACGGGAGGCCTTCGGGCTCATAAACGTCTGGGCGGGGTTCCCGGTGCAGCCGGATCGATCCCAGAGATGAGCAAGATGAATAGACCTGTGGCGACGAGCAGGGCGCTACGCTATGCTCCTTCCTCGACGACTGAGCCGATGCTACCTCGACTTGCCCGACCCTCGACCTGAATGGAGAAGCTCGACCGCCTCGGGTGGGCGGCGGGGCTCGTGTTCACGGCCTACGGTGTCTCCGTGGGAGTTCGGGTCAGCGACCGCAGCGCTCTCGAGCGCGTGCGGGCGCTGCTTCCTCCAGGATGGAAGCCCGCCGAAAAGCCGAGGGTCCGGCGGCTCTACTCCCTCATCGTCGGAGGCCCGACGTCCAGGCCGGGCGTCCGCCGCTTCAATCTCCTCTACTCGGATGCGGCGCGGCTCTTGCGGACGCATGATCTCGAGGAGGCACTTGCTCAACTCGAGCTCGACCTGGAGCTCTACATCGCTGACCGAGCGCCGCGGCGCACCTTCGTGCACGCGGGGGTGGTCGGCTGGAACGGTCGGGCGATCGTCATACCCGGGGATAGCTTCAGCGGAAAGAGCTCGCTGGTGAAGGCGCTCGTGAAGGCCGGAGCGAGCTACTACTCCGACGAGTTCGCCGTGCTAGACGAGCGGGGACGCGTGCATCCCTACCCCATCTCGCTGACTATCCGCCCGGCCCGGGACGGAGGCTTGCCCATGAAGTACAGGGCGGAGGAGCTCGGTGGCGTGGCGGGAACCGGCCCGTTACCGGTGGGGCTCGTCCTCATCACCCGCTACATCAGCGGCACCCGGTTTCGCCCTCGCCCGTTGTCGGCGGGACGCGCGGTGCTCGAGCTTCTGGCGCACACGCTCCCGGCTCGTCGGCGGCCCGGGCGGGTTCTCGACGCGCTCAGTCGGGTCGTCTCGCAGGCCTTCGTGCTGCGCGGCACGCGAGGGGAGGCCGAGGAGACGGCCCGTCAAATCCTTGGAAGCGACCTTCTTCGGCGCGAGCACAACGTCCCGCTGAGCGGCGTGAAGGCGTCCGTTGGGCAAGGAGGCTAGCATGGAATCTGTGGAGCCTCGAGCACGCACGAGCCGGCTCGTGACGCGTGATCTCGGCGACGAGCTCCTCGTTTACGATCTGGAGCGCCACAAGGCCTACTGCCTCAACCAGGTGGCGATGCAGGTGTTCCGTCACTGTGACGGGGAGACGACGATTCCGGACATGGCCCTTCGCATTGGCAACGCCCTTGGCATGCCGATCGACGAACAAGCCGTCCGTCTTGGTCTTGTGCGCCTGGAGAAGGCCCACCTCCTCGACAGTCCCGTGACGCAGATCCTCCACACCTCGCGACGCGAGATGCTGCGCACGCTGGGCAGGGCGGCCGCGGTGGTCGTGCCCCTCGTGACGGCGATCACCGTTCCTACGTCGGCGCAAGCGGCCAGCGGCTGCATACCATTCGGCCAACCCTGCACTGGTCCGCGGCAATGCTGCCCACCTTTCAGCTGTAATGCCAGCATCGGAAACCCCGGAATGAAGACGTGTGGTGGTACTTGACGCTCGCGAGCGCGAGATTCCAAGGGGAGAGGCCTCCCCTGCGGGCGCTCCTAGGGCGGTGGCTGGTCACGGGTGATCTGCCCTCTGCTCCAGACGAGCCGCTGGCAAGCCTGCTCGTCGAGGTAGCCCGCGAGCAGGGTCTGGCCGGGCTTCTGCATCAGGCGATCGGCGAGCAGCAAGTCCGCTGGCCAGATGCTGCACGATTGGCGCTCCGCCGGGCCGAGCAGGAGGACTTCGCGTTTGGGGTGCGCCAGCTTGATACGGCGAGCAGGGTCCAGGACCTGCTCGGGGCGTCCGGGGTGCGTGGTCTACCGCTCAAGGGGGCCGCGCTCGCCGAGCGCCTCTACGACTCCGCGGCCCACCGCCCCATGGCGGACGTCGACCTGCTGGTGCTCGACGAGTGGCCCCGAGCGGTCACGCTGCTGGAGAAGGCTGGCTTCGCCGAGCTGGGACAAGCCGACCACGCCCGCGCCTTCCGCGACCCAGCGTCAGGTATAGTCCTCGAGCTGCATCGCGGGGTCACCTCCTGTGCCCGGCTCTTTCCGCTCGACCTCGACGCCGCCTGGAGGCGGAGCCGCGCGGGAGCCGGTCTGGTGAAGCGGGTACCCTCGAGCGAGGATCTGCTCGTGCACCTCTCGCTGCACGCGGCCTTCCAGCATGGCCTCGCGCTCCGCCTGGTGCAGTACCTCGATTTCCGCCGGCTGCTCGAGCGGGAGCCTCCCGATCCGGCTCTGCTCGCTCGGGTGGCGGTCGGAGCGTCGGCGCAAGGCGCGGTCGCGCTCGCGCTCGAAGCGGCTCACGCGGTGGTAGCGGCGCCGCTCTGCCCGGCCCTCCAGGAGCTCGTCACCGCGTGGTCGCCGAGCGGCCTGCGTGGCTACGTCGCCTCCAGGCTTCGCGCCGACCCATCCGCGCTGTTGGCGCCGGCCGAGCCTGCGCTCGCATGGCTTCGTTGGCAGCTCGCCACGGGACGCCGGATCCCCCTGATTCGAGAGACGCTCAATCCTAGTCTCCCGAGCTTCTCTAGGGCCGCTGGCCTCGGCGGGCCGGGTCGCGCGCTCGGGCTCGCGCGGCGCTGGTTCCTGCCCACGGTCCGTTCTCTGGGAGCCCGCCCGCAGAAGTGAGGACCTGGCGGTACTAGTGCTAGGGCCTTCCTCAATTGAAGGCCCAATCCGCTGGACAAACGACGTGAAAGGAAATTCTTTGGCCTCTGGATGGCGGACCCCCATACTCTCTTCTCCACGCAGAGCCTTCGGGCTTCTGGCAGTAGAGGAGGCCAAAGTGCTGGGAGGGACGATGGACAGGAGAACCATTATTTCAGCGGTCGCGGTCTGCCTGCTGACGCTGGCCCTGTCCTGGACCCCGGCGTTGGCCTTCGACCTGGGGCAGTGGATCCCCGGCCTCAAGGTGAGCCCATTTCTGAGCGAGCGCGTCGAGTACGAGAGCAACATCTTCCAGACTCCGAGCCACTCGAAGGACGACGTCATCTTCAAGACGATCCCGGGAGTCCTGGCCGACTACACGTTTGGCCCCCATTCGATCACCGCCGGTTACCGGGCCGAAATCCTGCGTTACCTCGACCTGACGGACCAGGATACGGTTCACCACATCGCGGTCGGTCAGCTGCGTCTCGACTTCCCCAGGACCCTGCTCACGCTGAAGGAAGACTTTGTCCGGACGAGTGATCCCCCGGGAACGGAGCTGACGGGCCGCATCCTGAGCAATAGCAATG
>Ga0075424_100000391_pt1 | contig 33261 bp, 26 predicted proteins | sample SoiMethybrSBSTD3_FD_75301 | JGI IMG/M metagenome (GOLD analysis project Ga0075424, IMG submission 75301) | Bulk soil microbial communities from a Populus tree surrounding site in Tennessee, USA - Soil MetaG P. TD hybrid SBSTD3 | ecosystem: Environmental > Terrestrial > Soil > Tree plantation... | reverse complement strand
GCGGGCGAATCCCGCCTTCAAAATCCCGTATTCGATCCAATAAAACCGAGGAGCGAACAATAGCATGTCCGCCTTTTCGTCGGACCGTCCGGCGGCTTGTGTTAACTCAGCGCGAGGCGTAGACTCGCCCAAACTTCATCATTGGTTGGTGGTTGGTAGATGGTGGTTCGTGGTGTGTCGCAAGAACACCAACCGCCAACCACTCACCACTCACGGAGCGTCATCATGAGACGTGTCTTCGCGGTGCTCCTCGCCGCATCTGTCATCGCGATCGCGGTCGGTGTGACCGTGAGCGCGCAGAATCCGCCGGCGCGCGGGATGCGATGGTCGAGGGCCGCGCCCTTCCCCGAACCCGAAGAAGAACTGTACGGCACCGTCGTCAACGGGAAGTTCTATGTGATCGGAGGGTTTGGTTTCACGCCGCCCGGCGTTCAGCCGCCGCCGCCCGGTGTCAGCAAGGGACCCTGCTTCAGTTGTCCGCCGGCGCTCGTGTACGAGTACGACGCCGGTCCGGACAAGTGGACCAGGAAGAAGAACATCCCTGTGCCGGTGCATCACCAGGCGCAGGCGGCCGCCAACGGCAAGATCTACATCTTCGGCGGCTGCACGCGCGCAATCTCGGGTGAGGGTGGCAGCACGAACGTGTGGGAGTACGACCCGGTCGCCGATTCGTACAAGGCGATGACGCCGTTGCCCGTGAAGCGCTGCTCGGCCGTCGCGGAAGAAGTCGGCGGAAAGATCTACGTCATCGGCGGACTCGAGCCGCTTGAAAATGGCCAGGGCACGCGCGTGACGGGACGCAACGAGATGTTCGATCCCGTTGCCAATACGTGGACCGAGCGGAGCGCGATGCCCACCTCGCGCAATCACGCGTTTTCCGGAGTGGTGAACGGCAAGATCTACGTCATCGGCGGCCGGATCGGCGCCGGGAACATTCCCGCGACGACCAACGTGGACGTCGTGGAGGAATACGACCCCGCAACCAACCTGTGGGGTCCGATCAAGGACCGGATGCCGACTCCGCGGAGCGGCGGCGGCGCAGCAACCTACCAGGGAAGGATCTACGTCGGCGGCGGCGAGCTGCAGAACCGGCAGCTCTCGGCGGCGTTCCGCGCGCTCGAGGCGTACGATCCGGCGTCCAACACGTGGGACGTGCTCCCCTCGATGCCCAGCGCGCGGCATGGCAACGCCATGGGCTTCATCGGCAACAAGCTGCACGTGGTGAGCGGCAAGATGGAAGGTGGCGGCGCGCCCGACATGGCGGGCACCGATCACCCGTACGCGACCGCGTCACACGACGTGCTGGAGATTCCGTCTGGAACACAGTAACGACAGACAAGTGGAAGAAGTGGAACTTACTTTTCCACTTCTCCACTTTCAAGTTTTCAACTTAATAACAGGGGGCCACATGTTGCGACGTGCTTTATTTGCGGCGCTGCTACTCGCATTCGCCAGCTGGATGGCGACACCGGCGATGGCGCAGACGACCAACGGCGTCATCTCGGGCATCATCAGCGACGCGCAGGGGGGCGTGCTTCCGGGCGTGACGGTCAGCGCGCGCAACGTCGATACGGGCGCGACCCGAAACATCACGACGGAGGCGGACGGCCGGTTCCGGCTCGCCGGTCTCATCCCGGGGCGCTACGAGCTGAAGGCCGAGCTCCAGGGCTTCGGCACCGTGACGGTGCCCGACATCACGGTCGCGGTCAGCAGCGAAACGACCCGCAACGTCACGCTGCAGGTGCAGGGGCTGCAGGAGTCGGTGACGGTGACCGGCGAAGCGCCCGTCATCGAGGTCACCAAGACCGACGTCTCGGGCATCGTGACCCAGGACCAGATGCAGATGCTGCCGCTGGCGACGCGCCAGCCGATGGACCTCGCGTTGCTGCTGCCGGGCACCAACCAGGATGCCGTCCGTGCGCGCAAGGCGAACTCAAACATAGGTGCCGGCGCGTTCACCAACGGGTCGGCGCTGCTGGTTGACGGCGTGTGGAACAAGGAAGGGAACACCGGGGAGCCGCGGCAGGACTTCCCGCAGTCGGCGATCCAGGAATTCAAGGTGTTCGTCAGCCAGTCGCCGGCCGAATACGGTTGGACGGCGGGCGGCGCGGTGTCGATGGCCACCAAGAGCGGCACCAACAGCCTGCACGGCGAGGCGTTCGAGTTCTACCGCAACAAGGCGCTCAACGCGGTGGATCCGTTTGCGAAAGCGGCGGGGCAGGCGAAGCCGAACTTCAGCCGCCACCAGTACGGCGTGTCGATCGGCGGTCCAGTCATCAAGGACCGCGTGCACTTCTTCGAGGCGGCCGAGGCGCTGCAGAACAATCTGTTCGACAACGTCGTCGTGCGGCTGCCGCAGTTCTACGGCAACATGAACGGCGTCTTCGAGAGCCCCGAGTACAACCACATGTCGTTCACGCGGGGCGACGCGCAGATCACGCAGAAGCAGTCGCTCTTCGTCCGCTACGCGTGGCAGATCTCGGACTTCACGTGTGAAGGCTGCTCGGCCTCGTCTTCAACGCCCTGGTTCTCGGGCGGCGGCATCAAGCAGAAGCGGTATTCGTGGGCGGGCGCTCACACGTGGGTGCTCTCGTCACGGGTGTTGAACGAGGTCCGCGGCCAGTTCACCAACTATCACTTCCGCCAGCACCCGCCGGGCGTCGAGCCGCAGGAGGATCTGTTCGACAGCTCGCCCTCGCGCGCGGCGCCGCTGACGGCCGTCTACACGTTCCCGAGCCTGACGTGGGGGACGAGCGGCAACTTCTACACGAAGCAGATCTCGCGCGAGGTGAGAGACGACCTGTCGATTACGACCGGCACGCACACCTGGAAATTCGGCGCGGGCGCGCAGGAGCTCGCCGTCCATGGCGACAACCGTCCCTCGCTCGGCACGTGGACCTTCTCGGTGGATCAGCCGTTCAATCCGTCGAACCTCTCGTCGTTTGTCCCGGTGGCGGGCTCCGTGCGGCAGTTCTCGACCGGCAACCTGGTGAAGCTGCCGACGTTCACGCCGAACATCATGTCGAACTACTACGTGGAAGACGAATGGAAGCCGGCGGCGGGCGTGACGCTGAACCTGGGCCTTCGTTACGATTACCAGCTCCACGGCTTCAACCAGGGGCTGACGCTCGACTCCAAGGACCCCGTGTACCACATCCCGCTGTTTCCGACGACGGGCACGGCGACGACCCTGGCGCCGCTCGTCGATTTCAGCAAGCGGGGCGACAAGAACAACTTCGGTCCGCGCGTCGGCTTCGCGTGGGACGTCCGAAACGACACGAAGACCGTCGTTCGCGCCGACTACGGCCTCTACTACAACCCGATGAACCTGCAGATCACGTCGGCGGAGCTGGCCAATTACCGGCAGCCGACCGCGATCATCGCCAATCCGACGTACCCGGATCCGTACGGCGGCCGGGATCCGCTGACGTTCGTCTCGACCGCGCCGGCCAACATCTCGGTGATGGCGAACGATCTCGAGAACCTGCAGTCGGCGGCCTACACTGGCGGCGTGTCGCAGGCGCTGAGCTCGGTCATCGCGCTCCACGTCGACGGCGTCTACAACCACATGTCGAAGGTGCCGATGTCGGCCGACATCAACCCGCGCACGGGCGGGACGACCGGCAACCGGCCGCTGCCGCAGTTCGCACGCATCCTGCAGGCGCAGTCGGTCGGCTTCGCGGACTATAAAGCGCTGCTCGTGCGCCTCGAGAAGCGGTTCGAGCGCAACTACATGTATCTCGTGTCGTACACACTGTCGACCAGCCACGGCAACGTGAACAACTCCGGCACCCAGTCGACCGTCACCGACTCCGCACACCTCGACTACGACGAGGGGCCCAACAACAGCGATCGACGGCACGCGCTGGTCGCGAGCGGTTCGTTCATGCTGCCCGGCGATGTCGTGCTCGGCGGCGTCTTCACCGCGCGGTCGACGATGCCGTTCAGCGCGACGGCGGGGATCGATCTCAACGGCGACGGCAACATCACGGACTATGTGCCGGGCACGACGCGCAACGTGTTCAACCGCGGCAACGACGCGGCGATGCTGGCGGCCGTCAATCAGTGGCGCGCGGTGAACAACCTGGCCGCAATCTCGCCGACCTTCAGCACCAACGAGTTCTACTCGCTCGATCTCCGTGTCAGCAAGGCCATTTCGCTGTCCGCGAGCCGGCGCGTCGAGCTCATCGCCCAGGTGTTCAATCTGTTCAACCGCACCAATATCCTCGCTGCGTGGCAGACCAACGCACTCTCACCGGCCTTCGGCACGAGCGTGTCGGCGGCGGCGATGCGGCAGGCGGAAGTGGCCGTGCGGTTCACGTATTAGTTGGTGGTTGGTAGTTGGTGGTTGGTGGTTAGTGGTTGGGTTCTACTACCAACCACCAACTACCAACTACCAACCGGACAGGTTCCAATGAAACGCATACTCGCAACAACGGCGGCCGCGGCCGCCATCGCGCTGGCGATTGGCGTCACCATCAACGCGCAGAATCCGCCGGCGCGCGGCATGCGCTGGTCCAAGGCCGCCCCGTTTCCTGAGCCCGAAGAGGAGCTCTACGGCACGGTCATGAACGGCAAGTTCTACGTCGTTGGGGGCTTCGGCTTCAATCCGCTGCCTCCGGGTGGAACGGTCACGCTCAACCCGCAGCCGGCAGCTGGCGGCAACGCGAACGCGGGTCGCGCGGGCGGTGCCGGCGCCGGAATCAATCCGGGTCCGTGCGGCGGGTGCCCGCCGGGACTCGTCTATGAATACGACCCGGGCCCGGACAAGTGGACGAAGAAGAAAGACATCCCCGTCCACGTGCATCATCAGGCGCAGGCGGCCTACAACGGCAAGCTCTATATCTTCGGCGGATGCCTGCGCGCGATCAGCGGCGAGGGCGGCACGACCAACGTCTGGGAGTTCGATCCCGTTGCCGATTCGTACCGCGCGCTCGCGCCTCTGCCTGTGAAGCGCTGCTCCGCGATCGCGGAGACCGTCAACGGCAAGATCTACGTGATTGGCGGGCTCGAGCCGATGGAAAACGGCCAGGGCACGCGCGTCAGCGGACGCAACGAAATGTACGACCCCGCGACCAACACGTGGACCGAGCGCAGCCCGATGCCGACCTCGCGCGATCATGCGTTCTCGGGCGTGGTGAACAACAAGATCTACGTCATCGGCGGCCGCATCGGCGCCGGCAACATTCCCGCGACGAGCAACATCGACATCGTTGAGGAGTACGACCCCGCGACCAACCTGTGGGGGTCGATCAAGGACCGGATGCCGACACCGCGCAGCGGCGGTGGTGCGGCGACCTACAACGGCAAGATCTACGTCGGCGGCGGCGAGCTGCAGAGCCGCCAGCTGGCGGCGGCGTTCCGCGCGCTCGAGGCCTACGACCCCGCGAGCAATACGTGGGAGATCCTGCCGTCGATGCCGAGCTCGCGCCACGGCAACGCGATGGGCTTCATCGGCAATAAGCTGCACGTTGTCAGCGGCAAGCAGGAAGGCGGTGGAGCGGCGGATATGACCGGCAACAGCCCGCATCCGTACGCCACCGAAGCGCACGACGTGCTGGAGATTCCGTCTGGGACGCAGTAACGGCAGGCAAGTGGAAAAGTGGAAAAGTAGAAAAGTGGAAGAAGTAAGTTTCGAAGTGCGCAGTCGTACTTAGCGCTTACTTTTCCACTTCTCTACTTTTCCACTTCTTCCACTTATGGCTTTCCTCCTCACCGCCGTCTTCTTCGCCAGCGGCGCATCCGCCCTTATTTTCGAGACCCTCTGGTTCCGGCAGGCGGGGCTCGCTTTCGGCAACAGCATCTGGGCCTCGAGCCTGGTTCTTTCCGGTTTCATGGCGGGCCTTGCGGTCGGCAATGCGCTCGCGGCCCGCGCCGGTGCGCGGCTGCGCAATCCGGTTCGCGCGTATGCGATCGCTGAAGCGGTCATCGCGCTGACCGGCGTCGGCCTCGTCTATCTCTTTCCGGCTCTCGGCGCGGCGCTCGCGCCGCTGTTCCGTCCACTGCTCGATCACCCGTGGACGCTCAATTCTCTCCGCCTGCTGATCGCGTTTCTGCTGCTGCTGATTCCCTCGACGGCGATGGGCTTGACGCTGCCGCTGCTGACGCGCGCGCTGCTGCGCGATGAGGGGTCATTTGGCGGTGTTCTCGGTGCGCTGTACGGCTGGAACACGCTGGGGGCGATGCTCGGCGTGTTGATCGGCGAGCTGTATCTCGTGGGTGCCTTTGGTGTACGTGGAGCAGCGATGGCGGCCGGCGGCTTGAACATCATCGCCGCCGCAGTCGCTGCTGCGCTCTCGTTACGCTGGACCGGCGAGGTGGGCGAGATGGGCGGGATGGGCGAGAAGGGCAGAACCCCGGTCCCTTCCAGCCCCTCCGGCCTTTCCAGCCCCTCCCGCCCCTCCCACCCTTCCAGCCCCTCCCGCCCCCTGATCTCCGTCTTCCTCTCCGGTTTCTGTCTGCTGGCCCTCGAGGTGGCCTGGTTCCGGTTCCTCCTGCTCTTCGTCAAAGGCAGCTCCAACGCGTTTCCGGTGATGCTCGGCGTCGTCCTCGCCGGCATCGCGCTCGGCGGTCTCGCCGCATCGCTGCTGATGCGCTTCGATCGGACCGCGCCCCGGTTCGCCGCGCCGCTCGCCTTCATCGCCGCGGTCGCAACCGTCGGCTCCTATGCGTGGTTTCCGCGCGCAGTCGAGCCGTTCGGTCTCGGCTCGATCACGCAGCCCGCCGCCATCCTTCGCATCAGCCTGCCGCTGATGCTGCCGGTGTCGTTCGTGTCGGGCATGTTCTTCACTATCGCGGGCGCCGCGCTGCGAAGCGGCCTCGCCTCCGAGATTGAGACGGCCGGCCTGCTGACGCTCGTCAACACGGTTGGCGCGGCGATCGGATCGATCGTCGCCGGCTTCCTGATGCTGCCGTTGCTCGGCATCGAGAAAACCATTTTCACCATCGCGTTGATCTACGGCGCGATCGGCGCCGTGTTGTTCGCGCGCACGCGTGCGACCGCGTGGCTTGGCGCGGTTGCGTGCATGGTCGCGCTCGTCATGTTTCCCTTCGGACAGCTGAACGATCGGCTGATCTCGATTCCGGTCGAGCGCTGGGCCGAAGGCGAGCCCGAACGACGCCTCATCGCGGTGCGCGAGGGGCTGACCGAGACGATCGTCTTCTTTCAACGGATGCTCCTCGGCCGGCCGGTCTCCGACGTGATGCTGACGAATTCCTTTTCGATGTCGACGACCGGCTACGGCGTGCGTCGATATCAGAAGCTCTACGTCTGGTGGCCGGCCGCCGTGCATCCTGCGCTGAGGCGCGCGCTGCTGATCGGGTACGGTGTGGGCAACACCGCGAAGGCGCTGACCGACACCGCCGGCCTCGAGTCGATCGACCTCGTCGATCTCTCGCGCGACATCCTCGCGATCGCGCCGGTCGTGTTTCCCGACGAGCGGGAGCAGCCGCTGCGCGACCCGCGGATGCACGTCCACATCGAGGACGGCCGCTACTTCCTGCAGACGAGCGACCGGCAGTTCGACCTGATCACGGGCGAACCGCCACCGCCGGGTATCGCCGGCGTCGAAAACCTGTACTCGCGCGAGTACTTCCAGCTGATGCGCGCGCGCCTGGCCGACGGCGGCGTCGTCACCTACTGGCTGCCGCTCGCGGATCTGAGCGATGTGAGCGCGAAAGCGATCCTGCGCGCCTTCTGCGATGTGTTCGACGACTGCTCGCTCTGGAATGGGTCTGGAACCAACCTGATGATGGTCGGTTCCCGCCTTCGCGCGTCGCGCGCCGGAGAATCGGGCGCGGTCGGCGAACAGCAGTTCCGCGCGCAGTGGAGTACGCCGGCGATTGCGGCGGAGATGAAGCGGCTCGGCGTCGAACGGCCGGAGCAGCTTGGCGCGCTCTTCATCGGGGACGCCGCGTTCATCCGCGCGCTCGCCGGAGACGGGCCAGCGCTGACGGATGATAATCCGAAGCTGATCGAAGCGCCGTTCTCGTCTCCGACAGCGGGTGCTGATCTGCTCGCGCCGATCACCGATACCGGCGCGGCGCGCACGCGGTTCCAGAGCAGCGCTCTCATCGCGCGAATCTGGCCCTCCCCCCTGATCTCATCGTCCGTGCCGTACTTCGATGTTCAGCACGTCATCAATGCTCATATGTACGGCAGCCTCGTGACGCAGTCGCTGGCCCTCGAGGACGTGCACCGCATCCTCACCGGATCCACCGTCGATATGCCGGTAATGTGGCGGCTGGCGAGCAACTCGGACATCCAGCACGTGGTGTCGAGCGCGACGCCGGAGGAACAGTTGAATCCAGTGCTGCAATATCACCTCGCCATCCGGCTGCTGTCCGAGCGGAACTACCGCGCCGCCGCAGATGCGTTCGACCGCGCAACCAGCGATCCGCAGGTCCGCGACAACGCGTTCGTGCTCTACATCTACTCCTTGTGCCTCTCCGGCCAGCGGGCGAAGGCGCAGCGGACGAGCAGCGAGGCGTTTGCCGCATCGGGCGTATCATCGCTGCCGCCGATATGGGTCTGGATGAAGGACACGTTCGGGATCGATCCGCGGAGGAAAGTGGAAAAGTAGAAAGTGGAAAAGTGGAAAAGTGGAAAAGTAAGTACGAAGTGAAAAGTGTTATGAGACAGTCACGTCGCGATTTCCTGCAGGCTGCCGCGGCGGTGGGCGCCGCCGGTGCCACTGGCCTGCAGGCGCAGGGCGCCAACCGCGTAAGCGGATTCGATCACGTCGCGGTGCCGATGCAGAACGTCGATGCAATGGCCGCGTTCTATCGGCGGCTCGGGTTTCAGATCAGTCAAAACGAGAACGCGGTGTCCGTGTACATCGGCAGTCAGATGATCAACTTTCACCGCCCGGCTCGCTGGCAGGATCCGGCGTTCACGCTGCGCGCGCCCGCCGCGAAGCCGCCCTGCGGCGACTTCTGTTTTGTCTGGGATGGGACGGCCGCGGCGCTCAAAGCCTGGCTGCAGAACGCGGAAGTGAAGATCGAGCTCGGACCGGTGGACCGCGCGGGTGGTAGACGCAAGACGGGCTCGAGTACCTACGTCCGCGATCCGGACGGCAATCTCCTCGAGTTCATGACCTACTCGTAGGGAAGTGGAAAAGTGGAGAAGTGGAAGAAGTAAGTAGAAAGTGCTCTTCAGCTAAGATCGCGGCGCACACAGGAGGACGTCGGATGTTCAAGCGTTCACTTGCATTCATCGCGGCAGTCTCGCTCATGGCGGCAGCCGTTGGGGCAGCGCGCCTGGCGGCGCAGGCGCCAGGCTTGCGCTGGACCAAGGCGGCGCCGTTCCCCGAGCCCGAAGAGGAGCTCTACGCGGTGACGGTCAACGGCAAGATGTACGTGATCGGCGGTTTCGGCTACATGCCGTTCGGCAACCCGCCGGGCCTGGTCTACGAATACGACCCGGCACCCGACAAGTGGACGAAGAAGAAGATCCTGCCTCAGCGCGTGCATCACCAGGCGCAGGCTGTCTACAACAGCAAGATCTACATCTTCGGCGGCTGCAGGATGGGGATCTTCGGGACCGATGCGGTGACCAACGTGTGGGAGTACGACCCGGCGACCGACAACTACCGCGCCATGGCGCCGATTCCCGGCCCACGGTGTTCTGCCGTCGCCGCCACTGTGAACAACAGGATTTATCTGATTGGCGGCATCGAGCCGTTTGAAAACGGCATGGGAAGCCGCATCAGCGGCAGGAACCAGGTGTTCGATCCGGTGGCGAACACGTGGGGTGCACGAGATCTGAGCCCGATGCCGACGACCCGCAATCACGCGTTTGTCGGCGCGGTGAACAACAAGATCTACGTCATCGGCGGACGCCAGGCCGCCGGGATGATTCCCTACAGCAGCAACACCGACGTCGTCGAGGAGTACGATCCCGCGACCAATACATGGGGCAGCGTGAAGCAGCGCATGCCGACGGCGCGCAGCGGTGGAGGATATGCCACCTACAACGGGCGCATCTACATCGGCGGCGGCGAATGGATCTCACGCGAAGTGATGGCGTCGTTCCGCGCCCTCGAGGCGTACGACCCGGCAACGGATACATGGCAGCTCCTGCCCGCGCTTCCCGGCGCGGTGCATGGCAACGCGATGACGTTCATCGGCAGTAAGCTGCACAACGTAAGCGGCAAGATGGAGAACGGCGGCCTGCCGGATCAGATGGCGCCCGCGACCGCCGATCACAGCGTCATGGAATTTCCAGCGGCGACGGGCCGGACGAACTGACGGGGGCAAATCATGCAGAGACGAACCCTCTCGATTGCAGCGCTCGCCATCGCGGCGACCGCCGTCCTCGGCACGCAGATCGTTCGCGCGCAGGATCCGACGCTGCGCTGGGTGAAGGCCGCGCCATTTCCGATGCCCGAAGAGGAACTCTACGGCGTGTCGGTGAACAACAAGATGTACGTCATCGGCGGATACGGCGTGACCGGCCAGGCCGCGCCCGCGATGGTGTGGGAGTACGACCCGGGGCCGGACAAGTGGACGCGGAAGAAGAACCTGCCCGTCGCCGTGCATCATCAGGCGCAGACCGTGATGAACGGCAAGATCTATGTCTTCGGAGGGTGCCAGCGTCCGACCAGCGGCCCGGGCACCAATGGCTGGGCGCCGGTCGACAACTCGTGGGAGTACGACCCGGTGGCCGACAGCTTCAGGCCGCTTGCGCCGATGCCCATCAGGCGCTGCTCCGCGATCGCGGAAGCGTCCGGCGGAAAAATCTACGTCATCGGCGGCGTCACCACGATGGACAACACGAATGACGTGGCGTTCAACGGCCAGGGGCCTGCGCGCGTGCTCGGCGTCAATCAGGTCTACGACCCCGCGACCAATACGTGGACGACGAAGAGCCCGATGCCGACGGGACGCAATCATGCTTTTTCTGGGGTGGTGAACGGCAAGATCTACGTCATCGGCGGCCGCATCGGCCACGGCTTCGTCACCACCTCGAGCAACACTGACGTCGTCGAGGAGTACGACCCCGCGAAGGATCTGTGGGGCGTCGCGAAAGCGCGGATGATCAGCCCGCGCAGCGGCGGAGGGTGGGCGACGTACAACGGAAAGATCTATGTCGCGGGCGGAGAAGTGCAGAACGAACGGTACAGTGCGGCGTTCCGTTCGCTCGAATCGTACGATCCCGTTGCCAATCGCTGGGACATCCTGCCGTCGCTGCCGGGCGCCGTTCACGGCAACGCGGTCGCGTTCATCGGCAACAAGCTGCACACAGTCAGCGGGAAGATGGAAGGCGGCGGGTTTGCCGATGCGCCGGGGAAGGCAACCGCGGATCACTCGGTTATGGAAATGCACGGCGGGGGAGGCACTCAGTAAGTTGGAAGTGGGTAGTTGGCAGTTGGTAGTTAGTAGGTGGTTGATATGAAACGGTTCGTGGTTCTCGGGTTCGCGATTGCTTCCGTCACCCTCGTGCATGCGCAACGCTCGACTGGCGTTGACTGGACCAAGCTGCGTCCGGAAATTCTCCAGCATTACCGCTCGCTGGTGCAGCTCGACACGACGGCGGGTCATGAGACGCGCGCCGTCGAATATCTGAAGAAGGTGCTCGAGAGCGAAGGGATTGCCACCACGACCTTCGCGCTGAACCCGAACCGCGCCAACCTCGTTGCGAGGCTGAAGGGGAACGGATCGAAGCGTCCGCTGCTCATCCTCGCGCATACCGACGTCGTCGGCGTGCAGCGTGAGAAATGGCCGGTCGATCCGTTCGGCGCCGTGATGAAGGACGGCTACATCTGGGGCCGCGGCAGCAAGGACGATAAGCCCGTGCTGACCGCGGACCTGATGACGATGCTGCTGCTGAAGCGCTCGGGCGTCCAGCTCGATCGCGACGTGATCTTCCTCGCGGAGTCGGGCGAGGAAGCGGATACCGAAGGCGTCGGCATCAACTACATGGTGCGCGAACACTTCGCGGACATCGACGCCGAGTTCGCGATGACCGAAGGCGGGGGCGCCCGCATCGACAACGGCCGCATCTCGCGCGTCAACATCGGGACGGCGGAGAAAGTGCCGGCGCGCGCGCGGCTGGTCGCGACCGGCACGGCCGGGCACGGGTCCGTGCCGCGCCTCGACAACGCGCTGATTCATCTGGGCGCGGCGGTTCAGAAGGTGGGCCTCTGGGAAACGCCGATGCGCTTGAATGAGACGACGCGCACCTACTTCGAGCGGGTGGCGGCGATCAGCCCGCCGGAGCGCGCGGCGATCTATAAGGCGCTGCTCGACCCGAAGACCGCGCCGGACGCGCAGAAGTTCCTGCGTGAGCACTCGCCGGGCGAGTACTCGATGCTTCGGACATCGGTGGTGCCGACGATGTTGAAAGCAGGCGTGGGCGCGAACGTGATTCCCTCGGAAGCGGAGGCGACGCTCGACATCCGTGCGCTGCCGGATGAAAACGTTCAGGCCTTCTACGCGGAGCTCGCGAAGGTCGTCAACGACCCCGCCGTGCGCGTGGAACCGATTCCTCAGACGCGTCCGGCGTCGCCGGCATCGAAGCTCGGGACCGAAATGTATCAGTCGATGGATCGCGTTGCGAAGACGATCTATCCAGGCGCGACCGTCATCCCGTCGATGTCGACGGGCGCCAGCGACATGGCGCAGCTCCGGGCGAAGGGCATCCAGTCGTACGGTGTCGGCCCCGCGTCAACGGAAGCCGAGGACCTCAATTACCCGGCGCACGGCGATGTCGAGCGGCTCGCCGAATCCTCGCTCTATCCGTTCGTGCAGTACGTGTGGACGGTGGTGACGGAGGTGGCAGGGCACTAGCGCGCGGCGCTCGGATCGCTGCCGGCGGGATCGCCCATCTCTTTCAAGTACAGCTGAACCTCCGACGGGATGCAGGTATAGTCGTCGAGCTGCTGGTTCGGAATCCACCGGAAATGCACGTCCCCGAGATAGAACGGTTTGGTGTAGAGCTTCGGGTCGTCCATGGTGATGGTCAGCGTCAGGTCGTTCCTGCTGTCCCGGTGAAAGCGTTCCTGCACGTGCGCCTCAACGCTATGGGGATAGCCGCTGTTGGTCGCCCAGGTCTCCGGGGCGAGTCCGGTGGTATCGACGACGAACGTGTAGTCGTCTTCCCAGTGCCCCACTGAGTAGCCGTTGTACTTCGGATCGAGCGTGTCCCGGCCCCTCCCGCCGACATTGGTCGGCAGGCTACGTCCATCGGTCCAGACCTCCCGCCAGAGATCCATGTACTGGAGCAGGATGAAGGTTCGGTTCGGCGACGTCGCGATCGTCATCCCGCGGATCTGGTTGGTCATGTTCTTTGGAAAGCCATCCGGATCACAGTAACGGACATGCGGATCGTTGGTGCCGGCCGGACTGTACTTGGAGAGCGACTTGTTCCGGCCGAACAACTGCTCGCCCAGCGGCGTCAGCGGCGGCGCGGGCGGATTCTGGGGATTGACGCGGCTCCTTGGCGCATCCGCGCCAGATGCGGGCCCCGCCCATGTCCCGGTGAGATCACGCTTCGGCGCGGGGCCGCCGTCGCCAACGGCCTTGTCCGCCGGGTAGTACCTCCACGGAGACCGCGGCGCGTTGTTCTGTTGATTGTTCTGGGCGGCGGCAAGGACCGTCACGAGAACGATCGCTGCGCCTGCGATTGCGCCACTAGATCGATGTCGCATTGTGATGGCCCTCTATCTGGCGTCGATCCCGCAGCGAAATCCGAAACCGCGAACTACCAACTACCCAACTAACGCGCCGCCGGCTTCGCGAAGCGTGCTGCCTCGATCGCCGCGTTCGGCGTCACGGATGTCAGGTTGACGGTGTACTGACCATCGACCCACGTCATTTGTGAGGTGAACGGGATCTTGACGCCGGTGCCGGGCACCTCGCGGTAATCCGAATAGGTCGCGTGCGTGGGGACCGTACCGATGACGGTCGGCGCGTACCGCGTCTGCCGCACGAGCAGTCCCGACGCGCGGTCGAAATAGAGCTTCACGATCGTTCGATCGGGCATCGTTCCCTGCACGACCAGCACCGGCTTGTCGTCGATGGTCACCGGCGGAAAATCGGCGCGCCAGTTGGTGGCCATCTGTTTGATCTGTCCCGGGAACGACAACTGCGCATCCGCGCGGGCGCCGGCAAGGTCTGCGCCGATAAGCGGAATCAGCGATACGGGCGTCAGGTCGCGCGGCCCGGTCTGCCACCCCTCGCGGCCGTCGTAGGTGTAGCTCACGTCACCCGACGCCATGTGCGCGACGAGCGAGCGCATGTTCGGCGCTTTCGCGTAGATGTTAACTGGCACCTTCGCGAAATCCGAATCGAAGCCTTCATACGTGCCGGTCGCGGTAAAGCTCGTGAGCCGCCCAAGCGCCTGCGCGCCGCCCACAGCCTGAATGTACTTGTCGAAAAGTTGATCCGGCGTCGCGGTCACGCGCGCGGTCGGCAGCGCCTCGACTTCATCCGGATCGTCGGGCGGCGGCTCGCCGTACTGCACCGCGAGGCTCGGCACGATCTTCGGCTTCTGGCTGCCGCGATGGCAGGTATAGCAGGTGACGAACTGGCGTCCGCCGAAGTTCGCGTCGTTGATTGCCTTGACCATCGTGATCATCTGGCGCGCGCGGTTTTTCAGCGGGGTGTCGGTCGCGTAGTTGGCCCAGTCGCTCGCGCTCGCGCCGCCATGGCAGTCGGTGCAGTTGAACGCGAGCGACGCGGCAAAGAACCCCATCGTGTTCATGAATTCCTTGACGGGGATACCCTTGAGCACCCGGATGTTCTTGAACGCCTCTTCCGCGAGCTGCGGCCGCGGCGCCGCGGCCTGCGCGGCGGGAGGCGCTTGACCGGCGGGACGCGCTTGACCGGCGGGAGGCGCCTGACCGTAGACCACAGCGGTAATGAACATCGCCAGCCCTGCGACACACAGCGCGGTTCCTCGACTGAGTTTCATCATGCGCTGGGACTATACATCCGGCCAAGATTCATGTTCAAATCACGGCCGCGTCGACTTTGAAACCGTTCAACTCAGGAGGACATCCCGAGATGCGCGATTCGCTTGCGCGATCCATCATCCACGCGCTGGTCCTGGTGGCGTTTGCGTCCGTTGTCCTGGCCCAGGGGACGAAGCTCCCGGGGAAGGAATCGATGTACAACGGCAACCGGTTGAAGCCAGATCCCACGCCGGGCGGCCCCGCACCCGTGAAGGACATCAGCGGCTCCTGGGCGGGAAACCTCACACCCGATCGAGGGGTGATTCCTCCGCTGACCCCGCTGGGCGAGAAGCTGTTCGCGCTCAACAAGCCGGAAACGGAAGTCGGCACCGGACACTCGAACGATCCGATGAACACGTGCGATCCGCTCGGCCTGCCGCGGAACACGGTGTTTGAGACGCGCGGCATTGCCTTCGGGACGATGGGCCCCGATCGCATCGTCGTGCTTCATCAATATCAGCGGATCTGGCGCTACGTCTGGATGGACGGCAAGCACACGCTGCCGACGAAGTTCGACGTCCCCGGCGGCGTCCCGTCGCGGTACTACGGGTATTCAATCGGCCGCTGGGAAGGTGACAACACGCTCGTCATCAACACGGTCGGCGTCACCGACATGACGTGGCTGGACAAGGCCGGCCATCCCCATAGCGTCGACGCGAAGATCGAGGAACGCTTCACGCGGCCCGACCACAATCACCTGCAGATGGTCGTGACCGTCGACGATCCCAAGGTGTTCACCAAGCCCTTCGTGCTCTCGAAGAACGACTACCGGTGGATTCCCGATCAGGAAGCCGAAGAACAGATGTGCGTGCCGTCGGAAATGATCAACTACATGAAGACGATCAGCGATCCGGCGTTCGGCGTCAGCAGCGGCGATCCGACCAAGTGAGAGGCATGAACAAGGGAATCGCGGTGGGAGTCCTCTGCCTGCTCGCGGCCGTGTCGGCACGCGGCCAGGAAAAGCCGCTGATGGCAGAGGACGTGTTCAAGAACATCCAGGTGCTCAAAGGCATCCCCGTCAGGGAGTTCATGAACACGATGGGATTCTTCTCCGCTGCCACAAATCTCAACTGCGTCGACTGTCACTCACCGCAAAGCGAAAGCCTCGAGGGGTACGCCATCGACACGCCGCGGAAACAGACCGCGCGGCGGATGGTCCTGATGGTGAATCAAATCAATCAGACGCAGTTCGGCGGGCGGAAGATGGTCACCTGCTACACCTGCCATCGGGCCAACGACCGTCCGGAGGCGATTCCGAGCCTGCTGGATCAATATAGTGTCCCCGAAGACGATCCCAACCGCGTCGAGGTGATCCCCGCCGGCCCGGTGCAGTCCGTCAAGAAGATCTCCGCCGATCAGATCCTGGACAAGTACATTCAGGCGATCGGCGGCGCGGCGCAGGTCGGGAAGCTCACCAGCTTCGTTGCGAAGGGGATGTACGAAGGGTACGACACGCTCTCGGCAAAGGTGCCGCTCGATATCTTCGCCAACTCGCCGAACCAGTTGACGACCGTCGTTCACACGCAGAACGGCGACAGCGTGACGACCTATGACGGGAAGAATGGATGGATTGCGGCGGCGGACAAGCTGATGCGGGTGCTCCCACTCGATGGGGGCGATCTCGAGGGAGCGAAGATGGACGCGGTGCTGTCGTTTCCCGCGCGCATCAAACAGGACTTCCAGTGGCGCACGGGCTTTCCGTCGGTGACCATCGACGATAAGCCCGTTGAAGTGATCCAGAACGCCGCACGCGGTGCGACGGGCGCGAAGCTGTACTTCGACAGCGAGTCAGGGCTGCTGGTCAGGCAGGTGCGCTTCGTCGATACGGCCGTCGGCGTAATACCGACGCAGATCGACTACTCTGATTACCGGGACGTCGCCGGCGTCAAAGTGCCGTTCAAGCGAGTAATTACCTGGACCGACGGCCGATCGACGATCGAGCTGAGCCAGGTGCAGCCGAACGTCCGCATCGAGGCGGCGCAGTTCGCCAAACCCGCGCCGCCAAAGGCGAAAGTGGCTGCGCGGTAACATTGACACCATGCGAGGACTGGGTTTACAAAGAGCCGCGCGATCGAATCAGAGTGGCGGACCTGACAAGGTCCGCCCTGCTCACGGAAGGAAGAACGCGATGAGAATCAGGTTTGCCGGCGCGGTGGTGGCCGCGTGTTATCTCCTTGGGTCGGCGGGTTCCGTCTTTGCGCACCATGGCTTCAACGTCGAGTTCGACGGCAGCAAGTGCCTCGACCTGAAGGGCACGCTGACGGGTGTCATCTGGGAGAACCCGCACGCGTATCTCCAGATGGACGTCAAGGACGCCGCCGGCGGCACCGTCGCCTGGCGTCTCGAGATGATCACGCCGAACGCCCTCAAGCGGAACGGCACCACCCGGCAGGACTTCACCGCGAACATGGGGAAAGAGATGAACGCGCGTGCCTGCCCCGCGAAGGTAGCCCCCGAGGAGGGCCAGCGCGGCGCCGCGGAGTACATCAAGCTCTCGGACGGTATCCTGCGCATCGTCGGGCAGCTTCCTGAACGCGGTATCACGCCGGACAAGCTGAATTTCTGAGGAACGCGGACATGTCAGGATTGAAGCGCGCGTTGGTTTCAGGCGCAACAGCAGGCGTCGTCGCGGGTCTGTGCATCGGTGGCATCCCGGTATTGGCGCAGCGAGGCGGTGGCCAGGGTCGGGGCGGTGGTGCGCAGACTGCCGCGCCGGCGCAGCAGGGCACCAAGCCGCCCGTGAAGATCGCCGGCGACTTCGACAAGGTCAAGATACTGGAGCCCGGCGGGGCGACGCCGCGCGCGCGCGACGGCCATCCGGATCTGTCCGGACGTTACTATCCGAACCACGCGGGGCGGATGCTGCAGGGCGCCTACCGGATTCCCGAGGCAATCATGCGGCAGTTCGACCCCGAGAAGACGCCGCAGGAAAATCCCGTCTTCAGGCCTGACGCCATAGAGAAGTACCAGCATCCGACGCCGTACGGGACCTGTCCCCCTGGCGGGACCCCGACGTCGATCACGACGCAGGCGACCGAGCATGGTCCCCTCGAGATCGTTCAGGTACCGGGACGGGTCTGGCTGCTCACGGAATTCCCGCAGACGATCCGGATGGTGCCGACCGACGGCCGCCCGCATCCGAACGACCCAGACACCAGTTTCAACGGCGATTCAGTAGGCCGCTGGGAAGGCGACACGCTCGTCATCGATACCGTTGCGATCGACACGAGGATGAGGAATATCTCGGTCGGCAGAACGGGCGACTCCAACGCGTGGCTGCACAGCGAGAAGGAGCACGTCATCGAGCGCTTCAGCCGGCCGTCGAAGAACTATCTGATGTACCAGCTGACCGTCGAGGATCCCGAGGTGCTGATGAAGCCGTTCGTGTCCGCGCCTCATGTCTGGACGCTGGCGCAGGATCCGAACGACGTCTGGACGGAATACGTCTGCAGCGCGAACGAGGAGCCTGAGGTCTACAAGAACCTGGACCAGCAGACGAAGGAAGAGTACGAGAAGAGCGGCAGGGATGCCGCCACGCAGAGCGGCAGGCAGGGCGGCAGGGGCCGGTAAGAACTCCGAAAGGACTGTGATGAAAAGCACGCTGACGGCACTGTCGATCCTCGCGGGTGTTCTGGCGGTTTCTTCCCCCGTGCTCGCGCACCACGGAAACGCCGCCTACGACGGCACGGTGACCATCGTCAAGGACGCCACCGTGACGAAGCTCTCGTGGGCGAATCCTCACACCATCATCGAATTCGATGCGAAGGGGGAGAACGGCCAGCCCGTACACTGGGCCGCCGAACTCGGCAGCCCCTCGGCGCTGGGCCTGATTGGCTGGACGAAAACGTCGGTGTCGCCCGGTGACGTGATCACCGTGTACGTTCACCAGGCGAAGTCGAAGAACCCGGTCGGCCGCATCGACCACATCGTGCTCGCCGACGGCAGCAGCCTGCGGGATAGCGGGGGCGGCGGCGGTAATAACGACGTGGACAACGGCCGGGGCCGTGGCGGCCGGGGTCGTGGCGGCCGCGGCGGCGACGCCCCGCAATACTAATTACCGTTGCGCGCGCGGGGACTGGCTTGCCCGTCTCCTGAATCCAGTCCACTCGCGGTCCTCGGCGGCTCCGATGGTCTTTAGGAGGGAGCTGCGCGAGGGCGTCCGCCGCGGCCGGATTCGCTGCACCGTGCGCGTGTGGCAGCGGCTGCACGTCAAGGTCGGCGGCCGCTACCCCATGGACGACGGGCACATCGTTGTCGACTCGATTGAGGAGATCGACAGATCCGACGTCACCGACGATCTAGCGCGCCAGTCGGGGTTTCGCGACGTCGCGGATTTGATGGCGACCGCCAGGCACGGTCCCGGCGAAAATATCTACCTGATTCGCTTTCACTATCTTCCGCCCGGCGGTTGGGACCGGCGCTAGCGTGCGCGAGGCGCTGCAGGTCGTGCCGTTCGACCGGCGGGGCGCCCCGCGTCTGTGAGGAGCGAACTATTTCGGCGGCTCGGCTCCGTACCGGGATGGCGTGGAGTCGTCCCGGTCGGCCAGCACCGTGCCGTCCGCCAGGATCACCTTATTCGTCCGTCCCACCAGCACACCGCTCTTCGCCTGATAGACGTACGCCGTAATCACGTCTCCCGCGCGCAGAGTCGTGCGGCTCCAGCCGAGCAGCACCATCGACGGCGGGCTGCCGATCTCCATCGTCCAGTGCTGGAGCTCGCCGGTGGCGGTCTTGTAATCGAACTTGATGAGTGAATGCGGGTTCATCCAGTCGAACTCCGTGACCACGCACCCCTTCATTTCCATCGGCTTGTCTGCGTACGCCGCGTCGCCGTGATGCGCGGCGAGCGGAGCGCCCATCGCCAGCATGACGGCGACTATTGATACCAACGCCCGAACTCTCATCCTCACGCCCTCCATCACCGTCCACGACCGCCGCCGCCGAGACGCTGCTGCTGCGCATCCGGGTAACTCCCGGCCGGGTCACCCTGCTCCTGCAGGTATTTCAGCGTTTCCGACGGCACGCACAGCCACTCGTTGATCTTCTGATTCGGCACCCAGCGGTAGAAATACGTCCCAAGCGAAAACGGCTTGGTAAACATCTTCGGGTCGTCAATCGTCATGGCGACCTTCATGGTGTTGTGATCGACGCGCGTCCAGCGCTCCTGCACGTGCGCCATGACGGAATGCGGCGTCCCGTCGCGCAGCAGCCACGTCCGCTCGTCGAGGCCGGTGGTATCGATGACGAAGTTGTAGTCATCCTCCCAGTGGCCGACCGAGTACCCCATGTAGGTCGGATCGAGCGAATCCCTATCGTCGCCGCCGACCTTGGTCGGCAGCGGCCTTCCATCCGTCCACACTTCGCGCCAGAAGCCCCCGAACTGCAGCAGGAAGACGACGCGGTTGGGCATCGAGCCGACGGACATCGCGCGATTCTGGTAGATGAAATTCAGCGGAAAGCCGAGCGGATCGCAAAACCGCGCCTGCGGATCGTTGGTGCCCGCCGGCCCGTAACGGCCAATCGGTTTGCGCTGGCTCATGACCTGCTGGCCCAACGGTGTGAGCGAGGGCCTCTCGGCGTTCGCGCCCCTGGGAATCGCATCGGTCGACCCCGGTCCCGCCCAGGTGCCCGACAGGTCGCGCTTCGGCGCGGGACCGCCGTCACCGGTGGCGGTATCGAGCGGGTAGTAGATCCACGGCGATTTTGTCTGCGCCACGCCGACTGACGAAATCGCAATCGCTACTGCAAGGGCCACCATCGCCCCGATGAATGCCTGTCGCATGGCGCTGAGAATACCCCGTTTCCCAGTTGACAGTCATGCCCGAATCGCGTACCTAGGTGTTCACCAATGCGGAAACCTTCGCGCAGAGACTTTCTGGCGGCCACGGCCGCCAGCAGCGTCGCGCTCGGGATGGGCCACGGGATCGCCGAAGCTCCGCAGGACGCGCCGGGTTCAAAGCGCGAAAACACGCTCGCCAAAGGTGAGCCGCAGATCTACAAGGGTACAGCGGCTGGCGCCGTGCTCGCGCAGTTGAGGGCCGCCGGGGTCCGCACGCTCTTCCATACCAATACCAGCGGCTTCGTGCCGTTCTGGGAGGCGATTTACGCGGCCGGCGACGTGCAGGTCATCAACATGACGCACGAAGGCCAGGCGGTCGCTGCGGCGGCGGGCTACACGATGGCGAGCCGCAACCTCGGGTTCTTCTTCGGCAGCCACGTCGGAATCCCGAATTCGCTGAGCAACACGTACAACGCCTGGAAGGATCGCGTGCCGCTGCTCCTGACGTTCTCCGGCGGCCAGGGCGAGCAGGGGAAAGACAGCTTCGAGTCGTGGGACAACATTCTCGGACCGACTGAAGCGTTTACGACGTGGCGTGGGGCTCTCGAATCGGAGGATGTCACCGACACGCTGCGCCTGGCGATCAAGTTCGCGTTCGGGCCGCCGAGCGGCCCGGTGACGCTCACCTTCGGCGCGGGAGGCGAGAAGGTCGAAGCGCCCATTCACCCGATCGACCTCGCCACGATGCGTGCGCGATCGCGCGCGCCCGCCGACGTCATCGAAAACATCGCGCGGTGGCTGGTTGAAGCCGAGCATCCGGTCTTCGTCGTCGGCTCTCAGGTCGGCATCGAGGGCGCGCAGGCCGAGATGCTCGCGCTCGCCGAGAAGCTCTCCGTGCCCATCGCGGAGACGATGCACAGCCTGTACGCGAATGTGCCGAACGACCATCCGCTGTTCGTCGGCGAGCTGCAGGCGCAGCGATATCCGCGCCGGCAGGATCTGTTGATCAGTTTCGGCGAGAGTTTCACCGCGGGCCGCGAAGATGAACGCGGCCTGACGGCGAGCGGACCACGCCGGCTCGTGCACATCAGTCACGATCCGCAGGCGCTGGGACGATCCTTCGCGCCCGACGTGACCGTCCTGTCCGATTTGCGCGCGGCCATTCGTGACCTGTCCGATGCGGTCGATGCGATGGCGACCAAGGATCGGCTGAACCGGATTCGATCGAGCCGGCTGGCGGAGGTCTCCGCGCTTACGGGCAGCCTGAAGCAGTCGCGCGAGATTGCCCTGCGCGCCAGCTTCGACAGCAGCCCGATCACCTGGGAGCGCGTCGGCTTCGAGCTGGAGAAGGCGCTCGACAAGGATGCGGTGATTGTCCCCGAGCTCGGGACGCAGTACTACAAGATCTACCGGCAGCTGAAGCTCGGTGGCGGCAACAAGCAGCGGATTGGCCGCACGAAAGGCGACGCCCTCGGCTGGGGCGTCGCAGCCGCGTTCGGCGTGAACCTGGCGCTGCCCGAGCGGCAGATCGTCGCGCTGCAGGGCGACGGAGGATTCCTGTTCAACCAGTCCGAGGCGCTGTGGAGCATCGGGCGCTACGAGGCGCCGATGCTCATCGTGATCATGAACAACCACACGTACAACGAAAGCCGCGCGCGCAACATGCTCAACGGCGGCACGTTCTACGAGGCGGGGAAGGACTTCAACGGGTACCTCGGCGATCCGAACGTCGAGTTCACGAAGATCGCGGAGGCCTACGGGCTGAAGGGCGAGAAGGTGACACGTGCGGCCGATCTCGCGCCCGCGCTGCAACGCTGCCTGCGCAGCATGCGCGACGGCAAGGCCGTCGTGCTGGACGTCGACGTCCAGGTCGATGGCGCGCCCATCAGCCAGCCGACCTGGTATCAGCGGCACTCGATCGCGGACGTCCGCAAGAAGAAGCTGAATGGCTAGAGGCATCGCGCTGTTCGCGTTCGCGCTGGTGATGTGGATACCGGGCCACGCGACAGCGCAGGGCGGCGACGACCCCCAGGTTGAAAAGGGGAGAGTCGTGGTGGCGCAGGTCTGTACCACCTGTCACACGACGCTTGGCCGGATGCTTCAGGTTCACAAGCAGACCCGAGAGCAGTGGCGAGACCTCGTCTTCTTCATGATCAGCCGCGGCGCGCAGGTCATGCCCGACGAAATCGATGCGGTGACGGCGTTTCTGGTATCGACGGCCGGGCGCGATCGGCCGACGGCTCGAAGCCCGGGGCAGCCGGACGCCAGAAAATAAATCGGAGGCCAGGGAATGAGACGACGGGCCGGCTGTCTGCAGATCTTCGCGATGCTCGTCATGGTCGCGATGGTCTCCGTCATCGCGAATGCGCAGGAAGGCCGCGGTGGCGGCCGCGGAGGCGGCCGTGGTGCCGAGGCAGGACCTCCGCCGCCGAAAGAGGGGGTGGCGCCTGCCATTCCCGGCGTGGTCGCGGGCGGGGCGCGCATTGAGCTGGTCGCATATCCCGTGCAGGGCACGGAGGGACCGGTCAGGCTTCTCGACGGCAGCGGCGTCCTCTGGACCGAGAGGAACGTCTTCCACATCTCGAAGATCGATTTGAATGGCAACCGGTCGACGTTCGTCGAGAGCGCCGAAGGCGCCAACGGCCTCGGATGGGACTCCAAGGGGCGGTTGATCGCTGTCCTGCGCCCGCGCTCCGGCGGCGAGAGAGTCGCAGCTATCTACCCGCCGGCCAGCCTTGCGACGCTCGCGGACAACGTCGACGGCAAACCGTTCAACGCGCTGAACGATCTGGTCGTCAGCACCAGGGACGACATCTACTTCACCGACACGCAGGGCATCTATTTCCTGCGGGCCGGCGGCGGGGCGAAGCCAGGAGGCACTGCAAAGAAGGTCGCGGACTTCAAGAACATGAACGGCGTGACTCTCAGCAAGGACGAGAAGACGCTGTATGCGAACCACAAGGACGGCGAGTACGTGCTCGCCTTCGACGTGCAGCCGGACGGCACGCTGAAGAACCAGCGCAACTTCGGCAAGTACAAGAGCATCACGATTCCGGGCCACGCCGATCCGAAGATCGCGGAAGATAACGGCGCGGACGGCATGGCGATTGACGAGGACGGCCGCATCTATACGGCCACCAACGCCGGCGTCGAAGTGTTCAGCCCGAAGGGCGAGTTCCTCGGCGCCATTCCGATCGGCCTCTGGGGCGCCGAGCAGAACAGGCTGGAGAAGCCGCAGAATCTCACTTTCGCGGGTCCCGACAGAAAGTGGCTCTACACCGTCGGGTCCAATGCGATCTACCGCGTGCAGCTGCTCGCCCAGGGCCTCAAGAGCCGGGGCAAGTAGGCAAGGCAACTAGGATCAACACAAGGGGGAGCCGTGCTGAGAATCGGCAAGGGTATCTTGGCGTTCGGGTTCGTGCTGTTGCTGCCGGTCGTCGCATCCGCGCAGGCAACGATCAGCGGCGTCGTGAAGGACGCGTCAGGCGCCGTGCTGCCGGGCGTGACCGTCGAGGCGTCCAGTCCCGCACTCATTGAGAAGGTCCGGACGACCGTCACCGACGGCACCGGCCAGTACGCGATCCAGGACCTCCGGCCCGGGATCTACTCCGTGAAGTTCACGCTCACCGGGTTCTCGGTGGTGCAGCGCGACGGCGTCGAGCTGTCCGGCAGCTTCACCGCCCGCATCAATGCCGACATGCGCGTGGGCGGCATCGAGGAGACCGTCAAGGTCACCGGCGAGACGCCCGTGGTCGACGTGCAGAGCACGCAGCAGGAGCGCGTCCTCGATCGCGAAGTCCTCGACGCGCTGCCGAACGCCGGTCTTCGCACGGCGCTTGGCGTGCTGATTCCGGCCGTCGACTTCCGTCGTCAGGACGTGGGCGGCGCCGGCGTGCGGGCGGTGACCGGCAATATGGTCGCGCACGGCGCGAGATCTGAAGACGCCGGTACGACTTTGAACGGGCTGTCGATTGCCTCGTTCGGCACCGGCGCCGCGACGGCGACGATCTTCATGAATCCGATGGGCATTCAGGAAATGACCATCGACACCGGGTCGAACAACGCAGAGCTGCATGCCGGCGGCGTTCGTACCAACTACACCCTCCGCGAAGGGGGCAACACGTTCCACGGCGTCGTCTTCGGCGCGTACGCGCCGGGCAAGCTGCAGAGCGACAACCTGACGTCCGAGCTGATTGGGCGCGGGCTGAGTGAGCCGAACAAGATCAAGGCGAACTGGGACATCAACCCGGCGTTCGGCGGCCCGATCCTGCGCGACAAGGTGTGGTTCTTCGGCGCCGCGCGGTACAACGTGAACTCCGACTACGTCGCGGGCCTCTACTGGAACAAGAACACCAACGACCCCAACGCGTGGACCTACGAGCCCGACAAGACGCGCCGCGTCTGGAACGAGCAGAAGCAGCCGGACACGCAGCTTCGCATGAGCTGGCAGGCGACGTCGAAGAACAAGATCGGCGGAACCTACTACAACACCAGCTACTGCTTCTGTCCGACGGATGCGTCGCTCACGCTGTCCTGGGAAGCGGGGCAGCGTGCCGAGTATCCGTTTCAGCGCCTCATCGCGGGGGACTGGACGCTGCCGCTGACCAGCCGCATGCTCATCGAAGCGAATGGCCAGGTCTACAAATCGCAGAGCAATCGCATCCCATGGTCGGGTCTCGCGCAGGGGATGATCCCGGTGCAGGAGCAGAACACCGGCATGCGTTATCGTGCGGCCGAGATGTACCGCGTCCAGGACCAGAGCGTGTATCAGTTCCGCGGCGCGTTCTCGTACGTCACCGGTGCGCATGCCTTGAAGATTGGCGGGTCCGACAAGTTGGGCGATCTCGGTCAACGCGAATACGACCTGTCGCCGGTGAGCTATCGCCTGAGAGGAGGCGTGCCCAACCGGATCACGCAACGTGCGCTGGGCACCTGGCGGGCCAACGTCGATGCCGACCTTGGCCTGTTCGCGCAGGATCGCTGGACACGCAGCAAGCTGACGCTCAACTACGGCGTGCGGTACGACTACTTCGCGAGCAGCTACCCCGAGCAGCACATTGGTCCGACGACGCTTGCGCCGGCGCGCGACGTCACGTTCCCGGCGCAGCCGGGGCTTGGATCGCTTCACGATCTGTCGCCGCGGCTCGGCGCCGCCTACGATCTGCTCGGCGACGGAAAAACCGCGCTGAAGGTCAGCTTCAACCGGTACGTGCTCGCGATGGGGCCGGATGTCACCTTCATCCAGCTGGCGAACCCGTCCCGCAATCTGGTGACGAGCGCCACACGCACGTGGAACGACGCGAACCGCGACTTCGTACCGCAGTGTGATCTGCTGAACGTCCGCACCAACGGCGAATGCGGCGCGCTGTCGAACGAAAACTTCGGCACGACGGTCACCAATCTCACCTACGACAGGAACATGCTCACCGGGTGGGGGAAGCGGAACTTCAACTGGGAGTTCTCCGCGGGCGTGCAGCGGGAGCTCGTGCCGCGCGTGTCGGCCGACGTCACGTACTTCCGGCGCTGGTACGGCAACTTCGTTCTCGTCGACGATCTCGCTGTCGGGCCGGCCGACTTCGACAAGTTCACGATCACCGCGCCGAAGGACCCGCGGCTGCCAGGCGGCGGCGGCTACCCGGTGGTGGGATACGACATCAAGCCCGCGAAGTTCGGCGTGGCGGCGCAGCCGTTCGTGACGCTGTCGCGCAAGTACGGCAAGCAGCAGGACTACTGGGACGGCCTCGACGCAACCATCAACGCGCGGCCGCGTGACGGACTCTTCTTCCAGGGCGGCGTGAGCACTGGACGCCGCGTGGAAGACAACTGCGACGTCGTCACCAAGGTGGACAATCCCAATCAGCTCTACTGCCACCGCGTGGAGCCGTTCCTGACCCTGGTCAAGGGATACGGCTCGTACACGATTCCGCGGGTGGGCGTGCAGGTCAGCGGCACGTATCAGACCAAGCCGGGCCCGCTCGTGCTGGCCATCTACACGGCGACCAACGCGGAAGTGGCGCCGAGCCTCGGGCGGTCTCTGGCGGGCGCCGCGCCGAGCGTGGACGTCCACCTTCTGGCGCCGGGTCCGTATACGACCACCAACGGCGGTTCAGGACAGGTGCACGGCGACCGGCTGCATCAGGTCGACTTCCGCTTCTCGAAGCTGCTGCACTTCGGGGGCACACGCGCGCGCGCGAACATGGACATCTACAACGCGCTCAACTCGAGCGCGGTGCTGGTGCAGAACGACACCTTCAGCGACTGGCAGCGGCCGACCGAGATCCTGATCGCCCGCTTCGTCAAGTTCAGCGTGCAATTCGACTTCTGAGGCGGCACCGGCGTTTCCACTTACGCCGGGCCCCCTCGGTGGAGGGTACCTGTGTTCAGAATCGCCAGGGTTACAGCGGCTTTCGCATTCGTGTTGTTCCTCCCGGTCGTCGCATTCGCGCAGGCGACCATCAGCGGCATCGTCAAGGACGCCTCGGGAGCGGTGCTTCCCGGCGTCACCGTTACAGCGGCCAGTCCGGCGCTGATTGAGAAAACCCGGACGGCCGTCACTGACGGCACCGGTCAGTACGCGATTGAGAATCTGCGCCCCGGGCTTTATACCGTTACGTTTACGTTAAATGGGTTCGCCACCGTGCAGCGCGATGGCGTCGAACTGGCGGGCACCTTTACCGCGCGCATCAATGCGGACATGCGCGTCGGGGGCCTCGAGGAAAGAATCACGGTCACCGGTGAAACGCCGGTGGTGGACGTGCAGAGCTCGCGCCAGGAGCGCGTGCTCGGCCGCGACATTCTCGACGCGCTGCCGAACGCGGCCAATCGAACATCGCTGGCGGTGCTCATCCCGAGCGTGGACTTCCGGCGGCAGGACGTCGGAGGCGCGGGCTCCAAGCAGGTCACGGGCAACCCGACGGCGCACGGGGCGCGTTCAGAGGACGCGGGCACGACGTTGAATGGCTTGACGCTCGCGTCGTTCGGCACGGGCGCGGCGACGTCTACGCTGTACATGAACCCGATGGGCCTCCAGGAAATCACGATTGACTCCGGGGCGAACGACGCGTCGCTCAACGCGGGCGGCGTGCGCACGAATTACACGCTGCGCGAGGGCGGGAACCAGTTTCACGGCGTTGTCTTCGCCGCCTACGCGCCCGGATCATTGCAGAGCAACAACCTCACCCAGGACCTGATCAACCGCGGCCTCGCGGCGCCGAACCAAATCAAGGCGAACTACGACATCAACCCCGCGTTCGGCGGTCCGATCGTGCGCGACAAGGTCTGGTTTTTCGGTGCGGCCCGGTACAACGTGACGGAGGACTACGTCGCCGGACTCTTCTGGAACAAGAACACGAACAACCCGAACGCCTGGACCTACGATCCCGATACGAGCCGCCGGGTGTGGAACGACCAGAAGCAGCCCGATACGCAGCTCCGTATGAGCTGGCAGGCCTCGCCGCGCCAGAAAGTCGGTTTCACCTGGTACAACACGACCTACTGCTTCTGTCCCACGGACGCGTCGGCGACGCGCTCCTGGGAGGCCGGCACGCGCCAGAACTATCCCATCCAGCGTCTCATTGCGGGTGATTACACGCTACCGGTCACCGCTCGCCTCCTCGTCGAAGGCAACGGACAGGTCTTGGCGTCGCAGAGCAACCGTATCCCGTGGTCAGGCCTGGCGCAGGGGATGGTTCCCGTGCAGGAGCAGAACACGGGCATGAGATACCGGTCGCCCGATATGTTTCGCGTACAGGCGCAGCACGTGTACACGTTCCGCGGCGCGTTGTCGTACGTCACCGGTTCTCACGCGTTCAAGGTCGGTGGCTCGAACAGAAGCGGATGGCTGAACCAGACCGAATACGACTTCTCGCCGGTCAGCTATCGCCTGCGAAACGCCGCGCCCAACCGGATCACCCAACGCGCGCTCGGGTTCTGGCAGGCGAACGTGAAATACGATCTCGGCCTCTACGCGCAGGATCGGTGGACGCACAACAACCTGACGGTCAACTACGGCCTGCGGCTCGACTACTTCAACTACAACTACCCCGAGCAGCACATCGGTCCGGCGGCGCTGGCCCCGGCGAGGAACATCACGTTTCCGGCGCAGCCCGGCATCGGGACGATGACCGATCTCTCGCCGAAATTCAGCGCCGCGTATGACCCGCACGGCGACGGCAAGACGGCGCTCAAGGTGAGCATGAACCGGTATGTGATCGCGATGGGCCCTGATGTCAGCTTCATCCAGCTGGCGAATCCGGCGCGCAACCTCGTCACCAACGCCACGCGCACCTGGACCGACGCCAACCGCGATTACGTTCCCCAGTGTGACCTCATCAACACCAAAGCCAACGGCGAGTGCGGCGCGCTGTCCAATGAGAACTTCGGTACGGTCGTCACGAACCTGACCTACGACACGAAGACGCTGACCGGGTTCGGCAAGCGGAACTTCAACTGGGAATTCGGGACGGGAATCCAGCGGGAGTTGATGCCACGCATGTCCGTCTCCGCCAACTACTTCCACCGATGGTACGGGAACTTCACCATCGTCGACGATCTCGCGGTGGGGCCGCAGGACTTCGATCCGTTCACGTTCACCGCGCCCCGGAATCCGAACCTGCCGGGCGGCGGCGGATATCCCATCCAGGGGTACGACGTCAAGCCGGCCAAGTTCGGCGTGCCGGCGCAGCCGTTCGTGACGCTGACGCGCAAGTACGGCAAACAGCGGGACTACTGGGACGGAGGTGACGTCAGTCTGAACGCCCGGCCGCGCGACGGCGTGTTCTTCCAGGGCGGTTTCAGTACCGGCCGGCGTGTCGAGGACAACTGCGACATCGTGACGAAGGTCGACAATCCGAGCACGCTGTACTGCCACCGCTCCGAGCCGCTCTATACGCTGGTGAAGGGATACGGCTCGTACACGATTCCGAAGATCGACGTGGCATTCAGCGGCACCTACCAGACCAAGCCGGGCCCGATCCGGGTGGCCACCTATTCGGCGACCAATGCCGAGATCGCGCCGCTCCTCGGCCGCAACCTGGCGGCGGGTTCAGCGTCGACCATCGATCTAGAGCTCATATCGCCGGGAGCGTACATTCAGAGCGATAACGCCGGGTTAGGGACGCTGCACGGCGATCGGCTCCACCAGGTCGACATGCGCATCTCGAAGTTGCTGCACTTCGGCGGCACCAAGGCGCGCGCGAACCTGGACATCTACAACGCGCTCAACTCGAGCGCGGTGCTCACGGAGAACACGACCTATACCGACTGGCTGAGACCGACGGAGATCCTGATCGCCCGCTTCTTCAAGTTCAGCGTGCAGTTCGATTTCTGACACGAACCACGGAGGCATGGAGACACGGAGAAAATAATCTCCGTGCCTTCGTGTCTCCGTGGTTCGTAATGTTCACCGTCCAGAAAGCTTCGTGGGATCGCCCGCCGGATCGCCCATCTCCTTCAGGTATCTCTGCACCTCGGACGGGATGCAGGTGAAGTCGTCGAGCTGCTGGTTCGGAATCCAGCGGAAATGGACTTCCCCGAGCGGCAACTGTCTGGTGTAGAGCTTAGGGTCGTCCATCGTGAGCGTCAGCGTCAGATCGTTCTTGCTGTCCCGGTGAAAGCGTTCCTGCACATGCGCATCGACGCTGTGGGGATAGCCGCTCCTGCTGGCCCAGGTCTCCGGGGCGAGCCCGGTGGTATCCACGACGAACGTGTAGTCGTCTTCCCAGTGCCCGATCGAGTAGCCGTTGTACTTCGGATCGAGGACGTCCTTGCCCCTGCCGCCCACGTTGGTCGGAAGCGTTCGCCCGTCCGTCCACACCTCACGCCAGAGATCCATGTACTGGAGCAGGATCAAGGTCCGGTTCGGCATCGTCGCGATCGTCATCCCACGATTTTCGTTGGTCATGTTCTGCGGAAAACCAAACGGATCGCAGTATCGGGCATGTGGATCGTTGGTGCCGCCGGGGCTGAATTGGCCGATCGGCTTGTTCCGCGCGAACATCTGCTGGCCTAACGGCGTGAACGGGGGCGTCCGATTCTCGGCATCGCCTCGGCCCCCGCCCCTGCCCGCGAAGCCCCCCGGAACATTGGCGCCGGACGACGGTCCTGCCCATGTCCCGGTCAGATCGCGCTTCGGCGCGGGCCCGCCGTCTCCGACGGACCTGTCCGCTGGATAGTATTTCCACGGAGAGTGTGGCGCATTGTTTTGCGCGTTGTTTTGAGCGGCAGCCAGCGCCGTGAGGACCAGCACGCCCGCCAGGCTTGCAATTGCGCCCGTGTACGAATTTCGCATCGTCATGCTCCGCGTCAGCTATTTGCCTCGGTTCTTCACCGCGGCGTTCAGCGTGCGAACGCGCCAGACGGCGCCGCGTCCGGTGACATAGAGGTAGTTGCCGGCGAAGCCGCAGTTCTGCGGCGGCATGTCGTACGGCGCTTCGATGTTGCCCAGGTGCTCGCCTTTGGCGTTGAACACCTGAACGCCCGCCGGCGTCGTGGCGAAGGTATTTCCCGCGCCATCGATGCAGAGGCCGTCCGCCCCGCTCACCAGTCCGTGATCCGTTTCCTGCTTCAGATCGTACTTGGCGAAGTTCTTTCGATTCTTCAACGTGCCGTCGCCCTGCACGCTGTAGGCAACCAGATACGCGGCGTCCCAGTCGTTGACATAGAGCGTCTTCTCGTCCGGGCTGAGCACGATGCCGTTCGGCCGGCGGACGTCGTCGGCGACCCTGATGGTCTTCTTGTTGGGCGTGATGTAGTAGACCGCCTGCGGCAAATCATCCGGCGATCGCGCTGCGCCGATCTGATAGCAATCCGTGAAGTAGACGCCGCCCTTCTTGTCGACGACGAGATCATTGGGCCGGATGTAGGGTTTGCCGTCGAAGCTGGACGTCAGCGTCTCTTCGCTGCCTTTGGGCCACAGCACGCTGACCTTCTTCGTGTACTGCGCACCGATGAGACGCCCCTTCGAGTCCATGGCGAGGCCGGCCGCCTGCTCGGAGTCCTCGACGAGCGTCGTCATTTTCCCGTTCGGATCGAACTTGATGACGCCGCCGTTACCCGTCGCGATGAAGCTGCCGTCGGGCAGCCCGACGCCGGCGTCCGAGCCGCGCAGGCCGGACGCAACGATTTCGATCTTCGTGCCGGCCTTCACCACGCCGGGAATCTCCGGCGTCACCTTGTCGGTCGCGGGCGGCTGCGCGGCTTCCTGCCCGCCACGTCCTCCGCCACGGCCCCCTTGCCGTCCTTCACGTCCCTGCGCTTGGGCCAGCAACGCTGCGCAACAAACCAGGCAAGTGACTATGAATAGAGAAGCTCTCGATGCCATGTATTCCTCCTCGACGCGGCGCGTCAGGTGCGAGCGCGCGGCGACTATACCTCCGGCGGCAGCCACGTTCAAATCGCGCATGGAACAGCAGCTGGTAGTTGGCGGTTGGCAGTTGGTGGTTAGCGGCTGCGCAGGAGGGTTGCTAATTGCCGAGCATCCGCGCGAATCCGACGGCAAACATCAACTGGTTCGGTCCGCGGCCGCGATCTTCGCTTTCGATGAAACCTCTCGGAACCCGCACGACGCGGCGATAGTCGAAACGTATGCGAACGGCGTTGCGCGAGCTGATGGCAACATCGGCGCCGACGCCAGCCTGAACCGCCGTTCTCCACCTTGAACTCTGGAACACATCGCGCAGCGACGCGGCTGATTCGCTCGAGGAGCTGATGTCCGCGTGCGAAGAGAGATGCGCGGCCCCGGCGGACGCCTGAACGAAGTACCGAACGCGGGGATCTGGCCACGTGAACCGTCCACCTGCGAGCACGCCTTGTGTCGTCGTCTTGAGGGTCACAGGCAACCTTTCGGGGATGACGGTACCCTCACCTTGTGCCCTTCTGCCGCCGGGAACCAGGTACTCGAGCGATTCGTTTCTGTAGCCGCCATCGGCGCCGAAGACGAAGCCGAACCGTGAGGTGACGTTCGCGGCGACGTCAACAAAGTAGCCCTTGGGATAACCGTCGGATCCGGCCGTGAGCGCAAGGTATCCGCCCGAAATTTCCATTGGCGCGACCTGCTGCGCCATGCCGGGTGCGGTTGCAAGTAACACGAAGCACGGAAGCACGAAGAATGCGGAGAAAACTAATCTCCGTGCCTTCGTGTCTCCGTGGTTCGTCATTTCAGGCCCAGCTGAACCCCTGCTTTCCGATCGGAATCGTGCGAATCCGGTTTCCAGTAGCTGCGTAGATGGCGTTCGTGATTGCCGGGATGATCGGCGGCAGCGCCGGTTCGCCGAGGCCCGTGGGCGGGTTGCTGGTCTTCAGGAAGTGGACCTCGATGTCCTTCGGCGTCTGGTTCATCCGCACGAGCCGATGCTCGTTGAACGTCGCCTGCTGCGCGCGGCCGTTGACGAAGGTCGTCTCCTGCGCCATGACCGCGCCCATGCCGTCGATGACCGAGCCCTGCACCTGATGCTGGGCGTTCAGCGGGTTGATCACCTCGCTGCCGATGTCGGCGGCGACCCACACCTTGTTCACCTTCACGCGGTTCTG
>Ga0075424_100000386_pt1 | contig 33410 bp, 31 predicted proteins | sample SoiMethybrSBSTD3_FD_75301 | JGI IMG/M metagenome (GOLD analysis project Ga0075424, IMG submission 75301) | Bulk soil microbial communities from a Populus tree surrounding site in Tennessee, USA - Soil MetaG P. TD hybrid SBSTD3 | ecosystem: Environmental > Terrestrial > Soil > Tree plantation... | reverse complement strand
ATCATCCGCAGCGTGCCGCCGGCGCGGGCGGGCAGCGACCGGCCGACGGCCGAGACCACCCCGGCGGTCACGGATCCGGCGAACCCGTGCGGATTGCCGATCGCGACCACCAGCTGGCCGACCTGTAGCGTCGACGCGTCACCCAGCTCAGCCGGATGCAGGTTGCTCCCGTCGACGGCGATCACAGCCAGGTCGCTGAAGGGATCGCGCCCGACCACCGAGAAGCGAAACTCCCGCCCGTCCGGAAACGACGCCCACCCCTCGCGCGTCGCCGCCGGCACCACGTGCGCGTTCGTGACGAGCCGGTCCTCGGTGATCACGACAGCCGCCCCACCAGCCTCCCGCTCGCGCGAGCGCGAACGCAGGCGAACACGCAAGTTCGCCACCGACGGCGACACTCGCTCCACCACGCTGATCACGGCACGGGAGTATGCATCCAGAATGTCATCCATGACTTGAGCGTAGCTTCGGCCTGCAAACCGGGCCAATCTGCCACCCTCGGGGCGCCGAGCCGGCGATCTACCTGACCCAGATTGCATGCGCGCGCATGTATATGGTATGCTTGAGGGGTCAAGGAAAGGTGAAGCGCAATGCAATTCGGAATCTTCTCCGTCAGCGACATCACGCGGAACCCGGTCGCCGGCCAGACGTCGAGTGAGGCCGAGCGGATCCAGGCGATCGGCCAGATCGCCCGCCGCGCCGACGCGGTCGGCCTCGACGTGTTCGCGATCGGCGAGCACCACAACCCGCCGTTCGTCTCGTCGTCGCCGACGACGCTCTTGGCGCACATCGCTGCGCTGACCGAGCGGATCATCCTCAGCACCGCCGTGACCCTGATCACGACCAACGATCCGGTCAAGATCGCCGAGGATTACGCGATGCTGCAGCATCTCGCCGGCGGCCGTGCCGACCTGATGCTCGGGCGTGGCAACACCGTCCCCGTCTATCCCTGGTTCGGCCAGGACGTCCGCGAGGGTCTGCCGCTGGCGCTCGAGCACTACAACCTGCTGCACCGGCTGTGGCGGGAGGACGTCGTTGACTGGGAGGGAAGCTTCCGTACGCCGCTGCAGGGCTTCACGTCGATCCCGCGCCCGCTCGACGACGTGCCGCCTTACGTGTGGCACGGCGCGATCCGCACGCCGGAGATCGCTGAGCAGGCCGCCTACTACGGTAACGGCTACTTCGCGAACAACATCCTGGCGCCGAACTTCCACTTCGTGCCGCTCGTGAACCTGTACCGGGAGCGGTTCGCGTTCCACGGGCACGGCACGCCGGAGCAGGCGATCGTCGGGCTCGGCGGCCACGCGTTCATCGCGAAGCGCTCGCAGGACGCGATCCGCACATACCGCCCGTACTTCGAGGGCTCCCCGATCTACGGCCACTCCTACAAGCTCGAGGACTACATGAACGCCACGCCGATGAGCGTCGGCAGCCCCCAGGAGGTGATCGAGAAGACCCTGACCTTCCAGGAGGGCTTCGGCGATTACCAGCGGCAGCTGTGGAACGTCGATGCCAACGGGCTTCCGCTCGAGATGGTGCTGGAACAGGTCGAGCTGCTCGGCACCGAGGTCGTGCCGGTGCTGCGCCGGGAGATGGAGGCGCGCCGCGCACCCGGGGTGCCCGACGCACCGACCCACGCCAGCCTGGTCAGGGCCAAGTACGGCGACGGCGAGGCGCGGCAGGCCCGGCCCAATCCCAATCGTGGCGACAACCTGACCGGGCCGACTCCCTACCAGGACACGGAGGTCGCGGCATGACCGTGACGGTGAGCACGACGAGGCTCGCAAACGAAGCCTGGGAGGCGCTCTTCCGCGCGCAGTCGACGATCGCCCAGCAGCTGGCCGCGAGGGACGCCTGGGAGGATCTGGTGCCACGCGAGTACGGCGTGCTCTACGCGCTGTCGACCGCCGACCCGCAGGGCCTGCGCATCACCGAGCTGGGGGAGGACGTGCTGCTCACTCAGCCGGGCATGTCCCGGCTGGTCGCGCGGCTCGAGGCGCGCGGGCTCGTGCAGCGCGTCGACGACCGCGACGACGGGCGCGCCTGCCGGATCCGGTTGACAGCGGCCGGTGCCGCCGCGCAACGGCGCATCGGCCGGGTGCACGCACGGCACGTGACAGAGGCCATGACTCGTCACCTCGATCGAGCTGAGCTCGAGCAGCTGCTGCTTCTGAGTGGGAGGCTGGTCTGATGCGGCAACTCGTCATCGTCAGTGCCGGCACGAGCCAGCCGTCCACGACCCGCATGCTGGCCGACCGGATCGCCGCCACGAGCGTCGAGGTGCTGGGCGAGATGGGGGTCACCGCGACGACCGCGGCGATCGAGGTGGCCCCGCTGGCGGTGGACGTCGCCCGCGCGTCGGTGACCGGCGTACCGTCGAAGGAGCTTCAGGCTGCCATCGACCAGATCGCCGCAGCGGACGCCGTCGTCGCCTCCGCACCGGTCTACAAGGCCGGGCTCAGCGGGCTGTTCAAGTCGTTCGTCGACATCCTCGACAACGACCTGCTGATCGCAAAGCCGGTCGTGCTCGCGGCGACCGCGGGCAGCGCCCGCCACGCGCTCGTGGTGGACGAACAGATGCGCTCGCTGTTCGCCTACATGCGCGCGCTCACGCTGCCGACCGCGGTGTTCGCCGCCCCGGAGGACTGGGGTGCCGCCGAGCTCGGCGGGCGCGTCCGCCGCGCCGGGACCGAGCTGGCCGTCGTCCTGCAAGGTGGGATCGAAAAGGGAATCGCCGATCGCGGCTGGTCCGGCTACCAGCACGAGTTCGCGGGCAACGCGACTCGTGCCGAGCAGACCGCCGCGGACACCGACTTCGACTCGCCGATGATGCGACTCGCTGCCGGCGGCCGGACTGAGTGATTTCACGAGCGGCGCGGCGCCCGCCGCGTTCACGCCGCTGGACCGGCCCCCGCCGACGGCCGCAGGCCCCCTCGCTCCACGGCGGCGACCATGGTGTCGCGATCTCCCGGGGGAACCCACTCGATCCACCAGTCGGCACCCGCCGCCGCCACCGCCCGGATGTGGTCGCGCTCGGCCTCCCAGTCCTCCCGGCGCCCGCTTCCTCCGACGGCGATCGTGAACGGGCGATCGCCGGCGGCTGCGCGGAGGGCCTGCACGTCGTCGGGAGACATGTCCTCCCACGGGCCGCCGTGGGTCTCCTTGTAGAGGCAGGAACCATCCCAACGCAGCGCCCGGCGGGTCGGGCGTGGATTCGGGTAGCCGCCGCCGATCCAGATCGGAATCCGCGGCTCCTGCACCGGACGCGGCAGGAACGTCACGTCGTCGACCTGGAAGTGCTTGCCGCGAAAGCTGAACGGCCTGCCGGTCCAGAGCCCGGCGACGATCTCGAGCCCCTCGTCCAGCATCTCGCCGCGTGTCCGTGCGTCCGGCTCCTCACCGAACGACAGGTAGCTGGGGTCGGCGGTGATCGCTTCGCCGGTGTCGCCCAGCCCGACACCAAGTACCATGCGCCCGCCTGAGAGCTGGTCCACCGCCGCAGCCTCGCGGGCAACGTTCCATGGCCGCCGCCGCGTCAGCGGCGTCACCTCGGTGCCCAGCCGCATGCGCTGGGTGCGCATCGCGACGGCCGCGAGCACCGCCCACACGTTGCACGTCGGCGTCGCCCGATCGCCGCCGTAGCAGACGTAGTCCTCGAGGAACAGGCCGTCCCAGCCCGCGGCCTCAGCTCGCTCCGCCAGGTCGACGAGGAAGCGCGGGTCTCCGCACTCCCCTCCGGTCGGCAGTGACAGCCCGTACTCCACGTCTCACCTCTCCTCTGGTCGCGCTGGGGCCGTCGCGGTGTGTGCCGCGTCGTCCGCGTGTCGGTGCTCGTGGCGGTGGTCGAGCCAGGAGTCCTGGGCCGAGTAGGTCGCCAGAGCCAGAACCACGCCGGCGAGGACGGCGCCGAGCAGCGCGGCGCGGCGGGCACCGTCTCCCGCCACCCTGTCGGCATGGCGGCGCCAGTCCGCCGGGCCTTCGCGTAGCGCCCGGGTCAGGTAGGCGAGGACATGGATCGCGACCAGCACGCCCCAGACCGCGAAGCTGACCGCGTGCAGCTGAAGCAGCGGTCCGCCGCCGTGCCCGACGACGATCAGGGCGACGCCGCTTCCAAACAGCGTCAGCGTCGATACGACCAACACCGGCGCGATCAGCCGCAGGAACAGTCGAGGCGGCCCTGCGAGCCGGTACGGCCGGCCGTTCGTGTAGTAGCGGACGAATCGCCAGCCGGTGCTGGTGAGCTTGAGGGCAACGGGCGGAATCAGGAGCAGCCCCAGGAAGAGGTGCTCTGGCAGATAGGAGCTAAGCGCCAGCGTTGTCAGCGTCTCGATCCCAAGCAGTACGAGCAGCACCAGCCCGACGGACATGGTCAGCTGCTCGTTGCCCGGCGGTCCCCATGCGCGAGTCTGGGCGGCCCAGCGCTGCCACCGCGCTTCCATGTCTGTGGGGGCCGGAGTGTCTTTCATGAGCCCTCCGCGAACGCTAGCAGTGGCGCACCCAGCGTCGTCAGAAAGGCTCGCGTCCCGCCGGTTCAGGCAACGCTGCGGTGGCATGACCGCGTGGCCGGGTCATCTCGGTCGCAGCGCTCTCCATCGCCGGGCGCCTGTCCCGGGGATGGGACTCGTACCAGGTCGCGTAGCGGGCGGCAAGCGGGCCGGCGGTGAGGCCGTGGGCGAGCACGGACAGCCCGACGGTCAGGTAGACGGCCAGCACGATCAGGTGCTCGTCCGGCAGTCGTGACTCCTCGACCACGATCACGGCGAATACGATCGATGCCAGGCCGCGAGGGCCGAACCAGCCGAGGAAGCCCAGCGTGGGACGTCCCGCGTGCGTGCCCCACATCGCGATCGCGACCGGGATCATGCGCACCAGCGTCAGGCTGAGCACCGCGTACAGGATCAGCTGCCAGCTCAGTGTCGTCAGCGTGGGGCCGAGCAGGAGCGCACCGAACAGGATGAAGGTGACGCCGCTGAGAACATCGCCCACCTCCTCGGTCAGCCGATTCAGCTGCTCCGGGTCGCGTCCCAGCGCCAACCGGAATACGACACCCGCCACGAACGCCGCGATGAAGCCCGACCCGCCCAGCGCGCCGGCGATCCCGTAGGCGAGGCCGGCGCCGGCTGCCGGGATCACCGGATACCACTGGGTGGCGATCAGGCCGCGCCGGCCCGCGGAGCGGATGATCACGGCGATCGCGACGCCTGCAATCACTCCGCCGGCCACCCCGTAGCCGATCTCCTCGAACAGCAGCCTCGCCGTGCTGCGGCCCCCGGAGATGTCCGACTCCAGATCGGCGATGGCGACGGCGGCGAACAGCAGCGGCACGCAGATGCCGTCGTTGAGCCCGCTCTCGACATTCAGCCCCTGGCGGATCCGCTGCGGGATGCGCGGCTCGGTCACGACCGCCTGCCCCAGCGCCGCGTCGGTCGGGGCCAGCACGATGCCCAGGATCACGGCCTCCGCGGCGGTGAGCTGGCCGAACAGCACGGCCGCCGCGACGGCGCCCAGCAGGATCGTCAGCGGCAGGCCGACAGCCAGCAGCCGCAGCGGCACGCCCACCGCGAGGCGAAGATGACTGAGATCGACGCGGGAGGCGTCGCTGAACAGGACCAGCGCCAGCGTTGCCTCCGCCAGGATCCGCACCACCGAGCCCGTGCTCGACATGTCGATCCCGTCGAGCGCCTTTGGCCCGACAAGCAGCCCAAAGCCGACGAACAGCATCGCCGGCGTGATCGGCGTGCCGACCAGCCTGCGCGAGACGGCTGCAACGCCGAGGAATGCAAGCGACACCAAGACCAGAGCCCACTCCATCGGGACATCATGGCGGTTCCCGCGGCTCCGCGGGAGGCAGAACCGCGTCGCCTAGCGCAGCCTCCAGAGCAGCTTTGCCGCGCGGGTCGGGGCCTTGGTGCGCGAGAGGATGGTGACGGCGACCAGCGCAGCGGTGGCGACGGGTATCACGATCTTGGCCTCCCTGCGCAGCTCGGCGACGTCCTCGACGAGCCGTTGCCGCTCGGCTGCGATCTCCAGCCGGATCTGCTCAGCGCTGCGCTCAGGCATGCGTCTTCAGCGTGTCGGCGGTGCGCCTGGCTTCATCGACCGCTTGGCTGGGCACCGGTGGTGAGGCGGCGCGGGCGAACCGGATCGCGAGCAGGACGAGCACGGCGGCGACCAGCAGCACGGCGACTGCCACGATCAACAGCGAAAGCCACAGCGATAGCGTCTCGTTCAGTCCGGCGGCCGCTGCGGCGAGCAGGAGCCCGACCGCGTAGAAGGCAAGCACGCCGGCGGTGATGCCGAACACGGCGGCCTTGCCGAGCGCCGCCGCCTTGCGCTTCGCCTCCAGCTGGCCCAGTTCCAGGATCAGGCGAGCCAGCGACGTCGCCCTCAACTTGACCTGCTTAACCTGCCTCACGATCCCCCGCATGGACTGATCCTATCGGTCCCGTGGCGGTGCTCGAAGGATGGTTTTCAGTCCGGCCGCGGTCAGCAGCGAGACCCATGCTGCTCCCAGCGCGTAGCCTCCCAGCACGTCCGTGAACCAGTGCGCGCCGAGATAGATGCGCGAGGCGCCCACCGCGAGCGCCACCGCCGCAGCGGCCATCGCCCGCAGCCGCAGCCGCGGCCGCGCTGCGAGCCAGGTGAGGACGAGCAGCATGGCAAGGAAGGCCGTGCACTGCGTGGCGTGACCGGACGGGAACGACCAGTGCGAGTACGTCCCGAGCGCGTCGGATGCCGGTGGCCTCGGCCGCTCGGTGATCCGCTTGAAGACGTTGTAGAACACGGTAGATCCGGCCAGGCCGGCGGCCAGCATCCCTCCCGCCCGCCAATCGCGATCGCGCCACCACCAGTAGAGCGCGAGCACGAGCGTCGCGGGATAGAGCACGGCGGCGGATCCGAGCCACGTCACGATTCGCATCGCCGACGTCACGCCCGGGCTGCGGTGCTCGCCGACCCACGTCAGCACGGATTGGTCGACCGACAGGGGGTCGCTGGTCGAGACAACGATCGCCAGCGCTGCGAAGACCATCCAGGACGCCGCCGAGATGGCGGCCGCGATCACGGCGGCTCCACCGTCGTTTGAGCCTTCATGAGAGGGTGTTCGCACCCTCCCGATCGTATAGGTGGCCAGACCGCTCGGAACGCCGCCGGGAACGGGCGCTGTGAGATCCTTGCCTTCGCGCGCTGCGCGTCGCCACCGATGAAGCGAGCCGAATGAGAAACGCCGATCGTTGTCGCCGTGGCTGAGGCGGCTGGGGAGAAGACACCGAACTCGATCACAGGCCCGGCCGGGGTTCGCATGCTGCGCGAATACCGGCGGGAGTGGTTGCCGAAGGATGTGGTGGCAGGCCTGGTGCTGACGACGCTGCTGGTGCCTCAAGGCATGGCGTACGCGGAGCTGGCCGGCCTCCCGGCCATCACCGGCCTGTATACCTCGATCCTGTGCCTCGTGGGCTATGCGATCTTCGGCCCCTCGAAGATCCTTGTGCTCGGCCCGGACTCCTCACTCGGTCCGATGATCGCGGCGACGACCCTGCCGCTGATCGCCGCCAACGGCGACCCCGCCCGAGCCGTCGCGCTGGCATCAATGCTGGCCTTGATCGTGGGCGTGATCATGGTCGTCGGAGGCATGGCCAGGCTCGGGTTCGTGGCGGACCTGCTGTCGAAGCCGACCATGATCGGCTACATGAACGGGCTTGCGATCACCATCCTGGTTGGACAGCTCCCGAAGCTGTTCGGCTTCTCGACCGACGCGAATGGCCTTGTCGATGAGACGCGGGCATTCGTCGACGGCGTCCAGGATGGCGAGACGGTGGGGGCGTCGCTCGCCGTCGGCGTGCTGGCGCTGGCGGTGATCGCGGTCCTGCGCAGGACGCTGCCGCGCGTGCCGAACGTGTTGGTGGCCGTGGTCGTGTCGATCGCTGTCGCCGCGGGTTTTGGGCTCGAGCAGCACGGCGTCAAGCTGGTGGGCACGCTGCCCGAGGGGTTCCCGCCGCTGACCGTCCCGGACGTGCACCGCTCCGACCTGCTCCCGCTGTTGGGCGGCGCATTCGGGATCGCACTGGTGTCGCTCGCCGACACCATCGCGACGTCGTCGGCATTCGCCGGCAGGTCGGGTGAGGAGGTGGACGGCAACCGGGAGATGGTCGGAATCGGCGTCGCCAACCTCGGCGCCGGGTTCTTCCAGGGCTTCCCGGTCAGCACCAGCGGGTCGCGCACGGCCGTGGCGGAGCAGGCCGGTGCAAAGACGCAGGTGACCGGACTGGTCGGCGCGATCCTGATCGCGGCGATGCTGCTGTTCTTCCCCGGCATGTTCCGCGACCTCCCGCAGCCGACGCTCGCCGCGGTGGTGATCACGGCCTCGCTGTCGCTCGCCGACGTACCGGGCACGGTCCGGCTCTGGAAGCAGCGGCGGTCCGAGTGCGCGCTTTCCATCGCCGCCTTCCTCGGTGTCGCCTTTCTCGGCGTGTTGCCCGGCATCGTGGTCGCCGTCGCGCTCTCGGTGATGAACCTGTTCCGGCGCTCCTGGCTGCCCTACCACGCCGTGCTCGGGCGCGTGCAGAACCTGCCCGGTTACCACGACGTCACCAGTTACCCCGATGCTGAGGTACTTCCCGGGTTGGTCATGTTCCGCTTCGATGCCCCGCTGTTCTTCGCGAACACCCGCACCTTTCGCGAGCAGATCCTGCTGCTCGCCTCACGCGAACCGACGCCCGTCTGGATCCTGATTGCGGCCGAGCCGATCACCGATGTCGACACGACGGCGGCCGACATGCTGGAGGATCTCGACGAGGCGATCAACGCCCGGGGGATCTCGCTCGTGTTCGCGGAGATGAAGGACCCCGTTCGTGCCAAGATCCTGGCGTACGAATTGACCCGCACCATCGACCCGAACCACTTCTACCCGACGCTCGACAGCGCCGTCACCGCCTACCAGGAGCAGACCGGCGCGCGTTGGACGCGACAGGAGCGATGACCCAGGGAGATCTTCATCAGCGCCGTCCGGCCCAGGAGCGCACGTGCGAGGTGCGATGGATTCGCCCCGGCCGCTACGGCAGCGAGATCGACCGCTGGTTCTCGCGCTTCTCGCAGATGCCCGAGACGCGCGACGACGACTATCTGATCTCACCCCGCATGCCGGGCCTGTCCATCAAGATCCGCGGCGGCGCGAGCTTCGAGGTGAAACAGCAGCGCGGCGTGGTGGGGGCGCTTGACATCACGGACGCGGCCGCGGGCAGCATCGACTCGTGGATCAAGCGGTCGATTCCGCTACCCGACGTGGTCGACCTCTCGCGTCCGCTGGAGGGGTCGTCCTGGCGGCGAGTGAGCAAGCGCCGCCAGATCGCCAGGTTCCCGATCGATGGGTCGGGCGGCCCCGAGTGCTCGGTGGAGCTGACCGAGGTGGAGGTGCTCGGCCAGTCTTGGTGGACGCTCGGATTCGAGGCCGGGGGCCGGGGTGCGCTGGGACGCATCAAACACACCGCGGCCGTAGTCTTTGCCGAGCCGCTTCCCACGGCTTCGGCGTTCCGGGCAGAAGAGGCCTGTTCCTACGCCGAGTGGATCCACGGCCTCGGCCATCCGGGAGGGACGAGATGAGCAAGCGCACGAAGCAGGACGACCAGGGCGACGAGGTCGGCGGCCGGGCGGTTCGGATGAAGCGCAAGCCGTATGAGGCCGAGATGCGGCGGCTGCACGGCGAGCTGGTCGCGATGCAGGAGTGGGTGAAGGCCACCGGTGCGAAGATCTGCATTGTCTTCGAGGGCCGCGACACGGCGGGCAAGGGGGGAACCATCAAGCGCATCACCGAGCGCGTGAGCCCGCGCGTGTTCCGGGTCGTTGCGCTGCCGGCGCCGACCGAACGGGAGCAGTCACAGCTCTACGCGCAGCGCTACATCCAGCACTTCCCCTCCGGCGGCGAGGTCGTGATCTTCGATCGCAGCTGGTACAACCGCGCCGGTGTCGAACGGGTCATGGGGTTCTGCACCGAGGAGCAGACGGCCAGATTCCTCGAGGGCGTGCCGCTGATCGAGCGCACCATGGCGGATTCCGGGATCCTGCTCATCAAGTACTGGCTCGAGGTCGATGCCGACGAGCAGACCCGGCGCCTCCAGGCCCGGATCAACGACCCTCGCAAGGTGTGGAAGCTGTCGGACATGGATCTCAAGTCCTACAGCCGCTGGTACGACTACTCGCGCGCACGCGACGCGATGCTGCAGGCGACCGACACCGCGTGGGCTCCGTGGTACATCGCCGACACCAGCGACAAGCGGCGGGGCCGGCTGAACATCATCACCCATCTCCTTGACCAGGTTCCCTATGGTCCGCTGACGATGAGCGAGGTCAAGCTCCCCAAGCGGCAGCGGCCTGGTGGCTATGCCGAGCCGAACCTGCCGTTGCGATGGATTCCCGAGCCGTTCTGATGCGCGATCGGATCTGGGCAGCCGTGTCGCTGCTTGCGGCGGCATCCGCGGTATTGCTGGTGGCCGTTGCGGCGCTGGACAACATCGGGGGACTTGTCGTCGCCCTGCTGGGAGCGGCCGTGCTGGTCGGCGCGGGATGGGCGGCTGTGTCGCGCCGGGGCACCGGCCGCGCCGTCGCACTGCTGCTCGCGGCCTGCGGGCTGGCCCTGCTGCTGGCGTCGATCGGCATCGCGGACGTCCTGTGGTGGCGAGCGCTCGGGGCGGCGGCGCTCGGCGTGCTGTCGGTGGCCGCGGCCCGGTCGGCTCTGCACACCGGCATCGATGAGCTCCAGGCCGCCCCCACCCCGGGCAGCCCCGTCCCGGCCGCGGTGCACCCGGTGCTGCTGATGAACCCGAAGTCCGGTGGCGGAAAGGCGGTGCAGTTCGACCTGGCCGGCGAGTGCGCGGCTCGCGGCATCCAGGCGGTGGTGCTTCGCCCGGGCGATGACCTGCTGGTGCTCGCCGAGGATGCGATCGCGGCCGGCGCCGACGTGATCGGCATGGCGGGAGGTGACGGCTCCCAGGCGCTGATCGCCACCGTGGCCAGCCGCCACGGGATCCCCCACGTGGTCGTGCCGGCGGGAACGCGGAACCACTTTGCGCTCGACCTTGGCCTCGACCGCGACGACGTCGTCGGCGCTCTCGATGCGTTCGCGGAAGCGGTCGAGCGCACGATCGACCTCGCCACCGTAAATGGACGGGTGTTTGTGAACAACGCGTCGCTCGGCCTGTACGCGAAGATCGTCCAGTCGCCGGAGTACCGGGACGCCAAGCTGCGGACGGCGGCCGCCCTGCTGCCAGACCTGATCGGTCCGGACGCCCAGCCGCTCGACCTGCGGTACACCGCTCCCGACGGGACGGCCCACGAGACCGCGGACATGGTGCTGGTGTCCAACAACGCCTATCAGCTCGACGATCTGTCGGGCAGAGGCACCCGCGAGCGGATCGACCGAGGGTTGCTCGGGATGGTCACAGCCCGCATCGAGGGCACGCGTGCGGCCGAGCAGCTAGTCGCGCTGAACGTCGTCGGTCAGATCCGCAGGTTCTCGGGGTGGCGTGAGTGGACCGCGCCGCGGTTTCGCATCGACTCCGGCGGCCCGGTTGAGATCGGGATTGATGGAGAGGCCATGACCCTCGACCCACCGCTCATCTTCGAGAGCCTGCCGGCCGCGCTGCGCGTGCGGCTGCCCGGCCACGCTCCCGGTCTGTCTCCCGCGGCCCGGCGCGTCTCGGGCTCCACGATCGGCCAGCTCTGGGCCATCCTCGCCGGCGGCGAAACGACTGGGATAATGGCGGCTGACGAGCCGATAACACCGTCGTGACCGACGCCCCCGACACCACCACGGAGGTCGACATACTCCCGCCCTACGCACGTGACGCTCTGGACGTCGTCGCATCGGGGCGCTCGGATGCCGACTCCGGCCTGACCGGTGCGGAGGCGGCGGAGCGGCTCGCCCGGCTGGGTCCCAACCGGATCACCGGCGAACCGCCGCCCTCGACTTGGGAGGTGGCACTGGCCCAGCTGCGTGACCCGATGAACATCATGCTGATCGCGGTCACCATCGTCAGCGTGGTGATCGGCCAGGTATCGACCGGCGTCATCGTCGCCCTGCTGATCCTGTTGAACGTCGTGCTGGGCTCGCGCCAGGAGCTGAAGGCACGAGCCAGCATCGATGCACTGGCGAGCATGCAGGTGCCGCAGGCGCGGGTGGTGCGAGACGGCTCGGTCGTGCAGGTGCCAGCCGTCGACGTGGTGCCGGGCGACGTCGTCCAGGTGGAGGCGGGCGACATCGTCCCCGCGGACGGGCGCATCATCCACTCGGCGACGCTGGAGACGCAGGAGGCGGCGCTGACCGGGGAGAGCGCACCGATCGGCAAGTCGGCGGCGACCCTGGCGGACGCCGAGGTCGCGCTGGGCGATCGCGCGAACATGCTGTTCCAAAACACGGCGGTGACCCGCGGTACGGGAGCGATGGTGGTGACCGCCACCGCGATGCAGACGGAGATGGGCCAGATCGCCACGATGCTGTCGTCGATCAGCCGCACGCGCTCGCCGCTGCAGAAGGAGCTGGGATCGCTCACCAAGGTGCTCGGCATCATCGCCTGGGGCGCGGTCGCGTTCATCGTAATCGTCGGCGTCGCCCGCGGAGAGGAGTTCAAAGACGTGCTGTTGCTGGGCACCGCGATGGCGATCTCCGCGATCCCGACCGGCATGCCCGCGTTCGTCTCGGGGCTGCTCTCGATGGGCGCCCGGCAGCTGGCCGACTCGCGGGCGGTGGTCAAGAACCTCACCGATGTGGAGACGCTTGGCGCCACCAGCGCGATCAACACCGACAAGACCGGCACGCTGACGATGAACGAGATGATGGTGTCGACGATCTACGCGGCCGGCGCCTGGTTCCACGTCGAGGGCGAGGGCTACCGCAAGACCGGGGCGGTCACCGCCGTCGCCGGCCAGCCGGTGTCGGACTTCACCCGGCTTGGCCTGGGGCTGGCGCTCGACAGCGATGCCACAGTGGGCAACGACGGCACGGTGGTCGGCGACCCGACCGAGGCGGCACTGGTCGTGCTGGCGGCGAAGCTGGGGGTGGACGCCGAGGAGACGCGCCGCGCCTACCCGCGCATCGCCGAGGTGCCGTTCGACTCCGACTACAAGTTCATGGCGACGTTCCATGGCGTCACGCTGGACGGCGCCGAGCACGTGATCGAGCTGGTCAAGGGCGCCCCGGACGTGGTGCTGGCACGCTGCAGCGAGTCGGGCGGCCCGCTCAGCGGCTCGCAGCAGCCGATCGAGGAGACCCGAGCCGGGATCGAGGCGGCGAATGCGCGGATGGGCGAGCAGGGCCTGCGGGTGCTGGCGTTCGCCGCCCGGCTGGTCGGCGACGGCGAGTTGCAGGCGATGGAGGACGACCCGATGTCGCTCACCCAGGAGCTGTCGTTCGTTGCCATGGTCGGCATCATCGATCCGCTGCGCGCCGAGGCCAGGGCGGCGGTGCAGACGGCGCTCGGCGCCGGCATCGACGTGCGCATGATCACCGGCGACCACGCCGTCACCGCCCGCGCCATCGGGGAGACGCTCGGCCTGGGGCCGGGCGCGATCAGCGGTGCCGAGCTGCAGGCGCTCTCGGACGATGAGGTGGTGCGGCGGCTGCCGGAACTGCACGTGTTCGGCCGCGTCACGCCCCGGGACAAGCTGCGCCTGGCGCGGCTGATGCAGGAGCAGGGTCTGATCGTCGCGATGACCGGCGATGCGGTCAACGACGCGGCGGCGCTCAAGCAGGCAGACATCGGGGTGGCGATGGGCAGCGGCAGCGAGGTGACCAAGCAGGCCGGCCGCATGATCCTGACCGACGACAACTTCGGCACGCTGGTGCACGCGGTCGAGATCGGTCGCAGGGTCTACGAGAAGGTCGTGTCGTACGTCCGCTACCAGATGACCCAGCTGCTGGCGCTGGTGTTCCTGTTCCTGGCGGCCACCGCCTTCAACATCAATCACGGCGTCGCGCTGACACCGCTGATGGTGCTGTATCTGCTGGTCTTCATGACGGCATCGGGCGTCGTGGTGATCGCTGTCGATCCCGGCGCGCCGGACGTGATGCACCGCCCGCCGCGCGACCCCAGCCTGCCGATCACCAACCGGCAGGCGATTGAGCTGTGGGTGCTCTACGCCGCCACTCTGTTCATCGCCGCCCTGATCCCGCTGGTGGCCGGCCCCGACGACCCGCGCACCGACGTCGCGACGGCGTCGCTGACCATGACCTTCGTCGTGATGGGGCTGGGCACCATCTTCAACGCCCTCACCAACCGGCGAGACCCGGCCAGCGGCCTCGACCCGCCGCTCCTGAAGGCGCTTGCGATCTCGCTGTTCCCGCTCGCCATGGTGGTCTTGGCGACCGAGCTGCCGGGCTTCCAGAAGGGGCTGCTCACGACGTCGCTGACCGGCCATGAATGGCTGGCGTGCTTCGGCCTGGCCGCGCTGCTGCCGCTGGTCGTCGAGACCAGCAAGTACCTGCGCCGCCGCGCCGCTCCGGAGACCTCGCTGCTGGACGCCGCGAGCGCGGTCGCGCCGGGACGCGCGTTCGACGGGCACACCGCACCCGACTAGTCAGAGCGTCCGTGCGGCCGACGGGCCGGTGCGAGCGGTCAGCCGGGCGAACACGATCAGGTTGTCGTGGTAGTGGCCGGTGCTCGGGTCGAAGCGGCCGGCGCAGGTGATCAGGCGGAGTCCCGGGTAGGGCAGCCGCCCATAGACGAGCCCCGTCGGGAAGCTGATCTTGGGGTAGACGGCGGTGGAGGCCACGCGGTAGTGGTCGGTGACGCCGTTTCGATGGGTCACGAGCACGTCCTGACCGGGCACGAGCTCGTGGAGACGCCCGAACACGCCCTCGTTCTCACCCCAGTTCACGTGACCGACGATGACTGCGGCCCCACGCCGGCCGGGTGCCGGGCCACGGCTCCACCAGCCGGCGTCGGTGGCGTTGGTCGGCACCTGCAGTGTGGAGTCGCTGTTCAGGCCGAGGCCGACCACGCGCGCGTCGACGCCGATCGCCGGCACATGGACGCGCATGCCCGTGCCCACCAGGTGGACATGGTTGCTGGCCGGCAGCACCGGCGTGGTGCGCGTCCGATGACCGACCGCGGTCGCGGCCGGGGTGCGGGCGGGAGCGGGCCGGCCGGCCGGAAGCGCTGTCGCGACGACCGCGGCTGCGACCAGGCCCAGCGCGGATCCGGCCAGCAGCCGCGATCGGCGAACTCCCAGGCGCAGCGCCAGCGCGAAGGCGATCACCCCCGTCAGGCCGCCGAGCGCGACCAGCGCCTCACCCCGCGGCGCGTGGCCGGCCGGTGCCGGGAGGCCGCCGGTCTGCACGCCGCCGACCGGTACCCCGCCGTCGACAGGGCCGGGGCCGTCGCCGCCCGGCTCCGGCGGCTGCGCCACCGTTGGGATGGTGACGGTCGACGGATCCGATTGGGGAGAGGCGCCGCCGATGACGCCGGCGCCGGTCGCCGTGGCGGTGTCGGTGACCTGGCCGGCTACCACGTCCGCGTGGCTCACCGTGTAGGCATGGTCGGCCGTGCAGGTCAGTGAATGGCCGGGAGAGAGCCCGGGCGCAGCCGGGGCCGGGCAGGTGACCGAGCCGAGCGTCGCGTCGTCGACCGCGGTCGATGTGAGGTCAACGTTGCCGATGTTGGTGACGAGGTAGGAGTAGCTGATCGTGTCGCCGCGCCGCGCACCCGTCTGGTGGGAGGCTGGCGATACGGCTCCGTTCTTTGCGATTGCGACCAGCGGCGTCGCCGGCGCGGTCGGGATCGTTGCCGTCGCAGGATCGGATGCGGAGGAGGTTCCGCCGACCGCCCCCGTGCCGGTGGCTGTCGCGGTATCGGTCACGAAGCCGGCGTCGACGTCTGCGATGGTCACCGTGTGGGTGTTGTCGGCGGTGCAGATGACGGAGCCGAGCGGAGACAGCGGTGGCGACGGTGTGGGACAGGTGACCGGGCCGATCGCCGGGTCGTCCACCGTGACCGCGGTCAGGCTGACGTTGCCGACGTTGGTGACGAGGTAGGCGTAGTGGATGGTGTCGCCGACCATGGCGCCGAGCTGGTCACCGATCGGATCGACGATCGCCAGCTTGTCCAGCGAGACCGCGACCACGGTCGCAGCCAGGATCGTCACCGTGGACGGGTTGGACGGTGGTGACTCGCCGCCGCGGACGCCGGTTCCGGTGGCGGTCGCCGTATCGCTGACCTGTCCGGCATTGACGTCGGCCTGGGTGACGGTGTGCGGCGTGTCGGCCGTGCATGTCACCGAATCGCCCGGCGCGAGGGACGGCGACGGCGTCGGGCAGGTGACCGACCCGCCCGTGGGATCGTTGACCGTCACCGATGTGAGGCTGACGTTGCCGGTGTTCGTCACGAGGTAGGAGTAGGCGATCGTGTCGTCAACCAGCACTCCGCCCTGATCGGCCGGCGGTGAGACGGCGCCGCTCTTCACGATCGAGACCCGCGGGTCGCCGTCGACCGTCGGAACCGTGACCGTTGCCGGGTCTGACGGAGGGCTGGTGCCGCCCGCCTCTCCGACCGCCGCCGCCGTGGCGATGTCGGTCACCACGCCGGCATCGAGGTCGTCCTGGGTGACGGTGTGCGGCGTGTCGGCCGTGCATGTCACCGAATCGCCCGGCGCCAGTCCGGGTGGCGCGGGGGCGGGGCAGGTGACGGAGCCGATGGCCGGGTCGTCGACCGTCACCGACGTCAGGTTGACGTTGCCGATGTTGGTGACCAGATAGGCGTAGTGGATGGTGTCGCCGAGGGCGGCCGCGTCCTGGTCGGCGACGGGGGAGACGACACCCAGCTTGTGGACGGCCACCTCAGGCGCGGGCGGCTCGGTCTGGACGATCTCGGTCGACGGATCCGAGGGAGGGCTGGTGCCGCCGGTGCCGCCCTCGCCGGTCGCGGTCGCGGTGTCGGTCACGAACCCGCGTGCGACATCGGCGGCGGTCACGACGTAGACGCTGTCGGCTGTACACGTCACCGACGCTCCGATGTCGAGGCCGGGGAAAGCAGGCGTCGGGCAGGTGACGGAGCCGAGCGTCGGATCGTCGACCGCGACCGAGGTGAGGACGACGTTTCCGATGTTCGTCACCAGATAGGTGTAGGAGATGGTTTCGCCGACCCGCAGCGGGCTGCCGAACCCGTCCGACGCGACCCCCGTCTTGATGATCGACACCAGCGGCTGGGGGCTCTCGGTCGTCGTCGTCGTCGACGACGGCGGTGAGCCGGTCGGGAGGGTCGTGCCCGGCGGTACGCCACTCGCGGTGGCCGTGTTCGTGATCGATCCGGCCGCCTCATCTGCCGCGGTGACCGTGTAGACGTTGTCCGCGGTGCAGGTTTCCGAGGCGCCGGTGGCGAGAGGCGGGGCGGGGCAGGTGATCGATCCGGCGGTCGGGTCGGAGACGCTGATGCCGGACAGCGGCAGGGCGCCGGTGTTGGTCACCGTGAAGGTGAAGGCGATCCTGTCGCCGGCGTCGGTGAGGCCGTTGCCGTTCACGTCCGTGGGTACCCCGGCGTGCTTCTGCAGCGCGATGCTGACGGGCTTGGACGTGTTCGTGATCGTACAGTCGACGAAGTCGCCGATGCCCAGCGTGACCGTTGCCGACGGGCCGATGGCGCCGGACGGCAGCGCCGGATCGGAGGCGCCGTTTCGGGTGCACGACCACGAACCGGTGTAGTTCGAGGCGAGGCCTGAGGTGACCTGCTCCGCGAACGTGAAACTGGAACCGAGATCGCTGGTGAGCACGGTGACGTGGCCGGTCGAGGCCGTGTTCGCCGTCCCGGTGTTGCTCGAGCCGAGCAGGTTGTTCGACGGGAGCGAGCGGATGCTGATCCCGAAAGCGTCGGAGGGATCGATCCGGCTCGTCACCTGCTTGCTCAGCTGCACGGTCGACACCAGCACGCCGAAGGCGACGCCCTGACGGCCTCCGCCGACCATCTCCTGAGCGATCGAGGCCGGCGCCTGGGCGGCCAGGATCGGCGTGCCGGTCTTCGTGTTGGTCACCGTCGCAGAACACGTGACCGTCTTGGTGCCGACTCCGGTCAGCCGCGCACCCGAGTTGCACGCGTTCCCGACCGGTTCCAGCAGGGTGAACGGCGTGTTGGCCGTCCACGTTATCGACTCCTTGTTGTCCGTCGACTCCGCGTCAGCCCCCACGAACGCGTACCCTGATTCCGGCGTGCCGCCGGGCCCGGTCACCGTGATCCCGTTCAGTGTCGCCGTGGTCGTGGTGCCGAGCGCAGCCTGGTCGAGCGCCGGCCGCCCGGAGACGCCGGTGTAGTGGCCGTGGTTGCCCAGGAACGCACCGTTGTATGTCGGGAAGCTGGTCGCCGTCACCGGCCCGCCGGACACGTGCAGGTTGAACCTGATGGTGTAGCCGCCAGGCAACGTCACGGTCATGGGCTGGCCGGCCGGCTTCGACGCCAGGGCCGCGTCGTATGCAGAGAGATCCAGCCAGCAGAGCGTGCTTGCGTACGTCCCCGTCCCCGCCTGCGCGAAGCTGCATCCAGCGGGCGCGGCCGGCGCTGCGGCGGAAGGTGCCGAAGGTCGGGCCGGAGTCGCGGCGGCGGCGGTGGTGATGCGCTCGATCGCGATGACCACGCACGCACACGCGGCCACGCGCAAGGCCGGTCCCCATTCCGTTGGCCGTGGGCCCACACCCACCTCGATTCTGCTCCCCATGCGCCGTTTGCCACTTGGCGCGCGTGCTCGACGCTAGCACCGCTCGGATGCATGATCAAGTCGCCCGGGCGCGGCGGTCGGGCCGGTGCCGTTGCCGCCTAGACTCGGTGGGCCCGGCCCGACCCCTACGCCAAGGAGACGCCATGCAACTGACCAGGAACAGCATCGACACCGCCCGCGGGCCGTCCGAGTGGTTCACCGGCGCGGTCTACATCGACGCGGTAGCGGTGCCCTCCTCGGGCTCACGCCTGAGCGTGAACAGCGTCCACTTCACACCCGGCGCCCGCACCGCCTGGCACACCCATCCCAACGGGCAGACCATCTACGTGATCGAGGGCATCGGCCGGGCTCAGCGCCGTGGCGGACCGGTCGAGGAGATCCGCCCGGGCGACCGCGTCTTCTTCGAGCCGGGAGAGCAGCACTGGCACGGCGCGGCACCCGACCGCTTCATGACCCACCTCGCGATGCTCGACGTCGACGAGGAGGGCAACAACGCCACCTGGGGCGAGCACGTCAGCGACGCCGAGTACACCGTCGCGCCCGACCCTGGCTCGTCCTAGAGGCGAGCGGCCAGCACGATCAGCACCGCCAGCATCGTCGCGGCGATGAGCGCGCCGCGCGAAAGGCGCGTCAGCCAGCGCCCGGCGTGGTAGCGGGCGACCTGCCCGCTGACCGCGATCACCCGGCCGCTCGTCAGGGCTTCCAGCGGCGCGGCCGGGACGTCGTGCACGGCTCGCTCCTGCCAGACCCGGATCATCTGCTCGGCCTCGCGGCGGTCGCTGCGGCGGTAGAACGGCAGCCGGCGCCGGCGGTCGATCCAGTAGCCGAGGGCGTCCAGCGTCTCGGCCGGTCGCGGCCGCAGCAGCTCCGACACCTCGGGGCCCTGATCGGCGTGCCACGCGCGGGACTCGCGCAGCAGCGGTGCGACGATCGCGGCCATGCCTGCCAGCCGGTATCCGATCTTTGCGTACCTGATCACGACACAGGAACGGTAGCGGTTTGCGCGGTGAAGCCCCCGCTTCCGTCGAAGTGGCCGGTTCTCCACTGCCGATTCGGGCTGAGAATGGCATCATGTACGTACCGGAGCCGGTTTTCCGGTCCTTTTCGAGCTTCGAGGGGAGGTGATCGGATATGCGGAAAACACTGACCCGGCTGACGCAGCCGATGGTGCGCCAGAACGGCGCGCTGCGCCCCGCCACCTGGGACGAGGCGCTGGACCGAGCCGCTGCTGGTTTCGATGCGGTGCGCGCGGCCGGCAACCCGAATGCGTTCGGACTGTTCAGCTGCTCCAAGGCGACCAACGAGGTGAACTTCATCACCCAGAAGTTCACGCGCGTCGTCATGGGCACCAACAACATCGACAGCTGCAACCGGACTTGACACGCACCCAGCGTCGTCGGTCTGGCGACGGTGTTCGGGGCCGGGGGCGGTACCAGCTCCTACCGGGAGGTCGAGGAGACCGATCTGATCTTCCTGTGGGGCTCGAACGCTCGTGAAACCCATCCGATCTTCTTCCATCGCGTGCTGAAGGCCGTGAACAACGGTGCGCGCCTGTTCGTAGTCGATCCGCGCCGGACCGGCTCGGCCCAGTGGGCCGACACCTGGCTTGGCCTCGATGTGGGCAGCGACGTCGCGCTCTCGAACGCGATGGCGCGCGTGATCATCCACGCCGGCCTGCACAACCGCGAGTTCATCGACCGCGCCACCACCGGCTTCGAGGAGTATGCCGCGAGCGTCGAGCCGTACACGCTGGAGCGAGCCGAGCGCGACACCGGTATCCCGGCCGACGCGATCCGCGAGTCGGCGCTCGCCTATGCCCGGGCCGACAGGGCGATGATCTGCTGGACGCTCGGCATCACCGAGCACCACAACGCGGTGGACAACGTCTTCGCGTTGATCAACCTGGCGCTGCTGACCGGCCACGTCGGCCGCTACGGATCCGGCCTGAACCCGCTGCGCGGCCAGAACAACGTGCAGGGCGGTGGTGACATGGGCGCGATCCCCAACAAGCTTCCCGGCTTCCAGGACGTCGAGTCGAACCACGAGGCACGGGCCCGGTACGAGGCCGCCTGGAACACCACCATCCAGCCGAAGTACGGCTGGCACCTGACGCAGATGTTCGAGGCGATGGAGCGCGGCGAGCTGCGCTCGCTCTACGTGGTCGGCGAGAACCCGGCGCAGTCCGAGGCGGACGCGGCCCACACGCTGCACCTGCTCGAGAGCCTCGACCACCTGGTCGTCCAGGACATCTTCCTGACCCGCACGGCCGAGCTGGCCGACGTTGTGCTGCCCGCGTCGGTCAGCTGGTGCGAGGCCGACGGCACGGTCACCAACAGCGAGCGCCGCGTGCAGCTCGTGCGAAAGGCGCTCGACCCGCCCGGCCAGGCCCGCGACGACATCGAGATCGTGGTTGAGATCGCCCGCCGGATGGGCCACGAGTGGAGCTACGGCGGCCCCGAGGACGTGTGGACCGAGCTGCGGTCGCTGTCGCCGATGCACCGCGGCATGACCTACCCGCGGCTGGCCGAGCTGGGCGGCATCCAGTGGCCCTGCTGGGACGAGCAGCACCCGGGCGAGCTGTTCCTGCACGCGCGGCTGTGGGACGAGCCGAAGGCAAGCGGCGAGCCGGCCCCGTTCAACGTCGTCAACAACGTGGCGCCGGTGGACGAGCTGTCGGACGAGTTCCCGATCCGGCTGACGACCGGACGCCGCCTGGACTCCTACAACACCGGTGTCCAGAGCGGCGGCTATAGCTCGCCGTTGCGCCGCGGCGAGTCGCTCGACCTCTCGCCGGAGGACGCCGCCAGCCTGGCCGTCGCCGACGGGGAGCGCGTGCGGGTGAGCTCGCGCCGCGGGTCGGTCGAGGCGCCGGTGCGGATCGATTCGTCGCTGCGGCCCGGCCTGGCCTTCATGACCTTGCACTTCCCGGACGAGGTGGAGACCAACATCCTCACCATCGACGCGACCGACCCGAAGTCCGGCACCGCCGAGTTCAAGGCCAGCGCGATCCGCGTGGACAAGCTCGACGCACCGGCGGCCGAGCAGCAGACCGCAGCCGGCGCCAATGTGGCGGCCCGCTAGCCGATGGACCTGCGCCTCACGAACCAGGAGCCGACTGAGGCAGAGCGCGCGGCGGTCGACTCCCTGCTGGGCCCGCCGGACTCGGCCTGGGTCGGGGGCGACCGGGGCGACGACGGCCACGCCGCCCACGGCGGCCACGCCTCCCGGGCGCAGCGCCACCTGCTGTTGCCGGTGCTGCACGCGCTGCAGGGGCGGGTCGGCTGGATCAGCCAGGGTGGGCTCGGCTACGCCTGCCGCCGCCTGACGGTGCCGCCGGCCGAGGCCTACGGCGTGGCCAGCTTCTACGCCCTGTTCGCGCTCGAGCCGCGGGCGCCGGTGGTCGCACACGTCTGCACCGACATCGCCTGCATGTGCAGCGGCAGCGGCGAACTGGTGGCCGAGCTCGAGCGTACGATCGGGCCCTCCGGCGAGCGCCCCTCCAACGGCTCGGCGATCTGGCTGGAGAGCCCCTGCCTGGGCCTGTGCGAGCAAGCTCCGGCGGTGCTGGTGACCAGGGCGGGGGAGACGCCCGGCGACCACTCGATCAGCAACGCCACCGCGGCGGACGTATCGGCGGCGCTGGCCGGCACCAGCGAGCAGCGCACCGAGACGCTGGCGCCGCAGACCGAGGACGGCGGCGATGGCCTGCGGCTGCTGCACCGGGTCGGAACGATCGATCCGGGCAGCCTGGACAGCTACCGCAGCGCCGGCGGCTACGAGGCGCTGCGAACCGCGTTCGACATCGGGCCGGCCGGAGTGATCCGCGAGGTGACAGACTCCAAGCTGCTGGGCCGTGGCGGAGCCGCCTTCCCGACCGGCCGCAAGTGGGACGCCGTCGGCCGGAACCCCTCGATGCCACACTACATCGTCTGCAACGCCGACGAGTCCGAGCCCGGCACCTTCAAGGACCGGGTGGTGATCGAGAGCGATCCGTTCGCGCTAATCGAGGCGCTGACGGTCGCCGGGTTCGCCACCGCCGCCGAGCACGGCTACATCTACCTGCGCGGTGAGTACCCGCTGGCCTGGTCACGGCTCGAGCACGCGATCGAGCAGTGCCGGTCTCGCGGGCTGCTGGGCGACGACGTGATGGGCCGCGGCTTTCGCTTCGACATCGAGCTGCGCAAGGGCGCCGGCGCGTACATCTGCGGCGAGGAGACCGCCCTCTTCAACTCGATCGAGGGGTACCGCGGCGAGCCGCGCAGCAAGCCGCCGTTCCCGGTCGACAAGGGCCTGTTCGCCAAGCCCACTGTCGTCAACAACGTCGAGAGCCTGCTGAACGTGCTCGGCATCCTGCACGACGGCGGCGCCGCGTTCGCCCGGATCGGCACCGAGCAGTCCACCGGCACGCGACTGTTCTGCCTGGCGGGGTGCGTCCAGCGGCCGGGCCTGTACGAGGCGCCGTTCGGCGTCACGCTGCGAGAGGTGCTCGATATGGCCGGTGGTGTCCGCGACGGCAACCACCTCAAGGCGGTGCTGCTGGGCGGAGCGGCCGGCGGCTTCGTCGGGCCGGACATGCTCGACCTCGAGCTCTCGTTCGAGGCGACACGCGCGGCCGGGGCGACGCTCGGCTCGGGCGTGGTGCTGGTGTTCGACCAGACCGTCGACCTGGTGCCGATCCTGCTTCGCATCGCTGCCTTCTTCCGCGACGAGTCCTGCGGGCAGTGCGTTCCATGCCGGGTCGGCACGGTTCGCCAGCAGGAGGCGCTGTTGCGCCTCGCCTCCGACCGGCCGCGCGGGAGCGTGGCCGACGAGACCGCACTGCTGGCCGAGATCGCGCAGGCGATGCGTGACGCGTCAATCTGCGGTCTCGGGCAGACTGCCGCCAATGCGATCGATTCCGCTATCAACAGCCTTCGCGTGTTCGAGCCCCAGGGAGCGTGAGTGAGCGTCGTCCCCGTCACCATCAGCCGCACCGTCGAGCTCGAGATCGACGGCGAGAGCGTCCGCGTCCGTGAGGGCGCGACCATCCTCGATGCGTGCCGCGCGCAGGGACGCGACCAGCCGACGCTCTGCTACGGCGACACCCTGACGCCGGTCAACGCCTGCCGCGTATGCGTGGTCGAGGTCGAGGGCTCGCGCGTGCTGGTGCCGAGCTGCGCACGCAAGGCCGAGGACGGCATGGTTGTCAAGACCGACACCGAGCGCGTCCGCCACAGCCGCAAGATGGTGCTCGAGTTCCTGGGATCCAGCGTCGACCTGACCACGGCGCCGAATGTGGACGGCTGGATGGAGGAATACGAGGCCAGGCCCGAGCGGTACGGCCCGCCGGCCCCACCCGCCCCGGAGGGCGCACGCGACCGCGCCCAGGCCGGGCACCACCACGCGGGTGACGGCCAGACGGCCGCGACCGTCGCCCAGCCCGTGAAGGTGGACAACGAGAGCTACATCCGCGACTACGCGAAGTGCATCCTCTGCTACAAGTGCGTCGAGGGCTGCGGAACCGACTGGCAGAACACCTTTGCGATCGCGGTGGCCGGACGCGGGTTCGACGCGCGCATCTCGACCGAGTACGCGGCCCCGCTCCCCGACTCGGCCTGCGTCTACTGCGGCAACTGCATCGCGGTCTGCCCGACCGGCGCGCTGATGTTCAAGAGCGAGCACGACATGCGCGAGGACGGCACCTGGGATGAGAGCGAGCAGACCGTGACCGAGACGATCTGCTCCTACTGCGGCGTCGGCTGCAGCCTGGAGCTACACGTGCAGGACAACACGATCGTGAAGGTCACCTCGCCGCTCGATCACGGGATCACGCGCGGCAACCTCTGCGTGAAGGGCCGGTTCGGGTACCAGTACGTGCAGAACCGCCCGGACGACGAGTAGGTCGCGGGGGGCTGCGCCCCAGACCGCGCGGCGGCGGGGGTAGAGTACGACCGAACCCCGAACGATCGGGCAGGCACGTCGCGTGGAGGTTTGTGGTGAGGCTTCGAACTCGCCGGAGCGCCGGCCAGGAACTGCAGTTCGTCCTGGCCAGTCACGACTGGTCGGCGGGTGGCTCGCTCCGTGGCGAGGTGGTGGGCGCCGACGACCCGGTAACCGTCACGGTCGTGCGGCTCGAACGCTCTCCCTCGGCAACGCTCTCGTTCGGCGTCAGCGACTGCGAGGTGGCGCCGGTCGACGGCCGCGCGGAGTTCGAGCTGTCGCTGCCGGACTGGCTGCCGCCGGGCTGGTCGGGTGAGCGGACGGGGCTCGGGTATGCGGTGCGGGCGCTCAGCGGCACGCGCCGCAACCGCCGGCATGGGGCCGTGCCTCTGGTGATCTCAGGCGGTGAGCAGGCGATCCACCAGAGCCACCATGCCGACCGCGTGATCGCGTCGCACCCGGGACGCCGGTTTCACCTAGAGCTGTCCGACGTCCGCCTGCAGGGCGGCGGCCACATCCAGTGCCGCGTGCACGCCGAGGAGGGGCTCGATGAGGGCAGCGTCGTGGTCGTGGCCCGCTTCGAGGAGGCGTGGCGTACGAACCTGCGAATCCGCAACCGACGGCACCCGCCGCTGTGGCGCAGCCGGTCGCTGTGGCAGGAGCAGGCCACGGTTGAGCTGAGCATGGACCGCCGATGGTATCCGTGCAGCTTCGACATCCCGGTCGGGCTGCCGCCCGCCGTCGAGGGCCGCACGCTGGCCTGGCGGTACGAGATCGACGCGCGGCGGGCGCCGCGGCGGGGAATGGCGGATCGCGCCGCGCTGACGCCGCTGCGCTTCGATTTGGCTCAGCCGCCGTCCGCGTAGCGCACGATCAGCTGGTCGGTCAGCCACTCCACCGGCGCCCGGTCATCGGTCAGCGGATCGCTCGACGGTGCCTGCGGTTGCAGCCCCTCGGCCAGGTCGGCGGCGTGGTCGAGCGCCGGCGCGGCGGCGGCCAGGCGCGCACGCAGCTGGGAGGCCGAGACCGGCCGCGTGAACCCGGCCACGATCTCGTTGAAGCCGCCCACCCGCCAGCGGTAGACCTTGGGGAAGACCGTGGCCATGGTGCCCGCGATCGCGCTGGGCAGGCGTTCGTCGCCGGGAATCGTGCCGACGTTGGCCATCACCATGCCGCCCGGCCGCAGCCGCTCGTCGGCCAGCCGCCAGAATTCCTGCGTGGTCAGGTAGAACGGGATGTAGGGCTGGCGGAACGCGTCCAGGAAGATCGCGTCGTAGCGCGTCGAGTGAGTGGCCAGGTAGGGGCGGCCGTCGGCCGTAGCCACGCGCACCCGCGGGTTCGATGCCAGCCCGAAGTAGCGGCGGCCTATGGCGGTGACCTCGGGGTCGAGCTCGATGCCGAGCACGTTGGTGGCGGGCCAGAAAGTGCCGTAGGCACGACCGACGGTGCCACCGGCGTAGCCGACCATCGCCAGCGACCCGAACCCGGGGCCGTGCATGTCGGGGGCGAGCAGGAACTGATCCCAGTAGCCGCCGGTGAGCACGCGGTCGCGGTGCCAGACCGAGTGGTCGGCCCAGCCCTCGTTCAGGTGCAGCACTCGGCCGCCGTCCGCGGTGGCCTGTACCTGGATGAACTGGTAGGCCGACTCGCCCTCCCAGATCACGCCCGATCCCGGCTTGACCAGGCCCGGGGGTACCAGCGCCAGCGCCACCACCGCAGCCGGTGCCAGCACGTATCGCCAGCCGAGCGCCGGCGTCGCCGCCAGCGCCAGCACGGCGGCCGTGGCCAGCATGGTGCGGCGGGTACCGATCAGCGGGATCAGCAGCACCACCGGCAGGAACGTGCCCAGGATCGACCCGGCGGTGGACAGCGCGTACAGGCGTCCGGCGATCTCGCCGGCGCGCTCGACCGAGTCGACCGCGAGCCGTACCGCGAACGGCGAGACCATCCCCAGCAGCGTGATCGGTACCGAGAACAGCGCCATGGACGCGAAGAAGGAGCCCAGGAAGGCGCCCACCGACGCCTCCGCAAACGCGCCCACCGCGGCCGAGAGCAGCGGCTCGGACACGAACGGGATCACGGCGATCGCCAGCGCGGCGCACACGATCAGCCGGCACATGTACGGCAGGCTGGGGTGGCGGTCGGCCAGCCGGCCGCCCCAGAAGTACCCGACCGAGAGGTAGATCAGGATCAGGCCGATGATGTTCGCCCAGATCAGGATCGATGCCCCGAAGAAGGGCGCCAGCAGCCGCGAGGCGCACATCTCGGTCGCCATCGTGCCCGCACCGGCCACGAATACCAACGGGTAGAGGAGTCGGTTCACCTCGCGCGCAGCCTATCTCCGGGTCGGGAGCGGCGACATGCCCCGGCTCACGCGTCTCGGCGCTATGCGGAGAGCATCAGTGCGAGCGCTGCGAACACGACCAGGGTCCAGATGATGCTCAGCCCGACGCCCAGCCACGCGACCACCTGCCACCGAGACCCGAACCGGTCGCCGAGGCGGACGATCGCCAGCACGCCCAGGAGGATCCCGGCGAACGGCGCCTGGAATTCGAGGTAGAACGGGATCGGCGGGAGCAGCAGCGACGCGGGCAACAGCAGGGCGCAGGCCAGCGACGCGCTGGCCGCCGTCCTCGCACCCGACGGCCGCGAACCACCGGCGGTGCCTGCCGCCGCCGTGCCCGCTTCCCCGGCCACGACCGCAGCCTGCCGCTGCATCGAGCGGAACGTGATCACGAACAGCACGATCAGCACCAGCCCGAGCTCCATGATCATCACGCACCTCCTCACCGTGGACATCGAACCTGCCGTCACGGTAGGTGGCAAGACACGGCGTCCGCGAGGGGGATATCCCTACATCACGCTGGGGCCAGCACCTGGCGGATCACGTGCCGGGCATCGCGTACGAACACCGGGTTCGTGTGCATGTAGTAGGGCAGTGCGATCAGCGCGAACGAGAGCGCCCAGCCACGCCCCCGCGTCCAGGTGGCATCATCGACCTCGATCACCGACCGGAAGGCCTTGCGGCCATCGGCCTCGAATAGCGTCCAGGCGGCCATCACGTCGCAGGCCGGGTCGCCCACGGCCATGCATCCGAAGTCGATCACCGCGCTCAGCCGACCGCAGTCGTCGATCAGCACGTTCCCGGACAGCAGGTCGCCGTGAATCCAGACGCCGGGACGCTGCCACGTCGGTGCCCGCACGGCCGCCTCCCAGGCGGCGGTGACGGCGGGGCCGTCGACGACGCCGTCGAGCTGGGCGATCGCGTTCCTGGTGGCGGCGTCCCGCCGGGCCAGCGGCACGCCGCGCGATCCATCCCGCCCGGCGATCGGGCCGCCGGTCGTGTCGATCCGCCGCAGGGCGGCCACGAAGCCGCCCAGGTCCTGCGCCAGGGCGACGGGATCGGCTATCCGCTCGACGTTCACGCTCTCGCCGTCCAGCCAGCGGTGCACCGACCAGTGCCAGGGATATCCGTGTCCGGGCCCGCCTCGTGCGAGCGGCTCGGAGATGGCGACCGGCAGCAGCGGTGCCAGCTTCGGCAACCAGCGCAGCTCCTTGTCGATGGTGCCGGTGCCGCCGGAGATGCGGGGCAGACGCACGGCCATGTCCTCGCCCAGCCGGTAGATCGCGTTGTCGGTGCCGGATGATTCGACCGGGTCGATGGTCAAATCCGCCCACTGCGGGAACTGATCGGCTAGCAGCCGACGCACCAGCGATGGGTCGGTCTCCACCTCTTCGGCATGCATCTTCCCCGGCATCGGCGGGTCGATCCTAGCCGGGATGCTTCTGGTAGAACCCGTCCAGATGGATGACGATCGACGCGGCTGATGGGAGACCGGCAGGTCCAGACGTTCCGGTCGCTGGCCGAGTCGATCCTGGCCCTTCCCGGCGGCGTGCGACTGGTGGCGGTCGACGGTTACGGCGGGTCCGGCAAGTCCACGTTCGCGGCCCGGCTGGCGGCTGCGCTGGGCGGTGCTGAGGTCGTGCACACCGACGACTTTGCGACCGGAGAGCCCGGCGTGGAGTGGTGGCCGCGGTTGGAGCGCGAGGTGATCGCGCCGCTATCGGCCGGAGCGACCGCGCGCTATCGCCGCTGGGACTGGGAGGCCGGGCGGCTGGCCGAGTGGCGTGTGGTGGAGCCGATGCCGGCGGTCGTGATCGAGGGCGTCTCCAGCGCTCGGCGCGCGGCCGCCGACCGGCTGGCCTACGCGATCTGGGTCGATGCGCCCAAGCCGCTCCGCCTGGAGCGGGGGCTGGAGCGGGACGGCAAGGAAGCGCGGGCGTCCTGGGACGCGTGGATGGCCGAGGAAGACGCCCACTTCGGGCAGGATGGCACCCGCGCGCGCTGCGACCTGGTGGTCGACGGCAACCCAGGCATCGACCACGATCCGGAGGCGGAGTTCGTGCGGATCGGCTGAGCATCGGTGGCAGCTACCACGCCGAGCGTGCGCGCCTGATCGGCGTCAGCATCGCGCAGGATACGGGCTTGGCGTGACGGCAAGCAGCTGCCGGTGCTTCGCGCGCGGCGCCGTGCGATCGCGGCCGCCTTGAGCCGTGCCGCAGCCGGCGGGGCGGCGGCCGGCTGACGCTTGCGTTTGCTCGCGGGCTGCACGACGGCGCCTATGATCCCGGACATGTCAGCCGTCGAGCGCCCGCCGTTTCCGCCGTTCACCGAGGCGGATGCGTGGAAGAAGGTGCTGGCCGCCGAGGCGGCGTGGAACACCCGTGATCCCGACCGGGTCGTGCTCGCCTACACCGAGGACACGCAGTGGCGGAACCGCGACGAGTTCCTGTCCGGCCGCGACGAGGTGCACGCGTTCCTGGTGCGCAAGTGGGAGAAGGAGCTCGACTATGTGCTGCGCAAGGATCTCTGGACGTTCGCCGGCAACCGCATCGCCGTGCGCTTCCAGTACGAGTGGCACGACGCCTCCGGCCGATGGTGGCGGTCGTACGGAAATGAGAACTGGGAGTTCGAGGACAACGGGCTGATGCGGCGCCGCGAGGCCAGCATCAACGACTTGTCGATCGCGGAGACCGATCGTCGCATTGACGGCCCCCGGGCGGAGGGCGACGACGCCGGCATCCCGCTGCGCTGACGATGACATGACCGACCCGGCAGCCGCACTGACCCTCGAGATCTGGTCGGACGTGGTCTGCTCGTGGTGCTACGTGGGCAAGCGCTACCTCGAGCAGGCGCTCGAGCAGGTGCCCGACCGCGAGCTGATCGACCTGCGCTGGCGCAGCTTCGAGCTGGATCCGACGCTCCCCGCCGACGCCGGATCGGCCGACGAGGAGCTGGCCCGGCGCCGCGGCATCAGCCTCGAGGAGGCGCGCGCGATGCACGAGGAGACGGAGCGGATGGGTGCCGAGATGGGCCTCACCTTCGACTTCGCACGCGCCCGCCGCGGCAACACCTTCGACGCGCACCGGGTGCTGCACATGGCGCACGCCGCCGGCGTTCAGAACGCGGTCCAGGATCGGCTCATGTCGGCGTACTTCGCCGAAGGGGAGCCGATCGGCGACCCGGCGGCGCTGGCAGCCGCGGCCGGCCGCGGAGGGCTCGACCCGGCGGTCGTGAGCGCGATGCTGGTGGGCGACGACTACGTCATGGACGTCCGCACCGACGAGACCGACGCGCTCGAGCTTGGCATCAGCTCGGTGCCCTTCTTCGTCTTCAACCGCCGCTACGGGCTGGCCGGCGCGCACCCGCCCGAGGCGATCGTCGAGACGATCGAACGCGCCCGCAGCGGCGACTAGACGGTCTGATCTCCGCCCTCGTCACGGGTCCCGCAACAACGGCTGACGCCGCTCACTCAGCCGCGCAACGCCCGGCGCGCTCTTAACAGAGTCAAACACCGCCTCGGCCGGCGTGGGCGGTCCGGCACGGGATCGTGACGTGTGTTTACCGGCCGGTGATGCGCGTCCGCATGGTTACGCGGTGGCCGGTCAGGGGCCGTGATGTTCGTGGAGGCCCGGCGGTGTGAATCGTTGCCTTTTGGCGGCGGGGCGGTTACGCCGGCGCGAGCTTCGTTGCAGGATTGCGTGACACGGGCCGGCCACGACGCTGCAACGCCGCGACGTCCCAACCTCACTCGGTCGAGAGCACCAGCCGGTTGCCGGACGGGTCGGACACGGCGGGGCCGTACTTGCCGTCCTCGGCGGCATGGCCGGCCCGCTCGAGGCGGTCGAGCACGCGATCGCGGGCGGCGTCGTCCGGCAGGACGATCGTCGCGTGGCGCAGGGCGGCGGTTCCCGCCGGCGGCGGTGAGGCGCCGCGGCTCTCCCAGGTGTTCGCGCCCAGGTGATGGTGGTAGCCGCCGGCCGCCAGGAAGGCGGCGCTGTCGCCCAGCTGCGCCATCAGGCCGAACCCGAGCAGGTCGCGGTAGAAGCCGACGGCGGATTCGATCTCAGACACCTGCAGGTGCACGTGTCCCATTGTGGTACCGGCCGGCAGCCCGTCGAACGGCTCAGATCCCGGGTCGTCCAGCTCTCCCAGCAGGTTCTCCACGTCCAGCGGCTCGGTGGTCATGCGCACGCCCACCTGATCCTGCCAGATCTCGCGCGGGCGGTCCCAGTAGATCTCGATGCCGTGGTGGTCTGGGTCGCGCAGGTACAGGGCCTCGCTGACGAAGTGGTCCGACAGCCCCACCAGGGTGACGCGGTCACGGGCGGCGTGGGCCAGCCAGCGGGCCAGGTCGTCGCGCTCGGGCACCAGCAGGGCGATGTGGTAGAGCCCGGTGTGGCCGCGTGCGGGCGGCGCGCCGGGCAGCTCGGTCAGCACCAGCAGGCCGCGGCCGCCGGTGCCGAGCGTAGCCACGCCGTCGTCTTGTACGACCACCTCGAGGCCGATCTGCTCCTCGTAGTAGCGGATCGAGCGGCCCAGGTCAGCGACGGTCAGGTGCACCGCGCCCATGTGCGTCTCGGGTGCGATATCGGCGGTCGCGGTGGTGGCCGTGGCCTCCAGCTGCTCGGGGTCGCGGGGGCCGGTGCCCTCGCCGTCGCTGATCAGCTCGTCGCTCATGGCCGAAGGCTAGCCGGAACCGGCGAACCGCACCGCGTCGTAGGCGGCTAGGGCTCGCGTGCGGGCGGCCGTGTGGTCGACGATCGGCGGTGGGCGATGGTTGCCGCCCAGCCAGCGATCCCGGTAGCCACCGTCGGCGTCATACCGCTGCGCCTGTCGCTCCGGGCTGAAGATGCGGTGGTAGGGAGCGGCGTCCGCACCGCTACCGGTCACCCACTGCCAGCCCAGCGTGTTGTTCGCCAGATCGGCGTCGACCAGCGTGTCCCAGAACCAGCGGGCACCCTCGCGCCAGTCGATCAGCAGGTGCTTGGTCAGAAACGACGCGGTCACCATCCGCGCCCGGTTGTGCATCCAGCCGGTCTGCCAAAGCTGGCGCATGCCGGCGTCCACCAGCTCGTAGCCGGTGCGACCCTGCCGCCAGGCCGCGAACGCGGTCGGATCGTCGCGCCAGGGCATGCTGCCGAATCCCGGATGCAGCGACTGCTCGGAGCTGGCGGGGTGGTGGTAGAGCAGGTGGTGGGCGAACTCGCGCCAGGCCAGCTGCCGCAGGTACGGCTCCGCCGCCGTCCCGGCACACCGCGTCACCGCATGCCATACCTGGCGCGGCGAGAGCTCTCCGTGATGCAGGTGAGGCGAGAGCCGCGAGCTGGGGCGGGCGGGCAGATCGCGGTCGTCGGCGTAGCGTGCGGACCGCTTCGCAAACGCGTCCAGTGCCTCGGCCGCGCCGGCCTCCCCGGGCTTCCAGCAGGCCGCCAGCCCGCCGTCCCAGGCGACATCGGGCAGCAGGCCCAGGTCATGTGGTCGCAGCGATGGCGGCTTGCACGGCGGACGCGCCAGGCGCGGTGCCGGCAGCGGCGCCTGTGGTGGGCCAAGGCTCCGCAGCGTGCGCCAGAACGGCGTGAACACCTGGTACGGCGTCCCGGCGCCGGTCGCGACCGTCCATGGCTCGTGCAGCAGCGCGCCGTTGAAGCTCTGCGCACCCGGCAGCGAGCGTTTCAGGCGAGCATCGCGGGCGACGGCGGCCGGCTCGTAGCGGCGGTTCCAGACGACGGCATCCGCACCGGTCTCGGCCATCAGCCCGGCCAGCGCGTCGTCGGTCGGCCCGCGGCGGATCACCAGCCGCGAGCCCTGCCGTTCCAGCGCTCGCTCCAGCGCGGCCAGCGAGTGATGCAGCCACCAGCGCGAAGCGGCGCCGGGCGGCCAGCCGTCCTCCTCCTCGGGCGCCCACACGTAGACCGGGATCACCGGGCCTCGCGACGCGGCGGCCGCCAGCGCGGGGTTGTCGGCCAGCCGCAGGTCGCTCCGGAACCAGACGAGCGTCGTCACGCACTCACACTAGCCCTACCATGCCGGGATGGGACGGACGCTCCGGGCAGCAGCCGCGGGCGCCGCCGCGGCCGGCTTCTGGGCCGCGGCGGAGCCGGGCCTGCGCCGGTTCTCGCACTCGCCCCACAGCGAGCCGCGTCTGGTGGGGCGGATGCTGGCGCCGGAACGGTTCTGGCTTCCGGTCGGGCTGAGCGTGCACGTGCTGAACGGGGCCGTGTTCGGCGTCGTCTTCGACCGCCTCGGCGGCCGCGGCATCCTCCGGGCGGTGGCCGCCGCCCAGATCGAGAACGCCTGCCTGTGGCCGACGCTGCTGGTATTCGACGCCCTGCATCCGGATGTGCGGGACGGCAGCTGGCCGGAGCTGTTCGGCGACCGGCGCGTGCTGGTGCACGAGGTGGCCGGCCACGTGGTGTTCGGCGTTGCGCTGGGCGCGTTGCTGCGAGACTGAGCGGCGGGG
>Ga0075424_100000382_pt1 | contig 33605 bp, 29 predicted proteins | sample SoiMethybrSBSTD3_FD_75301 | JGI IMG/M metagenome (GOLD analysis project Ga0075424, IMG submission 75301) | Bulk soil microbial communities from a Populus tree surrounding site in Tennessee, USA - Soil MetaG P. TD hybrid SBSTD3 | ecosystem: Environmental > Terrestrial > Soil > Tree plantation... | reverse complement strand
GCTACCCCTGGGTCGCGGTCGGCATCCTCGTGTTCGGGCTCGTCGCCGAGTCGATCTCGATGCGCGCCTGCCTGGCCGAGGTGCGCAAGGTGCAGGGCAACCGCAGCCTGTGGCGCTGGTTCCGCGAGAGCCGCCAGAGCGAGCTGGTGGTCATCCTCGGCGAGGATTTCGCCGCGCTGGTCGGGCTCGCGCTGGCGCTGGCCGCGGTGCTGCTCGCGATCCTCTCAGGCGACCCGATGTGGGATGCGCTCGGCTCGATCGCGATCGGCGCGGTGCTGATCCTGGTCGCCGCCGGGCTCGGCATCGAGATCAAGGGCCTCCTCATAGGCCAGAGCGCAGATCCCGAGGTGGAGGCGCGCATGCGCCGCCTCCTCGACGGCAGCGACGACGTCGAGGCGATCTACAAGATCATCACGCTGCAGCTCGGGACTTCAGTGATGGTCGCGGTGAAGGCGAAGATGAGGGGCGCGAGCGCCGAGGAGCTCGTCGCCGGCATCAACCGCTGCGAGACGGCGCTGCGCGCCGAGTTCCCCGAGATTCAGTGGCTGTTCTTCGAGCCCGACGTCGCCGACTGACTGTCGTCGTACTGGTAGAAGATTTCGTTCTGGCGCAGCATGCCGAGCTCGCTGCGCGCGCGCTCCTCGATCGCCTCGGTGCCGGTCTTGAGGTCGCGTACTTCGGCGGCGAGCGCGGCGTTGCGCGCGTCGAGCTGGGCGTTCCTGTCCTTCTGCCGCGACACCTCCTGGTCGAGCTGCCAGGCGCGCAGCCACCCGCCCTTGCCGAGCCATAGCGGGTACTGCACGAGGAGGATCAGGATGCCGAGGATGCCGGCGAGGATTCTCATCCGTGCCGGGAGAACGCGTCGCGCCCGGGGTAGCTCACCGAGTCGCCGAGGTCCTCCTCGATGCGCAGCAGCTGGTTGTATTTCGCCACGCGGTCGGAGCGCGACAGCGACCCGGTCTTGATCTGCAGCGCGTTGGTGCCGACCGCGATGTCGGCGATGGTGGTGTCCTCGGTCTCGCCCGAGCGGTGCGAGATCACCGTGCCGTAGGCGGCGCGCTTGGCGAGCTCGATCGCGGCGAAGGTCTCGGTGAGCGTGCCGATCTGGTTGACCTTGATCAGGATCGCATTCGCGACGCCCTGGCGGATCCCTTCGCGCAGGATGCCGGTATTGGTGACGAAGAGGTCGTCGCCGACCAGCTGCAGCTTCTTCCCCAGCCGGCCGGTGAGCGCCTTCCAGCCTTCCCAGTCGTTCTCGGCCATGCCGTCCTCGATCGACACGATCGGGTAGCGCGCGGCGAGCTGCTCGAGGTAGCCGGCGAACTCGGTCGAGCCGTAGCCCTCGCCCTCGCCTTCGAGCACGTAGCGGCCGTCCTCGTAGAACTCGGAAGCCGCGCAGTCGAGCGCGAGCATCACGTCCTGGCCGGCGCTGTAGCCCGCCTTGCCGATCGCCTCGACCAGCAGGTCGAGGGCCGCGGCGTGCGAGGCGAGATCGGGCGCGAAGCCGCCCTCGTCGCCGACGGACGTGGACATGCCCTTGTCGTCGATGATCTTCCTCAGCGCGTGGAAAATCTCGGCGCCGCAGCGCAGCGCCTCGCGGAACGACTGCGCGCCGACCGGCACGATCATCATCTCCTGCATGTCCAGCCGGTTGTTGGCGTGCGCGCCGCCGTTGATCACGTTCATCATCGGCACCGGCATCTTCATCGCGCCCGAGCCGCCGAAGTAGCGGTAGAGCGGCAGCCCAGATTCCTCGGCCGCCGCCCGGGCCGCGGCCATCGACACGCTCAGCAGCGCGTTGGCGCCAAGGCGCGACTTGTTCTCGGTGCCGTCGAGCTCGATCAGAGTGCGGTCGATGAAGGCCTGCTCGGCGGCGTCGAGGCCGACGATCGCCTCGGAAATCTCGGTATTGACGAACTCGACCGCCTTCAGCACGCCCTTGCCGCCGTAGCGGCGCTTGTCGCCGTCGCGCAGCTCGATCGCCTCGCGGCTGCCGGTCGAGGCGCCCGAGGGCACCGCGGCGCGGCCCATCACGCCCGATTCGAGGAGCACGTCGGCTTCGAGGGTGGGATTGCCGCGCGAATCGAGGATCTCGCGCGCGACGACGTCGACGATGGAGCTCATGCCTTCACTTTCATTTCAGCAAAGCCTTTCTTCTTCACGGTGCGATCGAGCTCCACCAGAGTTTCGAGCAATCCCTGCATCATGCCCAGCGGCCAGGCGTTGGGCCCGTCCGAGAGCGCCTTGGCCGGATCCGGGTGCGTCTCCATGAAGAGCCCGGCGATGCCGCTCGCCACCGCCGCGCGCGCGAGCACCGGGATGAACTCGCGCTGCCCTCCCGAGGCCGTGCCCTGGCCGCCGGGCAGCTGCACCGAGTGCGTGGCGTCGAACACCACCGGGCAGCCGGTGTCGCGCATGATCGCGAGCGAGCGCATGTCGGAGACGAGGTTGCCGTAGCCGAACGAGAAGCCGCGCTCGCAGACCAGGATGTTGTCCTTGCCGCTCGCCTGCCTCGCCTTGTCGACGACGTTGCGCATCTCCTGCGGCGAAAGGAACTGCCCCTTCTTGATGTTCACCGGCCGGCCGGCGGAAGCGACCGCGTGAATGAAGTCGGTCTGGCGGCAGAGGAAGGCCGGCGTCTGCAGCACGTCGACGACCTCGGCGACCGGCTTGACCTCCTCCTGCTCGTGCACGTCGGTCAGTACCGGAACGCCGATCTGGCGCTTCACCTCGGCCAGGATCTGCAAGCCCTTCTCCATGCCCAAGCCGCGGAACGATTTGCCGGAGCTGCGGTTCGCCTTGTCGTAGGAGGACTTGAAGATGAACGGCACGCCGAGCTTGGCGGTGACTTCCTTCAGCCTGCCCGCGACGTCGAGCTGCAGCTCGCGCGACTCGACCACGCACGGGCCGGCAATGAGAAAGAGCGGCCTGTCCAGGCCGGCGTCGAACCCGCAGAGTTTCACGCTGCGACTACGGAAAGCGTGCCGCCGGGCCGCTGGGCGCGCGCGCGCTGCCGCAAAGCGGCCTCGACGAACGCCTTGAAGAGCGGATGGCCCGCCCTCGGGGTGGAGGTGAATTCGGGGTGGAACTGCACGCCGACGAAGAACGGGTGCGCCGGCAGCTCCATGATCTCGGGCAGTTTCTCGCTCGGCGTGCGCGCCGAGACGCGGTAGCCCTTCGCCTCGAGCTGCGGCACGTAGACGTTGTTGACCTCGTAGCGATGACGATGCCGCTCGTTTACTTCGTTTCCGTACACCGCGAAAGCAAGCGTGCCGGGCTCGACCGGGCATTTCTGCGCGCCCAGGCGCATGGTGCCGCCGAGGTCGGATTTCTCGCTGCGCTTCTCGATCTGGCCGGTGCGGTCGAGCCACTCGGTGATCAGCGCCACGACCGGGTGCGGAGTCTCCTGGTCGAACTCGGTCGAGTTGGCCCCTCCCAGGCCGCAGACGTTGCGCGCGAACTCGATGGTGGCGAGCTGCATGCCCAGGCAGATGCCGAGGTACGGGATGCCGTTCTCTCGCGCGTAGCGGATCGCGCGCATCTTGCCCTCGGTGCCGCGCTTGCCGAAGCCGCCGGGGACGAGGATCGCGTCCATCTTCTCGAGGATGCCGAGCCCGGACTTCTCCACTTCCTCGGAGTCGACGTAATGAATGTTGACCCGGCTGTGGGTGTGGATGCCGGCGTGGCGCAGCGCCTCGTTGAGCGACTTGTAGGAGTCCTGCAGGTCGACGTACTTGCCGACGAAGGCGATGTCGACCTCGTGCTCGGGGTGCTCGAGCGCGTGCACCAGCTTCTTCCAGCCCGTGAGATCGGCGGCGCGCGCGAGGATCTGCAGCTTGTGGCAGACGATCTCGTCGAGCATCTGCTCGTGCAGCATCATCGGGATCTTGTAGATCGAGTCCACGTCCCAGGCCGAGATCACCGCCTCCTTCTGCACGTTGCAGAAGAGCGCGATCTTGCGCCGCTCGTCCTCGGGAAGCGGCCGGTCGGTGCGGCAAAGAAGCGCGTCGGCCTGGATGCCGATCTCGCGCAGCTCCTTCACCGAGTGCTGGGTCGGCTTGGTCTTGATCTCGCCCGCCGACGCCATGTAGGGCACGAGCGTCAGGTGGATGTAGCAGACGTTGTTGCGGCCGAGCTCGAGCCCCATCTGCCGGATCGCTTCGAGGAAGGGCAGCGACTCGATGTCGCCCACCGTGCCGCCGACCTCGACGATCGCCACGTCGGCGTCGCCCGCGCCGCGCTTGATGAAGGCCTTGATCTCGTCGGTGATGTGCGGAATCACCTGCACCGTGCCGCCGAGGTAGTCGCCGCGGCGCTCCTTCTTGATCACCGACTCGTACACCTGGCCGGTGGTGAAGTTGTTCCAGCGGCGCATCTTCGAGCTCTGGAAGCGCTCGTAGTGGCCCAGGTCCAGGTCGGTCTCCGCCCCGTCCTCGGTGACGAACACCTCGCCGTGCTGGAACGGCGACATCGTCCCGGGATCGACGTTGATGTAGGGGTCCAGCTTGATGTTGGTGACGCGGATGCTGCGCGACTCGAGGATCGCGGCGAGGGATGCGGCGGCAATTCCCTTGCCAAGGGAGCTGACTACACCGCCTGTTACGAAGACATATTTGCTCATCTACCTAGCGCGTGTAGGGACGGAGAAGTTTACAGGAACTCGCCCTCCCCTACAAATTCTCGCGCGCGGCGAGAAGCCGCTGCTAGCCCGCGGGGACCGCCATGCGAGGCGCATAGCGCGGCAGGTCGATGGTGAAGATGCAGCCGGTGACCGGCACGTCTCGCACCCTCAGCACGCCGTTGTTCGCTTCCACGCTGCTGCGGCAGACCGAGAGCCCGAGGCCGAGGCCCGACCTGTCCGTGGCGCCCTGCGTGAACGGCTGGAACATCTTTTCCGCGTCGCCCGTCGGCAAGCCGCCGCAGTGATCGGCGACGTCGATCAGGACGCGGTCGCCCGTCGCGTAGACGCTCAGCGAGACCTCGGTGTCGCGCTCGGTGAACTTGAAGGCATTCTGCAGCAGGTTGCCGACGGCGGCCGAGAGCATCTCGCGGTCGCCCTCGACCGCCAGCCCGAGGCCGACGCTGGACACGACGAAGCGGCATCCGCGCGTGCGCGCCTCGAGCAAGGCGGAGACCTGCACCTCGCTGACGAACTCGGGCAGCGAGATCAGCTCGCGCCGCGGCGGCAACCCGGCCTTCACGCGCACGTCGGCGAGGGAGCGATCGATGAGGTTGCGCAGCCCGATCAGGCTGCGGTCGAGGACCGCGCCGGTCGCGCCGGCGAGCCCGACGTTGCCCGCCTTGATGGCGGTGACGGCAAGCGTCGCGGTCTGGATCAGATTGCGCAGCTCGTGCGCGAGAAACCCCAGCCGCTCGTTCAGCGCCTGCTCGTCGCGCTCGGTCGTCAGGCGGTCGCGCTCCATGGCGAACCCGATGACCGCGTCGGCGATTGCGTTGTCGAGGCAGCGGTTGAGCGTGCGGAACTCGTCGATCTCGATCGGCAGCTCGCGCTCGAACGCGAGGTCGGTGATCGCCTGGCACAGGTCGCCGTAGTCGTGCACCACCTGGTCGACCGAGAAGCCGTGCTGCAACAGCTCCAAGCCGTGACGCGCCGCCGTGGCGCCGATCTCCGAGGCGACCGCGCCGCCGCCCGAGGGGCCGGAAACCTCGCGGCTGCGCATCGGGTCGGGCAGGCGCTCCATGCGCAGGGTCTTGATCACCTGGTCGAGGAACAGCGGTATGCCGTGCTCGAGCTCGATATCGGTGGCCTTGGGAGCGCGCCTTTGCGCGACCTTTAGGCGGCAACGGTCGGTCAGGTCGTCGCGGTTGGCGGTCAGGAAGTCGTGCAGCACCGGCGGGACGATATGTCGCTTTTCCAGCTCCGTATGTGCGCTACCGGTCATAGCGTGCATTTTTTTCACTATGTTCGCTGGCGGACATACAGAGCCCCTAATTCGGCGTATTCCATGGGTGTGATCAAAAGCGCGAGCGCCCCGCACCCCCTTCCCAAGGTCCCCACCGGCGTCGCCGGATTCGACCAGATGAGCCACGGCGGGTTGCCGCGCCACCGCACCAGCCTGCTGATCGGCGGGCCGGGCGCCGGCAAGACGGTGTTCGCCCTGCAATGCATCGTCAACGCCGCGCGCGGCGGCCGCGCGGGAATCTTTGTCGGGTTCGAAGAAAGCACGCGCCAGCTGATGGCCAACGGCGCGACCTTCGACTGGGGGCTCGCGCGTCTGGCAAGGAAGGAAATCTTCTTTCTCGATGCCCACCTGTCGCCGACGCTCGTCAAGGCCGGCGACTTCGACCTGGCTGCGATGCTGGCGATCCTCGCCGCGAAGAAAAAGGAGATCGGCGCCGAATGGATCGTCTTCGACGGCATCGACGTACTGCTGGCGGTGCTGCAGGACCCGGCCGCGGAAATGCGGGAGGTCTATCGCATCCGTGACTGGCTTTCGGAAAACGGCCTGACCGCCATTCTCACGGCGAAGCTCGACGGCCGAACCGCGGAAGCCGGCCGCTACGGCTTCCTGCAGTTCATGGTCGATTGCGTGGTGCGCTTCGAGCGGCGCCAGGAAGCCCGCATCGCCGTGCAAGGCATCCAGATCACGAAGTACCGCGGCTCGGGCTACGCGGCAGCCGAGTACCCGCTGACGTTCGGCCCGTCGGGCGTGGCGGTTGGCGCGGTCGATGCCATGGAGCTGCGCCACAAGGCATCGAACGAACGGATCACCGCCGGCTTCGAGCGCCTCGACGCGATGCTCGGCGGCGGCGTGTTCCGCGGCAGCAGCACGCTGATCACGGGAGCTCCCGGCACGTCCAAGACCACGCTGTCGGGCAAGTTCGCCGAGGCCGCCTGCCGGCGCGGCGAGCGCACGCTGTTCGTGAGCTATGACGAAGCCGCCGACCAGATCGTGCGCAATCTCGCGTCGGTCGGAATCCAGCTCGAGGGACACGTCAAGTCGGGGCTGCTGCGCATGTATTCGGCGCGCACCGAGAGCATCAGCGCCGAGGAGCAGCTGAGCCGGCTCAACTCGCTGATGCGCGAGCACCGGCCGCAATGCATGGTCATCGATCCGCTCACGGCCATCGCCAAGGCGGGCGCGCTGGACACCGCGCGCACGGTCGCAAGCCGGCTGATCTACCTCGTCAAGGACGCGGGAATCAGCCTGTTCGTGACGGCGCTAAGCGGGGTCGACGATCCGCTTTCCGAATCGACCGAGGTGCAGATCTCGACCATCGCGGATACCTGGATCCATCTCTCCTACCTGGTGCTGGGCGGCGAGCGCAACCGCGCCCTCACCATCGTCAAGTCGCGCGGCACGGCGCACTCCAACCAGGTTCGCGAGCTCGTCCTGAGTCACTCCGGCCCGACGCTTTCCGACGTCTATAGCGCGGGCGGCGAGGTGCTGATGGGCACGCTGCGCTGGGAGAAGGAGGCCGAGGAGAACGCGAGGCAGCTCCGCCAGCGCGCGGAATTCGAGCAGAAGCGCCGCGAGCTGCAGTCTGCCGAAGCGCGGACCCGCGCCGGGATCGCCGAGCTCCAGGCCGACCTGGAGCGCCAGCGCGCAGAGCTCGTCCGCTACACCGAGGAAAGGGAGCTTCATAACGCTTCCTCGGGCAAGCGGCAAAGCGACCTTCGCAAAAGGCGCAGCGCCGACCCGGCAAGCCTTGCCTCCAGAAAGAGCGGCAACGGAGCGGCGAAATGAGCCAGCGGCCGCGCAAACGGAAACTGCCTGCCGCGGCGGTCACGACCGAGGTCCTCCTGCGCCTCTACGTCGCCGGCGCCGCGCCCAACTCTGTGCTGGCGATCGCCAATCTCGAGGCCATCTGCCGCGAGCACCTAAAGGACGGCTACCAGCTGGAAGTCGTCGATGTGCTCGAGCACCCGCGGCGCGCCATGGCCGACGGGGTTCTCGTCACGCCGAGCCTCTCCAAGCTGTCTCCGGGGCCCGCCTCCAACGTTGTGGGCAACCTTAGCGACAAGGCCAAGGTACTGCTCGCGCTCGGCATGCGGGGCAAAGCTCGATGACCCCCCCCCCCCGAGCCGGCGGACAAGCGTGACGGCGCGAAACGTGCTGCTGCGGCTCGCTAAGGGCGGTCCCGAGCAGCGGGCGGTCGATGCGGGCGAGATCGACGCCGTCATCGACTACGCCAACAGCAACGTCATCCTCCTGCCCGCGGCGCGCCGAGCACTGCGCGAGAGAGGCAACGAAGCCTCGATCGCCAACCGCCTGCTGGCCGCCCTGCCCCACGCGGAATATCTGCGCCTGCTGCCCGGCCTCGAGCCCCTCACCCTGCGCTCGGGCGAGGTGCTCTACGAGCCGGGCGCTGCGATCCGGCACGTCTATTTCCCGGTCGATTGCGTGGTCCGCCTGCTGGCGGCGGTGGACGGTCACCCGGCGCTGGAGGTCGGGTTGGTAGGCCGCGATGGCATGGTCGGGATCTCGCTCGCGCTTGGCGTCGGGGTCGCCTCGGCCCGCGCCCTGGTGCAGGAAAGCGGAACGGCGATGCGGATGAAGGCGGCGCTGTTCGAGCTCGAATTGCGGCGTTGCCCGCAGTTGCAACGCGACCTGTACCGCTATAGCGACGCCATGCTCGCGCTGGCGACGCAGACCGTCGCCTGCAACCGCTTTCACGCGGTCGAGGCGCGGCTCGCGCGCTTCCTGCTGATGACCAGCGACTGCGTGCTCTCGGCGGATCTGTCCCTTACGCAGAGTTTTCTGGCAGACATGCTGGGTGTGCGGCGCGCTACGCTCAACGAGGCTGCGACTCCGCTCCAGCGGCGCAACCTGATTCGTTATACGCGCGGCAGGATCAAGGTCCTCGACAAGAAAGGACTGGCGGCAGCATCCTGCCCTTGCTACCCGCCACGCGCATGGTAATCCAGCGCAAAGGACGAACGGCCGTGCGCGTCCTCGCGCGTGTGGGCGATTTCATGTCGATGGTCTTCGCTAACCCCTTTTCTTCCGCCGCCTAGGTTGCTGCGATGCGAACTCTTCTGGTCGACGATCGCGCCGATTCCGCTACTGTGATCGCGAACTGGCTGCATCAGTTCTTCGGCACGGTCTCGATCGAATGGGCGCCCTCGGGCGATGAAGCCCTGGCTGCCATCGGAAGGAGCTGCCCCGATCTGGTGCTCGCGGCCCACCGGCCGCCCGCCGTGAACGCCGTCCGCCTCGTCGGCGTCATCAAGGGGCAGCAGAACGCTCCTGCGGTGGTGGTCATCGTCACGAACGGCGACGCCGAGCTCGAAACGCAGTGCGCCGCCGCAGGAGCGGATTTCCATGTCGAGAAGCGCCATCTGCAGACCCGTCTTCTCGCCTTCCTGCAGCGGCGCTTCTCACTCGCATGGACCGAAGGTGTGACGGCGCGGCGATTGTCGGCCCGGCCCGCCACTACCTGATCACGCCTTAATTACGTGCCGTGCGTGCGGTGCCGCTCAGACGCGCCTGCGCTCGCAGCGTAGCGTAGTCGCTCATCAACGCAAGGAAATCGACCATGACCAAGTTCACTCGCTGTTCCGCCTTTTTCCTCGCCGCGCTGCTGGTGTCGGCCTGCGCCGGCACGCCGAAGCAGGAGAGCACCGGCGAATACGTCGACGACAGCTGGATCACCACCAAGGTGAAGACCGCAATCCTCAACGAGCCCGGGCTGAACGTCTCCCAGATCAACGTCGAGACGTACAAGGGCGTAGTGCAGCTCAGCGGCTTCGTCGATTCTCCCGACGCCGGAGGCAAGGCGGTCGCGCTCGCGCGCGCCGTCAAGGGCGTGACCTCAGTTAAGGACGATACGCGGCTGCGCTAGAGCAAGCTCAGTCGCCCAGCTCGGCGCGGTTCCTGAAGTGCTCGAGCGCCTCGGGGTTGGCGAGGGCCTCGAGGTTCCTGACGCTGCGCCCGTGCACCACGTCCCTAACCGCGAGCTCGACGATCTTGCCTGAGCGCGTGCGCGGGATGTCGGCAACCTGAAGGATCTTGGCCGGCACGTGGCGCGGCGTGGTGTTGTCGCGGATGCGGCGCTTTATGGCCGTCACCAGCGGCTCGGAGAGGGTCGATCCATCCCTGAGCTTCACGAACAGGACGACGCGCACGTCGCCCTGCCACTCCTGGCCGATGACGAGCGACTCTACGACGTCTTCGATCGTTTCGACCTGGCGGTAGATCTCGGCCGTCCCGATGCGCACGCCGCCGGGATTGAGCACCGCGTCGGAGCGGCCGTAGATGATGAGGCCGCCGTGCTCGGTTTCCTCGCACCAGTCGCCATGGCGCCAGACGTTCGGGTACTTCTCGAAATAGGCCGCCTTGTACTTGCCGCCGTCCGGGTCGTCCCAGAAGCCGATCGGCATCGACGGGAAGGGCCGGGTGCAGACCAGCTCGCCTTTTTCGCCTTTCACCGTCTTGCCCGACTCGTCGAAGACTTCGACCGCCATGCCGAGGCCCTTGGCCTGGATCTCGCCGCGCCACACCGGCCCCGCGGGGTTGCCGAGCACGAAGCAGGAAACGATGTCGGTGCCGCCCGAGATCGAGGAGAGGCACACGTCGCGCTTCACGTTCTCGTAGACATAGTCGAAGCCCTCGGGCAGGAGCGGCGAGCCGGTCGAGAGCACCGCGCGCAGGTCGGTCAGCTTGTGGCTCTGCGCGGGCCTGAGTCCCATCTTCGCCGCGGCGTCGATGAACTTGGCCGAGGTGCCGAAGTGCGTCATGCGCTCGGCGTCGGCGAAGTCGAACAGCACCTTGCCTCGGTCGGCGAAGGGCGAGCCGTCGTAGAGGAGCAGCGTGGCGCCCGACGCAAGGCCCGACGCGAGCCAGTTCCACATCATCCAGCCGAGCGTCGTGAAGTAGAACAGGCGATCGCCGCTCCTCACGTCGCTTTGCAGCCGATGCTCCTTAAGGTGCTGCAGCAGCGTGCCGCCTGCGCCGTGCACGATGCACTTCGGCACACCGGTGGTGCCCGAGGAATAGAGGATGTAGAGCGGGTCGTTGAACGCGGTGCGCTCGTAGCGCATGGCGCCCGGATCGAACGGCTCGAGGAACTCGTAGAGCGAAGTGCCGGCGGTGCAGGTTTCGCCGATGTAGTCGATCACCACGCACTCCTGGACGCTCGGCAGCCTGTCGAGGATCTGGCTCGTCTTCTCCTGGCAGTCGAACTCCTTGCCGCCGTAAAGGTAGCCGTCGGCGCAGAACAGCACCTTGGGCTCGATCTGGCCGAAGCGGTCGAGCACGCCCTGCACGCCGAAGTCGGGCGAGCAGCTCGACCACACCGCGCCGAGGCTCGCAGTGGCGAGCATGGCGGCGATCGATTCGGGCAGGTTCGGCAGGTAGCCCGCGACACGGTCGCCCTTCTTCACGCCGCAGTCGGCGAGCGCCTGTGCCATGCGAGAGACCAGGTCGTGGAGCTGGCGGTGGCTGAGGCGGCGCTTGATCCGGTTCTCGCCCCAGAACACCACGCCGCCCGGGCCATCGCGCCCGCGCAGCAGGTTCTCGGCGAAATTTAACCGGCCTTGCGGAAACCAGCGCGCGCCCGGCATGCGGTTGCCGTCGGCGAGCGTCACGGCTCCCTTGTCGCCGATCACGCCGCAGAAGTCCCACAGTCGCTTCCAGAACTCTTCCGCGTGCGCGACCGACCAGGCGTGCAGCCCGGCGTAGTCCGGCTTGCCGGCGAGCTGCATGAAGCGCGCCATGTCGGTCTGCGCCACCCGCTCGGGCGTCGGCGTCCAGAGCGGCGTCATGCCATCTTCGAGCGCAGGTTCTCGGGGATGCGCACGGCTTTCTGCCTGTCCATGTCGACGAACACCACCTTCGCCGCGCCGTCGGCGTAGATCTCGTCCCTGACCACGAGGTCGTAGTAGGTCGGCACGCTCGAGCCGCCGAGCGGGCCGGCGTACATCTTCACCTCGACCGTCGCCGGGTAGTTGATCGGCTTTATGAAGTTGCACGAGGCGTTGACGATGACGATGCCGGTCGTGCCCCACGCCTCGCCGCGCGGCAGCAGCTTCTCGAACCAGCTGATGCGCGTCTGCTCCATGAAGCGGAAGTACACCGTGTTGTTGACGTGCCCCATCGCGTCCATGTCGCCCCAGCGCACGGGGATGCGCTCGACGTGGACCAGTTTTTTATCGCTCATGGGAGCCGCAAATTATAATTTCCTCGATGCCGCGCGAATCGATGCAGTATGACGTCGTGGTCGTCGGCGCCGGTCCCGCCGGCCTCGCCGCGGCGATCCGCGCCAAGCAGCTTTCTCCCGAAACCTCGGTCTGCGTCCTCGAGAAAGGCTCGGAAGTCGGCGCGCACATCCTGTCCGGCGCGGTGATGGACCCGCGCGCGCTCGCCGAGCTCTTCCCCGACTGGAAGGCGAAAGGCGCGCCGCTCAACACGCCGGTGACCGAGGATCGGTTCCTGTTCCTCTCCGAGAGCGGCGCGATCGGCACCCCCGCATGGATGCTGCCCGCGTGCTTCAAGAACCACGGCAACTACGTGGTCAGCCTCGGCAACGTCACGCGCTGGCTGGGCCAGCAGGCCGAGGCCGCCGGGGTCGAGATTTTCCCCGGCTTCGCCGCGACCGAGGTCCTCTACGAGGGAGAGAAGGTCAAAGGCGTCGCCACCGGCGACATGGGCATCGGCAAGAAGGGCGAGAAGACCCCGGCCTTCCAGCCCGGCATGGAGCTGCACGGCAAATACACGCTCTTCGCCGAAGGCTGCCGGGGCCAGCTCGGCCGACAGCTCGAGGGCCGGTTCAGCCTGACGAATGGCCCGCAGGTCTACGGCATCGGCCTGAAGGAGCTCTGGGACGTGAAGCCGGAGAAGCACCAGGCCGGGCTCGTCATGCACACCGCCGGCTGGCCGCTCGACAGCGATACGTATGGCGGTTCATTCCTCTACCACCAGGAGAGCCACCAGGTCGCGGTCGGCTTCGTCGTCGGCCTCGGCTATTCCAACCCGTACCTTTCGCCTTTCGAAGAGTTCCAGCGCTTCAAGACCCACCCTGCGATCCGCGGCACATTCGAGGGCGGAAAGCGTGTGGCCTACGGCGCACGCGCCATCGCCGCCGGCGGCCTGCAGTCGCTGCCGAAGCTGGTCTTTCCGGGCGGCGCGCTGATCGGCGACAACGCCGGCTTCCTCAACGCCTCGCGCATCAAGGGCAGCCATTCCGCGATCAAGTCCGGAATGCTCGCAGCCGAGGCCGCGATCGAAGCGCTGAAGGCCGGACGCGCCAACGACGAGCTTGGTGCTTACCCCGAAGCGTTCCGCGCGAGCTGGCTCTACGACGAGCTCTACAAGGCGCGCAACTTCAAGCCGTGGATGTCGAAGGGCCTCTATCTCGGCACACTGATGGTCGGCATCGACCAGGTGCTCTTCCGAGGAAGGGCGCCGTGGACCCTGCAGCACGGCCATGCCGACAACGAGACGTTGAAACCGAAGGGCGAGGCGCAGCCGATCGCCTATCCGAGGCCGGACGGCGTGCTGAGCTTCGACCGGCTGACCGACCTCTCCTTCTCCAACACGAACCACAACGAGGACCAGCCGGCGCACCTGACGCTGAAGGATCCGGCCATCCCGGTCAAGGTGAACCTGGAGAAGTACGCCGGGCCAGAGAGCCGCTATTGCCCGGCGGGGGTCTACGAGTTCGTCGACGTTGAAACCAGCCCGCGGCTGCAGATCAACGCGCAGAACTGCGTGCACTGCAAGACCTGCGACATCAAGGACCCGACGCAGAACATCGTCTGGGTGGCGCCCGAGGGCGGCGGCGGGCCGAACTACCCGAACATGTAGCCGCCGTGATAGAGTGCGCCCGATGATCAGCAAAGCGCCGAGCCAGCGAATCGTCGTAGTCGTCGTCCGCGAGGATCACGCCGACTAGCGCTTGGAGCACTGATTCCCGAAGCCCCGTCGGCAAAACCGGCGGGGCTTTTTGTTTTGCGGGCCTCTCCGGTCAGCGCCATCACCGAGGAGAGTGCCGTGCAAAATGAACTGAAGCTAGGCTTTTTCATCCAGCCCGTGCATCCGCCGGCGCGCCGGTATGCGGACGTGCTGAGGGAGGACCGCGAGGCGGTCGTGATGGCCGACCGCCTGGGCTACCGCGAGGCTTTCATCGGCGAGCATCTCATGGACCGCGCGGAAACGATCAGCTCGAGCCTCGCGTTCATTGCGCATCTCGCCGACGCCTGCCCGTCGATCACGTTCGGCACCGGCGTGCTGCCGCTCGCCAACTACCACCCCGCGATGGCCGCCGCGCAAGTGGCGATGGTCGACCACATGGTGCAGGGGCGGCTCGTGCTCGGATTCGGGCCGGGCGTCGCGGCCGATGCCGAGGCGATCGGCGATATCGGTTCCGACCGCAAGCGCAAGGCGCAGGAAGCGCTCGAGCACATGCTGCGCATCTGGAGCGAAGAGCCGCCATTGCGGATCGCGGGCGACTTCTACCGGACGTCCACGGCCCGCTCGTTCAACGCCGAAATCGGGCTGGGCGCCGCGATCCTGCCCCTGCAGCGGCCGCATCCGCCGATCGCCATCACCTCGATCCATCCCGCCGGGGCCGGCCCGCGCGCGGCGGGCCGCCGCGGCTGGAGCGGCATCTCGGCGAGCTACGTCGGCGCCCACGTGGTCCGCGCGCACATTCAAGGCTACCTCGAGGGCCGGCGCGCCGCGGGCCTGCCGGTGAGCGCTTCAGCGTGGCGCGTTGCGCGCAGCGTCTTCGTCGCCGACGACGAAGCAACGGCGCGCCGCTACGCGCGCCGCGCGGATGGCGCGCACGGCTTCTACTTCCGCGTGATGCGGACGAAGCTGGCGAGCGCGGGCGCATTGGACGTCATGCGCGACCATCCCGGCCAGCCGGATTCCGAGCTGTCGCTGCACCGCTGTCTGGAGCGGCTCGTGATCGCCGGAACGCCGGCGAGCGTCGCAGAGCAGATCGCCGTGTTCCGTCGCGAGGTCGGTGCGTTCGGCACCCTCCTCTATACCGGGCACGACTGGGCCGACCCCGTGCTCGCCCGGCGCTCGATGGAGCTGATGGCGTGCGAGGTGCTGCCGCGGCTTGAGAAGACGGGCTAGGCCGCGGCGATGCGCCGGCGCAGGCCGTCGCCCGCGTCCGGGTGCAGCAAGGGCTCGACCTCGTGCGCGGGCACGGGCTGGCTGACGTAGAAGCCCTGGATCTGGTCGCAGCCCAGCTCGCGCAGCATGCGCACCTGGGCGTCGTCCTCGACGCCCTCGGCGATCACCTTCAGGCCGAGCGTGTGCGCGAGCGAGACGATCATGGCGACGATGTTGCGCGGGTAGCCGGCCTCGCGCATGCGCACCACGAAGCTGCGGTCGATCTTGAGCGTGTCGACCGGCAGCCGCGCGAGGTAGCTGAGCGAGCAGTAGCCGGTGCCGAAGTCGTCGACCGCGACCTCTATGCCGGCGCGGCGCAGCGTCTGCAGCTTGCGCGTGCTCTCCTCGATGTCCTCGACCAGCACGCTCTCCGTTATCTCGAGCTCGAGGAGCCGCTGGGCGTTGCCGTCGGCGACGGCCTGCAGCACCGCCTCGACGAAATCCTTCTGCCTGAGCTGGATCGCCGAGACGTTGACCGAGATGCGCGGCACCTGCAGGCCGAGCGACTGCCAGTGGCGGATGTCGGCCGCGGCGCGGTGCAGCGCCCAGCGCCCGGCGGCGAGGATCATGCCGGTCTCCTCGAGCAGGCCGACGAAGCGCGACGGCGGCACCGCGCCGAACTCGGCGTCGGTCCAGCGGATCAGCGCCTCGAGGCCGACCAGCTTGCCGCTCTTCATGTCGATCTTCGGCTGGTAATAGAGCGCGAGCCGCCCCTCCTCGAGCGCGTGGCGCAGCCGGTTCTCCATCGCCAGCGACTCGGCGACGCGCGCGTTCATCTCGGGGGCATAGAAGAGGTAGCGCTGGCCCGCCTGCCTCGCCTTGCTTAGCGCGGTCTCGGCATTGGCGCACACCACCTCGGTCGTCTCGCCGTCGGCCGGGAAGAGCGCTACCCCCACCCGCATCGCCACCCGCAGCTCCACGCCGTCGACGACGATCGGCTGGGCGAAGGCCTGGGCGAGGCGCTCGATCAGCCAGTGCGTGGTGTCGCCGGGACGCTCGAAGGACGCGAGAGCGATCGCGAAGCGGTCGGCGCCCATGCGCGCCACCGTGTCCTGCTCGCGCGCCACCTCGCGCAGCCGCAGCGCCACCGCGCGCAACAGGTCGTCGCCCGCCTTGCGGCCGAAGGTCTCGTTCACCATGCGGAAGCGCTCGACGTCGAGGAACGCCGCGGCGGCGAAGCGCTTCTCGCGCCGCGCGGCGTTGATCGCCTGCGTCATGCGGTCGGTGAACAGGCTGCGGTTGGGCAGATCGGTCAGCGAGTCGTGGTAGGCGAGGTAGTCGAGGTGCGCCTTCTGGTCGAGGTGGTGCAGCGCGAAGGAGACGTCGCCGGCGAGCTCGTGCAGCAGGCGCATCTCCTCGTCGTCGAAGAAGTCCGGCACGTCCGCGTAGAGCAGCAGCGCGCCGGCGGTCGATCCGCCCACGACGAGCGGCAGCGCGACGAACGAGCCGCTCTGGGCGTCGTTCCAGACCACCGCCTGCCTGCCGATCTTCAGGCGCTCGAGCTCGCGCTCGGCGCTGCCGTCGCCGGCGCTGGCGGCGAGCTCGAGCCCGCCGCCCTTGCTAAGCGCGACCGCGGCGAGCCGGAAGCCGCCCTTCTCCACGGCGATGCGGCATGCCTCCTCGAGCAGCGCCTGGCGGTCGGAGGCGCGCACGATGAGCGCGTTGACTGCGGAGAGCATCGCGAGCGTCCGGTTGAGGCGCCCGACGCGCCGCTGCTGCGCCTCCAGCGCGCCGGTCTTCTCGAGCAGCTGGTCGACCATGACGCGCAGGTGCTCGCGGTCCAGGCCCAGCGCCGCGCCCCCGGCCGCCGCCGGGCGTGTGGCGACGACCTCGCGCACCGCGGCGAGAATGCCCTCGTTCTCGGAGGGCTTGACCAGCACGCGCGCCACTCCCAGCGCGCGCGCCAGGTCCTTGGCCTCGCGGCCGCCGAAGTAGGCGGTGTAGAACATCACGCTGATGCCGGCGGTCACGGGCTCGAGCTTGAGCTGGCGCACCAGCTCGTAGCCGTCCATGACCGGCATCAGCACGTCGGAGATCACCAGCTCGGGCGCCTGGTCGCGCGCCAGCGCGAGCGCGCGCTCGCCGTCGGGCGCGGTAAGCACGTAATGACCGGCGCTCTCCAGCAGGGCGGCCAGCGCCTTGCGGTTGGCGCCGTTGTCGTCGGCGACGAGGATCTTTGCCACTAGGCTATCGGACCGGGTGCCGGGCGCGAATGTTCCGGCGCATTTAGAATGGTCGCCAGAATGGCATACGGCAGTTTTCGGGAGTTTTATCCGTTTTATCTATCGCAGCACTCCAATCGGACCTGCCGGCGGCTGCATTTCGCCGGGACGACGCTGGGCCTGGCGGCATTCCTGCACGCTTTCTCGACCCTTAACTTCTGGTGGCTGCTCGCCGGCCTGGCCGCGGGCTATGCCTTCGCCTGGGTCGGGCACTTCTTCTTCGAGAAGAACCGCCCCGCCACCTTCACGCATCCGCTCTACAGCTTCATCGGCGACTGGGCGATGTGGCGCGAGATGCTGATCGGCAGGATCCGGTTCTAGATGGCCAGCCTCAACGCGCTGATCCTGTCCGAGCTGCCCTGGCAGCTGCTGCTCGCGCTGGCGCTCGTCGCGCTGCTCCTGCGCTTCCGCCCGCACGAGCGGCAGGTGTACCTGAACACGCTGTGGCTGTTCCTGATCGGCGTGTTCGGCCAGGCGACGGGCGCGGTGCTGGATGTGGTGCTCCCCAACGCCGCGGCGGTGGTGCATACGATCTTCCGCGTCGTCACCGCGGTCTCGCTGATCCGCCTCGGCGGCTTCGCCTTCTTCCGCCTGCTGCTGCCGGCGATGCGCCGGCCCTCGCCGCTGATCGTCGAGGACCTGGCGATCGTGGGCGCCTACGTGGTGTACGGCTTCGTGCACCTGCGCGGCGCCGGCGTCGACCTCTCCAGCCTGGTGACCACGTCGGCGATCCTCACCGCGGTGATCGCCTTCGCCATGCAGGACACCCTCGGCAACGTGCTCGGCGGAATCGCCATCCAGATCGACAACACCGTGCAGGTGGGCGACTGGGTGCGGGTCGACGACCACACCACCGGCCAGGTGCGCGACATCCGCTGGCGCTCGACCCTGATCGAGACGCGCAACTGGGAGACGCTGGTCATCCCCAACAGCCTGATCATGAAGGGGCGCGTGGCGATCCTCGGCAAGCGCTACGGCGCGCCGCTGCAGTGGCGCCGCACCATCGAGTTCATGGTCGACCCGCGCGTGCCGCCGGCGCGCGTCATCGCCACCATCAACGAGGAGATGCGCGACGTGCCGATCGGCAACGTGGCGCGCAGCCCGCTGCCGAGCACGGTGCTGCACGGCTTCCAGGACGGCAACCTGATGTACCACCTGCGCTACTGGCTGACCGATTTCATGGAAGACGAGGTGACCGACGGCATGGTGCGCGTGCACCTCTTCGCCTCCATGCAGCGCGCCGGCATCCGCGTCGCCGAGCGCCAGCACACGGTGCACGCGGTGTCGCGCGACGAGGCGCACGCCGACGCGGTGCGCAAGCGCGAGCTCGGCCGGCGCCTCGAGATGCTGCGCGGCGTCGATCTCTTCTCGGTGCTCTCCGAGCAGGAGCTGAACGAGATCGCCGAGCGGCTGCAGTACGCGCCGTTCGCGCGCGGCGACATCGTCACCAAGCAGGGCCAGGCCGCGCACTGGCTCTACATCATCGCCTTCGGCGAGGCCGAGGTGCGCTACGAGGGCCCCACCGGCGCCTCGCAGCAGGTCGGCAACCTGCGCTCGGGGCAGTTCTTCGGCGAGATGGCGCTCCTCACCGGCGACGCGCGCAGCGCCACCGTGGTCGCCAAGACCGATGTCGAGTGCTACCGCCTCGACCGCGCCGCCTTCCAGGGGCTGCTCTTCAAGCGGCCGGAGATCGCCGAGGGCATGAGCAAGGTGATCAGCTCGCGCCGGCCCGAGCTCGAGCGCGTGCGCGAGCTCTTCGCCAGCCAGCCCGGCACGCAGAGCGCCGAGCAGGCCGACCTGCTCTCGCGCATCCGCAGGTTTTTCGGGCTACGCCGCTAAGAACTGCTCTTCGCTGAGCGCCATCACGCCGGCGCCGCCCTTGACGACGGTGTCGCGCAGCCCGGGCGCCTGGACGAGCACGTGGTCGCCGTAGAAACGTGCGGTCGCGATCTTGGCTTCCAGGAATTGCTTATCCCCGCCTTGAGAGAGTTTTCGTTCACAAACCAAGGCAGCCCTGGCCATCTGCCAGCCGCCGGCGACGATGCCCATCAGCTTGAGGAACGGCACCGCGCCTGCGAACGCCGGGCGCGGGTCCTTGGTCTCGACGATGAAGCTGACGCAATCGGCCACCGCCTGCGCGCCGGCGGCGAGCTGGGCGCGCAGCGACTTCACGTCGGAATTTCCGGATTTCGCGAGATCGGCATCCAGCTGCTTCAGCGATGCAAGCCACGCTTTGGCGGTAGCGCCCGCCTCGCGCGCGATCTTGCGGCCGACGAGGTCCATCGCCTGGATGCCGGTCGTGCCCTCGTAGATGGTGGTGATGCGCGCATCGCGCAGGTATTGCGCGGCGCCGGTCTCCTCGACGAAGCCCATGCCGCCGTGCACCTGCACGCCCAGCGAGGCAATCTCGATCCCGGTCTCGGTGCACCAGCCCTTCACGACGGGAATCATCAGGTCGACGAAGGCCTGATGGCGCTTCTGCTCCTCGCCCGAAGACTTGTGTGCAAAGTCCAGCGCGGCCGCTGTCGTATAGGCGAGCGCGCGCATCGCCTCGGTTTGCGCCTTCATGAGCATCAGCATGCGCCGCACGTCGGGGTGGCGGATGATCGGCACCGCTTTCCCGCCCTGCACCAGGTCGCGCCCCTGGACGCGCTCCTTGGCGAAGGCGAGCGCGCGCTGGAAGGCGCGCTCGGCGATCGCCACGCCCTCGAGGCCGACGGCGAAGCGCGCGGCGTTCATCATGATGAACATGTACTCGAGGCCGCGGTTCTCCTCGCCGACGACGTAGCCGACCGCCTTGTCGTAGACCATGACCGCGGTGGGGCTGGCGTGGATGCCGAGCTTGTGCTCGATCGAGGCGCACTTCGCGCCGTTGCGCTTGCCGTCGGGCAGGACCTTCGGCACGACGAAGAGCGATATGCCCTTGACGCCTTCCGGAGCTTCGGGAGTCCTGGCGAGGACGAGGTGGACGATGTTCTCCGCCATGTCGTGCTCGCCGTAAGTGATGAAGATCTTCTGGCCGGAGATCAGGTAATGGTCGCCCTGCCGCTCGGCCTTGGTCCTCACCAGGGACAGGTCGGATCCGGCCTGCGGCTCGGTCAGGTTCATGGTCCCGGTCCACTTGCCCTCGACCATCTTCGGCAGGTAGGCCTGCTTCAGCTCATCCGAGCCGCGCAGCAGCAGCGCCTCGATCGCGCCCTGCGTCAGGAGCGGGCAGAGGGAGAAGCTCATGTTCGAGCTCTTCCACATCTCCTGGACGGGGGTCGAGACGAGGCGCGGCAGCCCCTGTCCGCCCCACTCGGCCTCGAAGGGCAGCGCGTTCCAGCCGCCCTCGCAGAACTGCTTGTAGGCCTCGCGGAAGCCCTTCGGGGTCTTGACCTCGCCGGCGGCCCATTTTGAGCCTTCCTGGTCGCCTGAATAGTTAATCGGATCAAGTACTCCCGAGGCGAACTTCGAGGCTTCCTCGAGGATGGCCTCGACGGTGTCGGGGCTGGCGTCCTGGTAGCCGGGGAGCTTGGCTACCTCGGCCAGTCCGGCCAGCTCGTTGAGCACGAACTTCATGTCCTTGAGGGGGGCCCGGTACGCGCTCATTTCTTAAGCTCCTCCACCACGCTCGGCACCAGCTGGAACAGGTCGCCCACCAGGCCGTAGTCCGCGACCTGGAAGATGGGCGCCTCCTCGTCCTTGTTGATGGCGACGATCACCCGGCTGTCCTTCATCCCGGCGAGGTGCTGGATCGCGCCGGAGATGCCGACCGCCACATAAAGGTCGGGCGCGACGATCTTGCCGGTCTGCCCCACCTGCCAGTCGTTGGGCACGAAGCCCGCGTCGACCGCGGCGCGCGAGGCGCCCATCGCCGCGCCGAGCTTGTCGGCGAGCGGCTCGAGCACCTTCTTGAAGTTCTCGCCGTTGGCCATGCCGCGGCCGCCCGAGACGATGATCTTCGCCGCGGTGAGCTCCGGCCGCTCCGATCTGGAGACTTCGCGCCCGACGAAGGAAGACAGCCCGCTGTCCGCCGGCGCAGCGACGGCTTCGACCTGCGCGCTGCCGCCCGAGGCGGCGACGGCGTCAAACGCCGTGGTGCGCACCGTTATCACTTTTATCGGGTCCTTCGACTTCACCGTGGCGAGCGCGTTGCCGGCGTAGATCGGCCGCACGAAGGTGTCGGCGCCCTCGACGGCGACGATGTCCGAAATCTGCTGCACGTCGAGGAGCGCCGCCGCGCGCGGCATCACGTTCTTGCCGTTGGAGGTCGAAGGCGCAAGGATGTGGCTGTAGCTCTTGCCGAGCGAGACGACCAGCGCTGCGACGTTCTCGGCCAGGAATTCGCCCAGGTGCGCTGCATCCGCGTGCAGCACCTTCCTCACGCCGGCAATCTGCGAGGCGGCCTTGGCGGCGTCGCCCGCCAGGTGGCCGGCGACCAGCAGGTGGATGTCGCCGCCCAGCTTCTGGGCAGCCGCAACGGCGTTCAGCGTCGCCTTGCGGATGGTCTTGTTGTCGTGCTCCGCGACGACGAGGATGGCCACTAGATGACCTTCGCTTCGTTGCGCAACCTGTCGACCAGCGTCTTCGCGTCGGGGACTTTCACTCCGGCCTTGCGCTTGGGCGGCTCGACGACCTTCAGCGTCGCGAGCCTGGGCGAGATGTCGACGCCGAGCGCATCGGGCTTGAGCGTCTCGAGCGTCTTCTTCTTCGCCTTCATGATGTTGGGCAGCGTCACGTAGCGCGGCTCGTTCAGCCGCAGGTCGGTGGTGACGACCGCCGGCAGCTTGACCGAGTCCGTCTCGAGGCCGCCGTCGACTTCGCGGGTCACCTTTGCCTTGCCGTCGGCGATTTCGAGCTTGGAGGCGAAGGTCGCCTGCGGCCAGCCCAGGAGCGCGGCCAGCATCTGGCCGGTCTGGTTCGAGTCGTCGTCGATCGCCTGCTTGCCCATGATCACGAGACCCGGGTTCTCCTTGGCGCAGATCGCCTTCAGCAGCTTGGCCACCGCGAGCGGCTGCAGGTCCTCGGCGGCCTCGACCAGGATCGCGCGGTCGGCGCCGATCGCGAGCGCGGTGCGCAGCGTCTCCTGGCAGGCCTGCACGCCGCAGGACACGACCACGATCTCGCTCGCGCCGCCGGCTTCCTTGAGCCGCACCGCGGCCTCGACCGCGATCTCGTCGAACGGGTTCATCGACATCTTGACGTTCGCGGTCTCGACGCCGCTGCCGTCGGACTTGACGCGCACCTTGACGTTGAAATCGACGACCCGCTTTACCGCGACCAGGACCTTCATTCGAAAATTATAGCTTCGGCAAGCGCATCGACGGCCTGCGCGCCCGTTTCAAACACCATCACCGGATTGACGTCGAGCGAAACGATGCGGCCGCTCCAGCCGATCATCGCCTCGCCGAGCCTCGCCGCCATGCGCGCGAATGCGGCCACGTCGCGCGCGGGCTGGCCGCGCGTCGCCTTGAGCAGCGGCGCGATGCGCAGCTCGCTCAGCTTCGCGAGCACGTCGGCCTCGGTGAACGGCGGCAAGAGCAGCCGGAAGTCCTGCAGCGCCTCGAGGTAGACGCCGCCGTCGCCCACCAGCACCACCGGGCCGTATTGCGCGTCGAGGCGCGCGCCGAGAGCGAGCTCGCGCGCCCTTGCCGCCTTGCGCGCGACGATCACGCCGTCGAACCACGCGCCGAGCTCGCCGACGCGGCGGCGCAGCCGGTGAAACTCTCCCGCCGGATCCGCGACGTCGAGCGAGACCAGCCCGACGTCGCTCTTGTGCGGCAGGTCGTGCGAGCACGCCTTCATGACCCACGGCGGCTCGATCGCCTTGCACGCGGCCACGACTTCGTCCTCGTGCTTGCAGAGGCGGTGCTCGATCACCGGCAAGCCGGCCTCGGCGACGAGCGCGAGGCTTTCCGCTTCGTTGAGGAAACGGGTCTTTTCGCCGAGCGCAATCGGCCGAGGCGCCGCGACCGGGTTTTTCCTCAGCAAGGCGCAATGCGCGGCAAGCTGGGCAAGCGCGTCCAGCGCCTCCTTCTCGCGCGCGAAGGTGGCGACGCCGGCGGCGCTGAACGGCGCGCGAACCGATGCCTGAGGCGCGGCGAGCGCGCACGCAACCTCGTGGCTCGCCTGGAAGTGGCCAAGGTCTCGCGCGAACCCCGGAACGTCGTAGCCCGTGCCGGCGACCGGCAGCGCAAGCGCGAGGAGGTCGGTATCGGAAAGAACCCGCAATACCTCGCCGATCAGCTTCGAGTTCCCCAGCAGCGCCCCGGTGACATCGATCGGATTGTCGAGCGCCGCGAATCCCGGCAGCACGATCCTGAGCTTCTCCTTCGGCGCTTCGGCGAGCGGGATGCCGCGCATGTCGGCGTAGTCGGCCGCCATCACGCAGCTCGCGCCGGAGTTGCTGATGAACATCAGGCGCCTGCCGCGCGGCCTGCGGCCCGACACATACAGCTCGGCCGCCGCCACCAGCTCCTGCGGATCGGCGGCACGCCAGATCGCGTGGCGCTCGAAGAACGCGTCGACCACCCGGTCCTCGGTGGCGAGCGCGCCGGTATGCGACTGCGCCGCCTTGCGGCCGCTCGCGGTACGCCCGGCCTTCATGGCGACGATCGGCACGTCGCGCCGGCGCGCCTCTTCGGCGACCTGCGCGAGCGCCTGCGGATCCCTGATCGCCTCCATATAGAGCAGGATCAGCCGCACGCCGGCGTCCGCGAGCACCACGCCCGCCAGGTCGCCGACCGTGACGTCGGCCTCGTTGCCGGTGGCGTGCACGTGGCGCACGCCGAGGCCCTTCTCGCGCACCAGCTGGTAGATCGCCTGCGAGTTGGCGCCGCTCTGGCTCACGATCGCCACCGGGCCGTCGCGGCCCTCGAGCTCGTGGAAGATGGTCGAGAAGTTCGCCACCATGCCGTTCGAGAAGTTCGCCAGCCCCTGGCAGTTCGGGCCGATGAGCCGCATCCCGGCCGCCTTGGCCTTCGAGAGCATCCGGTCCTGTTTCGCGCGGCCCTCTTCCCCCGTTTCGCCGAAGCCCGACGCCATGACCACGGCCACCTTCACGCCGCACGCCGCGCAGGCCTCGACCGCGCGCACCGCTTCGTCGCCGGCGACGGCGACGATCGCGAGATCCGCCGTTGCGGGCAAAGACTCGATCGAGGGATAGGCGGCCAGATCCTGGACGCTCTTGCGCCCCGGGTTGATCGGGTAGATCGCGCCCTTGTAGCCGTAGCGCTTGAGGAACAGGATCGGCCTGCCGCCGACCTTGTGCGGATTGTCGGAGGCGCCGACGATCGCGACCGAGCCTGGTTCGAGCGCCGCCCGCAGGGAGCTGTCCATCGCGCGGCATAATACGACCATGCTCCAAGGCAAAGTCGCGCTCGTCACCGGCGCGGGTGGCGGCATCGGGCGCGACTTCGCGCTTGCCATGGCGGCTGCCGGCGCGCGCGTGGTGGTCAACGACCTCGGCACCTCGGTCAAGGGCGAAGGCGCCAGCAGCGGCCCGGCGCAGGACGTTGTATCCCTCATAAGGAAAACCGGCGGATCTGCCGTCGCCAGCACGGACAGCGTCGCCGACTGGGCCTCCGCCAACCGCATCGTTCAGTGCGCGCTGGATACGTTCAAGGCCCTGGACGTGGTCGTGAACAACGCAGGCATCCTGCGCGACCGCTTCTTCTTCAACATGTCGGTCGAGGAATGGCGCGCGGTGATCGACGTGCACCTGAACGGCTCGTTCTACGTCGCGCGCGCCGCGGCGCCGCACTTCAAGTCACAGGAGTCCGGGTGCTACATCCACATGACCTCGACCTCGGGGCTGGTCGGCAACCTCGGCCAGGCCAACTATTCCGCCGCCAAGCTCGGCATCGTCGGCCTCTCCAAGTCGATCGCGCTCGACATGGCCAAGTACCACGTGCGCTCCAACTGCATCGCGCCCTTCGCCTGGAGCCGGATGATCGGCTCGATCCCGACCGAGACGGCCGACCAGCAGGCGCGCGTCGAGAAGATGAAGGTGATGGAGACCGCGAAAATCGCGCCGCTGGCGGTTTTCCTGGCGTCTGACGCCGCCCGGGACGTGACCGGGCAGATTTTCGCGGTGCGCGCCAACGAACTCTTCCTCATGTCGCAGAACCGGCCGCTGCGCTCGGTGCACCGCGCCGAGGGCTGGACGCCCGAGACGATCGCGCAGCACGCCATCCCGTCGCTGCGCGCGCACTTCTATGCCCTGGAGCGCTCGCAGGACGTGTTCTCGTGGGACCCGGCATGAAGAAGAAGCTCAGGAGCGACCTCGGCTGGTCGAACGTCGAGCGCATCACGGTGCGCGGCAAGGACCTGCCGGGCGAGATCCTCGGCCACCTCAACCTCGGCGACATGGCGTTCCTCGAGCTCACCGGGCGCGTGCCGAACGCCAAGGAGTCGAAGATCTTCAACGCCATGGTAGTGACGCTGGTCGAGCACGGCGTGACGCCCAGCGCGATCGCCGCGCGACTCACCTATCTCGGCGCGCCGGAAGCGTTGCAGGCGGCCGTCGCGTCGGGCCTGCTCGGACTCGGGACCGTGTTCGTGGGCTCCACGGAAGGCGTGGCCAGGCTGCTGTCCGAAGGCAAGGGCGCCAAGGAGATCCTGGCCGAGAACAAGCGCATCCCCGGCCTCGGCCACCCGCTGCACAAGCCGGTCGACCCGCGCACGGTGCGGCTATTCGAGATCGCGCGCGAGACCGGCCACTACGGCAAGTATTGCAGGACGATGGAAGAGATCGCGGCGGCGAAGAAGCTCACGCTGAACGCGACCGGCGCCATCGGCGCGCTTGCGTGCGAGCTCGGGCTCGACTGGAAGATCGTGCGCGGCCTCGGCGTGATGGCGCGCGCGGTGGGCCTGGTCGCGCACATCCTCGAGGAGACCCGCGACCCGATGGCGACCGAGATCTGGGAGCGCGTCGACGAGGAAGCGTCGGCGCACCTGAAGCCGAAGCCTTAGTTCACCATCGCCCCGTAAACCATGTCGCGGTAAAGGACACGGTAGTAATTGCGCTGGTTCGGCGCCTGCATCATCCAGATGCCGATCAGGCGCTCGCGCGGGTCGACCCAGAAATAGGTGCCGCCGAGCCCCGCCCAGGTGTAATCGCCCGCGCTGCCGGGTGTCGCCGCCTGGCCGTCGGCGAGCCGCACCGCGAAGCCCAGGCCGAAGCCGTATCCCGGCCCGGGTGCGTATGCCGGTCCGCGAATCGTGCCGAGATGGTCGCTCGTCATGTACTCGACGGTCTTCTTCGACAGGATGCGCTTGCCGTCGAGCTCGCCGCCGTTGAGCAGCATCTGCGCGAAGCGGAAGTAATCCTGCGCGGTGGACACCATGCCCTGCCCTCCCGCGAGGTAGCGCGGCTTGGAGCGCACTTCCAGCATTCGAATCGGCCGCTGGGTGTCGGGATCGGCGGCGAACGCCTCGGCCAGGCGCCCGGCGCGATCGGGCGGCGCGTAGAACCCGGTGTCCTTCATGCCGAGCGGCTTGAGGATGCGCTCATCCAGGAATCGGTCAAGCGGCATCCCGCTGACGCGCTCGATGACGTGGCCGAGCACGTCGGTCGAGCGGCTGTATTCCCAGGTGGTGCCCGGCTGGAACATGAGCGGCGCGGTGGCGAGCTTCTTCACGAACTCCGCGTTGTCGTGGTCGACCGAGTCGATGCCGTTCCTGGTGTAGATGTCCTTCACCAGGCCCTTGCCGAACACGCCATAGGTGAAGCCCGAGGTGTGGCGGAGCAGGTCCTGGACCGTAGCCTCGCGCGCCGCGGGCACGATCTCGAGCTTGCCGTTCTTCTCGACGCCGACCTGCAACGCCTTCAGCTCGGGGATGTACTGGGAGACGGGGTCGGAGAGCAGAATCCTGCCCTCCTCGACCAGGATCATCGCTGCCACCGAGACGATCGGCTTGGTCATCGAGTAGATGCGGAAAATGGAGTCGGGCTGCATGGCGATCTTCCTCGCCGGGTCCTGCGCGCCGATCGCTTTCTGCATTACCACCTTGCCGTCGCGCGCGACCAGCATGACCACCCCGGGGATGCGGCCCTTCTCGACATCGGCGCGCACCCGCGACTCCATGCGCTCCAGCCGCGCCGCGTCGAGGCCGCGGCCGCCGGTCTGCGTCTGGGTCGGGGCGGCGCATCCCGCGAGCGCGACGAACGCGACGAGCCACAATGCCGGTGCTGGTTTCATGGAGCCTCCCTCCTCGAAATGGGCCCGGGAATTCTAGCCCCGCGCCGGTATCATGGGCCTCGCCGTGAATCTTGCCCGCGACAACCATCCCGAAATCCGCGAGGCGGTACGCACGCTCTGCGCGCAGTTCGACTCCGCCTACTGGCAGCAGATCGACGAGAAGCGCACCTACCCCGAAGCGTTCGTCGCGGCGCTCACCAAGGCGGGCTGGATGTCGGCGCTCATCCCCGAGGAGTTCGGCGGCTCGGGGCTCTCGCTCACCGAGGCCACGGTGATCATGGAGGAAGTGACCCGCTCGGGCGGCAACGCCGGCTGCTGCCACGGCCAGATGTACAACATGAACACGCTGCTGCGGCACGGCTCGGCCGAGCAGAAGAAAAAATACCTGCCGCAGATCGCGACGGGAAAGCTCCGTTTGCAGGCCATGGGCGTCACCGAGCCCGGCGCCGGCACCGACACGACGAAGATCAAGACCACCGCGGTGAAGAAGGGCGACCGCTACGTCGTCAACGGCCAGAAGGTCTGGACCTCGCGCCTGCAGCACTCGGAGCTGATGATCCTGCTCGCGCGCACCGCCGCGCGCTCCGAGAAGAAGACCGAGGGCATGTCGGTGTTCCTGGTCGACACCAAGAGCAAGGGGCTGGAGGTGCGGCCGATCCGCAACATGGTCAACCACGAGACCAACCAGGTATTCATCGACAACCTGGAGATCCCGGCGGAGAACCTGATCGGCGAGGAAGGCAAGGGCTTCCGCTACATCCTCGACGGCCTCAACGCCGAGCGCATCCTCATCGCCGCCGAGTGCGTCGGCGACGGCTACTGGTTCATCGACAAGGCCACCGCCTACGCCAAGGACCGCGTGGTCTTCGACCGCCCGATCGGCGAGAACCAGGGCATCCAGTTCCCGATCGCCGAGAGCTACATGGAGATCGAGGCGGCGAACCTGATGCGCTACAAGGCCGCGGGCCTGTTCGACCAGCACAAACCGTGTGGCGCGGAAGCGAACATGGCCAAGCATCTCTGCGCCAAGGCGTCATGGGAAGCGGCCAACGTCTGCCTGCAGACGCACGGCGGCTTCGGCTTCGCCGCCGAGTACGACGTGGAGCGCAAGTTCAGGGAGAACCGGCTCTACCTCGTCGCGCCGATCTCGACCAACCTGATCCTCTCCTACCTCGCCGAGCACGTGCTCGGCCTGCCGCGCTCGTTCTGAGCCGCGTGCGCCCGCCGTTCTTCTACGGCTGGCTGATCGTCGGCGTCGCGTTCGTCACCATGGCGATCGGCGTGAACGCGCGCACGGCATTTTCGCTGCTGTTTCCGCCGATCCTCGCCGAGTTCGGCTGGCCCCGCGCCACCACCGCCGGGGCTTTCTCGGTCGGCTTTCTCGTCTCCGCGGTGCTCAGCCCGCTGCTCGGCCGGCTGATGGACCGCTTCGGGCCGCGGGTGGTGATCGAGCTCGGCGTGGCGGCGGCGGCCCTTGGGCTCATGGCGGCATCGCTCACCTCGCAGCCCTGGCACCTGCACCTCACGCTCGGCGCGCTGGTCGCCACCGGCGGCGTGTGCCTCGGCTATACCGGGCAGGCGCTCTTCCTGCCGAACTGGTTCGCGCGCCGGCGCGGGCTCGCCATGAGCATCGCGTACTCGGGCGTCGGCGCGGGCTCGATCGTGCTCCTGCCGCTCGTCCAGGCGCTGATCGATCGTTTTGGCTGGCGCTGGACCTGCCTTGCCATGGGCGTCGTGGTGCTGGTCCTGCTCGCGCCGCTCAACCTGCTGCTGCGCAAGACGCCGCAGGAGATGGGCTTGCTGCCCGATGGCGACCCGGTGCTCCCCTCCGGCGCGCAGCCGAAGCACGGCCTTCGCGTGGTCGACGCGGCATGGGCGGCGACGGACTGGACGCTGGCGCGCGCCGCGGCCACCGCGCGCTTCTGGTGGATCGCCACAGGCTTCGCTTGCGGACTGTTCGCCTGGTACGGCGTCCAGGTGCACCAGACCAAATACCTGGTCGAGGTCGGCGTCAGCGCCGGGCTTGCCGCCTGGGCGCTCGGCTTCGTGAGCCTCGCCGGCGTTCCCGGGCAGATCGCCCTGGGCCACCTTTCAGATCGCATCGGCCGCGAATGGGTATGGACGATCGGCGCGATCGGATTCGCCGTCTGCTACGCGGCGCTCCTTCTGATGTCCGACTCGCCGCAGCCCGGGCTGCTGTGGACGATGGTCGTCTCGCAGGGCCTGCTCGGCTACGGCCTGAGCTCCGTGGTCGCCGCCATCGTAGCCGACATCTTCCAGGGACGGCGCTTCGGCACCATCATGGGCACGCTGATGGGCTTCGGCATCGTCGGCGGCGCGCTCGGGCCCTGGGCTCTCGGCCTCGCGTACGACGCGACCGGCTCCTACGCACCCGGCTTCTGGATCGCCATCGGCTGTTGCCTGCTTTCGGCGATCGCGATCTGGCTCGCCGCGCCGCGCAAGATCCGCGCGGTCAGTGGCTGATTCTCGGCAGCCAGGTCGCGAGCGGCGGGAAGACGATCACCATCCCGATCAGCAGGAACACGCAGGCGATGAAGGGCATGCCCGCGAGATAAATGTCCTTCATGCTGGTGCCGGGCGGCGAGACGCCCTTCATCACGAAAAGGAGCAGCCCGAACGGGGGCGTGGTGTAGCCGATCTCGAGCGCGAGCAGCATGATCAGGCCGAACCAGGTGAGGTCGAAGCCGAGCGTCTTGGCGAGCGGGAAGAAGATCGGCGCGGTGAGCAGCATCTTCGAGAGCGGGTCCATGAAGCTGCCCAGGAAGATGATCACGCCGATCATCACGAGCAGCATGCCCACGGGCGTGACGTCGAAGCCGATCGCCCAGTTCATCAGGCCGCTCGAGGCGCCGGTGAAGGCCAGCACCTGCGCGAAGGTGGCCGAGCCGAGGATCACGAGGAACGCCATCACCGTCACGCGCAGCGTGCCGTCGAGCGACTTGATGAACGCCCTCCAGGTCATGTCGCCGTAGCAGGCCGCGAGGACGATCACCGACACCGCGCCGAGCGCCGCCGCCTCGGTCGGCGTCGACCAGCCGGTGATCATCACCAGCACCGAGAACACGATGATCACGATCATCGGCACCACGTCGACGAAGAAGAGCCGGATCTTCTCGCGCCGGCTGATCTGCGCCGCGTAATACATCGGCGCCGCGCCCGGGTCGATCACGGTCCACGCCCAGATCAGCACGCCATACATCGTCGCCAGTACGAATCCCGGTATCACCCCGGCGACGAGCAGGTCGCCGACGTCGGTGCGGCCGAGCGTGGCGAGCAGCACCGTCAGCGCCGAGGGCGGGATGATCACCGCCAGGCCGCCCACGCCCATGATCGGGCCGAGCGACAGGTACTTGCTGTAGCCGCGCTTCATCATCTCGGGAACCATCAGGCGGCCGAGCAGCGCGCAGGCGCCCATCGACGAGCCCGCCGGCCCGGCGTAAGCGGTGCCGCCGATCAGCGTCACATACGCGAGGCGGCCGCGGATGTTGCCCAGCAGCTTGTCCGCCGCGTTGAAGCAGCGCGTGGCGAGCCCGGTGTGATAGAAAAGCTCGCCCATGAGGAGGAACATGGGGATCGGCACCAGCGCGAAGTTGGTCATCGCGCCGAAGCCGTTGTTGATGATCTGCTGGATGCCCAGCCCGCCGCCCATGAACAGCACCGCGGCGATCACGTTGGTGATGAAGAAGCCGATCGCCACCGGGATGCCCAGCATCATCAGCCCGAGCGCCGAGCCGAAGAGGATCAGGGCGACCCAGTACCAGGCCATCTAGCTGCCCAGGAGGCCCGAGATCGACCCGAGGAAGTCCTCCCCGCGCCACATGAAGCGCGCGAACTCGATCGCCATCATCAGGAACGAGACCGGGATCCACACCACCACGATCCAGCGCGGCATGTCGAAGGAGCGCACGTCGCGCTCGCGGCCGACGAAGTCCGAGATCGCCACGCCGAAGCCGTACCAGGCGATCACCAGGCAGACCGCGATGCACGCGAGGCCGATGAAGCGCATCAGCCAGCGCCTCGCCGTCGGCCCCAGGTGCATGAGCAGGATCTCGACGAAGATGTGCCCCTTCTCGCGCACCAGCCACGGCGCGCCGAGGCAGGGCACGATCAGGAGCGCGTATTCGGTGAAGCTGAAGAAGTGCGCCGAGCTCTGGAAGCCGAAGTTGCGGAGGACGACGTCGAGCGTGATGATCGCCATCATCGCGACGATCAGGAACGCGGCGAGCCCCGCCATGCCGTACAGCAGGGCGTTATAGGCCCGGACGATCATGGTCCGCCTACTTCGGCAGCGGGCCGGGCGTGAACAGGTTGACGACCTTCTCGAAGTTCTCCATGCCGCCCGACTTCTCCATGCGCTCCTTCATGCGCGCGAGGCTCGCCGCGCGGGCGCCCTCGACGAAGCGCTTCGAGGCATCGGGGGACTGCGACACCGTCTTGATGCCGCGCTTCTTCAGCTCGGCCTCCTCTTCCTTCCAGAGCTTCTGCAGCGCGTGCAGGCTGGAGGTCTCGTGCTCGATCGCCACGCGCTGCAGGATCTCGCGCGTCTTGGGCGAGAGCGACTGCCACTTCTTGAGGTTGACCAGGATGTGCAGGTCGGTGGAGAAGAACTCCGGCAGGATGCGGAACTTGAGGAAGCGGTCCCAGTTCAGGTCCATGAGTCCAATTTGCGTCCAGGCGCTCATCTCGACCGTGCCGCGCTCGAGCGCGGTATAGAGGTCGGGCGAGTTGACGTTGATCACCTGCGCGCCGAGGTAACTGGTGAAGAACGCGTTGTAGATCGGGTGGCCGCGCACCTTGAAGCCCTTGATGTCGATCGCGCCGCTCGAGTCGAGCCTCGGCTCCTTGGTCGACCACAGGCAGAACTTGATGCCGCTGTCGACCCAGCCGAGGTTGTAGATGCCGATGCGCTTCTGGTGGATCTGGTTCAGGAGCTCCATGCCGCCGTTCTTGCGCGCCGTCGGCCCGTCGATGCTCGAGGCGGCGACCGCGTCGCACTCCGGGACCTGCGCCGCGTAGAACGCGCAGGGCGTGTAGACCATGTCGACCACGCCGCTCCTTACCGCGCCCGACTGCTCCATCATCGGGATCGCCTCCGGCCCGCCGCGCACCTGGATGGTGAACTCGCCCTTGCCGGCGTCGTTCGCCTTCTTCACGTACTCGAGGAAGCTGCGCGAATAGATCTGCGACGCCGGGAACACGTGCGTCGCGCTGATCGTGTCGGCCGCCTGCGCGCCGCTCGCGAACAGCATTGCCGCGGCAAACAATCGAATGGCCTGCATTTCCCCCTCCCGGATTTGGCTGGATTGGCGCGGGGCATCTTACCACCCGGGTTAACATCGGTCCGCGTGAGCACCGCCTTTTCGGCCTTCGAGCAGACTGCACGCGCGCACGGCGCCAAGCCCTTCCTGCAGGTCCTGCCCGAGGACATCGAGCTCACCTACGCGCAAGCTCTCGACCGGATTGTTTCGATCCGGAAGATCTACGCCGCTGCCGGCTACGGGCGCGGCCACCGCGTCGCGCTCAGGCTGCCCAACTGCCCCGAGTTCCTCCTGCACTTCTTCGCATTGAACTCGCTCGGCGCGGCGGTCGTTCCCGTCAATCCCGACTATCAAAAAGCGGAGCTCGAGTACGTCATCGACCACAGCGAAGCCGCGCTGGTCATCGACCAGAGCAATCTGGGCGCGGGCGATCTGCCGCGCGCCCCGAAGCCCGGCAATGCGCAGGAGTGCGCCCTCCTCTATACCTCGGGCACGACCGGCCAGCCAAAGGGCTGCCTGCTCTCCAACTTTTATTTCCTCAACCTCGGCAGGCGCTACCTGGACGAGGGAGGCCTCGCCGCGGTGCACCACAGCGAAGATCGCCTGATCACGCCGCTGCCGCTCTTCCACATGAACGCGCTCGCTTGCTCGACCATGGCGATGGTGCTGAGCGCGGGCTGCGTGGTGCAGCTCGACCGCTTCCATCCCAAGACGTGGTGGCGCGACGTCGCGCGATCGCGGGCGACGATCGTCCACTATCTCGGCGTCATGCCTGCGATCCTCATGGGTCTGCCCGCGGACCCCGTCGAGAAGCAGCACAGGGTGCGCTTCGGC